>Ga0335069_10001811_pt1 | contig 33754 bp, 28 predicted proteins | sample Lox_Sample_11_FD_206714 | JGI IMG/M metagenome (GOLD analysis project Ga0335069, IMG submission 206714) | Soil microbial communities from Loxahatchee National Wildlife Refuge, Florida, United States - Lox_Sample_1.1 | ecosystem: Environmental > Terrestrial > Soil > Wetlands | place: USA...
GGCGACGGTCGCGCAGGGCGGCCTGACCCAAAAGGTGACGGACCTGGAGACAGGCGACACGCAAACACGCACCATTGAATTCGGGGTGGGCGGCGATACCTGGGAAGGGTCCGACCCGAGCTATAGTCTCTATGTCCAGACGCCGCTCGCCTACGATGCGGCCTGCGCGCGAAACGTCACCGTCCCCGCGCAAACCTGGGATGCCTCCACGGTGGCCGAGCGCCTTTCGTCTTCCAGCTCGATGCCCGATCCGGCCGTGCAGCTCCAGCTTGCCACCGACTGCGTGCCGAATCCCGCGCCCCGGACGGGGAATTGAGTCTAAAGTCCCGCTTGAGACGGTGCACGCGAAAAGGAGAGAACACTATGCTTGTGAATCGTTCGGCTGCGCCAGGACCCGTGGTCCCGGTCCTCGTGTACGCGAATGTCGGCAAGGCGATCAAGTGGCTCAGCCAGGCGTTTGGATTCACTGAGCGCTTCCGCTATGGGCCGCCGGGGAATCCGGACGGCGCGCAGCTTGCGGTCGGCCAGGGATGCGTGTTTCTGACCAGCCCCCGAGCGGGCCAGTCGCCCAAGTGGGACGATCAGGCCGTGTTTCGAGCGCCACGCGCCGGTGAAGTCACCCACTCAGTGGTGGTGCAGGTTGAGGATGTGGACCCCCATTTTGAGCACGCCAGGCTGGCAGTCCGCCGCGCCCCCAGCCCGCCGAGGGAGGGCGAGCGTCCCCGCGAGCCCTGACATTGGGGCCGAAGGGAACAGAAGTCAGGGCTCGCGGGGACGCTCGCCCTCCCGACACTCTCAACCCTCAACCCTCAACCTTTTTCGGGGGGGTTGACAGTTTCGCGGCAGAGCGAATAAGCTACGCGCTATGAAGGTGTTGGAGCACCCGGCCGGGGTCCGTGATATACGAACCAATGCAGTATAATCAACGTTCGGCGAGGTGAACACGAATATGCAAACGCACTCGGACCTGATCGTCTCGTTGCCGGTCACGAAGACGCAGTTCGCCGTCGCGCTTGTGGTCATAGTCGTCGTTCTCATCGCTTTCATTGTCTTCGCACGACGGCGGCAGGGACAATGAGAATGCCGAACCAGTCGCGGCAGCCAACGCCGGAAGGCCGCCTTGCTGTTTGCCCGACGCCAGTAGCCCGGCGTGGCTGCGCTCATCGTTCGGCCAAAATGGTGGGGTTCGCGCGTTCCCTTGGTAGAGCCGCCATGGCTGCCATTGGGGTGAGCGCCCTCTTGTTTTCGACCTCGTGTTTTTCGCCAACACCCAGGGCGCAGTCGGACGCGACGGAGTCGTGCGGGCCATTCCCTGATTGGCAGACCTCTCCGTACGTGCTGCCTTATCCGGTCGGAACTGCTTACTTTGTGAGTCAGGGTAATTGCTCGACGGGAGGCCACCGGGGCGTCTACAGGCATAGTTACGATTTCGTCATGGACATCGGCACCGAGGTTACGGCCGCGCGTGCCGGTCGCGTCGAAGCCATCCGCATGCGATTCAGGAATGGCCAGCCAGGGGAGGGAGAGTCGAATTGGGTGAAGATACGTCACGCGGATGGCACGCTGGCCGCTTATTCACACCTGACAGAACATGGGGCGTTGGTGAAGGTGGGTGATCGGGTGGCACAGGGACAGCCGATTGCGCGGAGCGGTAACACAGGGAACACGGGCGGTCTTCCTCATCTGCATTTTCATGTCTGCACCTGTTCGGAGCCGGTGGATTGCGGCACACTCCCCGTGACCTTCTCGAATACCGATCCGAATCCATGCGGCCTGATTGCAGGGCGCAGCTATACAGCACGTCCATTTGCGAATGAAAAGCCGAACGAAGATCACTAGAGCGAATGCGGGCGGGCCTCCGTGGTTGCCAGTTCGGACGCCTCGGGCCGCCCGCATCGCTCAGTTCTGGCGTTAGGGCTTGATGAGTATGAGCTGGAACAGAATTGTGTCTGGTTTGCTCGCCGCCACTTATATCGTTGTGGCGCTGTACTACGGCGGCACAGAGGCAGGGTTCAAGATGGCTGTGTTCCTGGTCTTGCCCCTGGCTTGCATTTGGTTTTCGGAGGCGATGGGGGACTACACCCGCCCCCCGATCTGGCGTGGCGCGATTATTATTAAATCGCCTGGTTTGTTCGTCCGCTTCTTCGGCTGGCTGTTGCTGGTCATGCCAGCCATTATTGAAATTATGAATGGCCTCACCGGCTCCAGACCCTAACCAGGCGGTGCAGCGAGCCGGAGCCAGCCTGCTCGCTCAGAGACAAATCGAGCGTCGGCGGCGGCTGGATCCGGTCGCTGACCTTCACGTTGGGCGCGTGAGGTCAGGCCTTAAGAGATGTCCAATGCCAGATGAAAACTGGAAGCCTCGACGGTTGGTCCGTCGCGCCCGAAGGTGGTCGTTCGGGTTGTCTCGCCGGTAGGGAACATTTGAGTATATGATCGCACCGTTAGCCAAATTGCTGGATTGGCTGGCGATTCAGCTTGGGTGGGGCTTGCGAGCCAGGGCCTTGGTGAAACTGCAGAGCCCTGCATCCGGTCCCAGGGTGGAAGAAGCGCTCCGGTTCCTCCAAGGACCGGATTTTGTTCCCGCCGAAAGCCTGTCCGCACGACTTGAGTTCGATCCCGCTGGCGCGGGAGAGGAGTTTCACTTTCCCACGCCGCGACCGAGCCGGTTTGCCGAGAACAACATGGCCTATGGCCGGCTTTACCGCTGCGCCGAGCGCTGGCAACAAAGACCGGCCGTTATTCTGCTGCATGGCGCCGGTGGTGCGGATTATTATTTCGAGCTTCCACGGGTGGCTCGGCACTGCAATCGAGCGGGAATCAACGCAGCAACGTTCAAGGCCCCCTTGCAGTTTCAGCGCCGTCCGCGTCCGTTCTCCGCCTTGAATTGGCCGGATTACCTGCTCCTGGCGCAGATCGAATATGCGCAGGCGATTGCGGAAATCCGGGCTTTGCTCGGCTGGCTATTGGACCAAGGCTGTCCCGCGGTAGCCGTCTGGGGCGGTTCCTACGGCGGCGCCCTGGCAGGCTTGATGGCCTGCTACGAGGAGCGCCTGGCTGCCGCCGTCGTGGCCGTGCCCGGCCTGGACCTGAATGTCTTTCTGTCCGCCGCAAAACAGGTGGCCTGGCCTGGCCTGCGCGAGGTGTTGCTGAGGCAACAGCCCGCTTGTGAGGCGTTGAATCAAACCGTGTTGAACCTCACCAACGCGCGACCGTGCATCCCTGTGGACAATATCTTGTTGATCGAAGCCCTCCACGATCTCTACGTGCAAAGACAATCCGTGGAGGCCCTCTGGCAAGCATGGGGGCAACCTGACATCTGGCGGCTGCCACACAGCCATTGCAGCAGGTACCTGTTGCCCGGTTTGACGGGCCGCACCCTTCGCTGGCTGGCGCCGCGGCTGGAAAACGCCGCGACTAGAATCTCGCTCAACCCGCAGGGTGAAGCGAACGGGAGGCAGCCGTTTGGTTCAGAGACCAATCGGATGTCAGCGGCGGCTGCCTCCCGTCGCTCACCCTGAACGTTGGGGCATGCAATGACTGCAACTATCACCGGCGATTACTCGAAGTATCCCGCTTCCATTCGCGAGGTCTTTCCGTGCCTTGCGGGAGAGGTGTGCGATTTGCGCCAAGCGTGGGAAGTCTATTCACACCTTTTCATGCAGGAGAAGGACCTAACCGAGACGATGGCCGAACGGCTTGGCGGCGTGCTGGGGATGTTCCAGTCGATGCTCCAAGATGAGATGTTTTTGTCCATCGCAAGGCTCACAGACAGAGATTCGCGCATACAGGCAAATCTGTCATTTTGGAGCCTGCTCGCGGCGATTCCTGACGCACACGATGCCGGCTTCGAGCAAAAGGTCAGGAGCGCCTTGGATCGTGTATGCGCGGCGGCTAACGGCGTTCGAAAGCATCGCCATAAGCGAATCGCTCATTTCGATCTTGGAGTCAGTCTGAGTAGCGCGATTCTGCCGGTCGTCACCTTCAAAGAGATTCGTGAAGTCTTGGAACAGATCGAGAGCTTCCTGAACCTATTTTATTGGGAGTTCGAGAAGACGACGATGCTTTTTGATAGCCTGCCTGCTCGCGACATCACTGACCCGGCAGTAGCCACCACCTACAAAGCGCGAGCTTATGATGCTCTCGAAGCTGAGGGCGCGATCCCGACATTGGAGTGGCGACGGAGAGCTGGGAGATGAGCGGAGCCCAACCAGAGCATGCAGCGGATGGGAGCCAGCCGTTCAGCTCGGTTGCAACTCCTGTCTCAGCGGCGGCTGCCTCCGTCGCTCACCCTGATTGTTCGGCAACTTGAGACGGTGCACGCGAAAAGGAGAGAACACTATGCTTGTGAATCGTTCGGCTGCGCCAGGACCCGTGGTCCCGGTCCTCGTGTACGCGAATGTCGGCAAGGCGATCAAGTGGCTCAGCCAGGCGTTTGGATTCACTGAGCGCTTCCGCTATGGGCCGCCGGGGAATCCGGACGGCGCGCAGCTTGCGGTCGGCCAGGGATGCGTGTTTCTCACCAGCCCCCGAGTGGGCCAGTCGCCCAAGTGGGACGATCAGGCCGTGTTTCGAGCGCCACGCGCCGGTGAAGTCACCCACTCAGTGGTGGTGCAGGTTGAGGATGTGGACCGCCATTTTGAGCACGCCAGGCGCGGCGGCGTCCGAACCTTCAGCGCACCCGAGACGCATCCCTTTGGCGAGCGGCAATACACCGCCCAAGATCTCGAGGGACACCGGTGGACCTTTTCCCAATCGGTGGCGGACGTTGCGCCGGACGCCTGGGGAGGCAGATCGGCGCATCAGGACGAAGCGTCGTGAAAGCCGCCATCAAAGCGGTTTGATGGTGATGTTGCGCCAGCGGCACTTCATTCCCACCGGCCACATCGCCTTGCCGCCGTGGATCTGCAAGGCGATAGAGCCCTCGCGGCCAAGAGTCCGGAACACCTGCTCTTTATCGTAGCCGGGCAGCGGGCAGGTCTCGCCGTTCCAATGGCAGACCTTGAGGTCGTTGACCCAGGTGGTGATTTGGGGGTATTTGCCCGCGCAACGAATGCGGGCGCTGTTCCAGCCCTGCACGCGCCAGGCCTTCAGCCACTGCTCGGCGGTGCAGGTGTATTCGTAAACTCCCGGGGGCCATTTCTCGGCGCGCGGATCGGGACGCGTGGTGAACCCCACCGGCTGGCCGTCGGGGCCGCGCCGCGCGAAGATCTGAAAGGGCTTCATGGCAAAGGCGTTGCGTAATTCGCCCCGCAAGTGGCCGACGTTGCCGCCCTCGTGGTAATCCACGTACATCTGGAACCCTTCGCCCTGGTCGGTGCAGCGGAAGAAGACGCCCGTGTCCGGCCCGTAGTCACACAACATCTCAAGCTCCAGCTCGAAGTCGCCGAACTTCTGATCGGTCAGCAGCAGGCCGCCGTTGCCCGAGCCGGGCGGGTCCTGTTCGCCGAGGAGCAGGCCGTCCTCGACCCACCAGTGGCCGCCGGTGCCGTGCCCGATTCGCTTCGGGGGCTTATGCCAGCCTTTGAGGGACTGGCCGTCGAAGAGGGATGTGCCTTGGCCGGCGCCCCATGCCGGCTGGCAGAGGCCGGCGGTGGCGAGGCCGCATGTTTTTAGAAAGGTTCGTCGAGTAATGGGCAGCATGTTAATCGCCGGCAGGTTAAAGACAAGCTCCGGGAAACTTATCCCAGCCCTTGCCCCGGGAATGCGATTTGTGTCCGGATGCTGTATCTGCTTACATGGGCGGAAGATGAAGACCCGGAAGGCCAGGATACAGCGAGCGACCCAGGAGACGCGCATTGCCATCGAGTTGAGTATTGACGGCGCGGGAAAGGCCAGCATCCGCACCGGGATTCCCTTTTTCGACCACATGCTGGCGCTGTTTGCCAAGCATGCGGTGGTGGACTTGAAGCTGCGCTGCCAGGGCGACCTGGACGTGGACGCGCATCACACGGTGGAGGACTGCGGCCTGGCGCTGGGGCAGGCCTTCGCGCAGGCGTTGGGAGACAAGAAGGGCATCCGCCGCTACGGCACGGGATTTGACCCTCGGAACCCGTTCACGGGCGAGGCCTATGTGCCTATGGATGAATGCCTTGCGCGGTGCGTGATCGATTTCAGCGGCCGGCCTTTCCTGGTGTGGCGGGGATTGGACCGGGCGGCCTACAAGTCGCTGAGCAAGGCGGAGAAGGGGCAGGACATGTCCAGCGCGTTCCGATTCGGCCTGGCGCGGGAGTTTTTCCAGGCGTTTGCCAACGAGGCGCGGTGCAACCTGCACTTGGAGCTGCTCTACGGGGACGAGCCGCACCACATCGCCGAAGCGCTGTTCAAGGCGTTCGCGAAGGCCGTGGACGCGGCCTGCCAGCGCGATCCGCGCATCGCGGGGCGGCTGCCGAGCACGAAGGGAAGGCTGTAACGGGGGGTTGAATACGCCCCGTCCGCCTGCCGTCGAACCCATGAATGTAAAAGATCATTCCTCGGCCGACGAGGCGGCGTTGGTGCGGGCGGCGCGCGAGGGCGACATGGCGGCCTTCGAAGAGCTGGTCGCGCGGAACCGCGACCGCGTGTATGCCCGGGCTTACAGCATGATGAGGAATGAGGACGAAGCGCTTGATCTTTCTCAAGAAGCATGGGTAAAAGGCTGGCAGCGGCTGAAGCAGTTCCAGGGCGATTCGACCTTCGGCACGTGGATCACGCGGATTGTGATTAACCTGTGCCTGGACGAGCTGCGCCGGCAGAAGCGGCACCGGGCCGAGTCGATCGAAGCCATCGCCGAGGACTCGGGCGGCGTTGAGCGGCAGATGCCGGTCGTGACGGTGAATCCGACGCTCGGGTTGGAGCGCGAGGAATTGCGCAAGCGCATCTCCGACGCGCTCGGGAAGCTGTCTTACGAGCATCGCACGGTGCTGGTGCTGCATGAGTTTGAAGAAATGGAATATAAACAGATCGCGAAGACGATGGGCTGTTCGATCGGGACGGTGATGTCCCGGCTGTTTTACGCGCGGCGGAAGCTGGCGGCGCTGCTGGCCGATCTGAAGAAACAGGATTTGACGTGATGGAATTGGAAGCACAATTGAAGCTGCAGGCTTACCTGGACGGCGAGTTGCCGGAGGCGGAAGCGCGGGAGATGGCGGACAAGCTGGCCCGGGAGGCTGGCTCGGCGGCGCTGGCCGCAGAGCTGCGCCAGACCCGCGCGCTGCTCGAGGGGTTCGAGGAAGGGATCCGGCTGCCGGAGTCGCGCGAGTTCTTCTGGTCCAAGATCGAGCGTGACATACGGCTTTCGGAGAAGTCCGCGGCGAGCTCCCCTGCCCTGCCCTGGGCCGCGCTGCTGCGACGGTTTCTAGCGCCGGCTATGGGACTGGCCCTGGTGGCGATTGCTGGGTTTGTCCTGGCCCGGCATGGCCCTACCCTGGAACGCCCGGGCAGCGCTGTAATCGAGACGGCTTTGGCTGACCCCGGGGCTTTCACCTACCGCGACGACAATTCCGGCACGACGCTGGTGTGGCTCTCGTACCCGGCCGAGAACGAGTTGGCCGACGCCGGGGAGTCTGCGGACGTCGAGTAAGCGATGATTCCTGTTCAGTCAGTCTTGAGTCTCAAGTCTAGAGTCTTGAGTCCTCGCCCACTGCGGACGACTCAAGACTTTAGGCTCGAGACTCGAGACGGATACGGCATTCCGCGCTCCGCACTGCTGCTGTGGGTGGGCGTGTTTGCTTTCCTGTTCTGTGCCGAGGCGCGGCTCCACGCCGGGCCCCTGAAGTTCCAGGTGCAGCTCCTCTGGGGCACAAGCGAGGATCACTCGCCCGACCCCAAGCACAAGCCGGTCGCTGCCGACGTGCGGGCGAAGCTCAAGGACCTGCCACTCAAGTGGAACAATTATTTCGAGGTCAACCGGACGGACTTTGACGTTGCGACCACGGCGCCAAGCCGGGTTCCCCTGAGCGAGAAGTGCGCGATCGAGGTAAAGAGCCTGGGCGGGCCGAAGGTGGAGGTGACTCTCTTTGGCAAAGGCAAGGAGACGCTGCGGCGCACGCAGACACTCGGGAAAGGGGAAATGCTCGTGCTGGGGGGCAACGCGCCCAACTCAACCGCCTGGCTGGTGGTGCTGAAGAGGATGGAGTAGGGCAGTCTTGAGTTTAAGGTCTAAAGTCTCGGGGATCGTGGCGACTCAAGACTTTAGACTTTAGACGCAAGACTGAGAACCCAAGGCACGTTACGGCTGCGCACGCCGATATCGCGATTCCCAGGTAGAACGCGTGGTCTTCGTAGGCCAGCCGCACACGATGATGCCCGGCGGGCGTCTCGACTGCCTGAAAGGCGTAGTTCGCCCGGAGCAGCGGGGTGGGCCGGTCATCCACATAGGCGCGCCAGGGGTGGTAGTAGGTTTGCGCGATGACCAGCAGTGACGGCGCGGGGGCATCCACTTCTATGTTCACGCGGGTGGCGGTGAACTGGCCGGGAGTGACACGCGTGACCGCAGAATTCGTGGCCGTGATCCTCCCTTTGGCCTCCGGCGGCAGGATGACCGCGGTACGCGGGTTGAAGCCCGGGCGGAGCAGCGCGCGGAGGGCGTTGGTGTCGTCCAGGAAGATCGGCGCCTGGCCCGCGGTGATCAGCGGCATGAAGGTCTGCCGTCGCTGCCACTCCACGGTGGGCCCTGGGGCCGTGATTTGCGAGACGCACATGAAATCAGCCAGCGTTTCGAGGTAGCGATTGGTCGAGCCGTACAGCGTGGCGCTCAACTCGCCGCATTCGTGAGGGTAGAGCGAGAAGAAGCCGTTCACCTTCGGCACGGCGTCGAGGAGGTTGCAGTTGGCGAAGTAGCCAAGGCGCTTGGCCAGGAAGTTCTCCCTGGGGTCGCTGGTGATGATTCCCCGGAAGCCCATCTCCGCCGCGGGGCTGACCATCGCGCGGGTGCCGCCCAGCTCGGGTTGAGGATTCATTGCCAGCTTCGCGCGGGCGAGGCCGGGCTGGTAGACCCACGGGGGCACGGTAGGGTTTTGCGGCGGCACGTGCGTCCAAACGTCCAGCCAGAACAGAGCGACCAGAGCGAGCGAGAGCATTTGCCGATGAGCGGGGTTCGCTGTGCGGGCGACCCAGACCAGGAGAATAACGGCTGCGACGAGGCACGCGGCACGGCCCGCTCCGTTGCGCAAGGTTGCCGGAAAGTCGTCTGTGGGGAACGGGAAGCGCCATGCCCACACGAGTATGGCCGCCATCAAAAGCAGCAGCACGCCGCCCAATGCGAGCACGCGCTGTTCCGGTATCGGCTTGGCCCCTTCCTGGGCCGGGCGAAGCTGAGCGAAGGCAAAGCCCGCCAGCAATGGGACGGCAAAGGCGAGCACCAGCACGAACTTCACGGGATACGTCATCATGCTGATCTGGGGTACCACGACCCGCGCCCAGCGGTAAACGAATGTGTGCTCGCCGAACGAAAGCAGCAGCGCCAGGCCCGCCGCCAGGCTCAGGACGACATAGCGGCGCTCACGCGGCCACCACGCGGCCAGGCAGGCGAGCAGGAGCGCACCCACACCCAGGTAGTACGAGGACGTCCAGGCCTGGTCGTATTGAAAGAAGACGCCCTTGCCCCACACGCTGCCGAACAGCCTGGGCACAAGAAAGCTGCCCCATCCCCAGGAAGGCATGGACCACCGTGTATCGGCGTAGTCCTGGCCCCTCTGCGAGTGCATTGCCAGGTCGAGGAAAGGCAGCAACTGCGCGGCGGCCAGACCGGCCACGAGCAGGACCACGGTCGCCAGCCGCAGCACGGACGAGCGGCGAGGAACAGGCGGCGAGGGGCTGCGCATCCAATCCGCGATGGCCAGCCCGAGCACCAGCACCCAGGTGAGCAGGATGGTTTCCGGGCCGCCGGCCAGCATCTGGAGCGCGCCGACGAGCGCGGCCACGGCGATTGCCCGGCCGCCTTCCTGTCTCGCGCGCTCGGTGGCGAGCACGACCCAGGGCATCCAGCTTAGGGTCGCGATGTGGCTGGGCCACATCAGCAGGTTCAGCGAGAGGCCGTTGAACGCAAAGATGACCCCCGCCAGGCCGGCGGCGCAGGTGTCGCCCGTCCACCGGCGCGCCAGGAAGTAGCTGCCCATCCCGGCCAGCACCAGGTGGAGGAGGCAGAACATGCCCAACGACCATTCCAGCGGCAGGAGCAGGTAAATGAGCGCCGGCGGATACAGCGGCATCGTGTTCCACTGCGCCAGGAAGGGCACCCCGCAATTGCTGTAGGGGTTCCAGAGAGGAAGTTCTCCCCGCCAGAAACTCTCGCGCTGGAAGCAGGCCAGCGGGTAAGCGAAGAAGCCATAGTCGCGGATGACGAAGGTCTGCAAACCCAGCACGACCTGCGGGAAGGCGGCGAGGACCAGGGCGCCCAGCACCAGCGCAAATCGCCTCGCCCCGAACCAGTCGGCGGATGAGCCTGCCGGGGGTTTGCCCGGAAGCGCGACGTCTGCTGGTTTCACCAGTGACACGCCCAGATACTAGCGGCCCGGAATGGGGCCCGACAAGACTGCGACGGCGGCGGTACGCGAGCAGCCCAACCTGGAATGTTCCTTCCGCCTTGACTCCAGACTTTAGACGCTAGACTTTAGACTCCAGACGCAACTATGTCCGCTGCCTCGACATCGTCCGGCCACGTGGCGTCGCTTCACCTGCACCTCGCGGAACCCGGTGCTCCGCTGTCGCCGGTTCGCGCCATCGAGCTCGTCTCCGGCAAAGGCATCGCCAGCGAGCCGCGCTATTTCGGACGGCGGCGAGCGAGCACGGGCGAACCGAGCCGTCGGCAGGTCAGCCTGATCGAACGCGAGCAGATCGCGGAACACGCGGCGGCGCTGGGCCTGGAGAGGATCGCGCCCGGGGCGGTCCGCGCGAATATCGAGACGTCGGGCATCCGCCTGGTGCCGCTGGTGGGCCGGCAGGTGCAAATCGGCTCCGCCGTGCTGTTCCTGTATGAGCCCCGCGACCCCTGCCCCAAGATGGACGCCGTCTGCATGGGCCTGCGCGAACGGATGATGAACAACCAGCAGGGCGTCCTGGCCGAGGTCGTCCGGTCTGGTCGTATCGAGGAAGGAGACCGGATCACCGTGCTGGCGGAAGGAGAGGGCGTGAGTCTCGAGTCTAAAGTCTGAAGTCTTGAGTCATTCTCCTTCATCAAAGCGGCGCGGAAGCCGCAATTTTCTTCTAGTAACCCTGCCGGGTTTCTGGCGTCATTAGAGTCATGAAGAATTCTTCGACTCAGCACGGGATCAGCCGCCGCCACTTCCTCGCCGCCACTGCCCTGGCCGTCGCCGCGCCGACCATTGTTCCTTCCAGCGCCCTGGGGCGCAACGGCCGGGCCAGCCCGTCCGAGCGGATCACCGCAGGCGTAGTCGGTTGGGGCATGCAGGGGCCGGGCAACACGAACGAGTTGCTGAACCTCAAGGACGTCCAAGTCGTCGCTGCGTGCGACCTCGACCAGCATCATCTCCAGTCCGCGCTGGACAAGATCAACGGGCATTACGAGAACAAGGATGCCAAACCTTATCACGATTTCCGCGAGCTGATGGCGCGCAAGGACATTGACGCGGTAATGATTGCGGTGCCGGACACGTGGCACGCGCTGGTGGCCACCGAGGCAGCGAAGAACAAGAAGGACATTTACGGCGAGAAGCCCCTGGCCCGCACCATCGCTGAGCAGCAGGCCATTGTTCACGCTGTGCAGAAGAACAAAGTCATTTGGCAGACGGGCTCGTGGCAGCGGTCCGTGCGCCCCTTCCGCCAGGCGGCGGAGATCGTGCGCAACGGCTTGATCGGCAAGATCACGCGCGTCGAGGTCGGTTTGCCGGCCGGCCATCATGATTTCGCGGGGACCGCCCCTGCCCTGCTGGCGAAGTTCCCCAGCGCGCCCAAGAACTCGGAGTACCTGACCAAGGTCGTGCCGGGCACGCCGGATTGGAACATCGCCGTCACCCAGCCGCCGCCCGAGCTGGACTACAACATGTGGCTCGGCCCCTCGCAGGAGGAGCCTTACATCCAGGCGCGCGTTTTCATGAACTGGCGTTGGAACTACAACGTCGGCGGCGGCCAATTACTGGACTGGATAGGTCATCACTGCGACATCGCCCACTGGGGCATGGACATGGACAACGGCGGCCCCTCGGAGATCGAGGGCCACGGGGAGTTCCCGCCTAAGGACGCCATCTGGAACACGACCGGTAAGTATCGGATCGAGCTGAAGTATCCGCTGGACATCACGATGATCATTGCCGGCGGCTACGGGGACATCCGCGGCGGCGCCAAATGGATCGGCACCGAAGGCTGGGTCTGGGTGGACCGCGGCGGCTATGACGCCTCGAATGTGGACTGGTTCGTGAAGATTCCCGAGGACCGTTGCAAGGTGAAGCTTTACAAGTCAGACAACCACATGCGCAACTTCATTGATTGCGTGAAGTCGCGCCAGCCTACCATCACGCCCGTCGAGACGGCCCACCATTCGGCCATCCCCGGCCACCTGGGCCTCATCTCCATGCTGGTCGGCCGCAAGCTCAAGTGGGACGTCGCCAAAGAGAAGATCATTGACGACAGCGAGGCGAGCAAACTGTTGAGCCGCCCGTATCGGAAGCCCTGGAAGCTGAGCTAACGTAGCGAAGGCGGCGCGGAAAGCGTCGCCTTGGCTTTATTGCGGCATCGGCTGCGGCGTCCACGTGGGCCCGGCGCAGCGCGGCCCCTCGGGGGTCCAAACCAGCTTGTCTATGCACATCCAGCGGACCTTCATGCTCGGGTCCCACGCATGGTAAACGAAATACTGCGACTTGCCGTCGGGGCTCCAGACGACGTCATGATGGCCCGGGCCGCGCACGTGGCCGGGGACGCTGAACAGCACCCGTGCATGGTCGCCCTCGCCGCTATAAGGCCCGAGCGGGTGGTCAGCCACGACGTAGTCCACTCCATACCGCGGCGTCTGGTAGTTGGCCCCGCTGAAGAAGCAATAGTAGCGCCCCTCGTGCTTGACCACGCACGGACCCTCGATCGTGTGCCAGTCGAACGTGTCGTTGTAAACGTCCATCCGGCGGTGGGCTTCGTAAAGAGTCCAATCGTGCCGGGCCCGCACGACCACGTGGCAATCCCCGGCTAACCGCGTCATGTCAATGAGCCGGTCCACGACCAGCGCCGTGCCCGGGTGCACTCCGGGTTCGTTGACCGGGAAGTTGCGGGCGTAGAAGAAGTACCACTGGCCATCGTCATCCCGGAACGGGAACGGATCGATCGTAAAGCGGTTGGTTTCGCAGTCCACCAGCGCCTTGCCGGTATCCACGTACGGACCTTCCGCCAGGCCGCTGGTTGCGACACGGATCTCGAACTTCTCCGGCTCGACGCCGCCCATGGCGTAGTAGAGATAGAACGTGCCGTTGTTGAAGGTGACCTCCGGCGCCCAATACTGGAACCGCTCGTCCGGCGAGGGCGGAACGAGAGCGCCGCCGAGGTCCTGCCAATCCACCAGGTTGGCTGAGCGCAAGGCGGTGAAAATCCGGCCATCACGGGTGCGGGTGTTTCCAGTCGTTCCGAAGGCGTAATAGAAGCCGCTATAGCGGATGACGGTAGGGTCAGGCATGTTGCCGGCGTAAACGGGGTTGGTGTAGGTGGCGGGCAGCGCCGGCGCGCCCGAGCTAGACGAGGAGACGGTGGCCGAGTGCCTGCTGGACGAGCAGCCGCAGCCAAGCAGGAGGGTGGTGCACATGGCCCCGAGAGCCGCCCACGCCGGCAGGATATGCGCAGCCTGGGCGCGTATGGGCAGCCTCACGCCCCGAAGCAGGTCGAGGCCAATTCCGTTTCCAGCAATTAGGTGGTAGTCCATTTTCTTGCGTTGAAATGCTGGCTGGGCGGGGGCCGGCTGTCAACCGTGAGCCACCCTGGCGCGTATTGCCGCTGTGCCAGGCTGTGCTAGAATGGCCGGCATGTTAGCTCGGCACGCGGCCGTCCGTGCGCCGATATCGTTGTTTTAACGTTGGCTTAATCGGCGGTCAATTACGCTGTGCCTTATGAATTATCGTAGATTTGGGTTCCGCGGCGTGGCGCTGGTTTGGGCCACGCTCCTGCTGGCGCTCCCCTCACCCGCGCGCGCAATGGTCGGCGCCCCGCCGCGAAGCCTCCAGGAGCAAGTGGAGCCTCTGGCCAACGTCAGGCAGATCGTGCTGGCCCCGACGGATACGGCCAAAGAACTCGCTGCCGAGAAAGCCAAAGGAGTGCAGATCCCTCTACGCTACGCCGTGCCGCAGCAGGTCCGTGTGACGCCCGCCAGCGATGGGACCTGGGAGGACGTGCCCGGTGGCCGGCTGTGGCGAGTGCGCCTGGTCTCGACGGGCGCGACGGACCTGAACCTGGCGTTCACCAACTTCTGGCTGCCGGAAGGCGCCACCCTGCACGTGATTGCCGAGGACGAGAGCTATTACCAGGGGCCTTATACATCGAGGGACAACAGTGAGTCGGGCCAGCTCTGGACGGCGGTCGTCCCAGGCGACGCGGCGGTGGTCGAGTTGTTCGTGCCGAGCACGGCCAAGGAGGAGCCCCAGCTCACGCTGATGCAGGTCGGCTCAGGCTTCCTTGACCTGTTCAAGCGTCAGAAGGACGTGAGCATCCCCAAGGAGGAGAGCTGCGAAATAGATGTGGTGTGCCCGATCGCTGCGCCGTGGACCAATGAAGTCCGGAGCGTGGCACGGATCAGCATCGCCGGCATTTATCTGTGCAGCGGCACGTTGATGGCCGACGCGCCGCGCGATTTCCGCAACTTCTTCCTGACCGCCAATCACTGTTTTGACACGCCCAGCCAGGCCGCCAGCGTGGTGGTTTACTGGAACTTCCAGTCCCCGCGATGCGGGGAGCACGGCGGCGGCTCGCTGGCGGAGAATCAAAGCGGCGCGATCTTTCGCGCGGCTCGGTCGGACGTGGACTTCTTCCTGATTGAACTGAGCCAGATGCCGGAAGCGAGCTACAACGTGTATTACGCCGGATGGGACCGGTCCGGGGCGGCCCCGCAGGGCGCGGTCGGCATCCACCATCCCAACGCGGACGAGAAGTGCATCAGCTTCTCCTACAACCCGCTGATCACGGTTGATAGCTGCATTGGGAACGGCCTGAGCACGCATTGGCAGGTGACCTGGAGCCAGGGTGTAACCGAGGACGGCTCCTCAGGGTCCGGGATCTGGGACTCGGCGACGCATTTGCTCGTGGGCACGCTGTCGGGCGGCGAGTCGGACTGCTCCACGCCTCAGGAGCCCGACTGTTACGGAAAGCTCGCTGTAGCGTGGTCGGGCGGCAGCTCCTCCAGCCGCCTGAGCGATTGGCTCGACCCGCAGGGCACGGGTGTGATGACTGTTTCCGGCTCCAACCCTTCGAGCGGGCCCGACACCGTGCCGCCCACTATTGCCATCAGCTCCCCGACGGGTGGCCGGCAGGTGACCAGCGCGGCGCTGACCGTTTCCGGAACGGCCAGGGACAACGTCGGCCTGGCAGCCGTTTACTACCGGGTGAATGGCGGCAGTTGGACAACGGCGATCTCCGTGAATAATTGGGCTAACTGGACAGGCCAGGTGACGCTCTCCCCGGGCACAAACCAGGTGGACGCCTACGCGGTGGATACCTCGGGAAACGTCTCTTCAACCGTGAGCGTCACTGTGAACTATCTCTATACCCCGACAGCCCGGCTGGTCATCGAAACGTCCGGCCCGGGTACGTTCACGCCTAACTACAGCAATGCCGTGCTGCAAGTCGGGCATTCTTATTCGATGACGGTTACTCCTCGCACCGGATACCTGTTCAGCGGCTGGACGGGAACCGTGCTCGGCCAGCAAGTGCTGACGGGCAGCACGGCGCGGTTGACCTTCACCATGCAGAGCAACCTCGTGCTGCACGCCGGCATCGTGCCCAACCCGTTCATTCCCATCGCCGGCGCCTACAACGGGCTGTTCACCGAAGCCGGCCGGCAGCAATCGGCCTCGGGCTTCTTCTCCCTCAGCCTCACGAGCGGCGGCACCTACAGCGCGTACATTCTGACCGGCGGACGCAGAACGAACTTCACTGGGCAGTTCGACCTTAGCGGAAACTCCACCAAAGTCGTCCCTCGCCAGGGCACGACGCCGTTGACCGTGAGCCTGGCGCTCGACCTATCCGGGGCGAGCGACCGTCTGACCGGCTCCATCACTGACGGGCATTGGACGGCGGATTTGCAAGCCGACCTGGCCGTCTTCTCCACGCGGACCAAACCGGCTACCGAGTACGCCGGAATCTATACCGTCCTCATCGCTGGGGGAACCATGGGCGACGCTACCTTTCCATTGGGGGACGGCTACGCCACGCTGAACGTGACCGCCGGCGGAACGGCGACAGTGACGGGGACACTGGCGGACGGCAGCGGCTTCAGCCAATCCGTACCGGTATCCAAGTCGGGGCGGGTGCCTTTCCAGGTCTCCCTCTACAGCGGCGGCGGCTCCATCCTGGGCTGGCTGGCATTCGATACGAACCAACCGGCTTCGAGCATCCAAGGCCCCTTGAGCTGGATCAGGCCCGCCCAGGCATCCTCGAAGCTTTATCCCGCCGGGTTCAGCCGCGATGGCATCATGGCGACCGGCTCGCGCTACGTGGCACCCACCGGCACCTCGAGCCGTGTGGTCGGCTTTACAAACGGTACCCTTGTCATCCAAGGCGCCGACCTTGCCGGCTCGCTGACGAACCTGGTTTCCCTGAGTGCCAAGGGCAAAGTCACCGACCTGAGCCTCACGAACAAGCTGTCCCTGACCATAGGCTCGACCAACGGGTTTTTCAGCGGCACGCTCACACCGGCCGGCACGCACCGGGTCATTTCGGTCCACGGCGCAATTCTGCAGAGCGCCGCTGCCGGCTATGGCTACTTCCTGGGTACGAACCAAAGCGGCCTCGTTTACCTCGGGCAATAGCGGCTTTTACCTGTACTTTAGGATAATAAGGGCACCAGGAGGCTGCCCGGCCTCATTACGGTGTATTCCGGGCGATTCCCCGGTGTATCTCCCATGGGGCCCGGACCACATGGGAGACACACCGGCATACCGCCGTAGCCTGACCGGGGCCACAGGCGAGCATTAGTCCGCCGGCGGACGCGATTTGGCGGGCTTTCCCCCGGTAAAAGACGGGGCTGGCGGGCAAACGGTAATTGGTTCAGGATATGTAAATGCGAATTGGATGGCTTTTATTGATCGGCACAGCGCTCTGGGTCAACGCGGCTGAAGAAGCCACGCCGGAGCGAATGGGCAGAACGAACGCCCCCGCGGCAAAGAAGGAGGAGGGAAAAAAGGAAGAGGCCAAGAACCCGGCGGCGACCATTCCTGACGCGGCGCACAAGCCGGTACTCACCACGAACACCGTCACAATTTCGGGCCACCCCGTGACCTACGTTGCCGAAACCGCCATGCTGCCCTTGCTCAAAGGCGACGGCACGACAAGGGCTTCCGTGTTCTACGTCGCTTACCGGGCGCAGGGCGAAACGAACGCGGCGAAGCGGCCGCTGACATTCTGCTTCAACGGCGGGCCGGGCTCCTCCTCCGTGTGGCTGCACCTGGGCGCGCTGGGACCAAGGCGGGTGAGAATGAACGAGGACGGCACCCTGCCCAAGCCTCCCTTCAGCATGTTGGACAACGAGTATTCGCTCCTGGGCGCGTCCGACCTGGTGTTTATTGACCCGGTCGCCACCGGCTACAGCCGCCCGGCCAAGGACGAGAAGGCGGACCAGTTCTTCGGGCAGGCCGGAGACATCGAATCGGTCGGCGAGTTCATCCGGCTCTGGACGACGCGGAACCAGCGCTGGCTTTCGCCCAAATACCTTTGCGGAGAAAGCTATGGCGTGTTCCGGGCCGCCGGGCTGGCGAACTATCTGTATTCGCGTTGCGGCATGTACCTCAACGGCCTGGTGCTCGTCTCCGGGCTGCTGGACTTTGCGACGCTGGATGAATCGCGAGATAACAACCTGCCGTCGCTGGTTTATCTACCCGCCTACACGGCCACCGCCCATTACTTTAAGAAGCTGCCGCCGGACCTGCAGGCGGATCTCGGCAAGGCGCTGGCCGAGTCGCGCGAGTTCATCAAGACCGAATACCCCGAAGCCCTGCTCCAAGGCGCCGCCCTCCCCCCGGCCGACCGTCAGCGCGTCGTGGCGAAGCTCGTGCGGCTCACCGGCCTGCCGGCCCGAGTCATTGAAGACCATGACCTGCGCGTCAACAGCAGCACCTTCCGCAAGATGCTCCTGCACGATGAAGGGCTGATCATTGGCCGCTACGACGCGCGCATCACGGGCCGCGACGCCGACCCCGCTTCGCCATACCCCCGGTTTGACCCATCGTTCTCCGCCACGCTTGGCCCGTTCTCGGCGGCGATGAACTCCTACGTGCGCGGAGAACTCAAGTTCGAGGACGATCTGCCTTACGAGATCATGGCCGGCGTCAGCCCCTGGAATTACGAGAGCCGCAACAGTTACCCGAGCGTGGCGGCCCAGCTCGCCGGCGTCATGCGCGAGAACACCTACATGCGCGTCCTGGTGCTGGGCGGGCTGCGCGACCTGGCCTGCCCGATTGACGGCATCCGCTACAGCATCGAGCACATGCAGCTCGACCCTGCCTACCGGGCCAACATCCAGTACACACAGTACGAGGCCGGCCACATGATGTATGTGAACCTGCCCGACCTGAAGAAGATGCAGCAGGACCTTGATAAGTTCATTCAACCATAGGGGTCGTGAGTCGCAGGTCTAAGGTCTTGAGTCTAAAGTCTAAAGTCCTGGGTCGCCGCGATGGCTCGTCCGCGTTCTCGTCGTCCTCCTCGTAGCCGGGTGCTTTGCATGCGCGCGGACGCTTTGCTTTACCGGACGACGACGAAGGTAACGCACGGCTTACGGCCTTGGACTCAAGACTTTAGACTTTAGACTCAAGACTGCGCCCCGCCATGCTCTTCCCGCCCACCGTCCCTCGTCCCGGCCCTTCCCGAGTCGTCATCACGGGCGCGGGCATCCTCACGGCTTTGGGCCGGGGCTGGCGTGCCAACGCGGACGGGTTCCGTGCCGGTCGCACCGCCTTTCGCCAGGTGTCGCTCTTCGACGTAAGCCGCCAGCGGGTGAAGGTCGCGGCGCAGGCGGATTTGCCGGAGGCGCTGGCGCCTACCCGCCTGGGCCCGCGCCAGCTCGCCCGACTGGATCGCCCGGCCACGATGCTGATCACCGCCGCGCTGGAGGCCTGGGAACAAGCAGGCTGGGAACGGGCCGACGACCTGCCGCTGGTCCTGGGCACCACCTCCGGCGGGATGACGCTGGGCGAAGACTACTTCCGCCAGGCGGTGCAGGCACCGGTCCGGCATCGCTCGCAAGCCACCCGCGCCCTTCACTACCAGTCGCAGCTCCAGGCTCGGCTGGTCATGGACGCCATCGGCTTCAGCGGGCCCATCAGCATCATCTCCAACGCCTGCGCTTCGGGCAGCAACGCCGTCGGCCATGCCTGGGACATCGTCCACTCCGGCCAGGCCGAACGCGTGCTGGCCGGCGGCTACGACACGCTAAGCCAAATGGTATTTGCCGGTTTCGACTCCCTGCAGGCTCTTTCGCCGACGACCTGCCGGCCGTTTGACGCCAACCGTGACGGACTGGCACTCGGCGAAGGCGCGGCGCTGCTCGCGCTGGAAACGCTCGAAAGTGCGCGCCGCCGCGGAGCAACCATTCTCGGCGAACTCGCCGGGTATGGCACCACCCTGGATCAGCACCACCTCACGCAGCCGCATCCCCAGGGCGATGCCGCCGCCGCCGCGATGGCACTCGCCTGCGACAGCGCGCGCATCACTCCTGCCGATGTTGACTACCTCAACGCCCACGGCACGGGCACGCCGCTGAACGACAGCTCCGAAGCGCTGGCCATTCAAACCTGGGCGGGGCCAAGGGCGGCGACCCTGCCGGTCAGTTCCACCAAGGCGAGCATCGGCCATCTGCTGGGCGGCGCGGGGGCGGTCGAGGCTGTGATCTGCCTCATGGCGCTGCGCGAGCAATGGCTGCCGCCCGAGGTGGTCCTGGAAAAGCCGGACCCGGCGTGCACGTTCCCCATCGTGCGGAAGGCTCAGGACGCATCGGTGAAAGTGGCGCTATCGAACTCGTTCGGCTTCGGAGGAGTCAATGCGAGCCTGGTGTTGCGAAAGTGGAGCTGAGGACGAAGCAGAAGAAGAAATCCGAAACCCGAAATCCGAAATCCGAAACAAATCCAAATGATTCAATCCCAAATGCTCAAAACCGGCGGCGGGAGCGCGGTTTGTGAACCGGCTTTCGGTCCCGGCCTTGCACTCGTAAATCGTAAATCGTAAACGGTAAATCCCAAAGCGTGAGCGAAGTTTACATCTGTGGCATCGGGGCCGTTTCGCCAGCCGGCTGGGGCGTGACGGCCATGCGGGATGCCCTGGCCTGCGCGGAGCCGCTGCCAGTGCAAGCGCTCGAGCGCCCCGGAGGGCAGCAGCCGTTGCGGGCGCGTCTCGTTCCGAGCCCTGCCGCGCGGCCCGCTTTCTTCACGCACCCCCGCCTGCGCCGCACCAGCGCGATCACGCAGTACTCCGCGGCTGCGGCTACCGAAGCCCTGGCCAACGTGCCATTGGAGGGCAATGTCCGGCTGGGCCTGGTCGTGGCATTGCAGACCGGCTGCGTCCATTACTGCTGCCGCTTCTACGATGAAGCCCTGCGCGATCCCGCTACCGCCAGCCCGCTGCTGTTTCCCGAGACGGTATTTGCCGCGCCCGCCAGCCACGTGGCGACTCTGCTGCAAAAGGTCACGCTGACCTACACGCTGGTGGGCGATCCCAGCGCCTTCCTGCAAGCCCTCGCTCTCGGCGCACAGTGGCTCCTGGAGAACCGCGTGGACGCGGTGCTGGTCCTCGGCGCTGAGGAGACTCACTGGATTCTGGCTGACGCGCTGTGGCACCTGGAGCGGGAGTCGGTCTTCACCGGCGGCGCGGGGGCGCTGTGCCTAAGCCGCACGTTTCAGCCCGGTAGGGACGCCTCGCCGAGGCGTCCGAGCGGCAGCGCCAGCGGACGCCTCGGCGAGGCGTCCCTACCTCCCAGCCTGTCGGCGCACCGCGTGCAGCTCGCCGCCATCACCGACCCGTTCACGTATTCCGCCCGCCTGAATCGGGCGCAAGCCGCCCGGGCCATGCGCCGCCAACTCGGCGGCGCAAACTCCGACCTGCTCTGCGATGGGCTTGGCGGCGGGCGGCGGGCCAATGCGCCGGAAGCCGCCGCCTGGGGCAATTGGACTGGGCCGCGCCTGAGCGTGAAGCGCGTCCTCGGCGAGGGGCTGATGGCTGCCGCGGCCTGGCAGTGCGTGGCGGCGTGTGATGCCGTGGCCGGCGGGCGGTTCCCGGCGGCCAACGTCAGCCTGGTCGGCGGCAACCAGCAGGCCATCGGCGCCCGATTCGTAGCGGCGGCCGCTGGCTCGTAAGCAGGGCTATTCACATGACTCCGCCCAAATCCGAAGCCCGAAATCCGAAGGCCGAAAGAAGGCCGAAATCCGAAGTCAGAAGGCACCGCCCCGGCCCCTTCGAATTTCGGGCTTCGGCCTTCTTTCGGCCTTCGGATTTCGGCCTTCGGATTTGAGTGGTGTCAGGTATGAATTAGCCTAGCGCTTAAACCCATGCCCGACCGGCTGCTCATCATTCAGCCCTCGCATTACCGCTCGAAAGCGGATCGCTCAGTGTTCCGCGTCCGCCGCCGCAACGTCGTTCCCCTCACCCTACCCTACCTAGCCGCGCTCACGCCCCCCGACTGGGAGATCAAGCTCATTGACGAGCAGCTTCAGCCGCTGGACTTCGACGGGCGGGCGGACGTGGTGGCCATCACGACGACGACCCTCACCTCGTTCCGCGCCTACGACATCGCCGACGAATTCCGCCGCCGCGGCGTGCCGGTGATCCTCGGCGGCCCGCATACGTTCTTCTACGGTGAGGAGGCCGCCGCGCACGGGTCAGCCATCGGCCCCGGCGAGGGCGAGCACATCTGGCGGCAGATGCTCGAAGACGCCCGCGCGGGCCGCCTGAAACAATCCTACCAGGCGGAGTTGCTTCCCGACCTGGCCGGCCTGCCAGTGCCACGTTACGACCTGCTGGACATGCGGCCTTACAGTTGGTTCAGCGCCTTCACGATCGTCTCCTCGCGTGGCTGCCCCTTCCATTGCGAGTTCTGTTCCGAACGGCTCCTGCTCGGTGACCGCTATCGCTGCCGGCCGGTGCCGGAGGTCATCGCGGAGATCAAGCGCTGCGGGGCCAGGAATATCTTCTTCGGCGACAGCAACTTTGGCGGCAAGCGCAGCCATGCCATGGAACTGATGGAGGCATTGGTCCCCTTGAAGCTGCGCTGGTCTGCGCTCTGGTCGTCCTACCTCTGCAACGACGAGCCGTTCCTCGACCTGGCCAAACGGAGCGGCCTGCTGCACGTCAACATCGGCCTCGAAAGCATCAATCCGCAGACCCTCGACGGGATGAACAAGCGCTTCAACAAGACGGACAAATACGCCGACATGTTCGCCAATCTCCGCCGCCGCGGCATCAGCTATTCATTAAACTTCATCTTCGGCTGGGATGGCGAGGCCGAGGGCGCCTTCGACGCCACGCTGGAGTTCCTGATGCGGCATAAGGTCCCAGCCGCCTACTTCAACATCCTCACCCCGGTCAAAGGCACAGCACTCTACGACCGCATGAACGCCGACGGCCGGATCACGGACCTGGCGAACGTGGATCGCTGGCCCGGGCAGGTCTGTTACATCCGCCCGCCCTACGGCACGGCCGGGGAGCTGGAGCGGAACGTCGAGAACATGTACCGTCGCTTTTACCGCTGGCGTTCGATGCTCGCGCGGCTGCCCATGCCGATCACCCAGGCCAACATCGCGTCGTGGGTCATCAACATCTCCCAGCTCCGCCTGGCCCGGGCCGGGAGCGCGCACAACGACTTTGACGGATACTGAGCGGTGGCATTTAGGATATACGCTTTACGATTTACGAAGCAGGCGTACGTCGTTCATGCAGCCTGGTAGGGACGCCTCGCCGAGGCGTCCGCCCGCGGCCGCGCACTGACCCGGACGCCTCGGCGAGGCGTCCCTACCAGCCAGCGTCACGCGCATAGCCCGATTGCGAACCAAACTCCCGGCTCGCCAGTGCACTCGTAAATCGTAAATCGTAAATCGTAAATGCGAGGTCAGGGATTCACCGGGTCTGCGTTAAGCTCCACCGCCTTGGCCTTCCCGATGACCAGCTTGCCGGAAATGCGACTGTTGGAGAACGGCCCGGAAAGCGATTGGTTTGAGTTGTTTTGCACGGCGCCAAAGTTCTGCACCGCAACCGCATTCGTGTAGGAGACCGTCGCGGCCGCCTGGTTGAGAGCCGGCAACAGCTCACCGCTGAACACAACCTTCCGATGCAGGCTTCCGTTGGTGCCGGTGACACGGAAGGCATAGGACTGCGCGGCGTTCCGCTGCGCGTTGCCGTTCACTCCAAGGCGCGACTGGAACTGGTCCTTCTGCGCCGGGGCGGGCGCCTGCGCGGTCGCAGCGCGCTGCTGCCGCTGCGCGTCCGTGGCGTGTATCGAGCCCGAGTAAACCGAGCCGTCGGCGTCTATGATGCGCAGCTTCGAGCCGCTCTGCTCGAGGCGGAACGTATTCAGGACGGTAAACACAGGCTTTGCCCGGTCTGCGAGCGCAAACTGCGTTTGATTTGCCGACTGCGTGAACCGCTGCGAGTTCATGAGGCCCTCTTGGAAGGTGATGGGCGCGGCAGCGGCCTCCGGGAGCGTGGCCGCGTGAGCGGAGGCGGAACGATCGAGCCTGTACTTGCCGGAGTCGCTGAGTAGTTGATCGCTCCGATTGGCCGCCAGTTTGTCCATCTGGCGCAGCTCGGACTGGGGCGCTGTTGCGGGCGGTGCGGGCGCAGGCTGGACAGGGGCCGGTGTAGCAGCACCGATGGCGCCGCTCGCGGAAGCGGCTGACGGCGCCGGCTGTGGGTAGTCCAATTCCCTGGCGCTGGTCGTCCTTTCTGCCGCTCGCTCGGAAGCAGCTCCACCTTGGGCGACGGCGGCGGGTTCGGAGGCGCTTTGACGGCGCGTGCGCGCCGGTGCCTCAGCGGGGGTCGGGGCTGGTGTCTTCTCGATAGCGGCCGCCGTCGGCGCCGCGGGAGCGGCAGCATGCGGCAGCGGGGGTGCGACCGGCGCCGCGCTCTTCTGCAATTCGTCTTCGTGCATCCGAGTTGCGCCTAACTTCATGTGGCTCTCCGGCGGCGCTGGCGTCTCCTTCCAGCCCGCCGCCGTTTCCGCCATGGACTTATTCTTTGCCAACGACATGGACGGTTCGGATCGCTCGAAGCTCGGCAAGACCAGCCACACCACCGTCCCCAGCACAGCCAGGGTCGCCCCAGCCCACGCGAGGCGCGGCCACCAGCGGGTCAGCCGGTCAGCGGGCGAGCGGCGCTGGGCCTGGGAGCCGCCGTACTGCCGGGAGACTTCTCCCTGCAGCAGCCGCCGCGTGGCCGGATGCAGCGCGAACGGCTCGCGTGCCTGGTCGCGACGCTGCCTCGCCGCCTCGCGCAGCAGCTTCTCAATCGGGCGTTCCTGTTCGTTCGCCATAGCAGCTAAAGGTTAGACGCAAACGGGGCCGGTTTTCCCCGCACCGCCGGCCCTCGCATGAGCTCTTCGAGCCGGTCCAGGCATTTGCTCAAACGCGAGCTGACCGTCTTCGGATTCAGCTCCAAGGCGCGGCTGATTTCGTCGTAGCTCAGGTCGGCGAAATAGCGCAACTCGATGATCTCCTGGCAAGGGTCGCCGAGCTGGGCCACCGCCTGGTGGACCAGCGCTCCCTGCTCGGCGTTGATCAGCGCGGCGTCCGGCGCCGGGCCTGGGCTGGGCGGATCCAGCGTCAGCCCGCTCTCCGGGTCCTCGGCCTGCAACGAGAGCGGAGCCTTGCCGCCGCCGCGCTTGGCCGCCTGCTGGCGCTCGCGGCAATCCCGCGCCTTGTTCGCCGCAATGCGGAACAACCAGGTCTGGAACTGGCTCTCGCCTTGGAAGTTACCCAGGTTCCGGATGACCGAAAGAAATGCCTCCTGGCAAATCTCCTCGGCATCCTCGCGGGTAAAAGCGTCCCCAAGCTGAAACACGAACCGCGCCGCCGCCGCGTAATGCCGGTCGAACAACTCGTCCCACGCCTGCGCCTCACCCCGACGGCAGCGTGCGAGCAACTCGGCTTCAGCATCCGGAACCATCTCAGTCTGAGACTCTATGCGGGGGGGCCGCGTTTGAACAGACAGGAATGGCCGCAATCGCAGACAAGCGCGCGCTCTGCGGGCGCAAAGGAATCCGCTCTTCCAAAGCTCGCCCCGACTCCAGCGCAGGCCAACCCCACGCCTGATGAGCATGGGACTACCCCGCCCTCAAACGGCTGCCTGTCCAAAAACTGGACACTTTGGTGCTGCCTCCGGCTCAGGTCCCCCCTCGGCCCCAGCCCCTGCCGCCAGCCAAAAGGGCTTACTTCGCGCTGCGTACAAGGGGTGCACACCGGATGCACAGGGGATGCACACGGGGCTAGCCCTTGTGCATCCCTGGTGCATCCGGTGTGCACCCCTTGTACACAGCGCGAGCTAGGCTCGAAATACGCCGGAAATCGCGAATCGCAACCAGGCGGCAGCCCCGGGTGAAATATCCAGAATAGCCGATAGCCAATCGCCAATAGCCGAGCCGGCCACGCAGCAGGGAGGAGAAATTCCGGCCCGGATGAGCGCCGCTTGGGTGCATCGGCTATCGGCTATTGGCTATCGGCTATGCCTGATCCGCCATCATCGGTTGCACCGTATTCGGGCTAAGACTTCGGCTACCTCTCGACACGATCCGAGGCGACATCCGACATCCCACATCGAACATCCAACATCCAATGAGCGGCTCGAGATCAGTCCTTGGATGTTGGAAGTTCGATGTTGGATGTCGGATGTTTCCATGTCCGGCCCACCCCCTCACGTCCCGCCACGGGGCCAGAAGCGGATCCAGAAGCGCTGCGGGGACTGGATGAGGATTTCGCGCAGGAGGGCTTCCATGCTGGCAGCTTCGGGCTCGTGCAGCCGGCGGGCCAGGACCAGCGTGCCCGAGAACGCCAGCGCTGTAGCCGCGAAGAAAACCGAGTAGCGATTCCACGCAAGCCCGAGCCATATCGGCGAGCGCGAGCCAATGGCATCAATGAGCAGCCCCCAGCCGATGGGCGCCAGCCCCAAGGTGACGTTCCCCAGCGTCGAGTAGATCGCGAAGAAATGATTGCGGCCCATCACCGGAATTACCGCCATGGCCAGACGCGTGTTGGCCATCTGGATCAAGGAGGCCAGCAGGCCCATCAGAAACTGCAGCACAAGGACCATGCCCATCCTGACCGGAAAGGCGCCGCCGGACAGGCTGACCCATCCCGCCAGGACGGCCACCCACCCGCAGTAGCAGAACGTCAGCACGGGTTTGCTGCCGAGCCGGTCCAGCCGCGAGCCGAGGAACCACAGGCTGCTCAGCCCGCCAAGATAGGCGACGGAGTTGACCAGCAGAATCATGGCTTCGGACATGTTCGTTTCCACCTTGAGGAAGGCCACCGTGAAAGCCGTCATGCCGCCGTAAGCCACGGAATAGGCGACCAGCACGCGCAGCAGCTTCTGAAACGGCTCGTAGCGGATCATTTCCAGCCAGGGCACGGCGCTGCGGGATGCGCGGTCCTCCGCGGGCAGGTCGGCGTCCGGGATGCGCTTAAGGAAGGTCAGGCTCACGGCGCCCATGACGGCGCTGAAGGCGAAGAGCACGGCGAATTGCCAGGGGCGCGTCTGGCCGGCGAGGCAGCCGGCGGCCAGCAGGAAGGTGATGAAGCTGGCGAGGTTCTGAACCGCCTGGTCGCGCGCGAGGTATTTGCCGCGCAACGGGGGCGGCACGAGCGTGGTGATCCAGGGCAGCCACGCGCAGCTCGAAATGCCGCGGGACAGGTTGAAGCAGAACAGCAGCATGAGCATGAGCGCCAGCCGGGCCTCGGGCTTGAGGAAGATGCCGGTCAGCGGCACCAGCGCCATGGCGAAGATGAACATGACGCGCGTGCCCCAGCCGGCGAACACGAAGCGTTTGAAGCCGAGCCGCGGGATGTAGCTGGCAGCGGGAATCTGAAAGATCACCAGCAGCGGCATCATGCCCGCGATGATCCCCAGCACGGTGGCGCTCGCCCCCAGCGTCTTGGCGTAGAGCACCATCGGGCTGTAGAGGACGATCTGGTAGGAGAAGGCGTTGAAGGTCGAGAAGAGATAGGCGTTGTGCATCCCGGGCGGGAACGAAGGCAGGTTCCCGCCTGGGAGGCTCGTCTCCTCTGTAGGTCTTGGTGTCACGGGCCGAACGTCCGATGCGCGCATTCAAGCAGGGAAGCCAACCGCCGACACGCTTTATCTTGCAGGCCGCGCATGGATGCCCTACAACCATTTACGATTTACGATTTGCGACTTACGAGTCCAGCGGCCGAATCGGCAGTGCGCTCGTAAGCCGTAAATCGTATATCGTAAATCTTTATGTCAACACCTGTCCTGCAAACCCTGCCCGGAGACGATGTCCGGCAGATCATGTGGCGTTACGCCGATCGTTATGACCTCGCCATGCTGGTCCAATCCTCGCGCACCGTGGCACGGGGGCCGGTGGCCCGCCTGGTTTCCCAGGGAGCGCGCAATTCGCATGAGTGGACGGCCGAGAAAGCCAGTCTGCTGGCCTCGTTCGACGAGAGCGGCATCACCGCGGCCTTCCTGGACCCGCAGCATGGCGGCTTCATTGAAGGCCCGAAGAACCTTACCCTGGCGCTGATCGCGTTCGAGCTGGCCTGGGTGGATGCCGGGGCGGCCACGTGCAGCCTGGCGGGCAATCTCGGCCTGGCGCCCATCCACGAGCGTGGCACGCCCGAGCAGCGCGACCATTACATGCGCCTGGCGGCGCCGCCCAAGCCCGGCGAGAACCGCAAACAGATTCGCGCCGCCTTCGCGCTCACCGAGCCGATTCCCTTTGTCGGCGTCGAGACGGGCATCCTGGCCGGCAAGGTCCGTGTCGCGGAATGGTCGGACGGCAAGGAACCGATCCTGCAGGTGGAGAAGCGCGGGCGTTTTATCACGAACATGGGTTTCGCCAACATCGTCACGGCGGCGGTGGATTCCGATGACCCGCGCCTCAAGGGCTCGTGCATGATTATCCTGGAAGAGACCGACCCGGGCACCTGGGACCGCGGCACACCGACCAAGAAGCTGGTGCATCAGCTCTCCTCGACGCGCGACCCGGTGCTCAATGTGCGCGTGCCCGCCAGCCGGATTGTGGGCGGCTATAGCATCAAGGACGGCGTGATTGTTCCCCGATACTCGAACAGCGACGTCATCGAGGCAGTCTTCAGCCACACGCGGGTCACCGTGGGGCTTATGACTTCGGCGAAGCTGCTCTCGGCGGTCGAGCCGGTGATCATGTATCAGCGGCGCCGGTTCCGCGGCGGTGAGGGTGCGCCCGGCACTCCCCGCTACGAATTGGGCCTGCAGCAAAAGGAGGACGTCCTGCACCGTTTGGTGGACGTCTGGGCCACGGGCGAGGCCAGTGCATCACTCGGCTTCGAGGCCGCGCGCATCTTCGATCAACTCGACCCGCTGGAGAAGCAGAAGGATGCCTACATGGCCGAGAAGAAGCTCTCGGGCCGGGCCGCCTTCAAAGCGCTCTCAGCCGTGCATACCGAGGCACTCGAGTATCTTGCCCTGCAGGGTAGGGACGCCTCGCCGAGGCGTCCGCTGCCGCCCCAGGACGGACGCCTCGGCGAGGCGTCCCTACCCGGGCCCGAGGGGCACCGGGACGAGCAGCGCCTGGCCGAGCTGCGTAAGAATCCGCTGCTGGAATTCGTGATCCTGGACTCACTGGCCAACGTGCTCTGCCCCGCCTGCAAGCTTTGGAACACCGGCCACGGCGCCAACATGATGCGCGAAGCCGTCAGCCTCATGGGCGGCTACGGCGTGACGGAGGACTGCCCTGGCTTCCTGGGCCAGAAATGGATGGACGCGCAGCTCGAAGCCACTTACGAAGGCCCCGAGGCAGTGCAGCGGTTGCAGCTCTCCATCACTATGACGAACGAGCTGTTCCTGGCGCAGTTCCAGCAGTGGATACGCGACTTGTGCCGCATCGCCTCCGACCGCCCGGGCACGGGCGCCTGCACCCTGGCTACCGCCATGAAGCTGTGGCTCTGGAGCTTCAAGCACCTGCAAACGGCGACCGACGCCGACGGCGACAAGCTCTACCACAAGACGCGCCAAAGTGTCACCTTCCCGCTGGCCGACGCGCTTTGCTGGCTGCTGGCCGCGCGGCAGTTCATCCTGGACATCCTCGAGCTGGAGCAGAAGGGCGCAGCCAACCCGGCGCTGGCGGAGGGCTTGCCGGCTTTTGTCAGCTTCTTCACCGACTTGGCCCACGTGCAATGCGCGCGAGCCGCGGGCGAAGTGGGCCGCATCTGCGCCGAGTTGGTCCACGGCTATAACCGGCATCCCGAGTGGAATGCGCAGACCTGCCACTCCTGTTATTCGGCGGAGGAACTGACGGCCCTGGAGGGCATTGTCCCGGGCATTGACGGTGCCGCCCGCGCCTACAGCGACGTCGCAGAAGCCAGCGAGGCGCATCCGAGCAAAGCAGGCCCGTGCGTGTCGTTCAAGGGCCTGGAGCCCTTCATGCTCTTGCGCGCCAAGCTCGACGGATGCCTGACCGGCTCCCGCCTCGCCAAGGACCGCGCCGCCGAGGCGCTCAAAACGGTCATGATACCCGAGGCGCTGGATTACCCGGCTTGATCGGACTTATCCCGACACCGGGAATTGGCTGCGGCACACGGTTAGCCTACGATGAACTCGCTATGACTCGCACGATCAGCGCCAAAGAGCTCCGCGCCTCCCTGCGGAAGGTCGTCCAGCAGGTGCGGCGGGGAGCGCAGTTCATCGTGCTCTACCGCGGCCAGCCCGCGTTTCAGCTCGTGCCTGTGGACGCCGCAGCCCGGACGAAGCGCGGTTTTGAGCACGACCCGCTCTATCGTGCCAAGGGCCTTGGGCGCTCGACGGATGGGCTCCAAGCCGTGGATCATGATTCCATTCTCTACCGCAAATGAGGGGACTGGTCGTGGACACGGCTGACTGGATCGCGCGCACCGACTGCATGAGTTGTGTTTTCATACATGAGGTTAAGCGGTGGAGCTCGCTGAGGACCGACCGCCGTTTTATACAGGCAGGTTTCCATGCCGTGCTTCGTGACTGACACGCGGAGGTATGCTTCCACAGGAGCTCGAATATCCAGCGGCGTATTACAGCGGTCAGGCCTGCTTCTACGAGCGCGCCACAAGCTATTCTCCATCATATTTTGGAGGACCTAGCGACGTTCGGTTTTCTGGGCTGCAGCATGGTCCTCGGCCCCTGCACCACCTCATGACTCTTAACTGGCAGGCTATTCCGGGGATTGAAAAGAAGGGGTTCTCTGATCTGCCCCTGTTTTATGGCATGTCCTACAGCGGCTGCACGATGACATACGAGATCGAGGAGTCCCTTCGGTGCCGGCTCCTCGAACTGCAGCCACCCAAGTCTTCCCCTGACTGGCCGTACTCCGGCTACCCAGACCTCCTGCCATATGTGCCACTGCGCGTCGCGCGGCAGATTCCCTGCTCACCCGATGAGTTTCGCGAGGTGCTCATTCAGCAAGGTGAGGTCAAACCAGACGCCGTAACGGTCATCGTGCCAGCGATGTTTGATCTGGGGATGTCGCTCTGGGGGCATTCTGGGGACGCGGAGGGGGTCCAGATCGTCTTTCAGGTGAATGTCGAGAAGTGGAAAGTGCGGGTTTACAATGAGTGCGCCTAACTATCTCGCCACGCCAAGCGCCCCGCCAGCGCTCTGCTTGCCGCGAATGGGCGCGGGCAACGGACAGAAGCTCATCTGTGCCATTGAGGCCGCGTTCGCCGGCCCGAGGACCAAGCCATGACCGAGCGAACCTCCCAGACCGAATCTCCGGTCCAAATCGAGCGTCAGCGCATGGACGTGGACATCGTGTGCGTGGGCTTTGGCCCGGCCACTGCGGGGTTCCTGACGGCGCTCTCGCGCAACCTCCTCAATCCGGACGGCACGCCCGCTGTCGAAAGCGCCGCGATGCCGGGGGCGCCGCCGCAGGTCCTTTGCTACGAGCGCGCCGATGATCTCGCCTTCGGGGTTTCCGGCGTCGTGACCCGCGCCCGCGGGCTGCGCGTCTCATTCCCCGACCTCGACCCGAAGCAGATTCCGATGGCTGCGCCGGTCACGGAAGAGAAGGTCGTGTACCTGCTGGACCCGATCGGCGCCAGCCGCCGTTCGTGGCCGTTGCGCGCTGCCGACGCCTGCATCCGGGCGTTCAGCGGGCTGCTGCCCTGCGAGCACGACGCCCTGGAACTGCCCTGGTCGCCTGAGTTTCTACACAAGAAGGACGGCCTGGTGCTTTCGATGGGCCAATTCATGCAGTGGGTCGGCGCCCAGGTGCAGAGCACGGGCACGGTGCAAATCTGGCCCGGCACACCGGTGTCCGAGGCGCTCCTGGATGATCATAAGGTCATGGGCGTGCGGCTCCTTGACCAGGGCGTGGACAAGCAAGGCAAGCCCGGCGACGGGTTCCTGCCCGGGATGGACGTGCACGCCGCGCTCACGGTGATCGGCGACGGCCCCGTCGGCCCGATCGGCCAGCAGCTTGACGCCCACTTCGGCCTGCCTGAGGGACACCATGCCCGCGAGTGGGCCGTGGGCATGAAATTCGTGGTGGATTTGCCAGAGGACTCGGTCCTCAAGCCGGGCACGGTGCTGCACACCTTCGGCTACCCGGAGCCCGAGATCTTCGGCTTCCTCTACGTGCACCCGGAGCGCGTCGCGTCGCTGGGGGTGTTCGTGCCGTCGTGGTTCGACAGCCCGATGCGGACCGCCTACCGCTATCTCCAGCACTGGATGCTGCATCCTTATTTGTGGCGTTATCTCAAGGGCGGCAAGCTCCGCTCCTGGGGCGCCAAGACGCTGGGCGAATCGGGCCGGCGCGGCGAACCGCAGCTCGTCGGGGACGGATTCGCCCGCATCGGCGAGGGCTCCGGCACCACGAACGTGCTCACCGGCTCCGGCGTGGACGAGGCGTGGACCACCGGCACGCAGCTTGCGGAAAGTGTGCTGGAGCTGCTCAAGGCCGGGAAGCCGTTCACCCGGCAGAATCTTGAGGAGACGTATGTGAAGCGGCGCCGCGCAAGCTGGGTCGAGACAGAGGGGCGCGTAGCCGAGCGCTCGCGCGACGGCTTCCAGAAGGGCGCCGTCCGCGGCATGATCGGGATGGCTTTGGCGGGCCTGAGCAACGGACGCTTCGCCATGAACATCGAGCCTGTCCAGCCCTGCAAGCGCATCCCGACTATTCAGGAATACTATCGGGGCCGCTTGTCGCCCGAGGAGATCGAACGGCTGGGGAAGGAGTGCGCCATCAAAGGTGTTTCACTCCACGACACGCTCATGCACCGGGTGGGCTGGCCGGCCATTCCGTATGACGGCAAGCTGCTCATCTCGCACCAAGACGCCCTGCTGCTGGGCGGCAAGGTGCAGGCGCCGCCGGGCTACGCCGATCACGTGGTGTTCCTGTACCCGGAGCTGTGCGAGAAATGCGGCACGAAGATCTGCATCGAGCTTTGCTCCGGGCAGGCCCTCACGCCGGGCCAGGCCGGTGTGCCCGCCTTTGACCGCGAGAAGTGCGTGCATTGCGGTGTCTGCCATTGGAACTGCGCCCAGGCATTGCCCGGCAATCCCGAGCGGACCAATATCGCCTTCCGCGCGGGGACCGGCGGCTTGCACTCGGCCGAGAATTAGTCGCGAGCTATGCCTAAAGAGACCTGGACCATTGCCAGCATCCTGACGATTCTACTGTTGCTGGTGCTGCTGGCGTATGCCTCGTGGGGAAAGAAGCACGAATTGGAACAGCTCGGGGCCCAGCTCGCCGCCGCGTCGGCGGACACCGTCAAGCGCGACGCCGAGATCGCTGACCTGAAAGACAAACTCGCTCAAAGCCAGGCGCAGATCGAGCAGTTGCAACAGGAGAAAGATACCGCCCTGCAAACTCGTAAAAGCCTGGAGGATGAAATGCGCGCGGCGCTCGAATCCAAGGACGTCACAATCTCCCGGCTGCAGGGCAAGCTCACCGTGAGTATCCTGGATCACGTGATGTTCGATTCCGGAGAGGCCGATTTGAAGCCGGACGGGGCCGCGGTGTTGCGCAAAGTGGCCGGTATCCTGAAGGCGCATCCGGAGTTGAAGATCCATGTCATTGGCCACACGGACAACGTCCCCATCCGGGCATCCGCACGGCACCGGTTCCCGAGCAACTGGGAGCTTTCGACAGCGCGCGCCACGGCTGCCGTGCGTTACCTCACCGAGACTGCCGGGGTGGACCCGCGCCGGCTCGGAGCTGTGGGCTACGGCGAATTCCGCCCCGTGGCCGACAACAGCACGGCCGAAGGCCGCGCGCGCAACCGCCGCATCGCGATTACCATTCTCCCGGAGGAGCTGGCGGCCGTGGATGCTGCGAGCGCTGCCAAGGGCGGTTCCCTTCCAGCCGCCGCCGCCGGGCTGACCAACACGCCTTCCGACCAGCCTGCCATGCCGCCGAGCGTCGAGGAGACGGCACCTGCGACCAAGTAAAAGGGACCGTCGGCTTTCTGTG
>Ga0335069_10001812_pt1 | contig 33715 bp, 23 predicted proteins | sample Lox_Sample_11_FD_206714 | JGI IMG/M metagenome (GOLD analysis project Ga0335069, IMG submission 206714) | Soil microbial communities from Loxahatchee National Wildlife Refuge, Florida, United States - Lox_Sample_1.1 | ecosystem: Environmental > Terrestrial > Soil > Wetlands | place: USA...
ATGTTGATGCGCTTGGTGACTGCCTGCTGGCGGGCGAACAGCACCGCGTGCTCGGCGGTACCCACGATGTCAGCCATGCGGAATTGGGGAGGCTTAGGGCGGGCGGTATCGAGTAACTCGGTGAGGATGCGGTTGATCTGTACCGCCTCCTGCTTGGCGTCTTCCATGACGCTGCGCGCGGGGCTGGTGTCGGGCAAATCGCGGCTGGCGATGTCGAGCACGCCGGCAATTCCGGCCAGGGGATTGCGGATCTCGTGCGCCAGTCCGGCGGCCAGCTCACCCAAGGTGGCGAAGTGTTCGGCGCGCGACATCTGCGTCTGGTGCAGTCGCGTGATTTCTTCGCGACTGGCCTTGAGTTGCGCCACCATGTCGTTGAAGTCGCGTCCCAGGTCGCCGATTTCGTCGTTGCGGTCGGCAAAGCTCACGGCCACGTCCAGATCGCCCAATTGAACGCGGGAGAATTTTTCCTGCAATTCGATCATGGGCCGCCGCACCTGCACAGCCAGCACCATTAAGACCGCCACGCAAATGACGAAGGCCCCGCCGGCAGCGACGGCGATGACGTCGTTGCGCGGCCCCGGAGCCAGCGACGACGACACCAGCACGAACAGAAGAAGTCCGTTGAGCAGTACCGCCGCAATCGGCAGCACGGCCTTCAGGGCCCAGTTGATGTGACGCTTGCGCACCAATGGCTGCTGTGCGGTCGCGGCCTCAGCGGGATGTAAGGGGGTGTGCATTTATCGGCGTGTATTCGTATTATCCAACATTTGACCGGCGCATCTTAACCCTGCGGGCTGGCGAGTAGGACGAAAATATGGGGCCTAATCCGTATTTGAGCCCAACTCCTCCAGCCCCAGAGCCCCTCATGCGTATGCGTGTAGGCCGGGAAGCAGATACGTTACGCCGAGGAAAGTGAAGATCACCACTCCGAATCCGAGGATCGCGAAGTAAGCTGCACGCCGGCCTCTCCAGCCGCGGGTAACGCGCATATGCAGATATCCGGCATACACGAGCCAGGTGATGGCGGCCCAGGTCTCCTTCGGGTCCCAGCTCCAGTAGGAACCCCATGTGCGGTTTGCCCAGAAGGCTCCCGTGGCGATCATCCCGGTCAGCAGCGGGAAGGCCACGCAGATGGTCTTGTAGGTGACGCGATCCAAAGTGTCAGCGCTGGGTAGCAACTTCTCGAGGTCGCTGCGCCGCCACAGCAGCATCAGGTAAAGCAGGGAAGCGAAGATGGCCGTTACCATTCCGCCTAGAATGAACGGAGACGCAGCCAGCGATGTGGGATACAGCCCCTCCTGGTAAGGCGAGGCATATACTGCATCCTTCGCGCGCAGAATGAATGCTCCCAGCACCACCAGTTGAAGCAGGATGTCGACGAACACCGCTTTGTTGGCGATCGCCAGGTAGGAGTCATCCCGCTTGGCGCGGCTCACAAAGTACAGCACGAGCGGCACCAGAGCACCCACCAGCGCGATTACGAATAACCAGCCGAGCTCGGGGATGGTGACGAAGAGCCGCACGTTGCGTCCCAGGAAAACATCGCTCTTGTGCTCGACGTCCCAGGCTGTTACGGAAAGCCCGCCCCAACGCTCAAAACGCGTGGCCACGATGCCTGCATAAACCGCGGCGATCAGTGCGCTGGTCCACGCCAGGAAGTACTTGGTGGGGAAGCTGTCCTTAATCAGGAACATCATGGCCAGCGCGAAACTCACGGCGCAGGTCGCGTAACTCAGCATGGCCAGCGTCACGTGGACGTGCAACCATGTCGATTGCAACGCGGGCACCAGTGGACGCACTTCCGATGGCAGCAACTGCATCAGGATCACGCAGACTACGGCCAACGGCATGGTGATGCTGCCGATGATCTTGATCTCGTATTTCTTTTCGGCAAACAGGGTCAGCAGAGCCAGCGCCCAGACAAAGCTGAGCAGCATTTCATAGATGCTGGCAAACGGTGGCCGTCCTGACTGGTACCACCGATGTCCTACGGCCAGCGTGTTGGTCACGAATCCGATCGCGGTGCAGATTGACGCATAGTTGACGTACTTCGTCGTTCCGGTGACGCCAAAGCCCATATAAAGCGCGCCTGCGCCTGCGTAGAAGATCAGTGTGACGTACAGAAGATTGCTTTCAGTGAACAGGTTGCCGCCTGACTTCACGGCGCCCAGCAGGGCGGTGATCAACAGGAAGGCGACTCCCAGACCGACCAGGACAAGTAGCGCATTGCCTTCGGTGGTGACGGGTGGTTCGACTTGTGTAACGCGTGCTCGTGTTGACATTTGTCTCTATGCCTTTCGTCTATCTCGCGCCCACTAGATTGAGCTGCGATTCCTGCTGCTCTTGCGCAGAGGCGCGAGCGACGGGCGTGGTCTTTTCGACCTCCGCCTGGATTTCTTCAATCAATTCCTTGAACTTCTGTTCGAAACGGTCCTTGTTCTTGTTGGCAGCTCCACCTACCCACAGCACGAGCTTGCCTTCTTTGTTCTTGATGGCGACGGCCCAGATGCGCATGTGCACCAGGTAAAACGCCATGAACAGCCCAGCACCGATGAGTACGCATCCGGTCCAGACGAACCACTGACCCGGCTCGAAAGCAACTTCCAAGCCAGTTACCGGCGAGAAATCGATGTCTTTTGCTGAAGTCGGATTTTGGAAGCGGAACTTGATGCCTTCGCCGCCGAACGTATTTCCTTCGGCGGGGAACAACCACACCCGCGTGTTGGTGTTGTCCGCCCGGTTGACGACGTCAAGACCGAAGGCGAGGTTTTCCAGGCTGTCGGAACGTTTGAATACCTGTCCGTCGCGCACGAATGCATCGGGTACGAACTCTGCCAGCGTGACCGTATTGTCCACGTCGAGTTGGACTGGCTGACCGGGCTTGAGTTCGATAGGAACCACTTTGCCGTCCAAGCCGGCGTATGCGATGCGCAGACCGTCAACCTTCTTGCCGTCGATCCAGAAGCTTGCCTGGAAGAAACGGAGTCCGTGATACACCAGTGGGTCGTTGACAACGATCTGCTTCGTCGCAACGTCTTTGCCGTCGGAGACCACTGCCAGGCTAGACCACCATTTCTTGGGGGAGCCGTCTTCGTAATTCTCCTGGCCCGCGGAAACGCACTTCACGAAGAAGGGAAGCTGCTTCGTCTTGCCGTTCTTCAACTCGATCACGTTCCGCTGCTGTCCTTGCGGAATCGACATGAAACCGCTGAAACCGAAGACGCCGTCGATGATGCCGCCGAGGAAAATCAGCAGCAGGCTGGAGTGAATGACATAAACCGCCATGACCGAAAAGCGATGCTTCTCGGCATAAAGTGATGTTTCTCCAGCTTCGGTGATACGTTCCACCGGCCATCCAAGCTTGCGCATGGCACGCTCCGCTGCGTTCATCCCTTGCGCTTCGTTCTTGATGGGGAACTCCGTTTTAAAAGGATTAGCGGCACGGAAGTGAGAGTCTGTTCGGCGATAGGGGCGGGCGTAGAAGCGCCATGCATTCGGAAACCGCTCAATCGAGACGAAGACGATGCTCAGGCTGACGAGTATCAGCAGCGTGAGGAACCACCAGGAGTGAAAAATATCGGTGAGGGTGAGCCGGTCCAGCAGCTTCAGGGTTTGCGGTGAGTAAGCCGCCTGCATCTTTTCCGGATCATTGACGGGACGCTGCAAGATGAATGTACCCAGCGCCGACACCAGAACCACCAGAATCAGCAGAACCACTCCGGTGCGCAGATTAGCTAACGTCTTATAAAGTCGTTTTGGAATCGTAGATAAGGTGAAGTCCATTAGGGCTCCTACTATGCATTGAATGCATTCGCACGTAGGGAACCAATACCGGGCGTTCATTAAAGTGCTGAAATAAGGCAAGTTATTCAGGTGCAGGCGACACTCCCCTAATGGGTGAGTGAGGATTATCACCCAATTTGGTGATAAAACCGCGCAAACAGAATGGGTCGGATTCTACTTCCCTGTTGCACTGGCGGCCGCTTGCCGGAACTTTGACCCCACTCGCAAAAGGCACGCGAATGAGTCGCGCGGTGGGTGATTTCACGGCCAGTTTGCGGTCTTCGACGCATTTGAAGCGTCGCAGTGCTGTCCGCGGGCGAGCTTGGTTGCCCTCCGCGAAAACGAATATTCGCCTTTGAATCAGGAGCTGAGCGAATTGAGTTATGATGCCGCACAAGAGCACGAAATTGCGGCACGCGCCGTGCAAAGTAGAGACGTTGGAGCGTGGAGGTAGAAGTGACGAAATCCCTGCGGGTCCTGGCGATATGGATCTTTGTGGCCGGCGCAACGCGTATGTTTGCCGGCGTCCATCCAGTCCCGCTGGAACCGAATGTTGATTCCAAGACTTGCATCGAGTGTCACGAGGACAAGGCCAAAGGCAAGTTCGTGCACTCTGCCATCGCGATGGGCTGCACCAGTTGCCACGAGGTTCGTTCCATCAAGGGCGTCACCCGAATTAAGCTGATCACTGCCACCCCGCAGGCCCTGTGCTTCACGTGCCACGCTGATATGAACCCGACGACGCTCAAGGGCACGATTCACCCTCCAGCGATCCGCGATTGCATCAAGTGTCACAGTCCCCACGAGTCCGACAACAAATATCAATTGCTGAAGCCGACCTCGGGCGACAAGGCTCAGAATCTGTGCCTCGAGTGCCACACGCAGGGATTGAATGTTCCGGAAAAGGGCAGCCGCCATGCCGCCCTCGACATGGGATGCGATACCTGTCACGTACCTCACAAGACCGGCGAACGCGGCAAACAGGAATTCGACTACCATTTAACCAAATCAACGCCTGCTCTGTGTCTCGATTGTCACGATGCCAGCTCGGAAGACCTGCAGAAGGCCCACAACGGACAGCCGTTCGCCACCGCCAGCTGCGTCCAGTGCCACAACCCGCACCAGTCGAATCAAGCTCACCTGATGCAGAAATTCACCCATCTTCCCTTCGAGGGTGGGGCGTGCGATACCTGTCATCAGCCCGCGAAGGACGGAAAGGTCGTGCTGACCCAGCCGGACGCGAAAGCGATCTGCGTGACCTGCCACGGTGAGCAGGCGGAAAAGATCGAAAAGGCGAAAGTGCAGCACCCGGGAGCCCAGGGCGATTGCACCACCTGCCACAACCCCCACGCCGGACGGACGCCTGGATTTATCCAGCCCAACCCGGTGGATGTATGCCTGACTTGCCACTCCGAACAGGCGGAGCAGTTTCAGAAGGCCCACTTGCATCAGCCCGCGTTCAAGCAGAGCTGCGCCATCTGCCACCAACCGCACGGCGGCGACAATGAACATCTGTTGCGTGCCAAGTCCACCAACACTCTCTGCTTGGAGTGCCACGGGCCGGACTCAAAGCCGCAGGTGCTCGAATCCGAGCATATGGTCGCCATCTTTAACGGTTCGGTGAAGCTGCCTGAGGACTATTTCTCCAAGAACAAGGTGGTCATCCTGCCGCTCAAGTACGGCAAGGGACACCCGGTCGAAGGACATCCAGTATCGGACGTCATGGATCCGACCGACATCACCAAGGTCCACACAAAAATCGATTGCCTGACCTGTCACCAGCCGCACGCCTCGGCCCAGCCCGACCTGCTGGTGAAAGACCAGGCCAATAACATGGCGTTCTGCGCGACCTGCCACAAGAATTTCCAAAGGCAGTAGCGGACCGCAGGAGGTAGTTTTCGATGTTTGACGTACGCAAGAGATTAGCCAAGCCAAGGCCGGCACCCGTGGCGTTTTTGCTGCTGTTGGCGGTCGCCCTTGCCGCGCCGTTCGCCGCCTACGGCGGAAACAGCAAGAAGAAGGCCAATGCCGCGGCCCCGAAGGCGCCGCCGAAGATCGACTACTCCAACATCGTTTGGCCTAATCCGCCGGCCATTGCGCGCATCCGCTACCTTGCGTTTTATTCGGCGCAACCGCTCAAGGACGTCGACAAGCCCAAGACTGCCAAACAGGCATGGATGGACCGTCTCGCCGGAACCGTGCCCCAGCAGGAGAACACCAAGGTTCTGTTTCAACTCGCGCAACCCTATGGCTTGGCAGTGGATTCCAAGGGCAAGGTTTACGTCGCCGACAGCAAGGTCGGAGCGATTTTCATCTTCAACACCGAGACGCGCGATGTTGAGATGATCAAGAACAAGATTGACGCTCACTTCGTGCGCATTATCGGCCTGGCGATGGACGACAACGATCGCCTCTTCGTCTCCGACCCCGGCCTCAGACATGTGCTCGTGTTCAACCCGCAGCACAAAGCGGAAGACGTGATCACCGACGGCTTGGTCGAGCCCAGCGGATTGGCCATCGACGTCCAGAACCGGCTGCTGTACGTCTCCGACGTCAATCTCGATCAGGTGTTCGTGTTCGACGCCGACACCTTCAAGTTGCTTCGCAAGATCGGCACGACCGGCCATAACCATGAGCTGACCACGCCCGGCGATTTAGCCAAGCCCACTGGCGTGGCCGTGGACAGGGACGGCAATCTCTACGTGTGCGACACTCTCAACGACCGCATCGAAGTCTTCGACGCTGACGGCGTTTTTATTCGCGCCTGGGGAAAGAACGGAGACGGCCCCGGCTACTTCGCTCGTCCCAAGGGTGTCACGATCGACAGCGACGGCCATGTCTGGGTGGCCGATGGCATGCAGGACCGCGTACAGGTATTCACCAATGAAGGCCAGTTGCTCATCGCCTTGGGCGGCCACGGTTTGTTGCCCGGCCAGTTCCAGGGACTGGTTGACATTACCAGCGACAATCGCCGCAATCGTATCTACACCTCCGAAATCTATCCCGGCCGGGTGCAGGAATTCCGCTACGTGACCGACGCCGAGTTCGATCAGCTCCGCAAGGAGCGTGAGCAAATGCGCGCCGAGTCCGCCTCCAAGCCGGCTGGAACCGCTGCCGCTGCAACTGCAGTCACGCCCCCGCAGCCCCAACCCCAAGCCCAGCCACCCCAGCCCAAGTAAATTCTCGCGGGAGCCGATCATTCGGTCGGCTCCCGCTGTCCGTTTTCTGCCACCGAGTACGTCGAAATCCTCGCAAGACCGTTGCGTTTTTCAGCACTTTCCGCCGGTGGGGGATTGTCAGCCTGTGGCTAAGTTCCACACCGCCACTGCGTGTTTTCACCTACCAACACAAAAAATGGTTCTTTTCACCCAATTCCCATTCTGGTTTTGCTTGCCAGAACATCCTTTTGGAACACAATATGTTGTTTCGATTCAGCACGATGGCACTGAATCGGACTGGGGTGTTCGGCTTCGGCCAGTAGCTTGCACTAACAGCAGCAGGAGGCGGTGGTGAGTAGATCATTACTCCCCGCCATGGCCTAAGCCTCTGGAAGTTCTGAACGAACAGTTGCCACACAAATCTGGAGGTTTTACGTTCATGAAGAAACTCGCATTAGTAATGATGTTTGTTCTGGCCTTCGCGGGAATGATGATGGCCCAGAACTGGTCCTCGACGGTGGACGTCTTGGGCGCCCACCAAAACCAGGGCCGTGGCTGCGCAGGCTGCCACGCTCCGCACAGCGGCTCGTTCGGCTCCGGTCACGGCGGCACTGCCGATTCCGGCAACTATGCTTTGTGGGGACAGGACGCCAGCCCCCTGTACGGCAAGAGCCTCGCGTTCGGCGACAACGGCCGCTTCGTTGAAGTTCTGCCCAGCAGCCTGACCGTGGGCGGCCCCGAAGTCGGCGGCATCCTGCTCTGCCTCTCCTGCCATGACGGCAACCTGACACAATCCAACATGATGCAGAATTGGTCCTATGAACAGCAGATCGGCCTGCTCACCAACACCACCTACGGCGCCCAGCACATTCCGACCCTGCTCGGCAACGACGGCACCACGGCTGGCAACTACTACAACGATCACCCGGTGGGCCAGAATGCCACCATCAGCAGCGGCAGCGGCCTGGTTTGGGCAAACAACAGCTTTACCGTTACCCCTGGCACCCCTTATGCCCAGTTCGTCGCCAACTACGGTTGGCCGGCGCTGGCGCCCGGCAAGTGGTCGAACCCCTGGGGCGTCAACGGCTCGGGTAAGCCTTATGTGGTCTGCACCACCTGCCACAACCAGCACGTGATGACGGTTTACGCCTCAACGAAGTCCAGCCCGATCGTGGGCGACGGCGGCGGCAAGTACTACGCAACCTTCTTCTTCGTGAACGGCCCCTACAACCCGAACCTGCAGGGCAAGCTGACTGCCGGCCAGGCGGCCTCCACGACCCAGTTCTGCCGTCAGTGCCACTTTGGCGAGGCGAACGAAGCCAACAACACCAACAACATTCCGACCGTGTTCCAGTAAAATACGGTTAGCCGTACCTGGGGGAAAGGGGAACCTTTCCCCCTTTTTTGTGGACGCCAGACAACGAGGAAACATGAAGTACGCATTCATATCTGCACTGATTCTCTGCGCCAGCCTCACTGCGACGGCCCAGGTCGCCTCGCATGCCCCTACCACCCCCGCCGCGCCCGGCAAACTGCCTCCGGCACAGGTTTCGGCCCCGGTGGCCACGGGCAAGCCCGTTGCAAAAGTGAACGGCGTGGTGCTTACCGACAGGGACCTGCTGCGCGAGATGTACACCATCTTCCCCTATGCCAAGCAGCACAATGGCTTCCCCAAGGCGCAGGAAGCGGGCATTCGCCAGGGTGCGCTGGAGATGATCATTTTCGAAGAGCTGGTCTATCAGGAAGCCCAGCGCCGCCACATGACCATCCCCGCCGCCAAAATTGACGCCGGCGCAGCCGCTTACAAGAAGACCTTCGACAGTTCCGACCAGTTCAACGCCTACATGCAGACCGAGATGCACGGCTCCGAGAAGGCGTTCCGCCAGCAGATCGAGCGTTCCATGCTCATCGACCAGTTGCTCAAGCAGGAAGTGGACGATAAAGCCGTCGTCAGCACGGCTGAAATACGCGCCTACTACGACAAGAATCCGGCGCGCTTTGCTGTGCCCGATTCATATACCTTCCAAAGTATCTCTGTGCTGCCTCCGCGCACGCCCACCCCCGAACAGGCCAGGGAAGCCCGTAAGAAGGCCGACGAGGCCCTCAAGCAGGCCAAGGCAACCAAGAGCTATCAGGACTTCGGATTGCTGGCCGAAAAGATCTCCGAGGACGACTTCCGCGTCAACATGGGCGACCACAAGGCCGTCCCCGCCGATAAGCTCCCGCCGCAGGTCATCGTGGCCTTGAAATCCATGAAGGCGGGCGACGTCAGCGGGTTGATCCAGATCGAGAGCGCCTACACCATCGTCCGGCTCAATGCTCATACTCCGGCGCACAAGCAGAGCTTCACCGAAGTTCAGGCCCAGTTGAAGACCGAGTTGGAGAAGCAGAAGCTCGAGCAGGTGCGATCCAGCTTCGCCAAGCAGCTGAAGTCCAAAGCGAAGGTCGAGATCGTCTAAAAGCTCATCCAGTCATTAGCGGCCTGCTATCGCAATTTGGTGAAATCCACCGTCCAGGATGGTCGCTTGCGGTTGGCTCTTAGCCTGGGGCTACCGACCGGCGACAACCTGTGTCCTTGTCGTATCCCTATCCACCATAGAGGAATTGCTCTCGCTGCGGGTTTCGCCACGCCCGTTTGTGTGTTATCCCCCAAGAATCGCATTGCACTGCAAGGCGAAACGCACAAGGCGTGTGCAACCCGTTTTTTATCAATCAGTTAAGAACGGGCAGTCGGGTCCGCCATTGGCATCGCTCGTGCACCCGTTTGTAGCAAAGGCGCGTACCAAGTCTGGCCGGATGGAGGGTGCCGCCTGGGAGTGAGTGTGGGACCTGTGGAACGCTCATACAGATGGTTGGGATGGCTGGCACTGCTGCTTGCGGTACAGGTGGTTTCGGCACAGGTTCAGATCGGCGACAACACGAAAATGAACGCCGGTGGCCTGTTCACGGTCGGCTATGCCGGCGACTACGGTAACCAGATTCAGTCCAGCCACAGCCTGCAACTCGGGGCCAGCGGAACCCTGGACGGGTACTACTACAACCCGAATTTTCTCAACTTCAGCGTAACCCCCTATTACAACCAGTCCAAGGCTGACTCGTCATACCAGTCGCTGACCAACGCCAGCGGCGTGGCCGCCACCGCCAATTTTTTCACCGGGAGCCGTTTCCCCGGCTCGGTCAGCTACCGCTACGATTACAACAGCACTGGTACCTTTGGACTGCCCTCCACCCCCAACTTCACCACGCAAGGGACGAGCCAGGGTTTTGGAATCAACTGGAGCGCGCTCTTGCCGAATCTGCCCTCGCTCGCGGTGGGTTACCAGCAGGGCGGCGGCAGCAGCACCCTGTATGGCACCGACCAGGAATCCTCGAGCCACCAGCGACTCTTCAATTTTCACTCCTCCTATAGTTTCGCCGGGTTTCATTTCAACGGGTTCTTCGACCACAACACCGTTGACTCGACGTATCCGGAGTTTCTGACCGGTCAGGGCAACAACGTCTCCAACAGCAGCGGCCACGACTTTGGCGTCAATACCTCGCGCAACATCCCTTGGTGGAACGGTTCGATGTATGCCAATTACAGCCGCTCCTCGTACACGACGAATTACGAGTACGGCACGTCGCAGCCAACGACGAACTCGGGTTACAACGCCAGCCTGGAGGCGGCGGGGGTGAATTTCCATCCCACCCAGAAGTTCGGCTTTTACGCGAACGAGAATTACACTAGCAACCTGTCGTCTTTCTACAACCAAGTTCCGGGGAGCGGCGGACCCATCGTTCCACCCGTCAACATCCTGGGCAACGCCTCTGACTCGCTCACCTTCGGCGGTGGCGTGAACTACCAGTTCACCAATCATCTCAATGGCAATGCCCAAGCGACTCACTATACCCAGTCGTATCTGGGCAGTCACTATTCCGGGTCATTTCTGAGCGGGAACCTTATCTACGGACGCAAGCTGCTCAACATGTTTACTTTCTCGGCAGGCATGGTCGACAGCAGCACCGGCCATGGAGATAACAACGTCGGATTCATCGGGACGGTGAATTACTACCGGCGGTTCGGAGACTGGCAGACCTCGGGGGCCTTCACTTACGCCCAGAACGTACAGTCGCAGCTCATCACCTACACCACGTCTTATTACAACTACAGCGCCAATCTTCATCGCCGCTTCAGTTCGCGGGTGCAGTGGACCGCGGCCTTCAACGGAAGCAGGCAGGGCCTGAGCAGGGATAAGAATTCATCCAGCGATAGCTACGGGTTTTCGACGTCGTTGAGCCTGCGGCAAGTTGCATTCACTGGGCAGTATCTCAAGGCAACGGGCAACTCGCTCATTACGAACAACGGCACCACACCGCTGCCGCCGATTCCGGGCGTGACTCCCGAAAACGTCATTGCCTACAACGCCGAGAACTACGGTGGCGGCATTTCTTGGACGCCTATCCGCCGAATGGTATTGAGCGGGACCTACAGCCGCTCGTTGAGTGACACACTTTCCAACGGTATTTATTCGAGGAACAACACGGATATTCTCTACGGCCAGTTGCAGTATCACCTCCGCCGCATCAGCGTGCTGGCCGGTGCGACCCGCTTCACTCAGGGCATCAGTGCCACCGGAGTGCCGCCCGGAACGGTTACGTCGTATTATGGGGGTATCTCGAGATGGTTCGACTTCTTCTAACCCGTAGCCGCCAACTTGCTGGTTTTTGTCTCGTAGGGGCCGCGCTCTTGCTGTCGGCCAATAACCTCGCCTGGGCCGCCAGCAAGCCGAAAACTACACCGGCTCCGGTCGAAGTACCCGAACTTCTGCTCGACGGCGGACGCAAACTCACCTGGGAGCGCAGCTTCAGCCTCGAGCGCGAGGTCAAGCCCAAGCGCAGCTTCTGGACCAAGCTCGTCGACGCCGTCGCCGGTCCCCCCGAATTTCGCTATCTCGTAAATCCCTATAGCATCACGACGGACTCGCGCGGGCGCATCATCGTTACCGACCCCGGCGCTAATGGCGTCCACATTTTCGATTTCACCCAGCAGAAGTACAAGTTCCTCACCCGCCGCGAAAAAGAGAAAGACGGTACGCTTGCTCCGCAGTGTGTGGCCGTCGATGCCCACGACAGTATCTACGTCACCGACTCGCAGGCTGGCAAAGTCTTCGTCTGGAACGCAGACGGCAAATATCAGCGCGCGATCGGCAGCCTGAAGGGTGGCGAAGGATACTTCAAGCGCCCCACCGGCATCGCCGTCGATTCCAATGCCCAACGCATTTACATCACCGACACCCTGCGCAACAAGATCTTTGTGACCGATATGAACGGTAGCGTGCTGCAGAGTTTCGGCAAGAACGGTACGGGCGACGGCGAATTCAACTACCCCACAGAATTGCGACTCAACGGCAACGATCTGCTTGTGGTTGATGCCATGAACTTCCGCGTGCAGGTGCTCGACCGCTCCGGGCAATTCCGCTATTCCATCGGCAAGCCCGGCGACGGAACCGGCTGGATGTTCCGTCCCAAGGGCATCGGCTTCGACTCCGAGGGCCACCTCTACGTCGTCGACGGCGCCTGGAGCGTGGTGCAGGTCTTTAACAACGAAGGACAGCTTCTCTACTATTTCGGCGGGAAGGGTACAGAGCCCGGCCAGTTCCAGTTGCCCGCCGGCCTGACCATCGACAACAGCGACCACGTTTACGTCGTGGACTCCTTTAATCGTCGCGTTCAGGTTTTCCGTTATCAGGGCTTACCCAGGCAAGCGGAGGCCAAGCGTCCGTGAGGGACCTCTGCTTAGTCTGTCTTGTTTGCCTGATGTTCGCCAGCTTTGCGATTTGCCAGCAACCGCCCGCAGACGTTCTGGGCATGCACAACCTCTCGCCCGGCAGCGGTGCATCCATCTACGTACCTTCGGGAAATCTCGGCTGCACCTACTGTCACGCTCCGCACAACGGACTGGGCGGCGTGACTCCATTGTGGAACCAACAGCTCTCCAAGTCGACCTACACTCCGTATAACAGCACGACTTACCACCAGGTCGGCAACACGCAGCCCCCGCTGGGTGTAACCAGCAGCCTGTGTCTCAGTTGCCACGACGGCACGGTCGCCGTCGGACAGACCGCCGCCTACGGTAAAGTCACCACGACAGGAAGTTGGACTCCCGGCGACACCTTCGGTCAGGACCTCACTAGTTCGCACCCATTCAGCCTTGTCACCCCCATCAAAGACGCCGCCAACCTGCAGGCTTCGCTGGTATCGCAAGGCAAGACGGCCGATCCGCTGGGCAAAGTCAACTTGATCAACGGCAACATCGAGTGCACCAGTTGCCACAATCCGCACACCCAGGCAATCGATCCCATCGCCCAGAATTTCCTGGTTCGCGACGGCACCAGCGGCCAAATCTGTCTGGCATGTCATGATCCCAATCGCACCGTACAGGGGCAGACGAACCTGCTTGCCGGATGGAGCAGCAGCATCCACCAGTCGGCCAGCAACAAGGTTGCGACCAACGCACATGTGGGACCGTATGCGACCGTGGCGCAGAATGGCTGCTCCTCCTGCCACCTCGATCACAACGCCAACGGCCCCAATCGCCTGCTGCGCTTGGCCACGCCCGCTGCGCCCGGTGTCGATTCCGATACCCAGGCCTGCATGACCTGCCACAACGGTGGATCGTATCTCTCCCCGGCCGCGCCCAACGTCATGGCGGAGTTCAACAAGACGGGGCACCCGCTGCCCTCAGGTACCAACACTCACGATGCCAACGAACCGGCAGTTCTGATGAACAATCGCCACGCCACCTGCGTGGACTGCCACAATGCTCACGGCTCCAACCAGGTCACCACTTTCGGTGCTCCTCCCACCATGCGCGTCTCCCAGTCGGGTGCGGTCGGAGTGAGCGCTCTCGACGGCGTCACCGTCCTCACCCCGGCCATCAACCAGTACGAAACTTGCTTGCGCTGCCACGGGAGCGGTCCGGGCAAGCAGCGGCTTATCCAGTTCGGCTATGCGCCGATGCGCCTGGTTTCCATGCCCGACATGCTCAATGTCATCCCCGAGTTCAGCCAGACGGCCTCGTCCAGCCATCCCGTATTTCACGACCGTACCAGCACGCTGGCACAACCGAGCCTCCTGACTTACATGCTCAATCTGAATGGTCAGGCCTCCGGACGCACCACCGGCCCACGTATCTTCTGCACCGATTGTCACAACAGCGATGACAACCGCGAATTCGGCGCCAACGGCACCACCGGCATCAACGGTCCGCACGGCTCGGCTAACTCGCACATCCTCGAGCGCAACTACCAGTTCAGCCAGGCTGCGGTGCCCGGCGGACTGGTCACCAATACCTTCCCCAATCCCGACCTCAGCCTGAACGGCCCCTACGCCATGTGTGCTAAGTGTCACGACTTGAACCAGGTGCTGGGCACCACCAGTTGGAACAAGCACCGCACCCACGTCGGGCAGGATGGATTCACCTGCTCGGTATGTCACACGGCGCATGGCATGGGAGCCAATTCGCCCAACGTTTCGGGCGAGCGCCTGGTGAACTTCGACGTCGACATAGTTGGCCCCGCGGTAGTGAACAACGTCACTTTGCCCATCGCTTACAACCGCGGTAGTAACACCTGCACCCTCACCTGCCATCAAGTAGTGCATAAGAGCGATGGCACCGTAATCGCCAACTCCGTTTCTGCTCCCAAGGTGCACTAACGCCGTGAGCAAGCTCTGGTGCCACAACCCGGTGCTGCGAATTCTCGTGCTCGTGCTGCTGTTCGGTCTGTCCCCGTTTGTCGAAGTCGCCCATCAAGGCTCGTTGGCCGATCTCAGCACCGCCGACTTCTGGTGGCATCTCCGGACCGGCCTCGACATTCTGCAATCCCACTCCCTGCCGCACACCGGATTGGGCTCGCAAGCCGCCTCGTTGCCTTGGATTGCTTCCTCCTGGCTCTACGATGTTGCCGTCGCCATCGGCTTCCGCATCTTCGACTTGCGCGTGCTGCCGCTGCTGGCCATCGCTTGCAAGCTGTCTCTCGCCGTCCTCGCGTTTCTTCTTGCCCGCGGTCTCACCGGACGCTTCTGGTCTGCCGTCCTACTGTCAGCAGCCGCGCAGTTCATCCTCGTCAATGTGCCGCCGCTGCCCGTGTTTGTGGCGGTATTGCTTTTTGCCGTAGAACTGCTCTTGCTGCTGCACGCCCGCCGCATCGGCAGTATCCGTCCGCTGTACGCATTGCCGGTTTTGTTTCTTCTGTGGGCTAATGTGGACGTGCAGTTCGTCCTCGGCATCTTCGTTCTGCTTCTGTTCATCGCCGCCCAGGCATTCGAGCAGCGTTGGGGCAACGCGGCAACGTCGGCCCCCGCCCAACTGCCGCTGACGACACTTGGTGCGATCACCGCAGCCTCGTTCCTTGCGACTGTCGTCACGCCTTACGGGTGGCGACCCTGGGGAGTTTTCTTCTCCTGCCTCACCAGTGCCGCCAACGAGTATTTTCCTGACTATCACGCGCTGCGCTTCCGCACCTCCAACGACTATCTGCTGTTGCTGTTGGTAGCGGCTGCCTTTCTCGCCTTGGGCATCCGGCGCTCCCGCGATCCCTTCTCCATTGCATTGCTCCTGCTCGCGGCCTTCGCCTCGTTTCGCTCCCAGCGCGACACCTGGCTCGCCACCCTTGCGGCCGTCGCGGTCCTGGCCGACACTGTGCCCGCCGATAACCCACAACCCCAGGCCGAAACGCCCTCTCTGCTGCGCTCGCAGTTGTACATCGCTGCCGGCCTGACCGTCGTTCTGCTGGCCATCGCTGCTCTCATTCATTTCCCGCACAGTCGCGAGGCCGCGCTACGACATATCGCCAGGAGCTACCCCGTGGCCGCGGCTAACTATATCCGCGAGCAGCATCTCCCTGAGCCGCTTTTCAATGCCCAGCCCTGGGGAGGTTTTCTCCAGTGGTATCTGCCCGAGTATCCTGTCGCCATCGATGGCCGGGCTGAGCTGTACGGCGACGAATTCAACATCCAGTACGCCAACGTCATGAACGCCGACGTCCATTTCTCCACCTTCCCTGCGATGAACCAGGCTGCCACGCTGCTGCTGCAAAAAGACTCACTGCTGGGTAAGGCCCTGCCCACTGTTCCCGGCTTCAAGGTTGCGTACTCCGACGATGTTGCAGTCGTCCTCCTTCGGGAGCAGACCTCACCATGACCGCCGCCAGCGTGCTTCCCGTCCCGCAAACCGCCCCTGCCAAACCGAACTGGGAGAAGATCGGCGACTTCCTTGTCCTGCTGGCTTACTCCTGCGTGGTTCTGTTTACGGTCCGCTATCACGAGAAGTGGAGCGATGAGGCGCAAGCCTGGCTCATCGCTCGCGACTTGCCCCTCAGCCGGATCTGGTCTTACGAATTACGCTATGAAGGTGCTCCGGGACTCTGGCACACCATACTCTGGGTCGCGCAGCACGGGTTTCACGCGCCCTACTCCGCGCTCGGATATATCGGCGTCGCCTTTGCCATCGCGGGCGTGGCCGTGCTGGTGTTCAAAGCTCCGTTCCCGTGGTATGTCCGATGGCCACTCGCGTTCACCTACTTCTTCGTCTATCAGTACGCGGTGATTGCAAGACCCTACACGATCTTGCCGCTGCTTTGCTTTCTCGTCGCAATTCTGTTCAAGGACGTTGAGCACCCGGAGCGAATGACAGTCGTGCTGGTTCTGCTTGCCAATCTGAGCCTGCACGGCACGACTCTGGCCGCGTGTTTTGGGGTTTTGTACCTGGTTGCGCCAATCAAGTCCTGGCGGCAGTCCGATGTCCAGTTGCAAAATCGCTATTTCATTTGCGCAGCGGTGATCGTGCTTACATTCATCTTCCTCTTCATCATTCTGAAGCCAACTCCGGACAACGAAGAGTTCGTCATCAAGCATCGGTTGGAGCAGTTGCCGGATTCTGCCAAACTTGCCCTCCAGTTGCCCTCGCCGGCCAAAAAAGCAGCAACTGTGATTTCGGGGGCCTTTGTTGATTTTCTCGTTCCCTCGCTCGCTTTCCTCTTGCTAACCGCCTCATGGTGCTTTACCCGTCGTCGGTTGCTGGCTTTCGTGTTGCCTGTAGGACTCATGATCGCCTTGTATTCGGTTGTTCACGGATATGCCCACCACCATGGCACCGTGCTCATTGCGGCAATCACGGCCCTCTGGATTGCCTGGCCCACGGCGGAAGAACTGCGCTCCATGACCGGACCGCAAACCTGGGCTTTGCGTGGGATGCTAGCCCTTTTGTGGATCTACTGCTTCATCAATATCTGGGATGCCGCCGTCGTGATCAGGCGCGAGTACCTGTATCCCTACAGCGGCGCCGACGACGCTGTTCGCTACCTGAAGTCTGTTGGAGCGGACAAGCAGCCGACGTTTGGCCTCCTCTATGGAGTCGCAGCAGTTCAGGCGCAGTTCGACCACAACATTTTCGCGAATTTGCCAACGACATACTTTCATCATGGCCTGCCGCTCGTTGGGACGGTTCTGGATACCGACGCGCTCCGCCAGATTCAACCAGAGTATGTGGTCGTATATTCTGACTCGCCAGACCTGATGATGGCGACCGGAACGCCGGAACTGACCAGTCGTGGGTACGAGATCGTGCACTTCTCAGACGGCTACTATCTGTATAAACGGGCCGTCTACCAGCGGGAATCCTACTTCATCTTCCGCCGCGTCCAACCCAATCCAACCGGCAGCAATTGACCCTTCTTCGTCGCGCGTCGGTGTGCTCTTTCATGGTTGCTCTTGCCATTGCCACCGACAACGGCGAACTGCTAACTGCCAAGTGCCCCTGCCCAAAAGTACATGTACCTTCGTAAGTTGCGCTTTCCCGGAATCCTCGGCACACTCAGGCTGGAGGTTCAGGCGCCTCCGCAAGACTGTCGTTTGTTCGCTGCTCTGGCAGCCTGTCGTACTGGCCGATTTTAGGAGGCCCCATGGCGTCCGCCCCGCATTTCGTCCCGCGTAACTCTCGATTTTCCGCTTCCGCCTTGCCCCGGCCCCTCACTAAGCCTTTATTCCGCAATAGTTTGCCTGCAAGTCATTTGTTTTCAGGATCTTGCCCGGGAATCCGCGTAATCGCAAGAAAACAAGGAATTTCACGCATGGGGGGAGGGGGGGTACCTACTTCCGCCCAAACACCACCGCGATCTGGTCCTGGTACAGCAAACGGAAGCGCGGATCGGTCGTCAGGATTTTCGCCAGCGGAAGGTCGGCCGCCAGCACGACGACCCCCGCCTCATTGAGGTACGGATCGGTCAGGTATCCGCTCTCGGCGCTCTGCGAGGCGTAAAAAAGTTGGTCGAGTTCGTCGCCATAGAGATCGTTGCGGCCGTCAACGGCAACCGGGTAGTCGGGCATGTACCACATCAGGAATCCGCCCCATCCCAGGTTGTTGTAGAGTGGCCCCGGCTGCGGGTTGCGGCGCAGAAAATTCACCGCGTTCACCGGGTACGAATTGCTGATGGCGCGATCGATTTCACGCGTATTGAAATCGGTGCCGCGAGCGATGACAAACAGAAGCACGAGCACCGCAACAGCAACCCCAAGGCTCTCCATCCAGTTCAGCGGAAGATCGCGCTCGCCCTCCGGAGCAGGGAAGTCCGCGATACACGCTGCCGCTGGAATCGCGATGAACCACGCATCGCGCAACGTGCGATACGCTATGACGCTGCAGATGGTGAGCAGCGTCAGTTTGAACAGGTCAATCTTCTTGCGCCAGCCCACGGCGTAAAAGCCGAAGGCCGTCAGCGCGAGTTCGACGTAATGTCCCCAGCCGCGGAAATTCAGCGGCTGTAGCTCGATGATCACCGCGTAAGTGAATCTCGCTTTGGAGTACTCGAGGATGGCGACGTAAGGATGATAGAAGTTGGGCCCGATCAATGTGGCAACCGCGCAGGCCGCGAAGACGCCGATCATAGGCAGCGCAGGCAGGCTCGGAGGCTGCACGAATCCCGGCGCAATGCCCCATGAACTAGCCACTCTCTGCGCGACCGTCGTGGCCATCAGCAAGCCCACGAGAAAGAGTCCGTAAATGAACTGGATGTGCAGGTTGGCCCACACCAGAAAGATGAGCGGCAGCCAGTACAAAGGCTCAATGCGCCCGGTGCGATTGGCTTCCAGCAGCAGCGCTAGCACGACGCAGAACAGTGTGATCGAAAAATACACCGGTCGCGGCATGCCGTAGAACAGGAATGCCCAGCATGTGACCGCAGCCAGCAGGAGCGCGGGCCAGAAACGTCTGGAGAGCCGCCTTAGCATCCAGAAGATGGCGAAGGCGACAGCAATGGTCAGGAACGTACCATAGAGCCCGATGCCGAGAATGCCGCCCCAGCGGTAGGCCAGCGACATCAGCACTTCGTAGCCCCAGCTATAAGCCACCCACGGACGGTCAGCAGCGGTGCGCGACAGGATTCCGGTGTGGGGCACCGCGAAGTGCTCGAGGATCCAGTCGCCGACCTTCAGGTGCCACCAGATGTCGTTATCGATTACGCAGAGCTTGGTGTAGAAGCTGAAACCGCCGATGAAAGCGAGAAAGGAGACGAGCCCAGCGAGTTGCACCGCTCGCAGCCGCAGCAGGGCTCGCAGGTCGTCCAGCGCACTCACGCCTTCGGGCCCCCGGCGTATTGAATGTCAGTAGACTCCGTGCCCGCTTCGCCCGACTCGTGGTACTCGGCGTCCTGGTTCACGGCCCAGACATCGTAGTCCATCTTGCCGGCGATGATGTTGCGAGCTGCCAGCAGTGCCGTCATCATGGCGTGGTCCTGGTTGTTGTACTTGTGCATTCCATTGCGCCCGACGAGATGCAAATTAGGGCAGTGGCTCTCGATACCTCGCCGGACGACGTCGACATGCTGTTTGTAATCGTCGTCATACACCGGATATGCCTTAGGCTGGCGAATCACGCAACCATCAAGCACATCGCCGGCGTCAGCCAGGCCAACTTGCTGCAGCTCTTTCGTAGCCAGCGCGATGAGTTCGGAGTCAGGAGTGGTCCACAATCCGTCGCCTTCGAAACAGAAGTACTCCAGACCGTAGCAGGCAGATTCGGGATCGGGAACCATCTCGGGCGACCACGACTTATAATTTTGCACCCGGCCCATCTTCACGCCCGGATCATGAATGTAAATCCAGTTGTCGCCGAATCGATTGCGTTCGTGCAGAATCAAGCCCACGGTCAAGAAGTCGCGATAGCGGAGTGAACCGGCGGAGCGCAGCACCTCTCCCGGCAGCTTGGGTTCGATCAGTGCGATGAGTTCGCGAATCGGCATGGAGGAAATTACGTGTTTGCCGCTAAACTGCTCTTCCCCTCCGTCGCTGCGGCGCACGGTTACCGTCCATGTGCGGCTCGCAGCATCGTACCGGCAACCCGTGACACGCCGGCCCAACAGAACTGCGCCGCCCATGGAGCGGACGCGGTCGGCACAGTCTTCCCACATCATGCCGGGGCCGCGACGAGGATAGCGGAAGGTGTCGATGAGGGTCTTTACGACTTTTGTGCGGTCTTTTGGCGTCCGCTGCGGCAGAATGGCGTTCTTGATAGCAGAGCCGAGCGAGAGTCCTTTGATGCGTTGAGCCGCCCAGTCAGCCGAGATCTCGCGGCAACTCATGCCCCACACTTTCTCGGTGTAGGTCTTAAAGAAAATGTTGAACAGTCGCTGTCCAAACTGATTGACTACCCAGTCTTCAAATGACTTGGGATCTTTCGTCGGCAGTGCGCGTGCTTTGGCGAACGACAACATGCACAACGTGGACTCGATGATCCCTAGTTTGGAGAGAGCGTCAAAGGGTTTTAGTGGATAGGAATAGAACTGTCCGCGATAGTAGATCTTCGAAGAGCGCGGGCGATCAAGCATGTCGGGCCCGAGAATCTCCGTCCACAGGTCCTCGACCTCGCGAGACTTCGAGAAGAAACGGTGACCGCCGATGTCGAAGCGGAAGCCCTTGTAAGTGACTGTCCGCGAAATGCCGCCAACATAGAGAGGATCAGCTTCCAGCACAACGACGGGTTGCTTGTTCTTGGAGAGCTCGTAAGCGGCCGTCAGTCCAGCCGGACCGGCTCCGATGATGACGGCCTTGTCGACGACTTCATTCATTGCATAAGCTCCGGAAACGCAGGGCCAAAGCGGAGGTTTTGAATTCCATGGACTAGGTATTCATAAGCAGATTCCCGGCCAAAGTTCGAGGGCGGAGTAAGCTGCTAATTTTCAATTGGTTATACCTGTTTGGGCGGTGATTTTGCACGCCCAAGACGCGTCAAAACACACGATTTGTGGGTAGAATCCCTCCCAGCAAAGATAAGGTGTACTGTCCGGTACTGGGAGCTCGCCCGCAACTTATTGATTATAGGAGGATAAGATTGTTGCCGCTGAGGAGGAGTTTGGCACGATGAGTGCAATTTCACTGGATTACACGCCGGATTCGTGGCTCGCGCCGGCACCGACGAAGGAGTCAGTGATTTATGGAACCTGAAGTTAACCCACCAGCAAGCCCCAACCCGCAGTGGCGGCCGGTGCAAGTTGCTGTCATGGCAGCTATTTGCCTGGCCATCGGTTTGGTTCTGGGATACCTGCTGCGTGGATCTGCGCCTACTGCCACTGCTACACCCGTCGCAATGGCCACCGCTCCAACCTCTGCTTCACCGATGGGGAGCGCCCCCGCCGCTGCACCGTCTGGCAAGCCCGCAGATCATCCGAAACTCACTCTCGATGACATGAAGCGCATGGCTGATGCCAAAGCGGCTCCGCTGCTGGAAAAGGTCAAGGCGAGTCCAAAAGATGCCGATGCGCTGAACCAGTTGGGTATCCTGTATCGCGCGACGCACCAATTCAAAGAAGCCGAAGGCTATTTCGAGAAATCGCTGGAGATTAATCCGAAGAATGTAGACGCGAGAGTCGACTTGGCGTCGTGCCTCTATTACACAGGCGACGTGGATGGAGCGTTGACGCAGTTGAACAAGGCCCTGACCTATGATCCCAAGCACGCGGGTGCACTGATGAACCTCGGCATTATGAAGATGCAGTCGAAGAAGGACGCGGCCGGGGCCATCGCTGCGTGGGAAAAGCTGTTGAAGTTGAATCCGGATTTCCCGCAAAAGGATGCCGTGCAACGCATGATCGACCAAGCCCAGCAAAGCAACAAGACACAGGGATAGGAAGTAACGCGATTCGCAAATCGTGCGGCTTCGCATGGTTGTGTTCTTGCGCGTGCGGCTACCGACTGAGTAACGATGTCTGAATCCAAACTGGACAATGAGCAGCCTAACGCTGCCGAAACGCCTGCCGCCTCGGCAACTGATTCGTGCGAAAAATCATCAGGCTGGCTGACCTGGACGAAGAGGATTGCGGTTGGCATCCTAATTCCAGTGTTCCTTTTGGTTGCCGCGGAGTTGGGACTGCGGTTATGCAACGTCGGCTTTCCGACTGAACTGACACAGTCCTGCACCGTCCATGGGCGACCCGCAGCTTGCTACAACCTGTTTTTCCCGGCTCCGTTCTTTCCGCCGGGCATGATCAAGTCGCCGCAGGCCTACGCGATTCCGGCAGACAAGCCCAAAGGGACATTCCGCATTTTTGTTTTAGGTGAGTCGGCGGCGATGGGAGATCCCGATCCGGCGTACTCCTTCAGTCGATATCTCGAGGTGATGCTGCGGCAGCGTTTTCCGCAGATGAACTTCGAAGTAGTCAACACGGGTAGCGTAGCCATCAACTCGCATGTGTTGCTGCCAATTGCCAAGGGACTGGCCAACCAGAAGCCAGACGTTTTCATCATCTATTCAGGCAATAACGAGGTGGTGGGGCCATACGGTCCGGGTACGGCACTGACTTCATCGGGGATGAGTCTGCCAGTGGTGCGCGCCAGCATTTTCTTGCGTTCCACGCGGATCGGACAGCTGCTAACAAAATTGGGAGCCCAGAAGCGGGAGTGGGGTGGTATGGAGATGTTTCTCGACAAGCAGGTTCCAGCCAGGTCTCCGCTAATGCCGCACGTCTACTCCAACTTCGAGGCCAACCTGCGCGATACGGTGCAGGCAGGGCACGATGCCGGAGCGCAGGTTATTGTCAGCACCGTGGCGGCGAACCTGAAGGACTGTGCGCCGTTTGCCTCGCAACACCGGGAGGGGTTGAGCCAAGCCGAATTGAGTTCATGGTCAACGCTAGTACAGCAGGGGGCTGCCTTTGAGTCGGACCATGCGCATGATGACGCTTTGAAGGCTTACGTGGCGGCCCTGCAAATCGACGATCAATATGCCGAACTAGAGTTCCGCATCGCGAGAACGCTATTGAAGAAAGGCGACACTGCGGGGGCCAAACAACACTTTCAGCGGGCACGTGATCTCGACACGCTGCGCTTTCGAGCCGACAGCAAGATCAACGATATCAACCGTTCGGTTGCGTCCTCGACGCCGGGCGCGAAACTGGTGGACGCCGATTTGATCTTCTCTGAGCAAAGTCCCGATGGCGTTACTGGAAGCAACCTCGTATACGAGCACGTGCACATGACGCCGGAAGGGAACTACCTTCTGGCCCGACAGATGTTTTTGGCAATTGCCAGCCAAATCGTCAGACATCCTTTTCCAGAAAGTGAGATACCAACGCAGGCTGAGTGTGACCGATTGCTTGCGTTTACACCCCATGATCGGCAACGGATTTCTGCCGAAATGCTCGACCGCTTGCAGAAGGCTCCGTTTACTAACCAACTCAACCACGCAGACCAAGTGCTCCGATTGATGATTGATGCCGGCGCGCCGTCGGAGAACCCTGACCAGACGGTGGCCGAGTATCAGTGGGCGATCTCGCAGAAGCCGGATGACCGCATCCTGCACTACAATTTCGGACTGTTCCTGTTCAATTACGACCGTGAGGCCGGAGCGGAGCAATTGAAAATGTCGCAGCCGTGGGATGGATTTCCGGTGTTTGCTCCAGACGGTACGCAGATTCAGTAGGATCGGATTGCCATCGTGCTGCAAGCGATACTCTACATTACAGCTTTCCTGGTGACACTGGCGGTGTTCGCACGCGTGCGCCAGAAGGGCGTACGCCAAGGAGTGCTGCTGGCAGCCAGCTACTTGCTGTATCTCACTTGGACGAAGTGGTTCGTGGGGATCCTGCTGCTATCCACGGGTGCGAATTTTCTGTTCGGCCAGTGGTTGCGGAAGCGTCCAGCGTGGCCTGCGCTGACGGCAGGCGTGGTTTTCAATCTCGCACTGCTCGGGAGTTTCAAGTACCTACCGGAAGTTGCGATCAGCCTGCCATTTTCGTCCCCGCAATCGTTCAAGCACCTGGCCTTACCGCTCGGACTCTCGTTCTGGACGTTTCAGGCAATCAGCTACCTGTTTGATTTGTATCGGGAAGAGGACCTTGATCCGACATTTGCCGAGTTCGCATTGTATATGGCGTTCTTTCCGGTAACCATTTCAGGGCCGGTCTGCCGGATGCCTGAAATGCTTCCGCAATTTCGGTCGGAAACGCGGGTACGCGCAAGCGACCGCGAGCGTGGTTTCACTCGCATCGCCACAGGCGCGCTGATGATGCAGATCGGGAAGCTGCTGGGGCAAGGAATACTAGGCGGCGACGGCATCAACAGTGGCTTCGATCGCATAACGCATTGGAGTGGGCCGGATGTCTGGTGCCTTGCTATCGGCTTTGGGTTTCAGCTTTTCTTCGACTTTGCCGGTTATACGCACATCGCAATTGGCGCAGCGCAGATGCTGGGCATCACTGTGCCCGAGAATTTTAGCCGCCCGTTTACGTCGGAGACCGTGTCGATCTTCTGGACCCGCTGGCACATGTCGCTCTCGTTTTGGATTCGCGACTACGTTTTCCTGCCGCTGGCCATGCTGCGTCGCGGAATGCTGTGGCGAAACCTGGCGTTGATTTTTTCGATGGCGTTATTTGGACTTTGGCACAAAGCAAGTGCGCTGTTCATTCTGTGGGGTTGTTACCATGGCGTCCTCCTGGTGGCGCATCGCCAGATTCAACAATTGCAGAAGCGGTTTGAATTCGCCCCACCTTTCGCGGTGTGGCCGCTGGTTTCGTGGTTTGTCACCATGGCGATGATCAGCCTGGGTTGGGTTTTCTTCCGCGCAAATTCGTTGGGGGAGGCGGGCGAGATGCTCTCCGCAGTTGCGGCTCTGTCCAGTTATTCGGCGCGCTACGTAAGCGGGAGCCTCTACCTGCTGGTCTTGTTTGTTGTCGTTGGATATGCGGCGGTTGTTGCCGTCGGGGATTCGTTCGATCACTATCTCAGCGCCGCTCAGCCAGCTTCTTCCAGCGTGCTGGACATGCTGGCACGGAAGCGCTGGTACTGGCTACCGCCACTTTACGTGTTGTTTCTGGCTCTAGTGCTCATGGTGACGTTGACGCAAGGGGCGAGCACGGCCCAAATGATGTATCGCGCGTTTTGAGTTGCCGGTCGCCGATTATATGACATGCACTGTTGGAGACGTACGCGAATCTTGAAGCGATTTCACAATCTGATCGAGGCGCTGGAAGCTGCTCCGACAGAGCGCCGGTTCGTCACCTCGTGGATCGATGAGGACGAGCATGAAGACGCGACGTTTGGGGAATTCCGCCGGCGTGCCCGGGTGCACGCAAAGGCGCTTCTCGATCGTGGCATTAAAGCGGGAGACCGTGTGGTAATCCTCATGCCGCAGGGGATTGCGGCCATGACCGCTTTTGCGGGAGCCGTGATGGTTGGGGCGGTACCCGCAACCCTCGCGTATCCCAATTTCAAGGTCGAGCCGGCCAAGTACGCGTCAGGTCTTGCGGGAGTGACCGCCAACCTCTCTGCCAAGGCCGTGGTGATCGACGACGAGTTTCCCGATGAACTATTGGGTCACGTTACCCTGCACGACGGGACACTGCTGCTACGGGCAGAGGAATGTCGCAATACGACGTACGACGTTGAATTGCCGCCGTACGAGGCTCGGCCGGACAACCTAGCCTTCATACAGCATTCCGCTGGAACAACCGGACTGCAGAAAGGGGTGGCGCTGAGCCATCGGGCTGTGCTGACACAAATTGAGCACCTTGCTCGAGCGTTGCAGATCGATCCAGGCAGCGACCGGATCTATAGCTGGCTACCGCTCTACCACGACATGGGGCTGATTGCCTGTTTCATGCTGCCGCTGGTCTGTCACGTACCGCTGGTGATGCAATCGCCAACGGATTGGGTGATGCACCCCGACACGATGTTGCAGGTCATCAGCGACTATCGCTGCACGCTGGCATGGCTGCCAAATTTCGCTTTTCAGTTTGTTCCGCGGCGCAGCTCGTCCACTCGTTGGTCGCAGTTTGATCTTTCTTCGGTACGGGCGTTTATTAATTGCTCCGAGCCGGTGCGCGGCAGCAGTATGGACGAATTCCGGCGGGCCTATGAGTCGATTGGGTTAAGACCGAATGCGTTGCAGTCATCGTACGCGATGGCGGAAAACGTTTTCGCTGTTAGTCAGTCGGATGTCGCGCAACCCGACGGCCCTCCTCGGGTGTGGGCCGACAGCCTGCGCTTCCGCACTGAACATGTGGTCGTGCCCGTGTCAGAAAAAACCATGGGAGCGATGTGCTTCGTTTCATCGGGGCGCTTGCTGTCCAATCACTCGGTCCGTGTTGTCTCCGAAAGTGGTGCAACACTGGCTGACGGCAGCGTCGGAGAAGTACTGGTTGCGAGTGACTGTCTCTTCCAAGGGTACTTCCATAGGCCCGACCTCACCGCGGAAGTCCTCCGCGATGGCTGGTACTACACCGGCGACTTGGGCTTCCAACTGGGCGGCGAGCTGTATATAGTCGGTCGCAAGAAGGACTTGCTAATCGTCGGTGGAGAAAATCTGTATCCGCAGGACATCGAAGAAATCGTCGCTACACATTCGGCCATCCACGATGGTCGCACCATCGCCATGGGGCTTTACAATCCCAGTCTGGGTACAGAAGACATCGTCGTCGTAGCTGAGGTTGAGAACGAAGATCTCCTGGCGAACGCAGCGGAGATTGAGCGGGAGATCCGGGGAAGCATCGTTTCTGGTCTGGGCGTGGCGGTCCGAGCGATTATGCTCAAGCCACCCAAGTGGGTTGTGAAGAGTACAGCCGGTAAGCCGGCCCGCGCTGCAACCCGTGAAAAATTATTGCGTGACCATCCCGAACTCAATGCGGATTTGTAGGAGCTCGCTTTTCATGTTACCTGAAGCGCAATTGATGAAGGCTCACATCGCCGAACTCGTCCGCAAGCCCAACCTCGTTCTAGACGAGAATACGCCGCTGGTTTCCTCCGGACTCATCGATTCCATGGCCCTGGTTGACTTGCTGGTCAAACTGGAAGACCTCACCCACATGCGAATCCCGCCCGGCAAAGTGCGACCCAAGGACATGGACACCATCGCGTTGATGTTCGCGACGGCGCAGCGCGTGGGTAAGCCGCGCAAGTGAGTGGGCGGAATTGCCGACCTTTGCAGGCCTGAGGATGTCGAGCGGACAAGTGCGGTCTCCCGTGCCCGCTGCTGCCGGTTCGGAGAAACGCGGGGAGCTGGCAGATCCGCAAGCCCATATCCCTCGACGCCGACACGCACACTGGAGAAACCCGATCCCAGGTCGCGGTGATGTTGCGGCGGATTGCGATGCTGCCGCTTCCGGCCAGCTAACGACTGCTGTCATAGCACGCGAATCGAGTCGGGGAGAACGAAGGAGGGGGGAGGAGTATCGGAGAAATCGGCGAGGAGCAATTGCGATAGGCAGAGATTCCCAAAATGGAACGAAATTACTCAATTTGTTGTTGGGAGGTGCAGTCTTGGTATACGGAAATCGGTCAGAAAGACTATCGTTCAAGGAAGGCGGGAGTCAAAAAACGAGATTCCTGCTTGCGTTGCAGTCAGGTCAATTCATCTGCGCTGCTGTAGCGGTGTATCTCGCACTCCGAGGGGACATAACATGATTCCGAAGTCAAACTTCTCGCGGATATTCGTCTTGTCGGCAGTGGCAGTCATGCTGCTGAGCTCCGCAGTATCCCACGCCCAATGTTACTTGAGCCAGGGATGCAAGCCAGTGGACTACCTGAACTACATACCGAACTTAACTGGGCAGGTCTACCACGGTGATGGCGCCTCGAACTACGGAGCAGGATGGACGATTAACAACAGTGACGTTAACCAGTGTTTATCTTGTCATTACGGTACAGACACTTTGCCTTATCTTTGGACCGGCCACAAGAACATGCTTCGCAAAGAAGCTCCGGGTACGTTGTGGGGAGGGCCTGACGGTACGATCTATCCCACAACGGATCCCTACTACGGCTCCGGAAGTACCTATGATTGGACAGACGGATTAGTCACGATCGGCTGGTGCGATCCGCTTGCCACACTGCTGCAGAATGGCCTGACTTCCATAGATCCCGCTTGCCAGTACCCCTATTACACGTTACCCAACGCCCACGCTCCAGCCCCTTACACGCCGGTCGCTCCCACCCAGGCGGCGGGAGGCGTTCGTAATCTGTACTATCTGCACGGCGGTTGGATGAACTACGGCGGCACGGCTAATCCCTCTGCTACTCACGTCGGCACAGTTTTCGACAAGGGTTTTACCGGCGAACAATATCCGAATGGCAGCTTCGATTGCGCACGCTGCCACGCCACCGGATATAACTTCGACCACTGGGCGCCCGAACCCACCAGCAACACCAACAACAAAGTGGCCTGGATTCCCGATGCCCAGTTGAGCCGCATCCCGACCGATGGGTATATCGCCCCCGGGACCAACGGGACTTCCTCCTGGTACTTGACCGGCGTGCAGTGCGAACGTTGCCATGCTGCGGCATGGGCGTCCGGCTCGCATCCCCAAGGCGGTTTGCAAGCCACCGTGGTAACCAATGAGGCTGCCACGGCCCTATGCATGGAGTGTCATCGTCAGGAGAACGTAACGATGGCCAACCCCAACATCAACCAGCCAGGCAACATTGCACCGATGAATCCAATGCAGACGTGGGACACCGGCTACTGCTCTGACTTGTCAGGCTCAGCCTACGCAGCTTGCGTCGTGAACCCAACAAACCACTGGGTCTATCGGCCCTATGTGGACCACGAACAGGGCCAGGCATTCCTGAATAGCCCCCATGCCCGCTTTACCGGGTCCTTGATTCAAAACGCGCAACACTCACCGGACTTATCCATTACGATCGCGGGTACGTACTCCTCGCAGTTTAGTGAGAACGCGGCCGATCCGACGAAGAACAGCGGATGCACTGGGTGCCACGATCCCCACCAAAGCACGAACCCCAACCTGCCGTCGATCTATGCTCCCAAGCCGATCGTGAACACCTGCGACAGCTGCCACAAGTTGTCGCAGACCATCCTGTCAACCATCAACCATCCCATGGGGCCGGGCACGCCGTTCCCCAGCGGGCAGCCTTCTGACATTCCCGGCGCTTGTGTCACCTGCCACATGCAGGCAGCCTTGGGCACACCCAACAGCCACCTGTTCCGCATCAACACTGACCCCAATTACCGGACGTTCCCGACGCCCGACCAGCTTTACAACCAGAACATTACCGGCCTGGGCACGGCGCCGGAATCCTCCCGGCTGGACTTCACGACTTATAACGCAGCCACATGGCTGGATGTCGATCTAGCGTGTGGTCAGTGCCACGTGGGGGGAGACGGCACGACGAATCCTTACGGGTTGACTCTTCCGCCGGGCATGCCGGGGGCACATGCCTACACCAGGGCGCAACTGGCCTACTGGGCTTCGGTGATGCACCCGCCGGATCCGGGCGTGCCAGCTCCTGCGTTCTCACCCAAACCGACCACCTATTATTCGCCGCAAACCGTCACTATTTCTGACTCGATGCATGGCGCGACGATCTACTACACAACCGACGGGTCATTGCCGACCTCAAGTTCTCCCGTGTATTCCACGCCGATCACCATCTCCTCCACCACCACGTTCCAGGCGGTGGCGACCTATCCGCGGTATCCCCACAGCACCGTGATTCTGGCGAGCTATTCGATTGTGTTGCCCACGGCGCCGCAGCCGCAGTTCTCGCCGCCGCCGTCCACCTACAGCACGGCGCAATCAGTTACGCTGTCTAACACCGCCAATCTGGCGATGTATTACACCACGGATCGCTCGACTCCCACGACCTCGTCTACAAAGTACGCCGGGCCGATTTCGGTTACGAAGAACACCACCATCAAGGCCATCACTGCGGCGTACGGCTACCAGACGAGCGCTGTCTCCACCGGCAACTATTTCATCCAGGCACCGGTTCCAACATTTACTCCACCTGCCGGCACTTACTACTCGACCGTGACGGCGACGATTTCCGATGCCGCCAGCAGTGCGACAATCTACTACACCGCCGACGGGTCGATTCCCACGACATCGTCCTCATCCTGCTCGAACCCGTGTACGCTCACAGTTTCGACCACCACCACCCTCAAGGCAATTGCATCCGGCGGGGGCTATGCATCGAGTAACGTGGCCGTTGCGGCCTACACCATCGCCGCCAACAATCCAACCTTTTCCCCTCCCGCAGGCACTTACTACAACCCTGTGACGGTGACAATTACCGATTCAACGCCCGGCGTGCTTATTTACTACACGATCAATGGCTCTTTCCCGACGACGTCATCGCCTTCGTGCTCCAGTCCCTGCACGATTACCGTCTCGGTCACCACTACGGTTCGGGCCATGGCTGCCGGCAATGGCATCGCACAAAGCGGAACTTCTGTCGCCGCCTACACGATCGCTGCCAACACGCCGACGTTCTCGCCTCCTTCCGGTACCTACATCGGGCCAAAGAACATCGCCATCTCGGACACGACTAGCGGCGTAACGATCTACTACACAACGAACGGGTCGATACCCACGACTTCATCGACGTCTTGCTCAAACCCATGCACCATCACGCTCACGGCCTCAGCAACGGTAAAGGCCATAGCGGCCGGGAATGGAATATCGCAAAGCGCTGTAGGAGTTGCGACGTATACGATTCACTAGCAATCGCCAAGACGGCGAACTTGAGGCAAATCGGAGATCGCACTTAAGAGCCGGACGGTGGTACGGGAACATACCGACGAAGCCACGGTCGCCCTGTCGCACGAGTGAATGCTCGCGTCGCTGTGATTCTGATATGTGCGGGCACGGCGGCCTAGCTTTCGTGTATCTCTATTCAAACCTTCGTAGCCTGCCAATCGGGTGTACACAGCCTGACGCAACAGATCGGCCATTGGCAATTGCGTGTTCTTCCCTCGTGAGTCGGTCAAGTATTCCGCGATGAGTGCGCTCAACCCCAAGCGTTCATCCAACTCTCGCACCAGCAGCAGGCCACCGTCGGAGGTGACGCGAGAACCTTGAAAATCAACTTTCAAAGAGGGATTGAAAGAGAGCTGAAAAGGCGTGTTTTATTGTTCACCCACTGGGTGCAAGCCTTCGGAGTGTCCTTTTCGCCATCAAAACCGCATGGATTCTGGCCTTGGCCCGATCATACGGCGGTTTAGGCCAACTTCAAAAAGGAAATGTGGGGTAACCTGCACGGAAGTATGACGCTGTCATCCTCAGTGCATCCGTCACTGGAGGCCGAGACGACCGCTGGAGCAATCCAGCGGTTCTCGGGTACGGCCAAGGTAAGGATGCAACAGGAGGACGATTTTGAGGACCCGGGGAGCGTGAGGATGACAGTGGTGTACGGCCAGCGAATTGGGACTGTTTCACTACATCACCGCAGTCAAGCTGACGGAACAACAGAGACTGGTGACGCGCGTCCCTGGCTCGCTGAACATTTTCGATATCTGGAAAGATGGGCGGGTGCTGCTGGCCCGCGCCGACCGGCTTCGCGAGGCCATGGGGCACACGCAGGGAGCCGCCCGGGAATGGGACTTGTCGTGGCTGGACTACTCGTACCCCGCAGATATTTCCGCCGATGGCAAGACGCTTCTGTTTGATGAAGAGGGGATCAGCGGAGGCGTGCAATACGGCAATGTGCAGGACCTGACGTATACGGTGTATATCCGCAACACCGACGGCTCACCGGCGGTCCGCTGGGGCGAAGGCGGCGCCACCGCTCTGTCGCCCGACCAGAAGTGGGTGATCATCTATACGCCCAGGTCGCCCGCGTAACTGCGGCTGTTGCCCACCGGCGCCGGCGAAACCAAGGCGCTGACCAACGATGGCATCAACCATCAGTGGGCGCGCTGGATGCCCGACGGCAAGCGGTTTGTGTTCGCCGGCAATGAAGCGGGGAGGGGCGTGCACTACTACATCCAGAACATTGCGGGGGGAGCGGCGAAGGCGATTTCTCCGGAGGGCGTGGATGCCCTGCCGTTTGCAGTTTCACCTGACGGCCAATACGTAGTGGGAGTTGGCGGCGACCAGAAGGGCTACCTGTATCCCACGGGCGGAGGTATGTTTTCAAGCGCAAAAGGTCTTGATTCTCAGAGTCGCCGAAAGGCGGATCAGTCCGCGGCATCCCTTTACACCTTTCTCTGTACTCGGCTGATGGCAACAGTTTTGAACACTTGGCTATTCGACAACTACAGACGCAGTGGCGTTAATAGCCAGTTGCTCGTTAAGCCAAACCGACTTTCGAAACCAAGGTTGCTCAGGAGCGGGTCAATGGAAGTCGTGGTGGCTCTGCTTTGAGATGCACCTGTTCGTGGCATCTGGCGCAGAGCGTGATCAGATTTCTCTCCACGTCGTCACCCGAATGGCTCCGAAATTTCTCATGGTGCACTTGCAGGTGCTGCATGCTGCCGCAAGCCTGACATCGCCAGCCGTCGCGCTTTAGCACCTGCCGATGCAGTTCGCGGTAGCCGTCTGCATCGAGTCTGAGTCGCGGGGTCTTGGCGCGGAACTTCTTCATGAGGCTTTCCGGCTAATCTCAGATCGGAAGGCCTCCTGTTGCGGGCTGGGCAGGAACTGGTAGTAGCGAGATATGGATCGCAGCAGAAGTTCCGGATGGTCGCCGTCCATCGTGGCCCCGGCGAGAAAGTCCGCGCAGATCATCTCCAGACAGTAGCCGCGGGACTTATCCGTGCCCAGCATCAAAGCCGCGGTTTCGATTGCCTGCTCAATTACCGGGACCTGGCTCTTGTAGACCTTGAAATAGATCAGCTCAGAAGGTTCGCTGTCCTGGCCCGTCAGCTCTTTCTCCACCTCCCGCTGGAACTCCGCCTTGGGCATCTGCCGGGCTTTGTGCAGCCAGGTTGCACTTTCGAAGCGCTGACCCTGGTGGCGTGCCAGCTTGGCTAACTCCAGCCCCTTCGTCCACCCCAGCTGTTTCAGGTCTTTCCTGACCTGTGGTGGCAGATGCTCGTGAATCGACATCAGGTAGTAGGCCTTGCGCCGCGATTCCGGGAACCGGCGCTCCAGGAACTCGTCAAACGACTTCAGGTTCTCCAGCCGCCAGTACTGGCCGGCGCGCACTTCGCACAGGTGCTGGCCCAGTTCCACGAACTTGGTATCGCGCTCGTGCTCGTGCCGTGCCTCCCAGGCCAGGATCTCGTCGATCTTGCTCAGTACTGCCATAGCGCGGCGACGGTTCAGCTTGGGGGGCATGGGCGGACACCTAGTAAGCAAGTTCGTCAAACAGACCAAGATCGACTCCCGGCTTGCGGACCAGCCCGGCCTCCACCAGATCGCGCTGGTCGAGACAGAGCCCGAGAAAGGGACAGGTGGTACACGGGTTCTGGGGGAAGCGGATGCCGCTGTGCGGCAGGAAAAGTCCTGACTCAATCCTGCCGACCGTGTCGTCGACCAGGGTCGCGAACTCCCGGCGCTGTTGGTCGGTGA
>Ga0335069_10001813_pt1 | contig 33703 bp, 37 predicted proteins | sample Lox_Sample_11_FD_206714 | JGI IMG/M metagenome (GOLD analysis project Ga0335069, IMG submission 206714) | Soil microbial communities from Loxahatchee National Wildlife Refuge, Florida, United States - Lox_Sample_1.1 | ecosystem: Environmental > Terrestrial > Soil > Wetlands | place: USA...
GGACCATACGGACCGTCACCTACATTACAGATAGGCGTGTCGAACCACCTGGTCGACCGCTGGCGACGCCGCGCCGACGCGGTTCATTGTCAGGGGGTTACCGGCGGCATATCGCGGCTTGACCCCATCGCCGTCTCTATCACAAATTTTCAACAAATTTAATCTTGATTTTATAGGTAGGAAATAATTTCACTTGACTGAAAATTTCAATCACCGTCTGTCTGTATGCTCGGAATCGCCGCTTCCGCGGCGCTTCCTCGCGTGAACTTAGACCCTGCGCGTTAACGTTAATGGCGAGCGGCTGGCTTGCCAGCCGGGACGCGAGCGCTATACCATCACGCCACCGGTCCGCCCGCGCCATTAAGCGTTAACGAGAATGCGCGCCTCTCGATCGATCAACGTCAGGTAGTCATGGTGTGCGACGCGGTACCGCCACGGATGGTAGGTATAGGAGTCGCGCGGTCCGTAGTTGCGGCGCGCCTCGACTACCTGTTCGACGGCGAGTCTGCGAATCTCGTTCGTCATCAGCCGGTCAAACTCGCTACCCGACTGTCTAAACGCCTGGTACGCCTTGATCCCCTTCGATCTACCGATGTCACATTGACTCAAGATCCAGCTCGTACAGTACGGTACGGTGTCGCGCATGACCCGCTCGACCGCGAACCAATCGGCGTTACGACCGTCATTATATAGCGACGCGATCCCTCGCCCGATCGCGACGAGATTATGGATTAATCGATCCCAGTCCTGTTGCATCGGCGCGATGCGCTGTAATAACTCGCACCAGTAGAACAGCGACGGCGGCGGCGCGTCCGGACCGATCGTTCGATTGATCCGGTGGTCGTTATCGAGTACTCTCGCCGTTAATCGCGCCAGTTCGCGCGCATCCGCCTCGATCGTGTCCTGCGACCGCGTCGCGCGATCGGTCCGCGGCCATGAGGTCCGCAGTCTAACGCACCGGCTCAGCAGGACCGCGTACGTATGTGTCATCAAGGCCCGCCAGCCGACTTTACTCCATACGACCGGCGCGTCGACGCGCGGTAATCGCCGCCACTCGGAGTCAACGAAGATACCGATCGCGTTCTCTGTCTTGGTCTCGTCTATCCATGACTGCAAGATCTCCTCGCAGATCTGCGTGCGCTGGATCCGCGGCACCGACAGGCTCCGCGCGATCTCATCGGCGTTACCGAAGTTGAACCAGGCGGGCCGGCAGTCGCGCGACGGGTAGTCGGTCTCGATTATGATCGACGGACCGCCGCGCCGCATCGCCGTCAGGACTATGTCTACCGCCTGCGCGTCGTTTACGCCGTACCTCGCCCTCAGGAATTCATGCAGTTCAGCCAATCTCGCCGGGTATGGATTCATGACTTGACAAGTATATCATACACAGGATATCTTGATTACGGACCGCCGCGCCGCCTCGCCGGTCTTTGATTTCGACGAGGAAGCACGCGATAGCGTGATTCCGAGTATAGAGAGGTATAGTCCATGCCCGAATGGGAACGAATCGTTTATGACATGCTCGGTCTTCCCCGGCCGTCTTGGGGTCTGATCCCGGCACCGGTCCTCGCGCACCTCGAACGAATCGAGGCGTTATGCGCCGCGTCCGGCGGTCATCTCCGGTCGCGCCAGTTGATCGCGCTGGTCCTTACGATGTACGGTGCAGACATTCGTTAGAGAGGTATACCCGATGCTTTACAGTGTAGAACCTAAGGACTTGTTTCGAGCGGCGGCACTAAACGCGCTGCTAATCCTGCATGGTAAGGACGATTACTCTCTATCGGACATAATAGAAGATGCTGAAGCCGCGGCTGGTGAAATGATGATTATGCGCGAAGTTGACAAATCCGCGCCGGCACACAACTGAACCGATAGACGCCGCGCCGCATCTCCGCGCCGGTCCGATCGTTCGCTGTTAGACTTATCCTGTATGCCACGTCAACCATCGCAACTCACCTACAACGACCTGAACGGTCTCGAAGCTCGCGAGATCTTGCTCGACTGGTTCGCGCATCTCCTCTCCTCGCAACCGCTTCTCCAGCAACACCTTACGTTACCTAAAGCCTGTATCCGCCTGTCCATCGACGTCTCGATCGACATGTACACCGGCGGTACCGTCCCGGTCTCATCTCCGCCCGAAACGGTCACGATCACCGGCGGCGTCGCGTTAAATAACGATGTCGCGGTCGTCGGCGGCGTTACCGGTCTGGTTGCGTCGACGGCGTCCGCGCCGGAGACGCAACATACCACGTTATCGGCGGTCGTCAATGCCGCGCCGATCCCCGGCGGTAATCCTCCGGACCAGATCCGCGAACAACATAATCTACCCGTCCCGCGCCCGGCCTACGGACCTCGCGAGACCGGATCTCATGCCTTCCTCGCCGACGTTATCGATCAAACGAACGCTCGTCGCGCCGACGCGTGTCGCGCCGACGCTGATTCCTCCGCCGGCGGTCGTCAAGGTATCGTCGCCGACGGTTACAAGTTCGCCGACGAGCCGGCGCTACCAGTCGAGCCCGCCGGTAATCTCGAACAGGTCATTCCGGTCGACCGCGGCGCGATCGAGATCGACCGTACCGGCGCTGGCCGTATGCGCCAAGGCGACATGGTCGTCACAGCCGGGAAACATATCGCCTCGGCCAAGACCGCCGGCGACCAGCGCGGCGCCGCCTACGGCTCCGTCGCCTCTACGTACGACGCCGGTCCCGCCGGTCTTGCGCAACCCGGCCGGTCCGGCGGACTGTATTCCGACGGCCGTACCAAGATCGCATTTGGCAATAAACGTTAAAAGTTACGAGGTATGAATAATGCGCGATAAAGTGGTGGAATTTCGCTTTGCGACGGGCGGTGAAGTCTGTATTATGCGCGTGTCGTCTATGCTCTGTCTATTCCCTACGACGCGTGAAATCCGCACGATAGAAAACGGGTGGACAGTACAAGTCTGTGAGGAAGACTGGTTGAAAGTTGTAACTGCCTTTTTACCGGTCTAGCTAAATCTTGATCTAAAAGGAGAATAGTCTGTGAACATTCAATCACCTGCTTCAGCTTTACCGCCGCCGGTACAACTCGAAACCGGCACGATCGTTACGCTCCGGATGCGCGGTCATTCCCGCACCAACGGCGAAGAGTATTTCTCGCCGGCGATCGTACTCAAACAGTACGATAACCTGACCGGCGACCTAGAAGTCCTGATTTGGGATTCGACCGCCGGTACACACTTCAACTCCGCCTACCCGTCGCGAGAAGTATCTTCCCGCGGCGACGGCGCGACGCGCGAACTGTACATGTCACGTTCGAATATCGGCGCCATCCTGTTCTCGCCGTCGAAGTTCAACCAGATCACCGACGATCTCGCGGAACTGCAAGATCAGGCGCTGAAGATCATCGCGGAGTTGCAGGCGCAGAACCTTCAGCTACGCCGCGACCTGACATCTCTTATGTCTGATGTCGAGACGCTGAAGGCATGTATCGAGCCGCCGACGACCGCCGCCGGTAAGGCACCGGACGCGCCGTTACCGCCGCCGCTCAAACCGCCGACGCCGGCGCCATCGTCGCCCGCATCGCGTAAGTAAAGGAAATCCCTTGACTTTCAACCAAATGGCCTGGCTATTTAACACACCGTTCTGGCGTTCTCTCCTGTGGTGTATCAGGACCGGTAACGTCCACCGCTTCCTGGAGCTGCGCCGCATTCATCTATCGATGCGTGCGGCGTTACGCGCCAAGGGCGTCGATCCGGTAAGCGGGCGCTACTCGTCGAGGTTAGGATCATGAGCCTGATCTCCGTCCTCGCCGACCTGTCCGGCCTGACCGCCGAACTGCGCGAGATCCGGCTTGTCATGTCCCGCGTCGCGGACGCGCTCGACCGGATCGCGCCCGCGCCACTGCCATTACCGTCTACGTCCGGATCCGACTCGCCGGACCTCCCGGACCTGCCGTCCTACGGTATCGCCGAGTCTCCCGAAGAGTACCAGGCGCGTACGTCCGCCGAAGCGTCGCTCGCCGTCTCGCTTGGTTTCGCTCCCTGGTCTCCGGCGTTCCAGGAAATCATTACGCAGTTCCGCGCCGATCTCATGAAGTCTAAATTGGTGATAAATGAAGAAGGAAAGCAAGTCGAAACCCCCGGTCTCAGCGAAGACGAAGCGCACGCGGTCATCCGCGAAGCCTTCCAGATCGCCAAAGCGGAAGCGAACGTCTACCGCGTCAAAGGTGCGAGCGGCGGCACCGGCGCTTGATCCGCCGCTTGATACGCAGAACCCCCGGCCGGCGGAGCTATCCTTACCGCCGGCGCCGGTCCGCCTATCCTCCGACGGCGCGTCAGACTCCACTGAACCGCTCGCTACTGTCCGCGCCGCCGGTCCGCCGGTCGTGTTCGGCGATACGCCTCTCGCTATCGCCTTCCGGTTTGTAGAGCCTACATGGCGCAATTACATCATGTACGTCGATCTGGAGGCGCGCACCGGGAACCTGGACGCCGCGCGCTACCTCGCCACCTGGAAAGCTCTTCCGCCCGTGGAGCGGCGCTCCCACGTTCCCGAACAGATCTGTGAATTGGCGTCCGTCGCCGCGGCGGACCTGGTCTCCTGGGTCTCGCGCCAAGTCTGGCAGGAAGGCTCAGCCGCCGCGTCGATGTGCATGTCGTTCATGCGTGCGCGCGTCATCGCCAAGACGGCCGAGTTCGCCATGGACTCGCCCGACAATTACAAGCACGCGGAGTTGTTCGCCAAGACCGCCGGTTTACTGCCTGTGTCCGGCGCCGCCGGTGGCCGCGGCGGCGGTTCACCGATCACAATCTTCAATGCTCCGGTCGCGTCTAGCGGCTCCGTCGCCCTGTCCGGCTCCCGCTCCGAATCATCTCCCGTCGCCGCGTCCGGCCTGCGCGCCATGGACGAAGAGATCGTCGAACTATCTAAGATCATGCAGGGAACTGACGATGTAGACTTAACGCCCGTGCCTAAATGCGCGGCGGAATTACTCGATAACGAGGAAGATGATGATGAATCAGACGATGAAGACGATACCGGCGAATGACCCGGTCCGTGCGCATAGGTCCGCCGTCGAGGCGTATCAAGACATCGCGCATGTCGCCACGTCCTGTTACCCGGAGCTGACCGACGCCGCGCGGGAGGCGTACGAGATCTTGCCGATGTTGATCGACGATTGTCAGCGCACGTTTGAGGCTATTCCGCCGGACCTGAGACCGTTACATTACCTATCTGTCCGCCGCTAAAATCGAATCCTATGTACTCGCAGCGTATCATCACCCGCGATATCGACCGCTGGCTAGCCCATCCATCGAACCATGGCGTTAAACTCGTCCCCGCCTCGAAGCTTGAGTTCGCCCGCGCCGTCTCTCACCTCGATACGCTCGTTGAGCACGATATCGAAACCGGCCGCCTGATCCCAACGCGCAAGGTAACTCCGGACGGCCGCCAAGTCTTCAATTCCACTACCGGTCAACCTATCCTGACCTGGCAGGACACTTTAACCGAAGACGAGCGCCTTTGGATCAGATATCAACGCGTCCTGTGCGCGATGGATTTCTGGTACTGGGTGGAGCGCGCCGCCTGGATCAAGGACACGGACAACCGCACCGTGCGTATGCAGCTATGGGACAGTCAAAAGATATTTCTCGAAATCGTCGCCGAAATGGAAGACTCGGAAATCGCGATCTTCCTCATAATCCTGAAGGCCCGGCAGCTCGGCATCTCTCGTATTATTACTTTGATCCTGTTGCACCGGGTGGTGTTCGATTCAAACATCAACGCGTACCTAGCATCTTCGACCGAGAAGAAGACGCTGAAGCTGTTCAAGCTGATATCTTTCGTGCTTGTTCGGATGCCTTACTGGATGCAACCGGGGTCGTCTCAACCGGGGAAGCTTGGCAAGGTCGACCAGGCCGGTAAACTACTGGAGTTCTTCAATGGATCAGCAATCACGATGGAACATGGCCAGCAGTCGAGCGGTATGGCTAGGGGAGATTCGCCTAATGTGGTTCATCTTTCGGAACTGGCCGAATTTGAGAACCTTACTTCACTTGTTGATAGCGCTTTGCTCCGTGGTATGCATCCGTCGCCGCGTGCGTTCCTAGCCTTAGAAGGCACGGCGGAAGGCATCAACAACCCCTGGCACAACAAATGGGAGACGTCCAAGTCCGAATGGCCGCAGCACAAAGGCCGGCTCCGCCCGTTGTTCCTCCCCTGGTTCGTCGGCGGGCTATACCCGAAACCGGTAGATCTCCTGTCTCGTCCGGTTCCGCCGGACTACTCTACATCGATGGCGCCGTGGGCACTGGCGCACGCGCGCATGGCCGAGACCTACGTTCGCTCTTCGGACTACCTGTCCAAGTTCCTCGGCTCTAACTGGTCGATGCCGATCGAGCAAATCTGGTACTACGAATGCGAACGCGATTCGGCGATCAAGGAGAACCGTCTGAACGCCTTCTTACAGGAGATGCCGGCGACCGACGACGAGGCGTTCCAGTCCTCGAACATCACCGTGTTCGACGTCGATACGATCAATTTCTACCGGACCAATACTCACGCGCAACCTCTCTACGGCGTCTTCGGTCTACGTGGTCCGGCTGAATTCGTCTCTCCCCGTCTTCAACCATCGGAATCTCTTATCAATCACGATCTTGCGCCAATCCAGATCGTCGCCGACGCCGGCGGCGGCGTCACCATTCCTTTCGAACTAGTACCGATCAAGTTCGACGGATGGTCGCTAGAAGGCGATTCCGCGAAAGGATCGATCGACAAAATCTACGTCTGGGAGCCGCCGATCGAAGGGTTCGAATACGGCTTCGGCTGCGACACCGGCGACGGTATCGATAAAGACCGCACCTGTATCGAAGGCGTCCGCAAATACAGCCTAGAAGGTCCTACGAAGCAAGTTCTCGAATACTCTTCCGGTCACATGAACGCCTTGGACGCCTGGCCGTTTCTGCTCGCCCTTGGCACGTGGTACAGCGTACCAGACCGTCACGGTAACGTTCGTCAGCCGCGTATGGCGATCGAATGCAAAGGCCATGGTGACCTGGTCCAGAACGTCTTGCGCCTGATGAACTGGACGAACTTCCATATGTGGAACGACCGTAAGATCGATGACCGCCGCGTCAACCTCGCCGGCGCAAACAAGATGGGCGTGTTCACGAACTTCTTCTTCCGGCGCGCGATGATCGAAATGATCGTCAAAGCCTTGCGCGATGGCGAAATCGAGATCTGCTCGCCGTTCTTCGTTAAAGAGATGCAGAGTCTTGAAGGCGACGAGTTCGCACAGGAACTACGCGCCGGCTACGGCGGTCATGACGACCGGATCATGGCGGTCGGCTTCGTCTTATCCTCTCTGTACAAATGGGACCCGAACTATTGGCGCGCGGCGAAAGTCCTCGCGTATTCCGGCCGCAACCCGGCGCACGCGGCGTACGATCGCTCGATCCTGTTACCGTCAGGCAGCCCCGCCGCATCCGACCCCCGGCGCGCCGCGCTATCCGGTCAATACGGACGCTGGTGCTATGGCGAACAGGAAGCTACGAGTTGATATTATCTACTTGTACCGTCTATAATCACCACGTATGAACATTTACGATGTTCCGTCGGACAATCAGGCAGTTCAGGCTACCGCGAAAGCGATCGCCGCCATGTTCTCTCCCGCATTAACCTTCGTCGGCGACGACGAAGTAACCGATGGGCCGTTCTCGTTTCCGACCCACACGGTTAACTTTTCACAGGAAGGCAAACCCGGCCCGAAGAAACTAGGCGCCGGTCAGCTCGTCATCTGGCCGGATGTCGCAGTAACCGACCTGGTCGAAGCTGGCTACACCAGGAAAGAAGGGGCGTAAATGAACTCTTCCTGGCTCAAGATCTTCGAGCTGGTCCTCGGGACCGCGGAAGCGATCGTCCCGGTCTTCATCCATAACCCCAAGTCACAGCAGATCGAAGGGGTTATCGTCACCACCCTGAACGGCGTCCTGGCTGGTCTGGACGCTAACGCGAAACCGGCGGCGCCGTCAGCGTCGTCTACCGCTGCATCGTAAGGTCTCAAGGTCTCATGCCCTGGCGCGCCTTACAATCCCGCCATCTGTTAAGGGCGGATTACGATCCGCCCTCGCCTGATAACGACACGTCCGGCGTCCTGACGATCCAGTTCGTTAACGGCGCGCTTCACCGCTATTACGGCGTACCGCAGACGACCGCCGATACGCTGTTTCAAGTCAGTTCGCCGGGTACGTACTTTCACGATAAGATCCGCGGTCAGTACCCGGAACAAAAGGTTTCATCCGGAGTTACGAGAAGCGGCCGAACGAGCCGCAGGAGATATTAGACATGCCACAAGACGAACAGCCTATCCAATCCATCGAAGACTTTAACCTGGCGATCGAGAGAGCCGCGCTGGTCGCGGAGTGCCGGTATAAATCGTTGGAGCCGTGGGGACTCGAACATAACCAACAGATCCGGCGCAAGCATGGTATTCAGATCGCCGCGGCGATTCGTGAGTTGAAGATTCATCCATTGCGCGGAGATGATCTGTCATGCCAATGATTTCTTACCGCTGCCCTGACTGTGGTTGCGATGACGAACACTTCTATCACAGCGCATCGTCCGCGCCGGCTACGGTCGAATGTCGTGGGTTCAAATCCTCCGGCCCGCAGTATCAGGAGATCGAACACGAAGTCGTTCAATCAGACGGCACGGTCCTTATCGAGCTTGAGCGGGTCGAACTGGCACCGACCTTGACTCCCTGCACCGGGACCGCCTTGCAGCGCGCGTCCTTTCCCGGCGAGCTGTGGGCGCGTCCCGCACGCGGGTTTGAAGACATCGTCGTCTACGAGCACGATAACTGGGAGGGGAAGTCCGACGACTTCAAACGTTCGCACCAGCGCTATTATGTTCCCGGCCGGAACTACGAGGCGACCGAACCCGGTATGCGCCGTGTCGTCTTGAATTCAATGGCCGAGTATAACCGCTTTATCAAACGCGCGAACGAAGAGATCACGTCGGACATGCGCAACCATCGCGATATGCACCGGGCCTACTGGGAAGCGCGGCGCCGGGCGATGCGCGCGGACGTCGACGCGCGGGTCGGCCCGGTCCGGTCGCACCCGCTGATCTCCTATCTGATGAAGGCGATGCGGCGCCGCAGCGACGCGAAGTCCGACGCGCGATACGGCAAGTCGCTGGACGCACATTTCCACTCGCAGCTACTCGAATTCAACCAATCGAACATGCAGGATTGGTGCGACGCGGATACTAACTGGCGTTCGACTCGTGCGCGTTAATCGTTAGATGAGGTTATATTCAGATCATGAACCGCCATCCTGGACATTCTCCAATCGATACCGCGTACCTCGCGCCTCGCCCGTTCGAACGTAACAATACCGGCGCTTGGGGCGCCTGTTCGCCGGACGAACTGTTCGCCTGGACGCAGCAAATGATTCAGGACGGTAGATCGTACCTACGGCTACAACCAGCTTATAAATTCATATCCGACGGCCTGGATATCATCAACGGCGATATGGCGGTCACGGACGTTCAGTCTCTCTGCTCCGTCAAGACCGAATCGACCGTTCGTAACACGCGCGAGATCGTCGCATCCCAGACGAACCTTCGGATCATCCCGGCGTTCAAGGCCGAATCGGAGCAATACCGCGAACAGAACCAGATCTTGAACAAAGGTTTCATGGCCTGGCAGAACATGACGTTCGCCGACCGCCGTATCCGCGGCGCCTGGCAGTACGCTTGCGCGACCGGTACCGGCTATCTCGGCGCGCGCTACGACCCGAACTTCTACTACCGCGGCAAAGGCGACCTGGTCTGGGATGTCTACGGACCGCTAGACGTTATCCCGCTCGGTCTTCCTCCCGGCCTTAACCTTCAAGGTACGTACGCCGTCGCGATGCGCAAGAAGATGCCGATCCATCAAGTCTGGCGGATGTTCCCGTTACAACGCGATAACATCAAGGCGAACCGCATCACGACTGAGGGTAAGGGAATGGTGATCGCACAGGCGGTCAAATTCGCCTCTGCGGTCCTCAAACGCTTTAGTCAAGGCAGCCGCCAGCCGGAGGAAGCATCGACCTGGGATACGACGGACGTCTACTACATCTACGTTGACGACGACTCGGTAAACGAGACCGGCAGTCCGTTACAGATCTGCGGTCCCGACGGTCAATGGGGAACTAGCTGGTCGTATACCGTCCCGTTCGTCGGCCAGCAGATCCAGACCGGGCGCATCCTCGCCGGCGGTGTACCGGAAGTCCGCGCAGCGCGGCGTGAGGAATGTCTGATTTACCCGAACCGCCGGCTCATCATCTCAACAGACACATGCGTCGTCAATCCCGCGCCGGAGCATCAATCCTCGTATCGCTGGGACGGCCGCGTCCCGGTCGCGCAGTTCCGCGCCGACGACTGGACATGGAATTTCCTTGGATTCCCGGTCACTCGTTACGGCGCATCTCTCGAAAAGCTCGGTATCGAGCTATGGCGCGGACTCGGCGATCAGATGAACCTGTCGTTAAATCCCTCCGCGTTTTTCGACCGCGGCTCTTCCGCTACGTCGATGCTTCAGACCGTCAATCCTCGTATGCCGGGTCTCCGCGTCGGTCTCGACATGAACCTGAACGGCGCCGCGCAACAGTTCGTCCCGATGCTCGGCCATGAATGGTATCAGCCGAACAGCTCGATCATCGAGACCGCGGCCAAGATCCTGCCGGCGATCATCAAAGAACAGATGGGCGTCGCGGACGTCTCGGCGATGGCGCGGGCGCGCCAACTCCCGTCTGGCGACTCGACCGAGAAACTGCTCGAAGCGATGGGGCCGTTAGTCAAAGACCAGTCGCGCAATATGGAAGAAGCGATTCGTCTGCTTGGCGAAATGTGGAAATCCGACTGGTTCCAGTTCGCGACCGCCAAGCGCCGTATGCAGCTACTCGGCCCGGAAGGCGTTACCGAAGAAGATTTCGATTACGAACCGGGAACTCTGATCCCGCTGGACCTTGACCCGAACAACCAGCGCGGACCGGTACCGATGACTGCCGGGCCGGACGGGACCTGGCTTTACGAACCCGGCTCTAATGTCCGAATGCCGGAACTCGCGGTCAACCAGTTCGAGCGCGCCCGCTGGCACAAGAACAATTTCTCGTTCTCGGTCACGCCGTACAGCTTACATGAACTGAATAGTACGACGCGCAAACTCTTCATGTTGCAGTTAATGAAGTCCGGATTCCCGTTGTCCTGGTGGACTCAGGCCGAGATGTTCGACGTCAAGAACTTCGGGCCGTGTATGGTCAAGGGCGAAGACGGCGAGATGCGGGAAGCGCGTAACGAGATCGAACGCTGGATCGCACAGTTAGAGATCCAGGCGCGTGTCGCACAGGCGATGGGCGGCGGTGGCGGCGGTGGTAAAGGTGGTAAGGGAGGTGGCCGCGGCCGTCCGCAGACATACGCGCAACCGCCGGTACTCGAAGGTAAAGGCGGCGGTACGACCTCAACTGTGAGAACATCGGCGAAGTGAGGTAGATCGATGCCATCGTCTCAGGTAATGCACGAGTTCAAGACCGGTAAGCTCCGGTCCGGTTCAAAACACGGTCCGAAGGTGAAGAACCGCCGTCAGGCTATCGCCATTTACTTAAGCGAAAGGCGTAAAGAAGGAAAGAGAGTAGGACGAGTACGCAGTAGGGCTAAGCGACGCTGACACCCTTTTTGTTAATACAAGGGTATGCTGAATGAGCGAAAAATACAAGCCTGACCATAAAGGTCTGTTCAACGGCTCGTCTCTCTCTGCTTTGACCGGCGCCCGCGCCTCAGCAAAGCTTCAGGTAGAAGTCCGCCTACCCGCCTCGTCTATGGCGGAAGTCCTGGACGCGATTCACCGCCTCGGCCGCACCGGCAACCTGACCGTTAACTTCTCTCAGGGCCGGGCGATGGATCTCAAGTGGTCGAGTACTCGCGATACGAACCCGCCGGACGTCTAAACGTCTGGTCCGTGTAGACTCTACACGCGACGTTTATTTGACATTACCTCGTCTTCCCCTTATCCTTTCTATGACGGATGTTCATTACGGCGATGAACTCCCCGGAAGCTCGACTCGGCGGCGTTTAAGTGCGCTTGGTTGATAGCCAAAGGCGGGCAGGGTCTTTACGATCCTGCCCGCCTTTCGCTTTTTGGGACTAGTCGCTAGCGTGTTCGTCTGATCCGAGTACCGATAGGGCCGGATTGATCCGGTCCAGTCGGAGAAAGGAGTATCTTAATGGATACCTTCGAAGTCGCCTATCGGCGCGGCATGAAGCGCCATAAGGGCCGCGGCAAAAAGCGCTAAGAAGTTTTAGCGCGCGCTACCGGGCGGGTTAGCCTTCACCGGCCGGCCCGCCTCGTTATATCAACCGTACCTTACCCGCTGTACCACGTTACAGGTCTACTCCGATGCCTGAAGTCAATTCCCCCGCATCTGCCAGTCCTTCGATGCTTGCCGGCATGAATCCGCCATCGCCTCAAGGCGGCGATGAGATGGCCGGTAGAATTCCCGGCTCCGGTTCCCCGGATCAAGGCTCTGATGGACCGCAGCAAGCTAAGGCTTCTGCGGATGCGAAGCTGAACAAAGACATTCAGGTATTGCGGACCACTGAAGCGCAACTGATCGAAATGGCGCAGTCGTACCCTACCGCCACGAAAGCGCTTCGCGCCGCTTCGGAGGCGATCCGTAGCGCACAGCGTCAAATCGTAGCGTCTCCAGGAATGGCGGAACCTCCGGTACCGAATACGACCGCGTGACAGGCGGCGGCGGATAATGCCGGCGGACAACCCGGCCGGACCTGGTCAGACGCTAAACCGTTAATCGATTCAGCAACCCGGAGACCCCGGACTGAAAGGAACAGGTAAATCTCAATGCCCGTAGACAAAAAGATCCTCGAATCCTGCATCGCGCAGGCGACGGACGGCGACACCGAAATGGCGGACTTCCTCCGCAAGAAGTACGAGGCGAACGACGCCGCGGCGGTCAAGTTCGTTTCCGGCTTTATGACGACCGCGGACTACACGCGCAAGACACAGGAACTCGCGGCGCAGCGCCAGCAGTTCGAGTCTCAATCCGGACAGCTCGATACGGTCCGGAAGGCGTTAGAGGCGGCGGAAGCGGAGAAGAACACGATCTTGCGCGATCTCGCCGATCGCCAGATCAGCGTCGCGAAGGCGAAGGAACTCCTGAAGATCGCGAAGGACCGGTTTCAACTGTCCGACGACGACCTTCCTGGCATTACCGATCTGATCGAAACGCGGAAGACTGGAGCGGTTGTAGACTCTACACCGGATCTCGATACCCGGTTCAAAGCGTTCGGCGACGAGCTAATGAGCCGGATGGAGAAGAAGTTTGTCGGCGCGATGACCCCCGAACTCGGCAACATGGCCGTTATTCCGCTGATCTGGGGAGAGATCGACCGCGAGCACGAGGAGTTGACGGGCAAGCGCCTTACGTTCGCCGAGAAACAGGAGATCTTCAAGGCCGCGCAGGCCGGCGCCGATTCCTCAATGGGCAAGGGATCGATCTACGGCATCTGGCAGGACAAGTACCAGATCGGCGGCGACGACGGACTTCGCATGAAGCGCCGCGACGAGAACCTGAAGAAGTCGTGGGCGGCAGAGGCGGAGAAAGCCGCGGCGGACGCGCGATCCAAAGCGGCGCTTGAAGTCGTGACGCCGACAGCGGCGGATCTCGGCACCGGACCTGGTATCTCCGCTGCGTTCAAGACCAAGTTCAAGACGTTCGATACGGACCCGAACAAACCGGCGGTCGCTACGTCCGACGGCGTACCGTCGCTCGCTGTCGCGCCCGGCCAGCACGTCCGGCAGACCGGCGATCGCGGACCGTCCGGCGCCCAGCGCGCCGCGCAGAAGTTCTTGGAGAGAGGCGGGCCGGCGGGATATGGCCGGAAGGCGTCATGAAGCGAGCGGATCCAGCGGAAGGCTTTAATCCCAGTGAAATCGATTGGGGCCGGTTAGCTGCCTTCATCGACGGTGAAGGTTCTATCTTGATGAACCGGCGTAGCGACCGCCCGCAGGATGTATGGCTTCGTGTGGTCGTATGCAATACTGATCCACGCATGATCGTTTGGCTGAAAGAGACCTTTGGCGGGTCTGTTTCCGTTATGCGTAAGCCATATATAGAAGGCCACCGGAGCCAAATCAAGTGGCATGTATCCTGCCGCAAAGCGGAATGGGTGTTGCGCGGCTGTTACAAATATCTGATCTGTAAACAGGATCAGGCGGGCGTCGCGTTTGCTTATCGCGCGACTACTCGCGGTTCAGGCGGCCATCGCGGATCGCCTAACTCTCCTGAATTAACAGTGTACCGGGATCATCTCAGAGATAAGTTGAAGGAGCTGCGTTGGTCTGGCAACACGAACGAAGAGATGGAGAGAATTAAGGATAAGTTACAAGGAGTCAATTAGTTATGAGCGATCCGCTCTTAGATCCCATAAATGAGACTACACTCCCGGAAGTGAATCAGGATGCGATTGAGGACGAGTTCTTTCAGTCGTCCGTCTTCCAGGCTCACCTCCGGTCCAAATGTCTCATCCCGTTTGAAGGTGGCGCGTTCATGCGCAATCTTCAGTTATACGCGCCTCTTATCGGCGGCGCGTACGCCAAAGGCATCGGCGGTTTCAACCTGACGAAGCCGCTGACTATCTCGTCGAACGTGTTCGACCCACGGTATTACGTCGTGATGATCGTCGAGTATCTGGAAGACATCTCGGTCCTGAACACCGGCGATCTCGCGGTCTTCTCCTTGCTCGAAACCGACATGGCTAACGCTTATCTGACCATGTCGACGATCATGGCGCTGGACCTTCAGCAGAACGGTCAGGTCGCGCCCAGAACCATCAACATGAACGGCTGGGTCGAGTTCCTGAACAACGGCGTCGACAAGTCGTACGACGGCAACGCGTACACGACATACGGTACCGCGCAGCGCAACGGCGCAATCGGCGCGGCGCTGAACGGCAACGTCTATTGGGGCGGTCAGGCGTCGGGCGCCACCGGCACAATCCAGTACGCGCAGATCAATGCGATGTACATCAACGCCAAGCGTGGCGCGGATGAGCCGGACCTGTTCACGATGAACAAGCCGCTCAACAACTTCGTTGAGAACCGGATCCAGCAGCAACAGCGGTTCGGTCAGGAAGGCGCGTCGGTGCGCGATCCGTTCTTCGGCGCGATGGGCTTCCGGTTCAAGAACCTGATCGTCATGATCGACGACTACTTCCCGTCCAGCTTCTCGCAGTTCGGCCGGACCAACAACCCCGGCGGGTCGAACCTGACCGGCACGTTCCCGGCGGCTGGGTCAACGCTGTCGAACTTCCCGACGACTGGTACCATCACCGTCGGTGAAGTCGGCTGCATGTTCAACCTCAGCCGGATCGCTTTCCGGTTGTCCGCTTCGAGCGAGTTCGGCTTCATGCCGACGGACTTCATCCGCGCGCCCGACAATACCCGCGTCGCATCGCAATTGAAGGCCGCGGTCAACGTCGAGGACACGGCGCCGTGGACCGGCGTCCAAGGCTACGGCTGGACGAGTTAACCGACTGGTCAACCGATCAAATTAATCTGAAAGGAGAACAAATCAAATGGCAGCCATCAAAGGTTCCGACCAGTCACCGCAAGTAACACAGCGATATCTGAATACCGCGTCGTATGCCGGCGACCCCACGCCCGGCGCGGTCGTTTCCACGTCTCAGGTCAGCGGCTCGATCGTTCAGCCGTACTCCGGTCAGGTGGGTGGCATTCTTACCCTGGGTGAAGGTGGAGCGGCGTACTACAGCGATCTGGTCAATGGCCAGCAGCTCTACGCCGGCGACTATCAGTACGTGCAGTTCTACGCGTCATCGGTCGCAGCGGCGGCGGTCCAGGGTCAAATCGTCCGCTGGCTTGACAACACAACCAATCTGCTGAGCGGCAACTTCATTGTCACGCCGGACGCTTCAGCCGCGAATCTCGGCGAGATCGCCGGTATCGCCCTTTGCAACACCGGTAAGGGTAACTACTGGTTCATCCAGGTCTCCGGCGTCGCGCAGGTCAAGTTCGCGGGCGCCAATAACGCTGCGACTCCGGCGGTCGGCGATCTGGTCTTTTCCGACTACGCCGCGCCTTCGATCTACGCGATCGACCCGACCCAATCGACTACTGGGCTGACTCTCGCTCAGTTGAAGGGAGTTCTCGGTGTCGCGTTCGCTACCGCTCCGGCCAACAGCACGATTTCGCCGGTCCTGCTCGGCGGTCTCTGTGGTCCGAAGTACTATCCTGGCGCATAAGGAGGACGATTAGACATGTCGATTATTCCGTTCGCTGATAGTCCTCGCAACGGCGCGTGGGGGGATCGACCCTACGCGCTCATCGACCTGGCAGGACCGGCGAGTTACACGCAGATCACGCCCGGATCTCCTCCGACTGGCGGTCAGGCGTTAGCGCCTGCCAACTTCGGTCTTTCCGCCGGGCTCGAAGGTATCGTGATGGTCGGCTGTTCTTCGTCCGGCACGTACGGTGTCGTGGCGATGCAGACGACCAGCTACAACCAGGGCGCCAATAACACAACCTGGGCTCTGCTCTGGTACGTGCTCGCTACCGGCGCGCAGGTAGCCGGCGCGACAAACCTGTCTGGTGAGGTTGTGCGCCTACTCGGTTTCGGTCCATACTAGATGTAGGCTTGTGGCTTGTGATAGCTCCGGAAGGCGCGCATCGGGACTAACTCCGAGGTTCTGATGCGCGCCGTTTTCTTTTTGTAGGATGGAGAGGGAGTTACAATGCCGACACCGAACCCGTACCCGCTGCTAACCTTCTCGCAGCTCTACCAGGAGCTGAAGGGCGAAATCTCGTCTCTGCCTGATCCGATGGCGCAGCGGATCATAAACCGTGCATGGAAGCGCATCAATGATTACCGCATGTGGTCGTGGCAGATCATCTCGAACGCGCAATTGTTCGTCCCGGCGGTTATCAGCACAGGCACCTGTAACGTTACGTTCGACAGTACGACGGTCGTAATGGACGCAGCGGCGACCGCTGCATTAAACGCAATCGCGTTCGGACAGCCGCCGTTAGCCAGTCCGATCCTTGGCGTTGGATATCAGATCCGGTTAGGGACGTCCGCACAAACGCTGTCCGCGCCGACCGGGCCGAATTATTCGATCGTCGACTGGGATGGCGCCGGTAACCTGACAATCGACGCGCCGTACGGACAGTTCAGTGCGACGAACGCGAACTATCAAGTCCTGAAAGCGTTCTACGCGGCTCCGTATCTCCCCGTCACCTCGACCGGCGTCGATGGACAGTTTGCGCGGTACCTGTCGATCGTAAATCTTATGGACGGGTACGCGATCACAGGCCGACAGCTCTACTTCAGTCAGGAAGAGCTGAACCGGATCGACCCGCAGCGCGGCGGTCAGGGTGACGCGTACATACTCTCCTATCTTCAGCACAACGCGCTTGGCCAGCCGGTCTACGAAATGTACCCGAACCCGGTAAACACGGCGAATACGTACCAAGCTAACTATGTATCTAAAGGCCCGCTGCTGACCATGCAGGTGTCGCTTCCGCAGGTCTCTTATGCGCTCGATGACTGCGTTACCTTTCAGGCGAAGGTCTTCGCCGGTCAATGGGCGCTGGCTAACAGCAACAAAAAAGAGCTTCAAGGCGTCAACTGGGTGCATTACTGCGCAATGATGACCGAGGAGTACAAAAACACGCTGCGCCTCTGTGTCAAGGAAGACGATGAGATCATGCCGTCGCCGAAACCATTCGTCTTTAACGGCGGGTTCTCATTCCCGCTCGGCGGCGAATTCTTGCAGTCGCATGACATCTCGTCGATCCTGCCGCCCGTCTAATTGAATCGCGGTAGGTCCCGCGGCTATGTAGTGTAAAATCAATCTGAAAGGAGTTCACTCGAATGGGAATGCATAAGACAGGAAAGACCGGCGCCAGCATGATCGGCGGTGTCCGGTCCCCGATGGCGACGCCGAATCACGGGATCTGCGGTAAACCGAAGCTGAACCCGTCGATCGCGGCGAACACGACCCGGCCCGGTATCGCGAAGTCCAGCGCGCCGATCCGGTCGCCGCAAAACGCCGGCAACATCGTAAAGTACTAACAGCGGGCGGGCGGTCTTGAATGTACACTTATCTAACGTTCGCTTCCGCCCGCGCTATGCTCGCATCCCGCCTGCAAGATCCAACGTTAATCTACTGGTCCGGCGCGGAACTGGATAGCTGTATTGTCGAATCTCTCCGGCTGTTTCAGGCGCTGACCGGTTCCTATAAACAGAAGATCGCGATCAATACGTCGATCAATAACGTCTACTACGACCTTCCGTCTCTCGCTCCCGCGGCGTTAGGATACAGCGTCACGGACGTCGAGGTCGCCAATAACGTCCTGTCCGTTCTACTAGAACCCCAGCTAAGCGTTTCTTGGTCCGGTACCGGACAGTTCACCTTCGCGCAGCTTCAATCCGCGTTTCAGAATCGCCTGAATCGCTTCCTTGGCGAGACCGGCTGTGTCGTCACACAGCAGACCGTTAACGGTCCGCCGCCGCCGGTCGACCTGATCGATATCCCCGATTCCGTCCTCGATGTCCGCCGCGCCGCCTGGATCCCGCTACCCGGTCAGGCGCCGGTGAACCCGCCGTTTCCGGCGAGTGAACTAGACCGTATCGACGAATGGGCGGAACAGGTCTATCTACCCGGCGCCGCGCAGAATCCGGACGTGCCGACGTCCTATTCCGTCTTCGGTGTTCCTCCGGTAACGTTACGTTTGATCCCGCCGCCGGCCGACACCGGTAACGTCGATTGCCTGTTCGTCCTGTCCGGCCCGACGGTTAATCTCAATCCCGCAGCGCCGGTCGTTCTCGGTATACCGGATGATTTAACGCCGGCGCTGAAGTACGGTATACTGGCGGACCTGTTCGGCTCCGACGGTCCGTCACGCGACTACCCCCGCGCGCAGTATTGCGAACAACGGTACGCCGAAATCGTTCAGGTCTCCCGGATTTATCCTTCTGTCCTGACCGTCGATATCAATAACGTGACCGCCGGCGTCGGCTCCGTAGACGACCTGGACATCTATGTGCCAGATTGGCAGGAGTCGCCCGGCGCGCCGTCGTTCGTCGGCATGTGCGGGCGCAACCTGGCCTGTATCGGCACGATTCCGGACGACGCGTACGGCGTCGGTCTATGGGTCGTCGCGAACGCGCCGGTCAACGGTACTTATATTCAGATCAGCCGCGATCAGGTAGACCCGGTCCTCGATTACGCGCAGCATATCGCGTCTCTCAAAATGGCCGGCGCGGAATTCGACGGTACATCCCGCCTCTATCAGAACTGGGTCTCGTGCGCCGCCGCGCAGAACGGCCGGTTAAGCGCCGTCTCGTTCTACCGCGATCAGGCACAGCAGCCGTCGGCTAAATCCGAGATCCAGACGCCGCGCATGATCTTACAATCTAGCTAGGATTTGAGGATTGACCTGTTATGCCTGACTTCAAGCGGTTACCCGGTAAGTTCATCTACACCGGCATGGATATCCACCATCCGGTAGACCTGATCCCTGAAGGCCGGTCGATCTTACAGTTCAATCTTCAGCCGGATACGCAGACCGGAGCGTTACAGGTCCGCCCGCCGATCGAATCCGTCGCGACGACCCCCGCCGGTGCTCCGATGCACTCGGTCTGCCGGATGAACGATAGCGTCCCTGGCGCCTCGCAGCCGTATACACGGTTCGCCGGCGCCGCCGGTAACCTCTACTACGGCGCCGGATCGGCGTTATCACTCCTCGATTCAGGCTACAGCGGTAATCCGCTGGCGATAGTCCCGTATCGTCCGTCTCAGGCGCCCGATCCGTGGGCGTATATCTACGATTCGGCTCGTCAGCGCCGCGCCAAGACCGATGGTACGCTACAGCAGATCGGAATCGCCGCGCCGCGCTCCGAACCGTCGCTTCTGCGCGCGCAACCGCTATACGACATCGTCGACAATGCGGCGAACGCGGCGATCTGGTCCGGCGGCACTCCCAGCGGCGGCGTAGTCAGTGCGGTTAGCCAAGTCAATCGTGTCACGCCCGGTACGTCCGTCGCATCGATCCTGTACGACTCCGGTACGACCGGAATGGCGGTAATCGTACCTACGAACGTATCGGCTTCATACGCGTGGATGTTAGCCGGTTCCATGATCTCGTTCGGCGGCGAGACTGTCGTTATCGAACAGGCGTTTCGCGGTACGTTATCAACTACCGTCGCCGCGATCCAATATGACACCGGGTCTACCGGTCTGGCCACGATCGTACCGGCGATCCCTCTACCCGGACTGTTTCGTAACATGGGAGTCTACCTGAACGGTACGACGTTTGTACGCGTTCTCAGCGTGACCGCCGGGCCGGACGGATCGTATTCTTTCCGGTGTTCGACCGGCGCGGCGACCATTACAGCCGGCCAGACGATCGCAGCGCAGCCGTCCTTCCGCGCGTGGACGACGATCAACCATCTGTTCGGGGAGACGATCAGCGGGTATTCGCTTACCTGTTCGTTTACGCCGACGGTTGTAGGCGGTTCGATGTCCGACATCGTCGCGACGAACTTCGGACTACCGGTTACGACGAACCTGACCTTCGCCGGGTCGCGGCCGTTGCAGAACGAAGACTACATGCACCTGAGTCTGGCGTTCGACCATCCGGAGTACGTTACCGAGGTTCACGTCTTGTTAGACGTCGACGCGCAGACGAACGATTTCAACCACAACTACTACTACTACGTTTTGCGTCAAGGTGATTTCCAGCAGTCGTTGACCGGCTCCGGCGGACAGACAACGGTCGCAGGTCAGTTGCAGGCGATCACGGACTCGATCGCGAACCAGATCGCTGCGGAGACGTATTCCGGCGCCGCGAACGTCGCGCAACCGCCGTATCCGATACCGCAGGTGCCGTCTACCGCCGCGCCGTCGCCTGGTCAGTTCGGCACCGCGCAGCTCCAGTGGTTAGAGGCGATATTCAAGTTAAACGATCTGACCCGGATCGGCAGCGACGTATCGCGCACGTTGGCGAACGCGGTCAAGGTCGGTATTTACGTCTTCACCTCCGGCGGCATCGTCAACTTCTATTGGGGCGGCTGGTGGGTCGGCGGTGGCTACGGCCCGGATTGCAACTTCAACAGTTACGGGAATCAGGCGCCCGAGATCCAGTGGCGCTACCGGTACCGTAACAGCTTGACCGGCGCGCATTCGACCGTCAGCCCGGAAACGCCGAACGGTGAGATCCTACGTCGTCAAGCGGTTAACCTGACCGCGTCTAATAGTCCGGACCCGCAAGTCGATATTGTCGATTGGGAGCGGCGCGGCGGCACGAACCCGGATTGGCATTACATAGGATCTGTCCCCGCCGGCACTACGTTTATCGATAACGTGACCGAGGCGGCGGCGCAAGCCGGCGATCCATTGGAGGTAGCGTGTTACCAGCCGTGGCCGGTTACTGATACGCCGCAGACTGGGACCGCAACCGTCGTGGGTACGTCTGTCGTCTGGGCTAGCGGTAGTCAGTTCAATACACGCTGGTTACGCGGTACCGAGATTATCATCGGCGGCAACACCTACAGCCTGTTTGAACCGCCGGTCAGCTCGACGGTCCTTCGCCTCGCACAGAACGTGCCGCCGGCGCCCGGAGTCTACGCGTTCTCGATCCCCGAGGCGACGATCGAAGGCCAGCCGATCTACGGCGCGTGGCTCGACGAGGCGAATAACCGGGTCTGCGCAGTCGGCGACGATCTAAACCCCGGTCTAATGTATTTCGCGAATCGCGATAACCCCGACGGCGCGTCGGACAGTGGTTATATCGAGATCACCAGTCCGTCCGAACCGCTGCTGAACGGATTTTACGCCGAAGGTGCGAACTACGCATTTACGTCATCGTCTTTGTACCGTGTAGAGTCTACACCGGGCGCGATCAACCCGTATCAGTCTTACCGTTTGTCCGGCGTCGAAGGTCTGGCCGGCGCGTGGGCGTTCGATTATCAGCGCCGGATCTTGTTCTACTGGGGACCGGACGGGATTTACGCGTACGCGTTCGGACCGGCGGGCGATAATCTAACAGCTACGGACCTGTACCCATTGTTTCCTAACGCCGGACAGCAATCGATCTCCGGCGTACCGATCTCGATTCACGGTTACACGGTCTATCCGCCGAACTATGCGGCATCGTCGCAACTCCGCGTCGGGTATAGCGAATCGTTCGTCTATGCGACCTACCAGAACTCTAACGGTCAGACCGAGGCGCTGGTCTATTCGCTAACGGCGAAAGGCTGGAGAATAGACAGTTACAGTCCGGCGGTAACGCTCTTCCTATTAGAGAAAGGTATTCCGAACCCGGCGCTGCTCGCCTGTGGCGTCGACGGCAACCTGTATAAGATCTCGTCTACCGCGACGGCTGACGCCGGCGGCGCGATCTCCTGGCTGGTCTTGTCTCCCTGCCGCGACGCGGGCGATTCCCGCGCTAATAAGCAGTGGGGAGATCTGATGCTCGACTACTCGACCGGGACAAACTCCTCGCCGCCCGGTCTGCTCGTCGTATGGGACGATTTATTGATCGACGGCGCGAACCCGGCGGTACCGCTATCGGCTAATCGTACCCAACAGATCTATGACTTGGTCGTCCCGCCGGACACTAACGATTTACCGCTGATCCACCGTAATATCGCCGTCGCCATCGCCGGCACCGGGCCTATCTACCTTTACGAATGGCAGCCGTCGTATCTACCATTACCGGAGAACACGACCGGCCGCGTAACCGACTGGCAGACCGGCGGCGCGGCGCGCTTTAAATACGTGCAAGGAATCCGGATCCACGCGAATACCTTCGGCGTCGCGAAACAGGTACAGGTGCAGTACGACGGATATCAGATCGGACCGACGATTACAATTGACTTTAACGGTGAACAGATCGAGCCGTTCTCGTTCTCCGCGCCGTTCAAAGCGCATATGATGCGGCTGGTCCCGCTCGATAACGTCCCGTGGCAGATCTGGCCGGACTGCGAATGGATCGTGCAGCCGGAACCGGACCCGGCGAACTACTGGATCTCGCAGCCGACGGCGCTTGGGCAGTCTGGTTATGTCCACTGCCGCGAGATCTGGCCGGCGTGGGCAGGTCCGCGACAGGGTGTTATCAGCGTTATCGTCGATGGCGGTACGGCGGTCACGTTGGCTAATCTCGCCGCCTCGTCATCTCCGGTCAAAGGCTACTTTCCATGTCCACCGCTCAAAGGTCGGTATTGGCAGTTAACGGCGTCCGGTACCGGTCTTCAACTGTACGAGAACGATATCGAATTTCTCGTCAAATCCTGGGGATCTACCGGACCCTATGCGCGCGTCCGGCCGTTCGGCGATTCGAGCGGCGGCGGTGGTCAATCCGGCGCAAGGATATAGGATAGAGTCTTATGGCGAAGACCACACGGCCGCCGGTAGGGATCAATCCTAACGTTCCGATCGCCGTTCAACGTGAACTGCGCAAAGTCGCTCAGTTCGCGTTCGATGCGCAGGACCGGGCGGATCAGGCGCTGAGCGGTCTAACCACTAAGGTCAGCAAGAACCTCACGGATCTGCTGGACGTCAGCAAGTTCGTCAGTTCTCAGGTGCAGGCCGGCGGACAGTTCCCGATCAATCTCGGATCGTTAACCGGTCAGGCCGGACAGAACCAATTGGCTTACGTGCCGTCGGTCTCCAGTCTCCCGAATCGCAATAGTCCGTTAGCGGTCGACGGTCAGGCGGTCTGGTACAAAAATCTGCTCTGGCGGTATAGCCTGACCGGCGGCGGTACGTCTTCATCCTCTGTCCAGCCGGGTACCTGGCAGTCCAGCTCGCCAATCCTGGTCGGTACGCACGCGCAACGGCTCGCGTTATCTCCGTCGGACTACCCGGACTTCGAATTCTTCGAAACGGACCGGGCGCTGATCTATATCAGCAACGGTACATCCTGGCTGTACGCCGCCGGCGGACCTGGTTACGGTTCGTTCGAGACCCGGTGGTCTGACCTGGTCGCTACGGACGTTGGTATCGAATGGCTGGAATCGAGCCGGTCCACCATCAATAATCAGGCGCCGTTTCCGCTGTACCGCTGGTCTGGTACCGCCTGGGTCTTCGTTTCCGGTCTGTTCTTTCGCACTCAGGCACAGATCGCCACGTTGGCGGCGACGCTAACGGTAAACGATTTCTCGGCGCAGGTCTTCGTTTCAGTCTACGATCATCAACTCGCCTGGTCCGGCTCCGGCTGGGTCTGGGGGACGCAGGAGACCGGCGCGCATCCGATTGAAGGTATGCTAGTCGATCCGGTAAGCGGCTATGCTCTATGCGACGGTTCGACGACGACCTACCTGAACTCCGACGGCACGACGACATCGGTCACCTTACCGAACCTGACCGGTTCCGCCGCCGGCGCGGCATATCTAAAGCTCGGCTCGCCGGACTCCGGTCCTAACCCCGCGGTCGCGCCCGGCGCGTCGGTTTCCGGCGGTAGCGTCGCGTCGAACACAACAGGCGTCAGCAATCAAACGGCATTAACGAACGTCGGAGTCAACGCGCATTCGTACCTTAATCAAAATGTTCAAAGCGGTTCAGGTACGACGATCGTTGAATTCTTCAATGACGCGGCGACATCGCATACCGTATCCGATCCGGGACACTCGCACCTGGTTACAGATCCGGGACACACACACACATTATCGAGCGTATCGGTTACCGTCGACGCTACCGGAGAGCCGCGCAACTTAGTCTTGCGGCCATGGTTCAGGAGATGAATATGAAAACGAAACTATTGTTAGCCGGGCTGTTGTTCTGCCTTAGCGCCGCCGGCCGCGCCCGCGTACAGAACTGGTGCGAACAGGGCGGTCAGACGATCCAGGTCTTAGGCTACGTATCCTCGATCAATACGCCTGTTCAACGGTCTTACGCGCCCGGTTGTATCGTAACGGTCTACATAACCGGATCCGGCGGCACGCTGGCTACGCTTTACTCCGACGATATCGGTACGCCGCTGGCTAACCCGCTGACCGCCTCATCGACCGGTCTGTACTATTTCTACGTAGACGACGGGAGTTATGATATCCGGCTGTCCGGCGGCGGTATCCCGACTCCGTTTACCTTAGGCGAAGTGCCGGCGGTAGACCCGTGGTTCTCATTAACCTCTAACGCCCGGCTGCGCACGATCGCCGCCAAGATGGGCGATATCGTCAGCGTTAAGGACTACGGCGCTAAAGGTAATGGATCTACGGACGATTCGGCGGCGTTTCAGGCGGCGCACGACGCGTGTCCGTCGTACGGCTGTACGATCCTGGTACCCGCCAGTTCGACGTCCTACATTATCAAGACGGGGATAGCTATAAGTAAAAGTAATGTTACCTGGAATCTCGCGACCGGTGCTGTCATCGACGGTACGGGCGTTACCGGCCCGATCATCTCCGGCCCGCACGTAGGCGGCGCGCTTGCGGTCTTCCTCGTGACCGGAGCTTACGATCAATTCGTCGGCGGCGGCACGATCAAAGCGGCGTTCTCGTACGCGATCACTCCGACGCCGTTGATGTGCAAAGGGTGTAATGCGATCCTGGTCGACGGCATCAACCTGAACGGCGGGTACGCTGCGTTCTGGCCGGGCGGCGGCGCGACCGAAACCACGATTCAGAATAGCGACCTGACCGGTCCGAACGACGGTATCGTCTCCGGGTGGGTCGGCGACCCGTTGAACCCTGTAACGTCGCCGCAGGTGACACAGCTCCGGATCTCCAACAACCGGATTCATAACGTCGGGCGGTTCGGCGTGAAGTTAACGTCCTGGTCCATGGGCGGCATTATCGAAGGGAATCGGGTTATCAACCCCGGCGGTAACTGCATCGATGCGTTCGTCGGCGGCGAAGAGTTAACGATCGCCCATAATCTCCTGGTCAACTGCGGCACGTACGGGATAGACAGTAAGTACCGCGACGACGGCCTGGGTTCGGACACCGGGCTCTATGGATTCTCGCGGCGGTTATTGATCGCCGATAACATAATCATCAATCCGGCGCTGATCGGAATCGATGCGGTCTGGATCACTCCGGGGTTTTCTAGCGGCGTGTCTCTTTACGGACCGCAAGAAGACGTGAAGATCCGGAATAACTATATCGAAACCGCCGGTCAGGTCGGTATTCAGTTCGGCGAGACGCGCGGCGCGGTCACTGGCAACACGATTATTAACGGCGCCTCGATCGGGATCCAGATCTACTCTACTGATTCGAGCGAGATCGCCGGCAACTTCATCGTAAATCCCGGACAGGTCTCGCCGGGCGAGGCGGGGATCCAGTTTACGTCGTTCTACCCGCTGGTAGATCCGTTATCGACGAACATCGATGTCCATGACAACCATGTGATATCGAACGACGGTAAGATGAACGTCTGCTACGACCTGGAAAAACTCACTACCAGCCGCGTACATAACAACTACTGCAAAGGTCCGACCGGGTACGACATCAATCCGCCCAGCTCCGGTACGTCGATGACGTACTGGAATAACTTCGACTCGACCGGCCCGGCAACCGGAGTTCCCAGCGGAGACCGGTTCTACACGATCGATAACAAGATGTATCTAGGCGATACGGACGTCTATCTTTATCGGTCCGGTAGCGGCGCGGTAACCGTGGCCGCGCCCGGACAGTTCTCTACAACAGGTCCGTTGAATGTACCGTCGCTGGTCCAGTCTAACGCGTTCAAATGGGTTACCGGACTGACTACACCGTCGGTGCCGGCGTCCGGTTCGGTCGTAGTCGTCGTTACATGGGCGGCGGCGTTCCCGGACGCAGGGTATATCCCTTACTGTTCGCTTGTGGATACGGCGGTAACCGGCGCCGACATCATGGTGCATCACTTCAGCGATTTAAGCGCCTCAGCCTTGAACGTCGTGATTGTGAATAACGACACCGTGAACCCGCATACCGGCGCGCTGAACTGTATGGCGATCCGTCCGCAGTGATCTTACGTGCCGACGCAGGCCGACGCGCTCGATACGAGCTGGCCGGTCGTAGTGATGCAGACGTAGCGTTGTCCAGTAGTCGATTTCTGTACGGGGAATTGCACGTTACCGTCGGATAGGATGGTGAACGCTGTTGTATCCGTCGTACCGGAAACACTTACCCGGAAACTGATAGTTCCGCCGACTGTGTCCTGATCGATGTAACTGGCGGCGTTACGGTGAAACGCGTACCCGTTCGAACTCATTGTGGCGTAAGTCGTATCGCCGCTCATGCCGATCTGTAACAACCCGCCGGTGAATACGTTCAACGCGTTCTGAGGCGATGCCGTCCCGATCCCTAGCCTGTGGTTCGTCGCATCCCAGTAGAGCGTATCGGTCGCTAACGGTCCGTTCGTGCCGTTGACGTACGGGATCGCCGCGGCGGTCGCGAGACTGGACAGGTAGATGTTACGCGGGCGCCCGCCGGACGACGCAGCGCCGATGTCGTACGTCGCATCGGTGAACTTCAGGTTGCCGGTCAGTGTTCCGCCGGTCAAAGGCAGGTTCAGACTCGCCAGTCCGGTCAATGACGCGGTAATGGTTCCGGCGCTGAAGTTGCCGGACGAATCGCGCGAGACGATCGTTGATACGGTATTTGCCGTAGCCGGCGCGAGACCGGTTAACGTACTCGCATTGACGACGCCGGTAGATGTATACGTGAGCGTACCGCCGGCGCCGATAGTCATTGTCGCGGTCGTATTTGTACCGGAGCCCAACAGATCGAACGTCGTAAGATCTCCGTAATTGCCCGGCGCGATCAGAGACACGGTCGCGTAATTGCCGGCGGTCACGGCGCTTAGGATCTTGCCGATAACCGGTACGTTGCTGGCAACCGACGACCCGGACGTCTGGCCGGTATCGCTGCATTGCCCGGCGTTGACTGTCGACTTCGTAAATACGTGGTTGATCGTAGTCGCGGTATCAAAATAGCACTGCGTAATGCCCGCGTACGCGACATCGACGTTCCCGCCGGAACTAACTGTTGACTGAGCGATACCTAACACACCTTGAAGTCCTGTGCCGCTGACTTGCACTTTGCCTGTACTGGTTGTCTGCACGGTGTAATACTGCGTTACGCCGCTTGTGTCTACCGGCCGGTTCATACTTAGATAGCCGCCGCCGGTAGACAAATGCCCGCTGGACCCGGTCACCGTTAACGCGCCGGTGGTTGTGAGGTTATACGATCCAAGATCTATGTTCTTTGTCGCTCCGGTGTACGGTACAAAGCTGGTTACGTCCACTGCGTTCGACGGAAGGGACATGTGAGAGTCCGCCGTACCGCCGACGAATAGGTTTACCGTCGGCGTCGAACCACTGACTACCGCATAGACTCGCGCGACGATACGTGACGATGTCGATTGCAGCGTGTAGGTATTCGAATCCGAGAAGTCTACCTCGTACTCGATCTCCGACGTAGTAAGCGCCGGCGTATTACCGGTCTGACCGATCATCGCGATGTCTACCCCGGCAGACGTCACCTCCCATATCTGCGCGTAAAGCGTAACGGTGCCGCCGCCGCTTCGGAGCGCATGAAGATGTACCACGTAGACGCCCGCCGGAATGAAGGTCAGGTTCGGAATCCCCGCGTTTGTCGACCAGTTCTTCAACAGGTCTGTACCGGTAGGCAAGGACGTAAACGGTAGCGTCGTCTTCGGCGAGTACGTTCCGGGCGTAGCTTGCAGATACGTCGCGATGTCTGATGCGGTATTCGTAAAGTAGTAGGTGAGGTTTCCCGCGGCCGAGATCGGCTGCCAGGATGGTGTCCCGCCGGCGGTCTGGGTCAGGTACTTGATCGAATCATCTGTGTTGTTCGTGATCTGGTTCAACGTCGCCGGTCCGGATACGTACGGTACCGAATTCACGGTCGTCAGATTCGCGCCGCCCATGACGATAGAGCCGCTTCCGCCGCCATTGACGCTAGTCCAAGTGCCGCCGACGCAGGACATCTGGTTACCGGTCAGGGTGTTTTGCGTATTGTACCCCTGAACCGTACAGGCGCCGGACGGATCGGCGGTAACGTAAATGATCGATGGCGCATAGATCTGTCCGATCGCCGCAGCGCAAATCAGGAGGGTAGAAAGCAGTACTCGTCGCATGTCAATATAATACGATGAAAAGAATAGGGCTACTCGCATTCATGACGGTCTTATGCGCCGCCGGCAATCCGGACCAGGCAGCGCTGAAAGCCGCGAAGTCGGCGGTCAGAGACAACGTATCGAGGAACCGGAAGTACCGGAAACTACAGGACAAACTGAACGAATTCGTCCTGTTATGGCAGGAAGATTGTAAGTCGACCGGGAAGGTCTTGCGGCAGTCTAACGCGGACGGTCTGCTGTCCTGTCAGATCGCGCCGCCGGCGCTACCGCCGCAAGCACCGCCGCCATCTACCCCATCACCATCTAAATAAACCCGGTTATCCAGTGTAGAATCTACATAGACGCTGTTTCACAACGTGATAGGAGATTGATCGTATGGGTGCATTTGGTACAGGCTATCCGATCGTGCCATCCGGGCTCGTCGCGGGAACGATCACAATCAGCGCCGGCGCCGCCGGTACTCCGCAGAACCTACTGTCCTTGATCCAGGCACAAATCGACCCGAACTGTCCGTCGGCGCGGGAAGTGAATATCCAGTCCGATGCGTCCGGGACCGTATATTTCGGCGCGCCCAGTCCGTTAGGCGGCGCGCTCAGCCCTACGAATTATGGCTTTGCGCTGCCTCCGACCGCGTCGCGAACGTACCGGTCCAGCTTTCCGGGTATGAACGTCTCGGTCGGCGATCTCTGGGTCTTGATGTCCGCAGCCGGAACTTTCCATGTCGAGGTAATGTAACCTATGGCCGACAGCCTGACTCAATTCGTAAACTCCATCCAAGGGCTGACGGCTCAACAGGGGCAGACGGCGTTTAACACCGGTCAACAGCAGACGCAGGAAGGTGTTAACGCGACGGCGCCGGCATTGGACTACCTGACTAAACTGACCAAGGGCGATCAGGGAGACGTAACGCAGGCCGCGCAACCGGAAATCGACCAGATCACACAACAGTTCGATCAGATCCGGAACATGATCTCAATGCAGCCGCGCGGCGGCGGTAAGACTACCGCGCTCGCCGAAGCGCCGTTTCAGAAAGCCGGTCAGATCCAGCGGACCGAAGGCGCGATGAGGACCGGCGCCGCCGGACAGCTAGGTAGTCTTGGCGCGCAACTGGCCGGTTTAGGTCTGGGCGAAAGCGGGCTAGGCGCTAACCTCGAATCTATGGCGCAAAACGCAGCGTTGACGCGGCGCGGCCAGAACATGAGCGATACGTTCGCGAGTCAGTTCTCGCAACTGGTTAACGCGATCTTCTAAGGAGGCAGAAGGTAGTTCTATGGGGATTATCGGTACGTTAATGGGCGGTGGCGGCGGCGGCGGACTGGCCGGTATAGCGTCCAAGTTCGTGAAAAACCGCAAGTCCAAGAGCGGCGGCGGGTCTTCCGGGTCCGGTCCTACCGGTAGCGAGTCGACGGACTATCCGACGTATCACAGAGGCGGGAAGGTACGGAAGACCGGCCTAGCCCGTCTCAAAAAGGGCGAACAGGTACTGACCGCAAAGCAAGCGAAACGGCGCAAGGGGCGGAGTAAGAGGCGGTAGGTGGTAGGTGGTAGGCGGTAGATCTCATGGGACTGATAACGAATCTCGTGCGCATGAAGTCCGAACAGGACTTCAACGCGAAACAGGCGGCGATCCAGGGTCTTCAGGCGGCGCTAACCGGAAGTCCGACGCGGGAAGCGCGCGAGTGGGCGAACCGTGGGATCACGGAACTACTGGATAACACGTTCGGCGGCGGCGGTAAAGGCAAGGGCGGTAAAGGCGGCGGCGGCGGCGTCGGCGATGTCTTCAAAGGCATCTTATCTCGCCTGTCCGCCTTGAACCCGGCGACGGCGAGCCAAGGAACGAAAGATGCGATCAAGGAGATCGGCGCGACTAGACCACCGCAATTACAGATGACGCCAGAGGAACAGGAGACCGCCAGCGCGCGTAAGGAAGCGATCGCGTCCGGTCAACGGCTCGCCGAACAGAAAGCGCTGGACGAACAGAAGCGCCAGGCAAAGCTACAGAACGACCAGGAAGACTGGGAGATCTGGTCCAAGCGCGCGGATGAAGTATTAGGGACTGGAGCATCCGCGCGAGACCGGGCCGAGTTCATCGCGACCAAAGGACAGAAGTTACCGACGCAGTCCGCCGGCGCTGCCGGTACCCCTCGTATGATCTGGGGAAAGGTCAAAGGCGAGGAAGGAGTCCAGCCGTTATTCGTTAATCCTAAAAATCCGTCTAACTACGTAGCAGTAGGCGGGCGTGAGCTTAATTCAGGTGAAGTAGAGCTGACCGCAGCTCCACCGACCGAACGACTAACCGGACGGCCTCTTGAAATCGCAAAGTATGTACAGGGTCAGGGATTTAAACCGGGTACGCCGGAATTTGAGCGCCGTTATAGTGAGGTAGCCGGGGCGGATATTGGTATCCATCTAGGCCGTGTTCAACAACAGGCGGCGATCGACCAAGCGCAGTCAGGTATCGGACTAGGGGCGGGGATACCTCCGTCGAGAACGTCGGCGACGGCGCCTGCACCGGCGCCTAAGTCTACGCCCGCCGCGCTGTCTGCTCCATCGGCCCCATCGGCGCGTGTAGACTCTACACGGACTCCCGCGACGTCATCGGCGGCGGCGACGGCACCGGCGGATGACAAGTTCATCAGCATGTTCCTCGGCGATCTGCTCGGCACCGTGAAGACGACCGGCGGCGCGGCGAAAGTGGGCGTCATCAAAGGCCAGGAGGCATTACGCAAACTCCTGAAGCTTGGTCCGGTAGACTTCAGCCTTACCGCGGCGATGGCGCAGGACGACCGGAAGGCGTTCAGCCAGACAATTCAACGCGCGGTGGCGACGCAGCGGGTAAACGAAGTCCTGAACGAATTCGGCGACGAAGTCGTCAAGCGCGCGGATAAGGCGTTGCAGACCGGCAGCCCGATCTTGAATAAACCGATTCGGGAAATTGAGCTGAAGGCCGTCGGCGACCCGGACTTGCGCCGGTTCATGATCGCATTGAACGGTTTTCAACGCCAGTACGGGATCCTGACGAGCGGCAGCCCGCAATCGATCGCACAACTACCGGTAACCGTCGGCCAGCGGATCGAGCATATCATCGACCCGAACGCGACGCTTGGCGAGGTAATCGCGTCGGTCGATCAGGTGAAGACCGAAGGCCGGCGAGAGGCGCAAGGGTTCAAGCGGGCGATCGAGGATACCGCCGGACAGATCACCGGCGCGCTGGGCGGTAAGGGCGTTAAGTACGGCGGTGGCGCCGGCGCGGGCGGTGGCAATAATCTACCGAAACCGGACAAGCCAGGTAAACGTATCTCCGTTGAACAGGCGATTGAGTACATCCGTGCTAACGGCGGCGATAAAAAGAAGGCGATGGACGCTGCGAAAGCCGCCGGCTGGAGCTTTTAAATGCCTCAATCGGTATTCGATGAAGCCGAGAAGCGGGTCAAGGCGTCGCCAGGCGGCGGCGGTGGATCCAGTAACCCGTTCGACGCAGCGGAAGCGAGCCTCACTTCCGGCCTTACGGTACCTGGTTATCCGAAGCCGCCGAACCCGATTACAAACCCATTGGCGCAATACGGCATCCCGGAAGAGCAAGCAAAGGCTTTTACGGCTGCGGGAAGGCATGAGACAGCGGAGGATATCGGCGCGACCGCTGGTATCCTCGGGTCTGTTATTCCCGGCGGTCCGGTTCTGCGCGGCGCGGCCAGCGGCGCGGGATATCTTTTAGGTAAGACCGCCGGCGGCGAGACTCCGAGTAAACGTGAAGCTATCAGTACGATGGCGTTGTCGGCTGGTGTGCCGATGGTTATCAGCGCCGCTGCCAGTCCGTTAGTCCGCCGGGCTATCAGTAAGGTGCCGACGGTTCTTCTACGCCGTATACCTGGGTTTAAAACAGCCGAAAGCGTCGTAGATTTCGTCAATTCCGTAAAGAAGTCCGAAGTCTTATTGCCGCGCAAGACCAGAGACGATCTGGCGATGGATCTCTATACGGAAACGCACGGGATCGAGCCTAAGAGCGCGGCGGACCGGGTTACGGCGATCAAGGAATTGAGAGAGGCGTTGAAGTCCGAGAAACAGGCGGCGGCGAAGATCGCGAAAGGGGTTAAACCGCCACCACTGCAAGGCAGCTCGTTAGCGCGTAGACAGGCGGCGGAAGCGGAAGCGGCGGCGGCGGGGTCTAAGCCTAAGGTGGCGCCACCGCCGTTACAAGGTAGCTCACTGGCACGGCGGGAAGCGGAGGAAGCAACGCCGGCGCCGCCATCTAAGATCCTCGGTCCGACAGGTGAGCCGGCCGCGGCATCGACGTCGACATCTACCGCGCGGTCGCAGCGTTATTCCGAAGCCGCCGGTAACCCCGGTCTCGCGTCACGCGAGCTGAACCCTGGTAAAGTCATCAATGCGCAGGCCGCGGCGAAGAATAAGGCGCTGGCAGCCCGGTTTGCGAAGTTGAGTCTCACTCCGGATCAGGTCCAGAACATGACCGAAGCGGAGTATAACCAGCATCGGCTAGCCGAAAACGTCATCCGTAAACAGCAGAAGTTACCGTTAATGGAAGCGCCGAGACCCGGCCCGAACCG
>Ga0335069_10001815_pt1 | contig 33693 bp, 28 predicted proteins | sample Lox_Sample_11_FD_206714 | JGI IMG/M metagenome (GOLD analysis project Ga0335069, IMG submission 206714) | Soil microbial communities from Loxahatchee National Wildlife Refuge, Florida, United States - Lox_Sample_1.1 | ecosystem: Environmental > Terrestrial > Soil > Wetlands | place: USA...
GCATTCCGACAAGGTTCCCGATGCGTTTCATCAGTATCAGATCGTCAAGGCCAACGATCCGTCGGGCTTTGATTTGGTCGTGCTGCGGCCGGCAACCGATGCTCAATTCTGGAAGGACGCCGTCGATGTAATCGGAATCGACCCCTATCCGCTCTGGCTGCCGACGGGAAACGATCTGGCCCAGGTCGGTGATTGGACCCGGACTGCAGTCCAGACGGTTCATAATGCGCGGCCCGTGTGGACCGTCATTCAATTCTTCCAACAGACCGCCGGATCTGACTGGCCAACCCAGCAGCAGCTTCACGACATGAGCTGGATGGCGATTGCGGAGGGCGCGGCCGGAGTCTTCTACTGGTCGCACGGTATGCGCGGGTTGTACTCGGTGAAAGATCCCGAAAGGAAAAAAGCGCTCTGGAACGAATTGATCAACGTGACCAAGGAAATCAAGGAGATGGAGCCGGTGCTGACGCAGCCGGATGCGTCGGTCCTGGCCGGTCCCGCCGGTAGCGACATCGTCACGCGCGAGAAGATCGGACCCGACGGCGCGCGTTACGTGATCGCATACAACCACGCCGACTGGAAAAACGGCGCCCGGTTTGAGTTGGCGTCGCCGGCACAGTCGGTGAAGATAAAATCATCGACGGCTACGGTCCAACTCGAGAACGAAAAGTCATTTTCGGATAATTTTGCCCCATACGAGGCAAAAGTATACGAGATTCGCTAAGTTGCGCGCCTAAGACATGCGCTGTATCCGATCGCGCCATTTTCGCGCCTGATGATGGCACCGGATGGACCGACGGCCGCATTGCGCGTAGCGCAGACGGTAAAAATTCAAGCGCGGCGGTAGCTAATCCGTTCGGTATTACTTCGCGATCATTGGCAGGCGATTTGCTCTAATATTCGGTGTCGAACCGGAGAATTTATATGCAAATTGCCAATTTGATGACGCCGGAGCCCGTGACGATAGGTCCGACCGAGCCACTTGCGGCCGCCAAGCTGCTAATGGATGAAGGGCGATTCCGCAGGCTTCCCGTGGTTGATGACGGCCGGCTGGTTGGAATTCTGACCGAACGCGACCTGCGCGAGCATCTCGGATATCTGGAATCAACGCTGGTCGACGCCGCGATGCGCACGACGCTGGTCACCATCACCCCGTACGAGACCGTCGATGATGCGGCACGCCTGATGCTCAAACACAAAATTGGCGGACTGCCGGTGGTCACCAACGGCAGGCTGACAGGAATCGTGACGGCGACGGATCTCCTGCGTGCATTCCTCACAGCGCTGCAATCGACCCGACAAATTATGAAGGAATAGTGGGAATTACCCTGCTCCGGGAGGTTGCTGGGGCTTAACTCAATGCAATCGCCGTCGGCATCGCTTTCGGGCCTTTCATCTGCTCAGGCCGTCGCGCGGCTTTCCGCAGTTGGACCAAATCGGATCGCGCAGGAAACGCCCGGCGCGCGGATACGCGAGGCGCTGCGCACGTTCGCCGATCCGATGGCGCTGATGCTTGCCGCTGCCGTCGCAGTTTATTTCGCGCTCGGCGAAACGACCGATGCGGTTGTCCTGCTCATCGCGTTGGTGCCAGTGCTTGGCGTTGACGTGATTCTGGAGGCGCGTTCCCGGCGGGCGTTGAAACAATTGGCCATGGCTGTCGCGCCGCGCGCACGAGTCATTCGCGATGGTGCGGAAATCGAAATTGCCACCGACGATATTGTCCCAGGTGACATATTGCTCATCGTCGAAGGTGGAATGGTCCATGCTGATGGCGTGCTTCGGACCGCGTCGCATCTATCGGTCGATGAATCGCAACTGACAGGGGAGGCAGAGCCTTCAGACAAGCAAAGCATCGAGGGAGACGCGGATATCTCGCGCGCTCCCGGGAATTGTCGCGTGTACGCGGGTTCGCGCGTGATTTCCGGCCACGGTTATGCCGAAATCGTCGCCACCGGCGACCGCAGCCAGTTTGGAAATCTGGCGCGCTTGGTAGCCGAAGCCGAAGCACGGCCGACTCCCTTGCAGCGCAAAACGGCACGGCTTGCCCGATGGCTTGCCGGTGTAGCCATCGTAGTTTCGGCCGGGCTGTTCGTCCTCTGGATCGCGCGTGGCGCTGCCCCCGCAAGCGCGCTCCTGTACTCAATCAGTCTTGCGATGTCCGCCGTCAGTGAGGAGTTCCTGCTGGTGCTCACGCTGTTTCTGAGCCTTGGCGCATGGCGGCTCTCGCGCCTCGGCGTGCTGGTGCGCCGGCTGGCAAGCGTCGAGACGCTTGGCGCGACCACGGTCATTTGCCTGGACAAGACGGGCACGCTGACTGCCGGAGAGTTTGGCCTTGCAATTCACATCCCGCTTAACGATTCGTTCTCCGAGGACGAACTGCTCGAAGCCGCGGCGCTTGCCTGCGAACCCGACCCTGCCGACTCGATGGAACGCGCGATCGTCGCCCATTGCGCCTCGCATAAGGTCGATGTGGGCGCGCTGCACGAGCGGTGGGAGTTGGTTTACGACCATCCTTTCGAGCTGGCCGGAAAGCACATGTCCCACGTATGGCGAAGCCGTGGCGGAAACGATCCGCGGCGAGACCGGATCGTGGTAAAAGGCGCGCTCGAAGGCGTGCTCGAGCATTGCGCGACGTCGCGTGCGGAGATCGAAAACGTCAAAACTGAAAACGAGCGCCTAGCCGGGAATGCGATGCGCGTTCTGGCTGTCGCCGGGCGCGAGACCAAGCTGGGAGAGCCGTCTTTGTCGGGCGTCCGGACCGAGGATGAGCGCAACCTTCGGCTTTACGGCCTGCTTGGCTTCGAGGATCCGATGCGGCCGGAAGTGCCGTCGGCGGTGGCCGAATGCCAGGCTGCCGGCATCCGGCTCAAGCTCATCACCGGCGACCACGCCCTCACCGCGCATGCGGTTTGCGACGCCGCCGGACTGGCTCACCAACACGACGGAATCATCACCGGGTCCGAGCTCGACGTATTGCCGGAAGCGGAGTTCGCCGAGGCTGTGAGGCGATGCGCGATCTTCGCGCGCGTCCGCCCCGAGCAGAAGTTCGCGATTGTCGATGCGCTGGAGCGAGCGGGCGAAATCGTTGCGATGACGGGTGATGGCATCAATGACGCTCCCGCCCTTCGCCGCGCCGATATCGGAGTCAGCATGGGGCGGCGTGCCACCGAAATCGCGCGCTCGATCGCCGATCTGGTCCTGCTGGAGGACAACTTCTCCGCGATGGCCGGTACGATCCGCGAGGGGCGGCTGATTTACTCGAATCTCCAGCGCGCGTTTCTTTATCTCGTGGGATTTAAGGCGATGCTGGTCGTTATGGCGTTGGCCGCGCCGCTGGCAGGGCTGCCGATTCTGCTGCCCCCAGTCTGTCTGGTATGGCTTGAGTTGATCGTGCATCCGGTCTCGGCAATCGCGTTCGAGGGCGAGGACACGGACCAAGACGTGATGCGACGGCCGCCACGCGCTCCCAGCGAGCCGATTCTGCGGCGCGGACCGGCGTTTCGCGCGGGCTTGAGTGGCGTCCTGGTGGCAATTGCGGCACTCGTGATGTACGCGCTTCGGCTCAATCGCGGCGAAAATTATGCGCGCGGCGTTGCGATAACGGTTGCGATTGCCGGGAGCCTGATGCTGGTATGGGCTGCGTTCGCAGGCGAAAGGCCGTGGTGGCGGGCAGCCGCGCCGCGCACGGCGAAATTCTGGATTGTGATCGCGACTGTCGCGGCAAGCCTGCCGCTTTTCATGGAGACTCCGCCAATCGCGTCGATCCTGCTGATCGCGCCGATATCACCCGGGGACTGGGCGATCGCGATCTGTGCGGGAATGCTGGCTGCGGGATGGAATGGGTTTCGATGCAGCGCTGCAAGAAAACAACCGCCGCCGGCACCAGCTATTCAAGCTGATATTTCTCGATCTTTGCGTAAAGCTTCTTTCGCGAAATTTTGAGCATTTTTGCGGCGGCGGCCTTGTTGCCCTCGGTTGTTTCCAGCGCCCGCTGGATGAGGTCTCGCTCCACGTCAGCGAATGTCCCCATCACAAGCGCAGACTCCGCCCCGGCCGCCTGCTTCGCGATGCGGTTTCCGCCAATTTGCGGCGGCAAATCGTCAAGGTGAATCGTGGAGCCGCGGCCGAATGTAAACGCACTTTCAATTGAATTTGCCAATTCTCGCACGTTGCCCGGCCACTTGTAGGTGCGCATGGCGTCGAGCGCATCCTCGTCGATTCCGGCAACCGGAACCGGGCGAACCATCTTTTCGTTGAATAGCTCGAGGAAGTGCTCGGCCAGTAGCGGTACATCGTCGAGTCGCTCGCGCAGAGGCGGAATATGCAGCGTGCCGGCCTGCAGGCGGTAATACAAATCCGGGCGCAGGTGGCCGCCTTCGACAGCCGCCTGCGGATCGCGATTGGTCGACGCAATCAGCCGCACATCCACCGGCACCTCACGCGTGGCGCCCACCGGACGCACCGTTCGCTCCTGAATCGCGCGCAGCAGCTTGCTCTGGGTTTCCGGCGACATTTCGGTAATTTCATCAAGGAAAAGCGTCCCGCCCTCTGCGGAGCGGAACAATCCCAGGTAGTCGGCATTCGCACCGCTGAATGCGCCGCGCTTGTAGCCGAACAACTCACTTTCGATGAGGTCCTTCGGGATTGCCGCGCAATTGAGTGCGACAAAAGGCGCCTGACGCGCCGGACCGCAGTCGTGGATTGCGTGGGCGACCAACTCCTTACCGGTGCCGCTTTCTCCTGTGATTAAGATCGTGCCGCGGGTCACTCCGGCCGACTCGATCCGTTCGTAAAGCTTGCGCATCGCGGGCGTGGCGCCCACCAGCCCATGGAACCGCGACCGCTCCTGAGCGGGCATCACGCGCGCTTCACGTTCCAATGCCTGGATTCGAGCGCCCGAGGCGGCCGCCTTGGTGCGGAAGTAAGTGTCGGCCAACACGATCATCCGGATATGGCTCAGCTTGTCGAAGGATTGGTACGCCCGCGGCATCATCGGCGGCAGCATCGGAAACGCCGTCGAAGCGCTCTCTTCGTAAAGATGCATCGAGACGATGATCTCCGAAAACGGTACTCGCCGCTCGGCAAGCCGCTCCGCGATAACGCGCATGTCGGCCGCAAAGCGATCCATGTCGCACGCGAGCAGATCTTTGAGCGTGGAATCCAATTCCGCGCCGAAGATGTCCATGAATTCCGGCTTTGAAAGCGATCGGCTGTCGCCGAAATGCATCACATACAAGTTGAACCAATGCTCCATCACGGCGTCGCGATGCCGCCGGATCGACTCGAACACCGATCGCAGGCTTTCCAACTCCTGATCCCAGAGCAGATGGAAATATCGGGGTCCGCCCGATGTCGGAGGCGGGGCGGACGAGCCACCCTTATCGTTTGATTCTAACGTCATGTCGAAGGCTTAGCGGGTGGCTCCAAGAGTTACAGGACGCTCTGGAACTGCGTCCTTAGGGAGCACGCCACCACCGGCCAAGCTCTTTTATGACTAAGAAAGTCAAATATTTCAATATATTTGGACTCAAGTGCGCTCGGAGGCTCGATGGCACGGTTCCCGCATAAGCTAGGTTAGGAAGTTGAATTAGGATTTTCGCCGCTCAACAACTGTGACTCATGGAAAGGCAAAAGTGGAACTCGCTGTGAAATCCAGACGCCGGACATCATCTAACACCGAAGCCGGCCATTCAGTGGCGGCAAAAAGTCTGGCATCCATCAGGCCCATTTTGGCAGTGTTTTCTCGAGATGCGGAAATCCTCCAGATGGCAGAGGAAGCGGTACCGGCGCCATGGGTGGTTGAGCGATGCTCCGATCATGCCGATAGTCGGAGCATATTAATTCGGCCCGGCCTCAAGCTCATCGTGATCGACGATCGGGATATAGACGAATCGACCCGCGGATGGCTTTTGGACCAGATTCACCGGCATGCGCGTGGCGCTCTAATCGCATATATAGCATCATCGCACAGCGAGGAAGCTGAGCGCAGCATTCGCGCTCATCAGGTGCATTACTACACGTCGCGGCCGATTGACCGTGACCGCACTGGTCGCGTTATCGCGTCGTTCGCGAACGCCAGTACCCGCGGCTCTTAACTGGGCGTTTTTTCGTCGCCTTTGACGAAATTCAGCGCGGCGGAGTTCATGCAATAGCGCAGGCCGGTCGGTTTCGGGCCATCGGGAAAGACGTGGCCCAGATGCGCATCGCACTGTGCGCACAGCACTTCGGTCCGGGTCATAAACATTGAATTATCCGCTTTGGTTTCGACATTCTCGGGCGCAATCGGCTCATAAAAGCTCGGCCACCCCGTTCCCGAATCGAACTTGGTGTCGGAACTGAAGAGCGCATTGCCGCAGCATACGCACCGGTACATCCCCGATTCGTGATTCTCCGCGTACTGATTTGCGAACGGCCGCTCCGTGCCGCCGCATCGCGCCACCTTGAATTGTTCGGGGGTGAGAGTTGCGCGCCATTCGGCTTCCGTCTTTGCGATTTTCTTGGTTTTCACAAGTCCCTTCCTTTCGCCGTTATCGGTGAATTGGACCAGCGTGACTTCGACGTCTGCCGGCGCATCATGTGCGGCGCATGCGGAATCTTCGTCATCCTGAAATCCCCATGCAAGTCCGGCGGCCCCAGCCGCAATCGCGGCGAGGATCGCCCGCCTGCTGACCATCCAAGTCCACACCTGCATAGGCCGATTTTGCGGGATTTCCATGTTTTGCCCCGTCCTTACAATCATTGCACATCTAATGGACGGTCCAAAGCCAACAGAAATTCGGGCCGGCTGGTGGCGGAACATAGGCGAACCGGCCGGCGTTAGCGGCGCAGCAGTTTAGGGCCGAAAAAGGCAAGCCAAACGGCCGAGCCGAAAATCCACATTCCCGCGGCCCAGCCCAGATGGATGAAATAGGTGTTGCTGGCATCCGCGGCGAGCCTTGCGCAGAGCGCAATTATGAATGTCACGCCAAGAACGATTACCGCGGGCGGTTTTCCGAGCGCGAGACCTTCCATATTCAAATGGCTCAGCGCTACATGCGTACCTACTCCGAAAGCCATCAGGCTAAATCCGCCGATAAAGAGAATGTGCAGGGCGGGTACGCGATAGTCCGGCCATATCCCGGAGACGATCAGTCCAATCGGCATCAGCCATACCGAGAGCCAGACGAGCTTGCGATGCGCCCCCGGTTTGTGCGGCAACTGAAGCGCTTTTCCGCCCAGCGCCAACCCGGCGGTGACGACTATCGCACGCAGGATCGGGCCGGTTCGTTCGAATCCCATCTGTTCAAGCGCCAAGCTGACGAAGATAGCCGCTCCGGCGAGGACATATGCAATCGCCTTTTGTGTTTCCTGCGGCGAGGAACCGAGATCGGCCGGCGGCTGCGATCCGCCCATAAGGGGCAGCACCAAGCTGCCGATCCCGACCACGAGGCATAAGAACACGCCCTGCTCGACAAGCAACTGTCCGAACGGACCGGCCCAAACCGGCGCGCCGTTTCTCTCGGCAACGGAAATCAGTGTCGCGCCCACCAGTCCATGCAGCGCCGCGATTGGCAACAGCACGAACGCCGCAGGCGGATTACGCCCGGCTTGGCCGCTTAAGAACCGGCGAATCGCGAATTGAAAAAGCATCAGGAACAATCCGGCGTAGGCGATCTCGCTGACGAGCCATTGTTCTTCGAATGCACCACCGGTCGTGACGATCAGCAGCCCCATAAATGCCGCCAGCTCAGTTCGGCTTGGCGGCGGAGACTGGGTGCGGCGCGGGAGCGCAGTAAGGAGAAATCCGATGGCAAACGCCATCATGAATGCCTGCATCTGCACCAAACCGTGGAACTTGCATGAATAGGTTGCCGTTACGCCAGTCGCATACGTCAGCCAATGGCCCACGCCGATCCACGCGAAAAGTACGCCAAGGGGGAAGAAAACTCGGAATGGCTCGCTGCGCCAGCGAGAAGGCGATGATGCTTCAGGCATCGGCGAGGTACTCGTCATAGCCGGCGCGGGCAAGCGCGTGCCTGATCGCCTCATGAACCTTCGGCGTATCCAGATGCGGTTTCACGGGCACCGGCGGCACCGCCTTAAGCGATGCGAGCAATTCCGTGGCGTCTGCGCCGGCTAACCGTTCGCACGAGTCATAGACACCCCCATCGGATTCCTCGATCGGATTATGACGTTCGAGTATGAAGCGAATCGCGCTAACAATTTGCGGGCCTGGCGAAGGCATCATGAGCGATGCGAGCGCGCCGTGATCGAGACGGAGCCGCGCCGCCTCGGGAATCGGCGCTCCTCGCACCCGCTCGGCGGCGGGCAGGAGCACCTTCTCCTCCATCGCGATATGCCGCAGCAGCCCGCGGCGGAACCGATCGTAGGCAAACAGCTCTTCGGCGCTTTGGCATGAGCCGACCGCTTCGAGAAGCCGATCCAGCCGCGCGTGGTCATCCGCCAGAAACCGCCAGACTTCGCCGTGCCCAGTGTCGCCGGATTTTTCCACGGGGTTCCAGACTCATCCTGACCCGTGCCTGACGTCGCTTGCAAGCGAGTTTTACCTGACGCGCGTTATATCTGATAAATGAACAGTTTTTGTTCGCGCGGCCGGAGATAGACGCGTGCGCCGATCTGGAGATGAAGGGATTTGAAGCGCTCGTGGCCGACGTCGGACTGCACAAGATCGCCAGATTGGGCAATTAGTTCAACCTTAACCTGTGGCCCTGCGGGATTGATGCTCTTCACGATCGCAGGGAAGCTCTTCGCGCCCGTTGATTCTGTTATGATTTCGAGCAGATGCGGCCGAACCGCAAGGACCGCCTTGCGGCCATCCGTGGCATGCCCGTGAGCGGTGTCCACCTCGACGGCCGTGTCGCCAAGGAAGACCTTTCCGTTATCGATTCGAAGGTGGAAGAGGTTCACATTACCCAGGAAGCCGTGGACGAATGCGTTCGCGGGACGGTGATAGACTTCCTCTGCTGTTCCAATTTGCTCGATTTTGCCGGCATTCATCACCGCCACGCGATCGGCCAGTTCCAGCGCTTCCTCCTGGTCATGAGTAACGAACACGCTGGTGATGCCGATCTCGTCGTGCAGCCGGCGGAGCCAGCGCCGCAACTCCGCGCGGACTTTCGCATCCAGGGATCCGAACGGTTCGTCTAACAGCAATACCTTCGGTTCAACCGCGAGCGTTCTCGCCAGGGCGACTCGCTGTCGCTGCCCGCCGGAGAGCTGCGAAGGGAAACGGTCGGCTATAAAATCCAGTTGGACAAGTTTCAAAAGTTCGTGGACGCGGCACGCGATTTCCTCTTCGCCGGGCCGTTCGGCGCGAGGCTTGACGCGAAGGCCGAATGCCACGTTCTCGAACACCGTCATGTGGCGGAACAGCGCGTAATGCTGAAAGACGAAGCCGACCTTGCGCTCCCTGACGCCATGCTCGGCCGCGCTTTTCCCGTCAAACAGGACCTCACCGTGGTCGGGAGTTTCCAGACCGGCAATGATTCGAAGCAGGGTGGTCTTGCCGGAACCGGAAAGCCCCAAGAGCGCCACCAACTCTCCGGTTGCAACGGTCAGGCTTACGTCGTCGAGCGCGACGAAATTGCCAAAAGCCTTGCCGATATTGCGAAGCTCGATGCTCATGCTGCCAGCCTGGAACCGGCGGCGTTATTTTCCCGCGCCGGTGCGGCCGGCGCAACGTGGCGCGCGAGCGCTGTTTTTGCGATCAGGGTCGCGATAGCAAGCAGTGTGAGCAGGGAGGAAACCGCAAACGCTGCCACGAACTGATAATCATTGTAAAGAATCTCGACGTATAACGGCATTGTGTTGGTCAGGCCGCGGATGTGCCCCGAAACAACCGAAACCGCGCCGAATTCCCCCATCGCGCGCGCGTTGCACAGCACCATCGCATACAGCAGGCCCCATTTGATGTTGGGGACCGTAACGCGAAGAAAGGTTTGCCATCCGCCGGCCCCAAGCACGATCGCGGCCTCCTCTTCATCCATCCCGGACGCCTGCATAATCGGAATCAGTTCGCGCGCGGCAAGCGGAAAGGTGACGAATATTGTCGCGAGCACGATTCCCGGCTGGGCGAAGATGATCTTGATGCCGTGCCGATACAACCATCCGCCAATCGGCGCGTGGACCCCCAAGAGCAGTACGAAGATCATTCCGGAGATAACCGGCGAGACTGAAAACGGCAAATCGATAAGCGTCATCAGCGTGCGTTTTCCTGCAAATTCGAAACGTGCTATCGCCCAAGCGGCGGCAACACCGAACGTGACGTTGAGCGGCACCACGATCCCCGCCGTCATCAACGTAAGTCTGATTGCCGCGCGTGCCTCCGAATCGGAGATCGCGGCGAAATAGGCGCCCACGCCCTTGCGCAGCGCTTCGGCAAACACTGACGCGACCGGCACGAAGATGAACAGCGCGATAAAGCCGAGCGCGATCGCCGTAAGCCCATATCGCGCCAGTGGCGGATCTTGGGGAGTGGAGCGACCCGGCCTAGATGCGGCCGCCGGAAGCATGCGCGGTGCTTCCATTCCTGATTCAGGCCTCCAAGTGGCTGCCGGTCCATCGCTGGAGCGCGTTGATTCCGAGCAGCAATACAAACGCCGCCAGGAGCATCACCATCGCAATCGCCGTCGCTCCGCCATAGTCGAACTGTTCCAGCTTGCTCATGATCAGGAGTGGCGCGACTTCGGTGCGCATCGGCATATTTCCCGAAATGAACACCACCGATCCGTATTCGCCGAGCGCTCTCGCGAACGCGAGCGCAAATCCGGTCAGCAACGCAGGCATTAGACCGGGCGCTATCACCCGCACAAAGGTCTGCATCCGGTCCGCGCCGAGAGTGGCCGCCGCCTCCTCATATTCGGGATCGAGATCCTCCAGCACCGGCTGTACCGTCCGAACGACGAACGGCAGGCCGACGAAGACTAGTGCGATCACAATGCCCAGCGGCGTGTATGCGACTTTCACCCCGATCGGCGCAAGCCATCGTCCGATCCATCCGTTTTCCGCATAGATCGCGGTGAGGGTGATTCCGGCCACCGAAGTCGGCAGTGCAAACGGCAGGTCGATCATAACGTCGATCAGGCGCTTGCCGGGAATCTCGTATCGCACCAGCGTCCACGCAACGATCAGACCGAATACCGTATTGATCGTCCCCGCGGCGAGTGCGGCGCCAAAACTTAATCGGTAGGCGGCGAGTGTACGGGGGGCCGTGACGGCAGACCAGAACTGCGGCCATGTGAGCGTGAAACTCCTGAAAAAAACCGTCGAAAGAGGAACCAAAACGACGACCGTCAGATAGATCAGTGTCCAACCCATCGCCAGCTTGAACCCCGGCAAGACATTACTTCGTGTTTTACTCATCGGTCTTTCAAAGAATGATCACCTCGGGGGGCTCACGCCTGAACTGTCGGGAAACCAGAAAAGGGATGCCGCGCGCCGGTGGCTCCTCTGGGAGGATGGGAGACACACCGGCGCGCAGCTATCAGGGCCATGTAATGGTCTATGCGTCATGTTCCCGGCTGGTAAATCTGGTCGAAAATGCCGCCATCGTTGAAAAATTTTGGCTGTGCGGAACTCCATCCGCCGAACTGTGTCTTGATGTCAAACAGCGGCAGATTCGGAAACTGCTTGGAGTATTTTGCCGCCACTGCTGAATCGCGCGGCCGATAGAAATTTCGTGCGATCACATCCTGGCCAACCGGCGTATAGAGATATTCAAGGTACGCCTTTGCGGCTTCGGTGGTGCCATGGCGCTCCGTAATCTTGTCCACCCACGCGACCGGAGGCTCAGCCAGAATGCTCACCGACGGATAAACAATCTCGAATTTGTCCGCACCGAACTCCTTGATTGAAAGCAGTGCGTCGTTTTCCCATGCGATCAGGACGTCGCCGATTCCGCGCTCAGCAAAGGTCGTGGTCGAGCCGCGAGCGCCGGAATCGAGCACGGGGACGTTCTTGTACAACGCGGCTACGAAGTCGCGGGCTTTGGCTTCATTGCCGTCATTTTTCTTAAGCGCATATCCCCACGCGGCCAGAAAGTTCCATCGCGCACCGCCGGAGGTTTTGGGATTGGGTGTCACCACTGATACGTTTGGCTTCACGAGATCATCCCAATCCTTGATGCTCATTGGGTTACCCTTGCGCACCAGCAGCACAATCGTCGATGTGTAGGGGCAACTGTCGTCGGGCAGACGCTTTTGCCAGTCCGCAGGGATCACGTTCGCTTTGTCGGCGATCGCGTCGATATCGCCGGCGAGCCCAAGAGTAACCACGTCGGCCTCCAGTCCATCGATCACAGCGCGCGCCTGTTTGCCGGAACCACCATGCGATTGGTTGATGGTCACGTCATCGCCGGTTTTGGCCTTCCAGTATTTCGCGAACTCGGCGTTGAAATCCTGATAAAGCTCGCGTGTCGGATCGTACGAAACGTTGAGGAATGTCGTCTGGCCCGCATGGGAGGGCACGGCAATGAGGGCCAAGCTCGCCGCGGCGAATGCGGCGGCGCGCAGCAGCTTTGCCAAAGAACGATTGGGCGTTCGCATATGCATCACCAGGTGACCTGCAATTGCGTCTCGAACACGCTTTCGTCCGGGCGGTCCTTGGGTTCCGCAATGGTTCCAGCGCCGCCGTCAAAAAAGGTGCGTGGATAATCGAATTGCCACTTGACGTTGTCCGACAGGTACCAATTGAGGCCGATGTCGTATTCGGTCGCGGTCTTTGCGGATGTGCTCGGATTGGCAAATGAATTGCCGAATTTGTTGACCGGCTCGAATACGGTCGGATCGACCGCCAAGTTGCTGATCCGCGAGGCGATCTCGAAAGCGCCCCAGGTCCCGCGGCGCGGATCGAACGGATTGCGCGGCTTGACGAGGCCGTAGCTCGCATTTTCCCCGGTCAGCAGATAGGAACCCTGCAGCATATAGCCGCGATCGGTGAAATTGTTGTACTCGGAGACCGATCTAGTAATGGTTTTCGTACCCTTTTTGATCTTTTGGGACGTGGTTAGATTCAGAGCGTGCTCATCCGAGGCGAATTCCGCCATCAGGCCGAGGCCGCGATAGTAGTAGTACCCTTGCGGTTCGTATCGGAATCGCTGGCCAGCCGCCGTCACTCCGGAATTGTAGGAAAACCACGTGGTTTGCCCGTATGTTTTGTAAGTCGAAATTGTGCCGTTACGCTCGTCGCCGACGCTGGCGCCGAAGCCGAAACCCAAACCCTTGAGCCATTGGTTTTCGGATTGCTTGAACGGTGTCGTGAATACACGGCCGATAAAGTCCTTACCGTCATTTGAGTCCGTATTTACCGACGCGGTATTGTTCGGCACGCCGTTCATCAGGGCAAATTGATAGGTCAATCGATCGTCAAAGAGGCTGTCGCTATGAATTGAACCGCCGATGTCGCGGTTGGGAACCAGGTTTATCGTGAGCGCACGCTCGCTGAAGATGAGATCGCGGTCGGATTGCAGCCGCTCCAAGTCAAGCGGCGCCTTGTACTTTCCAACCTTAAACTCCGCATCCTTGAAATATTGCGTGTCCAAGTAGCCATCCTGCAGCACCACGTTTCCCTGTCCAAAGTCAGGCTCGATGTGAAAGTAGTAGTAATTCCACAAGGTGCCATCGACGATTGGCCGCACCCGGTTTAAGAAGAACGTACTGCCGGCGCCCTTGTCGGTGCCGTTCATAAAGAATCGTCCGTCGCCCTGGATAATCCCATGGAACCCGAACTGATAGACCTTGTCCGGCGAGGTTACGGTTAACCCAGTTGAGTTGGCGGTGACAATCGGCGCGGCAGCCTGGGCCTTTTGTTCCTCTTTAGCCTTGGTGGCATCGGCCTCCTGCTGGATCTCCAGTTTTCTATCGATGACCTTCACCTTCTGGCCAAGGTTCTCCAGTGTGTCGATCCGTTGCTCCAGCCGTTGGATCTCCGCCTTGAGTTCAGCGACGGTCTGATCCTCCTTATGGGGTGCCGCCTTTTTTGTGGACTTGGCCTTTCTGGTAGTCTTTGTTGGTGCGGCAGTGGCTTCCGCCCGCGCAGCGTATGGCTGCAGCAGCGAAAGTGCGATGGTGGCCACGAGAACGCCAATTCGTCTCGCGGTTCGCAGCGGTATCCGGATTGTTGTTGATGCCATTATTTCCTCCAATCTCCTCCGAAGGCTCTCGCCCATTTATAACTAAGTCGATTAACTTACTAGACTAATAGTCCAAAAAAATTCATATCGCATAGCTCAAGGATTCGTTGTGTGTAACTGCCGCTTCGACCCTGCCAAGCATATCGGCCAAGGTCGTGGAATCCAAAATCTTCGCCGTGGCATCGCGGACCTCTTTCATCACAATGCGGATGCCGCAGGTGTGCTCATCGCGGCATTCACGGCATCGCATGTAAGCCGTCTTGCTCACGCATGGCAATGGCGCCAAGGGTCCGTCCAGCAATCGGATCACGTGTCCGACGCTAATCTGGCTTGGTGCACGGCCAAGGAAGTACCCCCCACCTTTTCCTTTGCGGCTTTGCAGCGTACCGTCGTTCTTTAATTCCAGCAGTATGAGTTCAAGAAACTTGCGCGGGATGCTCTCTCGCTGGGCAATGTCCGAAATGAGAACGGGCCCCTGTCCATATTCCTTGGACAGAACGCCCAAGGCCTTAAGGGCGTACTTCGTTTTTTTAGACAACATACTCGATAGCTTTAATAGATTATCTTATGGCAGGGAGTCAAGAGGCGATATCCGCACTGAAGCCGGCTATGGCGATGTGATCTTTTGCTCGATTTCAGCGCACAGGGTGCCGTACTTGGTGTCATCCGGCGCGCCCGCGATTGCGATGGCGCATTCGCTATGAGCCTCTCGATCCCGGCCCAGTTGATGCAACGTCAGTGCGATCCGATAGTGGAGAGCCGGATCGTACGGCTCGAACGGAGCTGCACGCCGGAAGGTCGCCAGCGCTTCCTCGTCGCGATGCTCGGCTAAGAGCACGGCGCCAAGAACTTTAAGCGCGGCCAGATTGCCTGGATCTTCGCGAAGCAATTCGGACAGCGACACCTCGGCGTCCTTGAAATTGCCATGACGAAAGTTCAGTTGCGCGCGGGCCAATCCTGCGACCTTGGCGCCTCCCGAAATCGCCCCGGCGCGCCTGAGGTCCTCTTCCGCACCGTGCGAATCGCCGGCGGCATCCTTGGCCATTGCAAGCTCGGCGTAAGCATCCGGGAATGGCTGTTCCAGCAGCTTGATCGCATCGCTCATTTCACGGACCGCCGCGCGAGGATCGCCAAGCCGCTGGTCTATCAAACCGAGAAAATGGAGATGGGTGGGATTGTTGGGTTCAAGCGCGGCGGCAGCGACAAACTCCTGGCGAGCGCCACTCAGGTCGCCTCGCTCCTCAAGCACTCTGGCTAGCTGGTTGTGCCATAGCGCGACGCTCGGAGCGCCGGCGATGCAGCCGGAGAAATATGCGACGTTGTCCCTCCAATAACCCTCCTGCCAGAGCAGCACGCCCGCGTACAAAGCGATCGCTGCGGCCGTCCCAATACGCACAAGATTCATTTTCCGTTCGTTTTTACGTCCGAAGGTCATCGCTACGTCGGCAACCATTACGCAATATCCGAACGACGGAAAATAGAGGTAACGATCCGCGATCTCGATTCCCGCTTGAAGCGCGCGCAGGTCAAGCGCCGGAGCAAGCGCGAACAAAACCCATGCAATGCAAAACAGGTACAGGCTGCGATGCGGATGCCGGCGGAGCGCAATGAAGGCGCCGCCGCACAAAATAATCAGTCCTGCCGATGGCAGCAGAAAGCCGGCCTCGGCGGCGCTTCGCACGGTGGCCAAGTGGTGCGCCGGCATCGCGAGCCACGGTAGCACCAGCAATATCGCGTAATACCAAATTGCGGCGGGCAGAGTTAGCAACATCTCTCCAGCCGTCATCGGGTTGTCAGTGAACGTCCGACTGATGAATCCCATCATCCAGAACCGCAACCCAAGGTATGCGATTGTCACCAACACATATGGCCAAATTTCGGCCATCGCGGCGCGCGTTCGTTGAACGAAATTTGTCTCCCGTCCATCGACGGCATCCGCACCAAATAGAAGAACGTGGACCGCGACGAGCGCCGGAAATGTTACCGCGCTATCGTAGCTCAGCAGCGCACATGCAAAAAATCCCAAAGATAAAGCGAGCCATTGCCCCCGCCGTTTGTCCGATAAATGCGCTGCGGCACGGTGCAAATAGAATTCGAATGCGGCGAGCTGGAATGCGGCATTCATCGGCATGTCGATCACGGTGGACCATATAACCGACTGCGCATGCATTGGCATTAGCGCGTACAGCGCTGCGGCGAGGAGCGCGATCCATCGATCCCCACAGAGCAGCGCGGCCACGCGGAAAACCATCCAAACGACGATGAGATAAAGGGCAATCATCGTGCCGTGCCAGGCGACCGAACTTGCGCCGAACAAGTGATACAACGCCGTTGCGAGCGCGCCCTGCATCGGGCGGTAATACGGGCTCTGAGGCAGGTTATACGGGTTATGGAACCACCATGAATCGTGAATCAGCGAGTACCACGCGAATGACCAGCTTCTGATGTATGGATTACGGAGCCAGAAGCCGTCGTCGGTGATGAAACCAAAACCGAGATCGCGTATGTACAGCAACGCCGTGGCGGCCAGCAGCATGGCGAGCCATATGCGGTAGTCATTTTTGAAATCTGCGCGGGATTCCATGGTGTCCCGCTCAACGGCCGCCGCCGCGATCGATCTCGGCCAGCAGTGCAACCATCTCGGCGTTGTCCATCGTCAGGTTGATCGCGATCTCGCATTCGTGGCGCGCCTCCGGATCGCGCCCCAAGCGGTGGAGAGTCAAGGCCGTGAGATAATGCAATTGAGGGTCCTTGGGCTTGAGAAATGACGCGCGCCGGTACGCTTCCAGCGCATCGTCATTGCGATACTCCGACGACAGCGTCATCCCCAGCGCCGTGAGAGCCTGGGCATGGTTTGGCTCGCGCTTGAGGAGATCGCGCAGAACCTGTTCGGCACCCTTGTTGTCTCCATGCAGCCGAAGGATTTGCGCGCGAGCAACCGCGGCGGCGGCGGCTCCGACCGGCATCTCTTCCGCGTGCGCGAGCGCGGCTTCGGACTCTTTCGCGTCGCCTGCCGCGTCCGCAGCGATTGCAAGGTCGGTATATGCGACGACGGGCGGATGCGCGACGCGTTTAATTCCTTCGGCCATCATTTTTTCGGCCGACTTCGAATCGCCAAGCCGCTCGTAGACCACGCCAAGTTCATAGTAGATGTCGCCGCCGGCATCCGGCTTGAGCCTGATCGTTGCCTCGAGTTCCGGGCGCGCCTGCGCGAAATAGCCCTGCGTTTGAAGCGTCCGTCCGAGGCGGTAGTGCCAGATAGCTTCGTTTGGAGCCTCCTCGATGCACCGGTGGAAAAGCATGATGTTATCGTGCCAATAATTTTCAATCGGCAGGAGCATCGCCGCGTAAGTTAATGCAACTGCCGCCGAACCAATCCAAACCATCGTTGCTTTCTTCTCGCCGCCTCTTCCGAAGGTCACCGCAAGATCCGCCACCATCAGGCAGAATCCGACCGAAGGAAAGTAGAGATAGCGGTCATGAATCAGGCTCTCGGAGAAAAGTCCGCGCAGATTGAGCATCGGCGCGAGCGTGAAGACGAACCAAAGCGCACAATACAGGTAGAGGCGGCGATGCGGATGGCGGCGGAGCAGCATGAATCCGGCGCCGCATAGCGCCGCCAGCGAAATCGCCGGCAGGTAAAACTCCGGTGCAACGAAACTCTTGGCGACGTATAATTGGTGTTCCGGGCCGGCTGACCACGGTATCACAAGCAGCATGAGGTAGATGCCGATCGCTCCGGGAAGCGTCAGCATTGCCTCGATTGGTGCGAGCGGATCGTGCATCTCGGGCCGATTGATAAACCCAAGTACCCAGAACCGCACCGCAAGATAAATCGCTAAAGTGACCAGGTAGGGGACCATTGCGAGGAACGCCGAGTTCAGGCGGTCAATCAGCCGAGCGGTGGTTTGGGGATTCTCTTCCGACTCGAGCAATAGCGAATGGGCGGCAATCAGCAACGGGAGCGCGACTGCGCTTTCGTAGCTGAGAAGCGCACAGGCATACAACACGAGCGAAATTGCAAGCCGCCGCGTTTGCCGCTGATCGGATAGCGGGCTGGCAGCCCGGCGCAAATATAATTCGAATGCCCCCAGCTCGAAGGTCGCCAATAGCGGCTGGCAAATCGTGGAGGCCCACACTACCGACTCCGCATGCGTCGGCATCAGCGCGAACAGCGTCGCGGTGAGCAATCCCGTCCAGCGATTGCCAGTTAGCAGCGTTGCAACGCGGAAGACTTGCCACACAACCAGCATGTAGAAAAGGATCATCGTGGCGTGCCAACCCGACGGATGGAAACCGAACAGATGAAAATTGACCGTGGCCCAGATGTTCAGAAACGGCCGATAATACGAGCTCTGCGGCAGATGATTCGGATCGAGATACCACCAGGTGTCGTTGACGAATGATCTTGTGATGAACGACCAGCTCTTGACGTACGGATTGCCAATCCAGTCAAGGTCGTCGAGGACAAATTCGTGAGTAAGCGAGCGGCTGAAAATCAGCGCCGTCAATCCTAGGAGCGCCATGAGTCCGATCCCGACTTGTTCATCGCCGGCGCCAAGCTTGGCGGCGCATCTCCTGAGTGAGGGCGGGACGAATCGGCGGACAGGCGCGGGTGCCGGCTCCGCCGACAGGACCGATTGAGGCTGCTCTTGTGCGGCGATCATGCGGCTGTCGAAGATGTCCGAGGCACCTAAAAAGTTATCAGCAATCGCCCGCCGCTGGAATCAGGGCGTTCGCATAAAGTTTTTGCACTGCTCGAATCTGGCGTAAAACGTTATCCTGCTGTAGGGTGAATTCATTAGCGGTCGGTGCGGAGATTCCGATGAAGGTGGTAATCGATCCGAAACTGTGCGAGGGCAACATGCGCTGCCAGGAGGCGGCGCCGGAAGTCTTCGAGGTGCGCGACGACGATAAAAGCCATCTTCTGGTCGAAAGCCCTACCGAAAATTTGCGCGCGAAGGTCGAGCGCGCCGTGCGGCTCTGCCCGCGCCTTGCAATCACGATAGTCGAATAGCCGGAGGACATATTTACGATGAGCGCCGAGCAGGAACTTTCGCTCGAAAATATAGACATCATCGGCCCGCGCCATTATCAGGCCAACGGCTACCCGCATCGCGAGTGGGCGTTCCTCCGCAAGCATAAGCCGGTCTTTTGGTGCGAATACCCGAACACCGACCCGTTCTGGGCGATCACCAAGCACGCCGACATAATTCACATCTCAAAGCAGCCGACCCTGTTCCTGAACGGCCCACGGCTTCTGGTGATTCCGATCGAAGGACAGCCGCAGCCAAACGCGGAAGAGCCGCCATTTCGCCATCTGCTGGATATGGACCCGCCCGATCATGGCGAATACCGCGCGATCGTGAGCCGCAATTTCACTCCGCGCGGCGTGAGTCATCTGAGATCCGAAATCGAGAACGTCACGCGCAAGGTGCTCGACGATTTGATGGACCGCAAGGAATGCGACTTCGTACTCGACATGTCCTCCAAGGTGCCGCTGGCGGTAATCGCGGCGCTCCTGGGCGTGCCGCACAAGGATTGGGACCAGCTCTTCCGATGGACCAATGAAACGATCGGCGTGCTCGACCCCGAGTTTCAGGGGGGCGGTGACGTCGATTCCACGTTCGATCGCGCGCGCATGGGGCTGTTCTCATACTTTCTGAACATGACCGAGGAGCGAATTAAGCATCCCACCAACGACATCACGAGCATCGTCGCCAACGCGACCATCAAGGGCAAGCCGATGCCGCAGTTCGAAATGCTCTCCTACTTTCTGCTGCTGGTTGTGGCCGGAAACGAGACTACCCGTAACGCGACTACCGGCGGCCTGCTCGCCCTAATTGAGAACCCTGACGAATGGCGCAAGCTGAAGAAAAATCCGGGCCTGATCAAGTCCGCAGTCGAGGAGATCGTCCGATGGACCTCGCCGGTGATCCAGTTTGCGCGCACCGCATCCGCAGACACGGAAGTTCACGGACAAAAGATCAAAAAGGGCGAGTCGCTGTGCCTGTTCTATCCGTCGGCCAACCGGGACGAGGACGTCTTCGAGGAGCCGAATAAATTCAACGTCAGCCGCGATCCGAATCCGCACCTCGCTTTTGGAATCGGCGAGCATTTTTGCCTCGGCGCCCATCTGGCGCGCCTTGAGCTGGAAGTGATTTTCGAGCAGTTATTGGCACGCTTGGAACATGCAGAGCTGGCGGGACCCGTTGAACGGCTGCGATCCAGCTTTGTCGGCGGCATCAAACACATGCCGATTCGGTATAAGCTCAATCGCGCATCCACGTGAGTCCAGACTCGTCTGCGTAGAAAATAAGCACCTCACCAAACGCGGGTCCCTTGACACGGATCGCGCGCGAATGGGCATTCCCATATCGCCCCGTAGGGATAAAAGATGCCTACAGATTGTAAGTATAATCCTGCAAAGTGACTCAAGGCAAATCTTAACCAATACTTGCCTCATTTTGCATAAAAGGGGATAAATTATTTCAACATCGGCGATCTGCCGTGCTTGGGCGATGAAAATTGCAATCCGTGCCGCGTTTTTGGTCATACTTCTCAGCGTAGCTGCAGTTGCAGCATTTGCGGCGGGCTCCGGTATCTTCGTAACCAATCCCTACATCAATAGCGTTACGACTTATCCGATTGCTGCCACCGGTGATGCTCCGCCCGTCGATTTAATCATTGGACCCGATACGGGCCTCAACTATCCCTTCGGCATAGCAGTCGATTCGGCAGGCCTGATGTATGTGGCAAATTACAGCGGGAACAGCGTCGCAATCTTTTCACCCGGCAGCAATGGTAATTTGAATCCCTTGGGAATTATCGCGGGTTCTGCGACGGGATTGGCGGATCCGGAGGGCATTGCGGTCGATTCGGGCGGCAAGATCTATGTCGCGAATACGCAGGGCGGCTCGCCATACTTTGGAAGCATCACGGTTTATGGAGCCGGCGCATCGGGAAACGTGACTCCGCTGCATACGATCGTCGGGGCATCGACCGGACTCGCATTTCCATTGGCAGTTGCCGTCGATTCCAATGGGCACATTTATGCCGCGAACCTTGAAGGCGGACACTCCGGCATCGGCAGTATCACCGTTTATCCCTCGGGCAGCAACGGAAATGTCCCTCCGACAACTACGATCGCTGGCTCCGCCACAGGACTTGGCCAACCTTCAGGTATCGCGGTGGGTGCTGGTGGCAAGGTTTACGTAACCAATAATAGTTGCGGTCCGAGCGCCACCGGGTGTGTTACCGTCTATTCGCCGGCGGGAAAGGTCGGCACCGTCAATCTTGCGCCAAGTGCGACCATAATGGGCGCTGCCACGAAGCTGGACGAGATTCAGGGGATCGCCGTGGATTCGGGTGGTAGCATCTATGTGACGAGCTTCAGCGATCCCGGGTACATCAACGTGTATGCCCCGGGTGCCAACGGCAATGTTGCTCCCATAGCAACGATCGCAGGTGGGGATACGGGTTTGTTCAGTCCCAGAGGCATTGCAGCAATGGGGATTCGGCCCACTCCGACCACGACTGCGACTCCAACTGCGACCAAGAAGTCGACGCCTACGGCTACGAGGACAGTAACACCGACTGCCAGCGCGACCAGGACATCCACTGCGACCAGGACCGCCACGCCGACGGCGACGCTGACGCATACTTCCACAGCAACCATCACTGCGACGCTGACCGTGACTACGACTGCGACTCCAACGGCGTCAACGACCGCGACAGCCACCGCCACGATAACTACGACATCAACCGCAACCGCGACGATATCTGCGACGGCAACCAGCACGTCGACATCAACCGCCACTGCGACCATCACGACGACCGACACAGCCACAACCACTGCGACGCCAACGGCGACGGATACGGCCACGGCAACCGACACTGCGACCGACACCGCCACCGCGACCGCTACGGATACGGCCACTGCGACCATCACGACGACCGACACAGCCACAACCACCGCGACGCCAACGGCGACAGATACGGCCACGGCAACCGACACTGCGACCGACACCGCCACCGCCACCGCGACCGCTACGGATACGGCAACCGCGACCATCACGACGACCGACACGGCCACCGCCACCGCGACGCCAACGGCGACAGATACGGCCACGGCAACCGACACTGCGACCGACACAGCCACCGCCACCGCGACGCCAACGGCGACGCCAACGGCGACAGATACGGCCACGGCAACCGACACTGCGACCGACACAGGCACCGCCACCGCGACCGCTACGGATACGACAACCGCAACAGTCACCGCAACTGACACTGCCACTACGACGGCAACGCCGACCGTGACGGTCACGACCACTTTTACTCAGACGACCACGGCGACCCCGACGGTTACGGTCACGCTGACTGCGACCAGGACTCCAACTGCGACGATTACCGCGACCGTGACCAGAACACCAACGGCGACTGTCACCAGGACGCCAACCACGACAAGGACTTCGACGGCTACGAGGACTCGAACGCCGACTAGCACGAGGACGTCAACGTCAACTGCCACCTCGACATCGACCCGAACCGCCACGCCGAGTCCAACTGCGACCGCGTGTGTTGGGCCCACGCTTGACGGAGTTGCCAAGACCACCACGAGCAATGCCGCTGGTGCGACAACCGTTACTTTGACTTTCCCGGCGACCGTGACTGCGGGCGACATCTGCGTCGCAGGTTTCGCGATTCAGTCAACTAATGGATTGGCAAACGGCTCAGCCGGCAGTTTGGTTACTGCCACTCCGGCCAACTGGACGCTGATTCGCAATGGCACCGCGCCGTGCTCCGGCTTCAGCTGTAACAATAACCAAGAGGTCTTCGAGTACTACTATGATCGCGGGACGACTGGGGCGAACGGGACCGAAGGCGGAACCACCGCTTCTTGGACGCTGGCACCGAGCTTCAGCGGCATGGCCGGCTGGATCCAGTGCTACAAGGGTGTCAACACCACCACCCCGCTCGACGGCGCCGCGGTTGGCCCGGTCGGCGGCGGAGTAGACGTGGACCAGAAATCCATCACGATAAACGCGTTGGCGCCCCTCAGTACTAGCTGTGACCGGGTAATCTTCACCTGCTCGATTGGAAATACCACCGGTACGTATACTGCGCCGACCCTGCCAAGCTTGCCCCTTACCCAGCAACTTTTCGGTGCCGCCGGGAATGGCATTCAGTCAGGCTTGAATGAAAATGATATTGCCTACGACGGTCTCGAGACGACCAATACCGCCGGGACGCAGACATGTACCAATAATGGTACGGCAGCCCACATGAATGGCGCGCAGTTCGCCTTGCAGCCCCCTTGAGCGGTCCATCCGCAACGGCGGCCTTTGACTTTCCATGCGGCCTGCCAGACACTTCGGGGCTGGAGTCCATGGAGAGAATCACAAATGCCCACTCAGGAATCGTTGTCGCTCGACACCATCGACGTCATCGGTCCCGGCCACTACCAGAAGCACGGCTACCCGCATCGTGAGTGGACCTACCTTCGCAAGCATCGCCCGGTCTTTCGATGCGAATACCCCGGGACACATCCATTCTGGGCGATTACCAAATATGCCGATATCGTTGAGATCTCCCGCCAGCCGCGTCTGTTCCTGAACGGTCCGCGCCAGCAGATATTCGTCTACGAGTCTGGCATGAAGCCCGGCAAGGCGAAGCCGTTTCGGCATCTGCTCGATATGGACCCACCCGATCACGGCGAATATCGCGCGATCGTGAGCCGCAATTTCACGCCGCGCGCGGTGCGATCCTTTCAGTCCAAGGTGGAAGAAATCACGCGCGGGGTAATCGATGAACTAATCGGCAGCCGGCAATGCGACTTCGTCAATGACGTGTCGGCGAAAATTCCGCTGGTGGTGATCGCGGAGATGCTGGGTGTGCCACATGAAGATCGGGAGAAGCTGTTCCGATGGACCAATGAGGCGATTGGCGGCCTCGATCCGGAATTTCAAGATGGCTCCGCGGCACATGATACCTACGAGCGCGGCCGGATTGGACTGTTCAGTTATTTCGAGGAGATGGCGGCAAAGCGCATAAAAAGTCCGATCGACGATCTGACCGGCATCGTTGCCAAGGCGACGATCGGCGGCGCGCCGATGCCGAAGTTCGAAATGATGTCGTACTTCTACCTGCTGGTTGTCGCCGGCAACGAGACCACCCGCAATGCGACCACGGGCGGGATGCTCGCATTTATCGAAAATCCCGGAGAATGGCGTAAGCTGCGGGAAAACCCGGCGCTGATCAAACCGGCGGTCGAGGAAATCTTGCGCTGGACCTCGCCGGTGATTCAGTTCGCGCGCACGGCGGCGGAAGATGCCGAAATTCACGGCCAGAAGATCAAACGGGGCGAATCGTTTTGTTTGTTCTATCCGTCCGCAAATCGCGACGAGGACGTTTTTGCCGAGCCGTTTCGATTCGACATCAGCCGCGACCCCAATCCGCATTTAGCCTTCGGCGTCGGCGAGCATTTCTGTTTAGGCGCCCATCTTGCGCGCTTGGAATTGGAAGTGATCTTTAGCCAGCTGATCAGCCGCATCGAGAACGTCGAACTGGCTGGGCCGGTTGAGCGCCTTCGATCGAGCTTTATCGGCGGTATCAAGCATATGCCGATAACGTTCGATATTAATTCGCGCGCAGCGTGACGACTCAGGCCGGTTTGGCGGCATCGAGCAGCTTGGCGGTATCGTACCCGAGCAATTGATCGATCCGATCGAGCGAAACGTCGGCAGGCGGATACTTGGCAGTTTCCGCGGCATCGTTGGCGTAATGTCCCTGCTTGGGAAACACGGTCGTGACTTGCGGCCCCCACGCCTGCTTGACGGCTGCTAAAATCCGCAGCTTGTCGTCGATCAGTACGTAATGATCGGCGGGAAAGCGGGTCCTAACGTCGTCCAATTCCCGCTCCTTGTGGATGTATATCATCACCTTTTCGTCCACCGCTTTGCCCAATCCTGAACGCTCAATCTTATGCGGCTGAAACACGACGTCGCCGTCGGATAGAATCGCGACCTCGCTTTGCTGGTTGAATTTGGCGATGATTTCGATTGATTTTGGAAACAAGCGCGGAGCGAACTGGTAGTTGAGCAAATATCGCGATACGGCGACGATATTGAATTCGCGCGGATTGTCGATTCGATAGCGCTGGAGTGCGCCCAGGTAATCGGCGTACCCAAGCTCCTTGCGCAATTGCTCGAAATATTCCCAATAGCGGCGCTGGTGCTCGTGACCGATGGCGGTTTCGAGGTGCTGCATCAGGTCGGCCACCACTCGATCGTTGTCGAGCAGGGTGTTATCGACATCGAACAGAAAAACGGTATGGTCAGCGGCCATGGGTCTTCTCTCCTCCGCCGATGATGATCGCGGAACCGCAGGCGCAAGCCAAACGCATTTTTCGTCCGGCCAATTGCCACGATTCGGCATGCGAACATGAATTCGGATACCAAAATCGCCGATGCCGCGCTCGCAACTGCGCGGCGCAAGTTAATCCCGTTTCTGTTTGCGCTGTACGTCGTCGCCTACCTCGATCGAATAAACGTCGGTTTCGCGGCCTTGCAAATGAACCGCGAGCTTGGGCTGAGCGAGTCGGCGTTCGGCCTTGGCGCGGGGCTGTTCTTTATCGGATATGCGCTCTTCGAAATTCCGAGCAATTTGATTCTGGCGCTGGTAGGCGCGCGGATCTGGATCGCGCGGATTATGCTGACGTGGGGAGTCGCCGCGATTGCGACGTCGATGGTGCGCGGGCCGATATCGTTTTTTGTCCTAAGATTTGCGCTCGGTGCGGCTGAGGCGGGATTCTTCCCCGGCGTAATTCTGTATCTAACTTATTGGTTCCCAGCTCGTGAACAGGCCCGTGCCGTAGCGCTGTTTATGATGGCGACTGCGCTGGCCGGTATCGTCGCAGGGCCGATCTCGGGTGCGATACTCGGGATGCACGGGCTGGCGGGAATTTCCGGATGGCAATGGCTGTTCGTCCTGGAGGGCGTGCCTGCAATTGCGCTCGGTGTTGCAGTATGGCTCTATCTCCCTGACTCGCCCGCCAGCGCCACTTGGCTTTCCGAAGGCCAGCGCGAAGCTTTGGCGGCGATTCTCAAGACCGAGAGCGAGACTGCCGCCGCTCATCGACATCGCACTCTGGACGCCGTACTGACCAGCCCCACCGTGTGGATCCTCACAGTGATCTATTTTGGAATCGTTGTCGGATTGTATGGCGTGAGCTTCTGGCTGCCGCGAATCATCCAGGGCTTTGGCCATCAAGGCGACTTTACAATCGGGCTGATTTCCGCAATTCCATCGCTTGCCGCGGCAATCAGCATGATTACCGTCGGAAGATCGTCGGACTTAAGCGGTGAACGCCGATGGCACCTGGCGGCATCCGCATTCACCGGTGCGGCCGGATTGGTGCTTGCAGCATTTTCGCATTCGCCGATTCTTTCGCTGGCGGCGATCTCAATCGCCGCTGCGGGAATTTGGGGAACTTTCGGGCCGTTCTGGGCGATGCCGCCGACGTTTCTGACCGGCACTGCGGCTGCGGGCGGAATCGCCCTCATCAATTCGATTGGAAATCTGGGCGGCTTCGCCGGCCCTTACGTCGTTGGAATCGTGAAGCAGGCGACCAACAGCTTCGCAGGTGGCATGCTCGCAATGGCGGCGGCGCTGACCATCTCCGGCGTGCTCACACTTGCGCCGCGCGATACCGCGCCGCGACGGTGACTTTCCTAACTTCGTGCGAAAGCGTCGCGGCCGGCGTAGCGCGCCTTATTGCCCAATTCCTCGCCGATTTTCAGCAGCCGATTGTACTTGGCGATCCTCTCGCTGCGGGAGGCCGAACCAGTTTTGATTTGCCCAACCCCGGTTGCAACGGTTAAATCCGCAATCGTCGTATCTTCCGTTTCGCCCGAACGATGCGACATCACGCAGGTGTAATGGGCGCCACGGGCAATCTTTACCGCCTCGAGAGTTTCAGTCAGTGTGCCGATCTGATTGACCTTGATCAGAATCGAGTTTGCGACGCCGCGCTCAATTCCCTGTTTAAGTATCGCCGGATTGGTGACGAAGATATCGTCGCCGACGAGTTGGACGCGATTTCCCAACTCCCGGGTCAAAAGTTTCCATCCTTCCCAGTCCTGCTCAGCCAGTCCATCCTCAATTGAAACGATCGGGTACCGGCTGATCCAGTCCGCGTACAGACGAACCATCGCCTCGGCGTCGCGAGCGATCTTGTCGGAACGTGCGAACACATATTTTCCGTCATGGTAAAATTCGCTGGATGCGGGATCGAGCGCGATTGCGGCGTCGGTGCCCGGCTTGTACCCCGCCTTCGCGATTGCTTCCATGATCAGCTCGAGCGGCTCCTCGTTGCTGCGCAGGTTCGGCGCAAATCCGCCTTCGTCGCCGACTCCGGTCGAGTGGCCGCGAGCCTTCAGGACGCCGGCCAGCGCGTGGAATACCTCTGCGCCCATACGCAGGCCTTCCGCAAATGTTGGCGCTCCCACCGGCATTACCATGAACTCCTGAAAATCGACGCTCGAATCCGCGTGACGGCCGCCGTTGAGGATGTTCATCATCGGTACCGGCAGCAGATTCGCATCGGCGGCCAGGTATCGATACAACGGCTGCTTGCGGGAGGCTGCCGCCGCATGCGCCGCCGCAAGCGACACTCCCAGGATCGCATTGGCGCCCAAGCGTGATTTATTCTCGGTACCGTCGGCTTTGATCAGGACCTGATCGAGTTCGGCCTGTGCGGTTGCGTCGAGGCCTTTAATCTTGCCGGCAATCTCGCCATTGACATTGGCGACCGCCTTGCGGACCCCCTTGCCACCGTACCGGCGGGCGTCGCCGTCGCGAAGTTCACATGCTTCACGCGAGCCGGTTGATGCTCCCGATGGCACCGCCGCGTGGCCGATTGACCCATCCTCAAGCCTAATTTCCACCGCGACGGTCGGGTTCCCACGCGAATCGAGAATCTCCATGGCGTGAACACCGGCAATGGCAGTTGATGTTGGCATCGCAGTACCTCCGAACGACTCCATCCTCGCGCTGCGAGGAAATGACTCCTGACTAACGGGCCATATCGAACATTGATATTGAGCGCAAGTTTTGCGGGAATGTAACCGACGAATCGAACCCGTTCGTCCAAGCGGCGGATAGGGGAAACCATGGACGCCAACCACGAATCACCGGACCGAAATCAGCCCTCTACGCTGCCTCTCTGGCTCAATCGCAATTTGCTTGGGATGGGGCTGGCGAGCCTCCTTTCCGATTTCGGCCACGAGATGGCGACCGCAATATTGCCACTGTTCATTGTCGCGGTTGGTGCTTCGCCTGCGGCGCTTGGCTTGATCGAAGGAATCTCCGACGGCGCCGCGACCTTCGCGAAAGCCGCCGGCGGCAGGATGGCCGATCGCGTGGGCGTGAGGCACAAAGTCGCAAGTTTGGGCTACCTGATCACCGGGCTTGCGACGGGATCATTCGCGCTTGCGCAATCTTGGGTGGAGCTCCTGCTGGCGCGGACCGTCGGGTGGATGGCAAAGGGGGCGCGGGGACCATGCCGCGACAACTTGCTGGTCGAATCAGTGCCGCGATCGAAAATCGGTGCAGCGTTCGGGTTTCATCGATTCGCCGACACAATCGGGGCGATACTGGGTCCGCTCGCGGCGATGTTTCTCCTTCCGCGCGTGGGATTCAGAAACGTATTCTTGATCAGCCTGGTGCCGGGAATTTTGTCGGGAACGGCATTTTTCATTGTAGTTCGCGAGTCCAACGGCGAGCCCGGCGAGCGCAAGCCCTTTGCCGGGTGGGCCGCGGCAGCCCCGCCACATTTTCGGCGGTTCCTGCTCGCAATCGGCGTCTTCGGCGCCGGCGATTTTGCCCATTCCATGCTGATACTGCGGGCCGCCGATCTGATGGGGTCGTCAGCCAAGGCGATGAGCGTCGCAATTGGGTTATACGTCGTGCACAATGTCGCGCACGCATTGCTCGATTATCCGATTGGAGCGCTTGGCGATCGCTATCCGCGTAGAAAATTGCTTGCGGCGGCATTCGCGATCGATGTCATCGCGACTATCGGATTCGCGATCGGTCCAACCACGCTCGCACCGCTTACGGGTCTCTTTGTTCTCGAAGGACTCGTGATGGCGGCGAGCGAGACCCTTGGCTCGGCGGTGGCAACCGACCTTCTGCCCGACGATCTACGCGGGACCGGCTTTGGCATCCTCGCCAGCGTCAACGGAATCGGCGATTTGATCTCGAGCGTCGTCGTCGGCCTGCTCTGGAGCCACGTGTCGGCGGGCGCGGCATTCGGCTACGGGGCGGTTATGAGCGCGATCGGCGCCGCGCTGCTGTTCATGGCGGTGTGATTTTTTAGAGAATCAACCACAGCGGTAACCGCAATTCACCCGATTGCACCGAGCGGCCAACCCTGTTTTGATCAATCTCTTTCGGAGAGGACCGGGTGAAGGAAACCATCCATAATCGCGCCGACGTGCTGGTCGAGGCGCTGCCGTACATCCAGCGGTTCCGCGGCAAAACGTTCGTCATCAAGTACGGCGGCGCGGCGATGCAAACCGCCGATCTCCGCGACAGCTTCGCGCAGGAGATGGTGCTGCTCGATCTGGTCGGGATCAATCCGGTAATCGTCCACGGCGGAGGCCCGCAGATAACGGAGTTGGCCGGCAAGCTGGGAATTAAGGCTCGCTTCGTGCGTGGGATGCGGGTGACCGATCCGGCGACAATGGAAGCTGCTGAGATGGTCCTGCAAAGAATTAACAAAGATTTAGTCGCGACGATCGCGCGCCAGGGCGGCCGCGCGGTCGGACTGTCGGGCAAGGACGGCGGTCTAATCCGTTCGCGCAAGATGCGGATGGTTGTGACCGGAGAAAGCGGCCGGCGCGAGCGAATCGATATCGGGCTGGTGGGCGAGGTCGATGAAGTCAATCCCGAAGTCATTCGCACGCTGGAGGCGAATAACTTTATTCCCGTGATCGCTCCGACCGGGTTTGACGATGACGGCCAGACGTACAATATCAATGCCGATGTCGCCGCCGGGGAAATCGCTGCCGCGCTCAAGGCGGAAAAACTGATTCTACTGAGTGATGTGGAGGGCGTGAAGGACAAGGAAGGCCGGCTGCTGCCCGCGCTCGACGCTGCCGAGGCAAAGCGGCTTATCGCGCGTGGCGTCATCCATCAGGGCATGATTCCCAAGGTTGAGTGCTGCATCAATGCCCTTGCCAAGGGCGTGGCGAAGACGCACATCATCGATGGCCGTGTCCGGCACGCCGTGCTCCTCGAAATTTTCACACACTCTGGCGTTGGGACCGAGGTGGTCCAGCGCCGCGCGAAAGTTGCGGAAATCGGCGGTGCGCGGCGGTCGCGCTCAGGTAAGCGGCAATGAACAACGCGGAAATTGTTGAACTAACGCATCGCAATTTGGTCGACATCTACGGATGTCTTCCAATCGCGTTCGTGCGCGGCCATGGCGCGTACCTATACGACGCCGATGGCAATCGCTACCTCGATTTCTTTTGCGGATTGGCGGTCACCAGCCTCGGGCACGGCCATCCGCGAATCGTGCGTGCAATCAAGGAACAGGCGGAAAAGCTGACGCACGTCTCCAACGTTTTTCATACCGAGCCGATGGCACGGCTGGCAGAGCGACTGGCGAACCGATTCGGCGGCGGTAGAGTATTTTTCGGCAATTCGGGTGCGGAAGCCAATGAAGCCGCGATTAAGCTGTCGCGCCGATGGGGTAGCGGAACGGGCGGCGGCCGGTATGAAATCCTTGCCACGCAAGGCTCCTTCCATGGCCGCACGCTTGCAACGCTGAGCGCAACAGGCCAGGAGAAATACCATCAAGGGTTCCATCCGCTGGTTCCCGGCTTCCGGCTGGTGCCGTTCGACGATGTTGCGGCGATCGATCGCGCCCGGCGCGATGAAACTGTCGCCGTGATGGTCGAACCGATCCAGGGCGAGGGCGGAGTAGTCGTGCCGCGCGCCGATTATCTCAAGCGGCTGCGCGAATTCTGCGATCGCGCACAAATGCTGTTGATTTTCGATGAAGTCCAGGTCGGTATGGGCCGCACCGGGCGATTTTTCTCCTACGAGCACGTGGGCGTAAAGCCGGACATCGTGACTCTGGCAAAAGCACTGGGCGGCGGACTGCCGATCGGGGCAATGATCGCGTCGCAGGGGGTTGCCGCAAGCTTCGCGCCTGGCAGCCATGGTACTACCTTCGGCGGAAATCCAATTGCCTGTTCGGCCGCTCTTGGCATGATCGACGCACTCGAAGAGGACGGGGTTCTGGAAAATGTCACTACTGTAGGCGGCTACATCATCGACCGGCTGCGCACGATTACGAAGAATATCGATCGTGTCGTCGAAGTGCGCGGGCTGGGGATGATTATAGGCGTCGTGCTCAAGCATGACGCGCGGCCCGTACTCGAAGCGTGTCTCAGGGAAAAACTGCTCGTCAATGCGACGGCCGGCAATGTCCTTCGGCTGCTGCCACCGCTCAATCTGACGCGCGAAGAGGCGGATGCCGGCTTGGCGATTATCGAGAATGCGCTAAAAGCCGCACCGGCGCCAAAGTGAGCAAAACCGTTCAAGCCAAACGGGATTTCCTGGACTTGGGATCGCTCACGGCGGCCGAGTTCGATGGCCTGCTGACGCTTGCAACGCGGCTTAAGGCGGAATTGCGCAGCGGACTGGAGCATCCGTATTTGCGCGGCAGGACGCTGGCGATGATTTTTCAAAAACCATCGCTGCGAACCAGGATCACATTTGAAACCGGCATGGCACAGTTGGGTGGTCATGCGATTTACCTCGCGCCCGGCGATATCGGAATCGGCGAGCGCGAGTCAGTCAAAGACGTCGCCAGCAATCTGTCGCGAATCGTCGACTTGATAATGATCCGCACGTTTTCGCATGCGACCTGCGTCGAACTGGCGAATACGGCAACCGTTCCGGTGATTAATGGACTGACCGACCTGCTTCATCCGTGCCAGTTGCTCGCGGATTTGATGACCCTGCGGGAGCATTTCGGCGACGATCTCAAGAAATTGCGGGTCGCATATGTTGGTGATGGATTTAACCTTGCCAACAGCTGGATCGAGGCGGCAACGCTCGGCGGCTTCGAGCTGCGCCTGGCATGTCCGAAGGGTTATGAACCGGACGATGCTTTTGTAAAGCGGCTGCGACGGGAAGAATTGGGCGTCCTGACTTCGAATCCGGCGGAGGCGGTAAAGGATGCCGACGTGGTCTACACCGATACCTGGACCTCGATGGGGCATGAAAATGAAGCGGCACAGCGGCGGCGCGATTTTAAGGGATTCCAGGTGAACGACGCGCTGCTCAAGCATGCCGGCAAGGACGCGATCGTGATGCATTGCCTGCCGGCGCATCGCGGCGAAGAAATCACCGATGCGGTTATCGACGGGCCGCGTTCGGTGGTTCTCGATCAGGCTGAAAACCGGCTTCACGCGCAGAAGGCGGTAATGCTATGGCTGTTGCGCCCCGCAATATTGAACTTGGCGCGCCGCGGCGCGGCTCGATAACAGCAAATCCGGCGCATTCGGAGAACTTCGTGGCAGTCGAGAAGATTAAGAAATTGGTGCTGGCCTATTCGGGCGGACTTGATACGTCCGTGATGCTGCGCTGGATTCGCGACGAATTCAAATGCGACGTGATCGCCTATTGCGCCGACGTCGGGCAGGCGGAGGAGACCAAGGGCCTCAAGGCCAAGGCGATCGCAACCGGCGCAAGCAAACTTTATATCGAAGACATACGCGAGGAATTCGCGCGCGATTTCGTATTCCCGATGCTGCGCGCAAGCGCCGTCTACGAGGGGTATTACCTGCTGGGCACTTCGATCGCTCGGCCCGCGATTGCAAAGCGGCAGGTTGAGGTCGCTCGCAAGGAAGGAGCCGATGCGGTTGCCCATGGCGCAACCGGCAAGGGAAATGATCAGGTGCGATTTGAGCTCACCTTTGCGCGCTTGGCGCCTGATCTCAAGATCATCGCGCCATGGCGGCGCGCGGACTGGCCTTTCAATGGCCGTGCCGAAATGATCGCATACGCGAATCAGAAGAAGATTCCGATCTCGGTGACCGCGGAAAAGCCCTACTCGATGGATCGCAACCTGGTTCATATCAGCTATGAGGGCGGAATACTCGAAGACCCGTGGCTCGAGCCGTATCGCGACATGTTCCGGCTTACGGCGGCCCCAGAGGATGCGCCGAATCGGCCGGAGTATGTGGAAATCGAATATGCGAAGGGGAATCCGGTCGCGATAAACGGAGAGCGGCTCGGTCCGGCGCGGATAATCGAACGCGCCAACGAAATTGGCGGGCGGCATGGCGTTGGCCGCGTCGATCTGGTGGAAAATCGCTACGTCGGTATCAAGTCGCGCGGCGTATATGAAACGCCCGGTGTGACGCTCCTCTATCATGCCCATCGCGCGGTGGAGCAATTGACGCTCGATCGCGAGGCGATGCATCAGCGCGATTCGCTTATCCCGCGCTACGCGGAAATGGTGTATTACGGATATTGGTTTG
>Ga0335069_10001816_pt1 | contig 33685 bp, 24 predicted proteins | sample Lox_Sample_11_FD_206714 | JGI IMG/M metagenome (GOLD analysis project Ga0335069, IMG submission 206714) | Soil microbial communities from Loxahatchee National Wildlife Refuge, Florida, United States - Lox_Sample_1.1 | ecosystem: Environmental > Terrestrial > Soil > Wetlands | place: USA...
ATCGAGCGTGGGCGGGCGCAGGCTGCGGTTGAAGGTCTCTTCTTCCTTCGAAATCAGTTCCGGCGAAACCAGTCGTTCTCTCGACATAGGAAAAACAGGTTATAGGGAATAGGGAACAGGGAACAGCAGGTACAGAGCTCTGGTTCTTACTATTACCTGTTCCCTGTCATCTATTCCCTGCATGTGACTCCTCAAAGACCTTTTGCAGGAAATCCTCGATCGTCTTCACGCTCTTGTTGCGCGCAAAGATGGCGTCGATGATCCGCAGAGCCTCGGAACGTGAGTACTCCAGTTGCTCCAATACCTGTAGCGCCTCTTGTTTCAACTCGGAGGGTGTTTCACGTTCAATCGACAGCGGCTCCTCAGTCCGGGCCAGAGCAAACTTCGCCATCTTTCCGCGCAACTCCATGATGATGCGTTCCGCCGTCTTCGCACCGATAAAGGGCAGTTCTTTGAGGAAAGCCGTGTCGCCCCGTTCAATCGCCAGGGCGATCTCGTTCAACGGTCTCACCAGCGACTTCAGCGCTCGCATAAAGCCCACGCCCGGCACGGTAGTGAAAGTCTCAAAAAACTCCCGGTCCAGGGGGTCAAGGAACCCGATCAGCTTCGGCGTGAGGTGACCGCCGCCCAGGCCGCCATCAATGTAGTAGATCGTGTAGAACGTGCGAGGGTTGGGCCGTTCCCCCTCCGGCAAGTTGCGGAGCCGGGCGGCGATCCCGGACGGCACGAACAGCTCGTAGCAGAGCGAATTCACCCGCACCAGAAGCGACTGGCGTTGAATCCGGTCGTACAGAACTTCACCTGTGATTTCAGAAATCATGTCAGTTGTTTGTCATCCGCTGTTCGAGCACCCATGGCTGCTCTACAGACGGTAGCGGCGGTCTATGACCGCCGGTCGGCGCTCATCGAGCGCACCTACAGCGCGTTGCCTAGCCACGTCCTGGCCTGCCGCCGTTGCCCGCGTAACGTATTCCATTAACGTAGCACAGCGCTATGGCCAGCGCATCGGCGACGTCAGGCGGATGGGGTGTGCTTTCAAGCGAGAAGTAATTCTGCACCGCCCGCTGCACCTGGAGCTTTGAGGCATTCCCGTTGCCCGTCACCGACTGTTTTACACGCCTAGGTGAAAAGCTCAGCACGGGGATTCCAGCCAGCCGCGCCGCCAGACAAATCACGCCACGCGCATGACCCATCAAGATGGCGGTACGAGGATAGTCCGCGTGGCTATAAACTTCCTCCAGGCACATCGCCTGCGGCTTGAATTCCTTGATGACTTGCTGCAGCTCCTCGAACAGCGATTCCAGGCGCATGGGGAGATTATCGCCACGGCTGGGCGGCACTCTGATCAGGCCGGCCTCGACCAGAGTGGCTTCCGTCCCTCGGCTTTCGACCACACCGTAGCCCGTCAGATTCAGGCCTGGATCGATTCCAATAACGCGCGTTGACAAACGGGAAGAACTCGACATTCGGAAGGATTGTAGCACTCAGTTGTCAGTTCTCAGTAGTCAGTTGTCAGTGCTGGACACCTCTACGATCTGATGGCTGAGAACTGATGACTTCATTACCGCGGTGTCGAGTCAGGTAAGCCGCCGTCCACGGGGATCGTGGCACCGGTCGTGGGCGTCTGGCGTGTCGCGAAAAAGAGAACGGCCCGGGCCACGTGCCGCGCGGTGACGGTCATCTTCAGCAGGTTGCGTGAACGGTAGTATTCTTCCAGTCCCTTCTCGTCCAATCCTCGCGCACGCATCCGGTCTGGCCCCACTTCCGCCCATAGACCCGAGCGGCGGGCTCCGTGCGAGAAGACAGCATCTGGCGCAACCATATTGACGCGCACGCCCAGTTCGGCCATCTCCTGACTGGCAATGCGCGCTAACTGATGCGCCGCGGCCTTGGTAGCACTGTAAGCACCGAACTTGGCGCCGGGCATGAAAACGTTCTTGGTAGAAATCAGGATGATATCTCCGCCTGTGCCCTGCATGCGGAAATGGCGTGCCGCCTCGCGCAGCAGCAGCAGTGCGCCATCAATGTTGACCCGCTCCACGCGCTGGAAAGCCTCGAGGTCCATCTGTTCGAGGCCCGCCACCATGGCGATGCCAGCATTCACAACCACGAGATCAACGCCGCCCCAGGTGCGGGTGACCGTGCCGAATCCCGAATGAACCGAGGCGGGATCTGTCACATCTAGCGGAATACCCGTAACACGCTCTCCATACTTGGAGGCCAGTTCTTCCGTCAGCCGCTTGAGCGCGTCGCCCGCAAGGTCCGTGATTGCGACGTTGCAGCCTTGTTCCAGCAACCCCTCTGCGATCGCCGAGCCGATCGCTCCCGCTGCGCCGGTCACAATGGCGACTTCACCGGCCAACAGGGGATCAGCACTTCGCAGTTTGGCGTGCTGAAGAGGGAAGTATTCCATCTCGAACAGGTGCTTCTCTCCAAGACCCTGATAGGTTCCCATTGCCGCGATTTTGGCCTTGGCTGCCAGCGTCTGCGCGGTGATATCGCGAGCGATCCGGGCGGCGTGTGCATCCTTGCCGGCGCACAGAGCCCCGAGGCCAGGAAGCAGCAACACACGGGGCAGGGGATCGAAGGGTTTGAGCCCCGCGGGCATCAGCGAGGCATGGCGCGCGAAATAAGCCTGGTATTCAGTCGCATAGACTTCGAGTGCCTCGGCAATCTGCGCTCGTAGCTTCGCGGGGTCGCTGTAATCGGGTTCATCAACCCAGAGCGGGAGCGCCTTGGTACGGATCAAATGGTCTGAGGTCAGCGTGGGAGTCAGCGCCAGTTCCTTCGCGCCATCCGACCCCAGAAAATCCAGTACCTCCTCGTTCACCAGCGGTTCGAGGACGACCCGTCGCCAAGGATGGTCCGCATTCCCACTCGGCTGTGCGAGCAGGCCCCGCACCACCGGCGCCGCAATCTCCAGGTGCTTCTCAGCATCGACCAACGGGGTGCGCATCGTCACCCGCAAAGGCTTCGACGCCCGACGCGCGGCAAACTCTTCGGCCCGCGTGACGAGACTGATCATAGCCTCGTAGGACTCGCGTGCCGTGGCGCCCCAAGTCACGATTCCATGCCGCATCCAGACCATCGCCTGGCACTTGGGGTGCGCAGCATAGGCGGCAGCCACGGCTTTGGCCAATTGGAATCCCGGCTTGACGTAGTCCAGTAACGCGATGCCGTCGCCTAGCGCTTCCTGAATCAGCTTGTGACCATCTAGCTGGTTCGTCAGCACCAGAATCGCGTCTGCGTGAGTGTGATCGACAAACTTGGCGGGAAGAAAGGCATGTGTCAGCGTTTCAATCGAAGGCGCTGCCGTAGCCGGCGCCAAGCGGTGAAGTTCAAACTCGCTTGCCATCGCCTCATCCGAAAGGTCAGGGACCGCGACTAACCGTTTCAGATATGCAAGGTCAAGCGGTACGTGACCGGCCGGCTCAATCGTCGCCATGTCGAAGCCCGAGGCCTTCATGAAGAGCGCCGGAACTTCTTGGCCGAAGACGTTCCGGAAGGCGCTTTTCACCGAGGTGTTGCCCCCGCCATGCAGGACCAGCCCCTTATCACTCCCCAATAGCCGGCTGCTATAGGCCCGCAGCGCCAGGTCCTTTCCACACTCTGTGGCGTATCGCGCCTCGTACTGACGAGCTTCATCGTCTGACCAAAGGTTTTTCATGTGAATGTTCCGAATGTCTTCGCCGTTTTGAAGCAGGCAAGCGCTTTTCGTGACGATCATGGGGGCGCATGGCCGTGCCCCCCTACCGTGCAGGACTACCGTTTCCGCGCAGCCTTCGCGATGGCCTCCAGCATGAAGGGCGCGTTGGCCTCCGCGTTCTTGCCGTCAAACACCGCGCTACCCGCTACGATGAGGTCAGCGCCCGTGGCGGCAACTTCCGCTACGTTCTCTTTCGTGATGCCGCCATCAACACACAGAATTATGTCTTTGCCGGAATCCTCGATCATGCGCCGGAGCCGTGCGATGCGGCGCGGCGTGGAAGCGCTGTACTTCTGCCCTCGCCACCCCGGATTCACCGTGAGGAGCACCGCCATCTCCATCTCTTCAAGCAGCGGGTCAACGACTTCCAGCGGAGTTCCCGGATTCAGCGCAACACCGCGGATGATTCCCCGCGCCGGGTCGTTTGCATTGGTGAGGGAGCCCAGCTTTTGCAGTACCCGGTGCACGTGCGAGCAGGCCTCAGGGTGGATCGTTACGATGTCTGCTCCTGCCGCGACGTACTCATCGACTTTCTCGATAGGCTCGTCGATCATCAGGTGCACGTCTTTGAGCAGGGAAGTCTTGATAGCTGTGATGAACGGCGGCCCCACGGTCATCATGGGGCAGAAGCAGCCGTCCATCACGTCGATGTGCGCCAGTTTCGCGCCGGTGCGCTCCAGCAACGAGATTTCCGATCCCAGGGAAAGCAGGTTTGCCGTCACAACACCGACGCTCAGCGTCGGCGCGGCCGCACGCAACAACTCAAATGCTTGGGACTTGGCCATGGTTTTCACACCCGGAGGATGTCGGATCAGGAACTTAGCAGGCAGCAAATGGCCCAAAGGGACTGACTCCTTAATCCTAAATCCTGAATCCTAACTCCTAGCTCCCGCGGTCTCATGCCGCAGAGTCTGATAGTAGTCGTACGCCTGCTCAGGCTTCATCAGCTCGTGTACGACTTTCCCGACAGCCTGAATCATGGCGGCAGGCGCCTCAGACTGGAAGATGTTTCGGCCCATATCGACGCCAGATGCACCCTCACTGACCGCTCGATAGGCCATGGTGAGCGCATCCAGTTCCCGCAGTTTTTTGCCGCCTGCCATTACCACAGGCACAGGGCAGGAGGCGGTGATCGTCTCGAAACCTTCCGGCACGTAGTAGGTCTTCACCACCTGGGCACCAAGTTCCGCGCACATGCGGCAGGCCAGGCGGAAGTACTTCGCATTGCGCACCATGTCTTTTCCGACGGCAGTGACGCCGAGGGTCGCGATCCCGTAACGCAGGCCGGCGTCAACAAGGCGGGTCATGTTGTGGATCGACTGCGTCTCGTACTCGCCGCCGACGAAGACCTGGACGGCCATTGCGCAAACATTCAGGCGCGCCGCGTCTTCCACGTCCACAGCAATCTGTTCGTTCGAGAGTTCTTTCAGGATGCTGGGCCCGCCGCTGGCGCGCAGCACGACGCCGTGGGTGAAACTCGCAGGGATGGTGGTGCGCAGGATGCCGCGCGTCAGCATCAAGGCGTTGGTGTAGGGCAGCAACGGCACGATGTTCAGGTCAACGCGCTCCAGGCCCGTCGTCGGCCCCTGGAAATATCCGTGGTCGATGGCGAGCATCACGGTGCGCCCCGAGGCAGGCTGGAAAATCCTGGCCAGCCGGTTCTGCATGCCCCAATCGAGGGCGCCGGCTCCCTTCAAGAAGAAAGGCTCGTGCTTCATAGGAATGTCTTCGTAAAACAGCTTCGATTCTTTTTCAGCATCATGTTCCGGCATTGTAGATAAGTCCTTTCTGTTTCCTTCTCGACGGTTTCTGATCTCTTGGCCCGCTGATTCTCCGTTTTGGACTGGGCTTTGTCAACGGCAGAGACACTGGGATAGTCCCTGGAACACAAAACGGTCCACGGGACGGTATCCCAAGTCTCAGACCTGCTAGTTGCGACAAAATCAAGCGCGCCTACGCGTAAAACCCGCGCAGCTTCAGGTTGTAGGCCACGCGGTCGATAGCGACCATATACGCCGCGATGCGATTGTTCACCTTGTTCTTATCGGCACAACTCGTCACGCCATCGAAGGCAGAAATCATGATCTCCTTCAGGCGGGCGTTGACGTCCGACTCCGACCAGAAATAGCCCTGGCGGTCCTGTACCCATTCAAAATAGGAAACGGTAACGCCGCCGGCGTTGGCCAGGATGTCGGGAACCACAAATACGCCGCGTTCAAACAGGATGTCATCCGCGGGCGGAGTAGTAGGGCTGTTCGCACCTTCCACCAGGATGCGCGCCTTCACCTTGTGGGCGTTCTGGCTGTTGATCACACTCTCCGTCGCGGCCGGCAGAAGCAGGTCGCAGTCCTGTTCTAGAATCTCTTGTGCTCCGATGCAATCGCCACCCTGGAACCCTGTAAGTGTCTTGTGCTGTTTGACGTACTCCAGGAGACGAGGAACATCGATCCCCGAAGTGTTGATGACGCCGCCCGTGATATCCGACATGCCGATGATCTTGTAGCCCGCCTCGTGCATGAGTCGAGCCGCTTGCGAGCCGACATTCCCGCAACCCTGGACGATGACGCGCGTATTCTCAGGCTGCCGGCCGAAACGCTTCAGGGCCTGATCCGCCGTAATCATGCAGCCCCGGCCGGTGGCGGCCGGACGCCCAGCCGAGCCTCCCAGGTCAAACGGTTTGCCCGTCACGCTGGCAGTCACCGTATGGCGCATATGCATGGAGTAAGTGTCCATCATCCACGCCATGGTCTGCTCATTGGTGTTCATGTCGGGCGCCGGGACATCGCGCTCGGGCCCCAGGAAGTCCAGTATCTCTGCTGTGTACCGCCGCGTGATGCGTTCGAGTTCGCCCCGGGACAACTTTGAGGGGTCGCAGACCACGCCACCTTTGGCGCCGCCAAAGGGAATATTGACCACCGCACATTTCCACGTCATTTCGGCGGCCAAGCCGCGAATTTCGTCCAGAGTGACTTGCGGCGAGAAGCGGACCCCGCCTTTGCAAGGCCCGCGCGCAATGCTGTGCTGAACACGAAAGCCGTCAAACACCTCTAACTTGCCGCTGTCCATGGTGACTGGGATATGAACGATGATCTCGCGATTCGGCATGCGGAGATAATGCATGAGGCTGGCATCAAGCCCCAGCCGCTGCGCCGCCACATCAAACCGGGCCGCCATCGATTCGTACACGCTAAGTTCATTCAAAGCACTCATAATGCCCCCTTCTTGAGGCTCGAGGAAGCATCCCGCCGGAATCTGTTCCGGCGTCGTCCGCGGTGATGGGCTCCTCGAGCCAGCCAGTGAGTATAACAAATGACGAGTTTCAACGGTGGGGATGGTGCGAGCGGGTAGTGTCCCAGTTTCAGGTGTAGCGCCGAGCTTCAGTCCCGCAAATGCCGCCCTGAAGGGCGGCGCTACACTCAAATTCGGGCAGCACCGAGCGGTGCTGCCGCCTATGGTCAGAGCGCAGCGCGGCTCGGCGCGAATTCAGTGGCGGGAGAAACAGAGACCCTTGGGTCGGCCTCAGGAGCCGGGACCAGCATCCAATAGTCTTTCTGGCGTATCAACTGAGAAACCAATTGCGCATGCATGGCGTGGCCTGCACGCTCCGCGACAACGTGGCCAATCAGCGGGTGACCGAGCAGGGAGATGTCACCCATTAGGTCGAGAATCTTGTGCCGGCAGAACTCGTCCGGAAAACGCAGACCCTCCGGATTCATCACGCGGTCTTTGTCGAGTACGACGACGTTTTCGAGCGAGCCACCCTTGACCAGCCCGCTCTTGAGCAGCATCTCCACTTCCGCCAAGAAACCGAACGTGCGCGCCGGCGCGACCTCCGTTTCATACCCGCGTTCACTGGCCACAAAATCAAGCGACTGAGTACCAATCAGCGGATGCGGAAAATCAATGGAATAGGTGACGCGAAATGTCTCCGCCGGATGGATGGCAATGCGCTTGGCGCCGTCAACGATCTCGATGGACTTGTTGATCCTGGCATAGAGCCGCCGGGCGCGTTGCTTGTGCAGTCCAACCTCGCGGATTGCCTTAACGAACGGCAAAGCGCTGCCGTCCATGATCGGCAACTCCAAGTTGTCGATCTCCACGCGGGCGTTATCGACTCCCATCCCGGCGAACGCCGAAAGCAGGTGTTCAGTTGTGGAGATGAGGACGCCTTTCCTCATCAGACTGGTTGCATAGCTCACGCGCGCCACGTGACGCGACTGGGCCGGGATCGCGAACCCATCTAAGTCAGTGCGCTTGAAGACAATACCCGTGTTGGCGGGGGCAGGGCAGATCCGCACATGGACATCTACTCCCGTATGCAGACCGACCCCTGCAAGTGAAACTGGAGATGCTAGCGTATGTTGTGATCCCAAGATTCCTCCCGACGCAAGCCCAAACCCATGCAGGTTCACTGCCATACGCAACCCACAAGCATTCTCCTTATATGTCAATGGATTACAGACGCCGCAAGATTGGGGCTGCAGGACCCGTGTGGCAATAATACAACAATCCACCCCATTCACTACCACGAGCAGCCATGCATCAATCGCCAGTACTCGCCGCCCATGGCGACTCAAACCCCGGAGGAAGCGGCGCTTGAGGTAAAATGGCTTTCCGTCCAACCCTGAGCAAGGAGAATAGCTTTGCCCCAAGCTGCCCAAAAGTTCTTCCTGATTGACGCTATGTCGCTGGTCTTTCGCGCCTTCTTCGCGCCCATGCAGATGGCCCTGGTCTCGCCTTCCGGGTTGCCGACCAAAGCGATCTACATCTTCGTCCGAACGTTGCGTAAGATTCTCAAGGACCATCAGCCGGACTGCGTCGCCGTCGCCTTCGACCTGGCCGCTCCCACATTTCGCGACAAGCTCTTCGAGGAATATAAGGCGAACCGCCCCGAGTTTCCCGAGGACCTGGGTTTGCAGCTCCCTTATGTGCGGCGGTTCTGCCGCGCCTTGGGGCTGCCCATTGTCGAACTCGAGGGCTTTGAGGCGGACGACATCATCGGGACCCTCTCGGTGGCGGGGAGCAAGACGGGCGCTCAAGTGACGATCGTCTCCGGTGATGAAGACCTGTTCCAGCTGGTCAACGATCGGGTACGCGTGATGAAACCTTCGCGCGGTGCGGCGGACGGCGAGACACTTTGCGATTCGGAGAAGGTCAAGGAGATCATCGGCGTTGCGCCGTCGCAGGTGGTGGATTGGTTGGCTCTCACGGGCGATTCGAGCGACAACATCCCGGGCGCCCGGCCGCTGCCCGGTCACGAACCCAAACTGGGACCCGGTGAAAAGAAGCGCAGTTACATCGGCCCCAAAGGAGCTACAGAGCTGATCCAGCAGTTCGGCACGCTCGACGCGGTCCTCGCGAACTACGAGCAGGTGAAAAGACAGAGCTACCGCGAGGCGCTTCGTGACTTCCAGCCGGAGGCTCGGCTTAGCCGCGACCTGGCCACGATTCGCACCGACGTTCCCGTTGAAACCCGCCTGGAACAACTGCGCCGGGGAGCTCTCGATGTGCCGGAGCTGACCGTCCTGTGCCAGGAATTGGGATTCGCGTCGCTGCTGCGGGAGTTCTTGGAAGAGGCTCCGGCACCGGCAGAAGCCGCCGTGGGATCCGAGGAGCTTGCATCCGGTGAGGCCCTTAAACGTTGGCTCGCATCGGCGGGTGCCGGTGCACCACTGACCTTGGCGATGAGTGTCCAGGGCGAAGAGGATTTCTCCGGCAGGCTCTCAGGTCTAGGTCTTTCGGACGGAAAGCGGATCGCCGCCCTAACCGTGGATACCGATCTTCTTGCAGTGCTGTCACCGGTGCTGAGTGACCCCGCTCGCCCCAAAGCCGTGCACAATGCCAAGCTGCTCAAGATTCTCCTTGCCAAGCGTGGCATCGTGCTCCACGGCGTCCGTGACGATACGATGCTCTATTCCTACCTGCTTGATCCGTTGGCCTCGAATCACGGGCTCTCTGACGTCGTGTTGAGGCGGCAGGCCCGTCGCATCTCCGACTCGCTCGGCGACGTGGCGGCGGCGACCGCGGGATTGGCTGCTCTCCTGGCCCCGGAAATCGCCCAGGAGAATCTGCAAAAGCTCTACCAGGAGATTGAATTGCCGCTTTCCGAGGTGCTGGCTGATGTTGAGGCGGCGGGTGTTCGGGTTGATCCGGAAATCCTCGCGCGCATGTCGGGGGAATTTGACAAGGAGCTGACCCGGCTGACTCGTGAAATCTATGATCTGGCCGGCGGGGCCTTTGACATTGGCTCGCCGCGCCAACTCGGCGATGTGCTGTTTGAAAAGCTCAAACTGCCCGGCGGAAAACGTCTGAAGAAGAGTGGCCAGTACTCCACCGACGCAGCCGTGCTGGAAGGTCTTGCCCAGAAACACGCGTTGCCGCGATTCATTCTGGAGTACCGCACTCGCGCCAAGCTCAAGTCCACGTACATCGACGCGCTGCCGAAGTTCATCAACCCGGAGACCGGACGCCTCCATACGAGTTTCAACCAGACGGTCGCGCGCACCGGGCGTCTTTCCTCTTCCAATCCCAATCTGCAGAATATTCCCATCGACGACGAGTTTGGCCTGCGCATCCGCTCGGCCTTTGTCGCTGAACCCGGCTGGCGGCTGATTTCGGCGGACTACTCGCAGATTGAGCTTCGGGTGCTCGCACACCTCTCACAAGACCCCTTGTTGATCGAGGCTTTCACGCACAACGAAGACATTCACGCGCGCACCGCGCAGGAACTGTTCGGCGTCCCGCCCGGACTCCAGACGCATGAGCATCGGCGCATGGCGAAAGCCATCAACTACGGAGTGATTTACGGTCTCAGCTCCTTCGGCCTCGCGGGCCGTACGGGCTCAAGCAAAACCGAGGCACAACGCTATATCGACACGTACTTTGAGCGCTACGAGAAGGTCAGGGATTATCTCGAGGGCTTGCTTGCGGAAGCGCGGACGACGGGCCGCGTACGAACTCTCTTCGGCCGGCTCCGCCCTATTCCGGAAATCAACAGCACCGACGTGCCCTCGCGGAATCGGGCCGAACGCGAAGCCATGAACACACCGCTCCAGGGGACGGCGGCCGACCTGCTCAAACTCGCGATGGTCAAGGTGCACGGGCGGCTGGCCAGCGAGAAACTGCGAACACGCATGATCCTGACCGTGCACGACGAACTGGTGCTGGAAACACCTGAAGAAGAGCTCGATCGCGCCAAGGAAATCGTCCAGGTTGAAATGGAAGGTGTCTACCCGCTGCATGTCCCTCTGAAAGTTGATCTCGGCACGGGGCAGAACTGGAAAGAAGCGAAATAGGGTTGCTGCCGGGAATTGCCTCTGTCGTAGCGCCGCCCTTTAGGGCGGCACGTGCCGCGCTGAGTCCCGGCTCCACCAGGCATTGACGTACGCCACATCTGTCGGCGCATTTTCAAAACGCCACAACACTGACCCATATCCGCAGCACAGGTGCGGGAATCGCCTGCATTCTCGATCGCCCATGGCGAGATTCAAGAAGGGAGCTGAAGCAATGGACTCGATGGAATCCTTCCGGCAGCTTTTCGAGTACGATCACTGGGCCAATGGCGAGGTCATGACAAGCCTTGCCAGCATCCCGGAACAGGTGGAGAAACCGCTCCGGCTCTTTGCTCACGTGCTGGCGGCGCAGCGCCTCTGGTTGGCGCGCTTCGCTAACCCGAATCCGCCGAACGCGAAGCCTTGGGCGTCACTGACGCTGGAGGAGTGCCACGACGCTATCAGCAATCTGCACGAGCATTGGCTTGCCTTGCTTGATAGGCTCACGACTGAAAGGCTAGTACAAGACCTGACGTATCGGACCACGCAAGGGATCGAGTTCAAAACACCGATTCGGGATGTCCTCACGCACCTTCTGATGCACTCGGCTTACCACCGCGGCCAAGTGGCGGCAGCCGTCAGGAAAGCCGGCGGCAAACCGGCGGCAACCGATTACGTCGCCTATCTGCGGGGGAAGAAGTAGCGCTGCTATCTGAGGTTTGGCAAGGGCGCACGGCCGTGCGCCCCTACATCGCGGCACGCGCCAAGATCGGCCAATCAGCCTATTTGAGTTGCACGAGTGTTACTGCCGACGTGTCATTTCCTGCGTGGTCGAAGGAGATAACTCCCGAGACACCCGCAAAGCCGGAAATTCCTGCGAGGACGTCGCGGAGCCGCGCGCGGTTGGGTCCCGAACGGCGGAGAGACGCTGCCAGCACACGCACGGCGTCATACGTCTGGGCGGCGGCGACGCTGGAATCGGCACCGAAACGCTGGCGGTAGCACTGCACGAAGCGCGCGCGCCGGTCGTCTGATCCCTCTTGGGTTTGAACGGTCCAGAGGCCTGAGTCTTCCACGGCGCAGGCGCGGCAACGAGGCCGCGCGAGTTCGCTGCGGTCGCCTTCCACCGCCTTGCGGCAAAGGTAGATCGGCACCGAAGGCAGCACCTCCCGAATGCTCGGAACGAGCCGGGCGGCCACTGTAGACTCCGTCCAAATGACGACCGCCTGCATACCTTCAAGGTCGGCGCGGCTGGGGTCACGGTCAGCGTTTTCGAGTCCAACGGTGAGGCAAGCCCGTGCCGGTCCTTGTACTTCGCGGGCAGCCTTTTCGAAGGCGTCTCGGCCTTCACGGCCATCGTGATCACTCTGGGTCACGAGCAGGACACGCCGAAGCCCTCTGGCCGCATAAATATCGCGTGCGAACGCGCCTGCCACGGTGGCATCGTCAGGGCCCAGGCGAAAGAGCCAAGGTATATTGATTTCTGTGGTGGTCTCGTCCGTGGAAAGCGTGAGGATAGGTACACCCAGCTTGTTGCCCACCTGCTCGGCCAGATGTGCGGAGGCACCATCGGTGGAAGTGATGACGGCCACGGCCTGGTCGTCGAACACCATGTGCACGATTTCGTTCGAGGCACGTCCCCAAGGACCGCTCTCGTCGCGCGCGACCAAGGCCAGGCGACGCCCGCCGGGCAGGGAAGCGGCGTTGTCCTGTTCGATGGCCATTTCAGCCGCGTGCCGCAGGGCCTCTCCTTCGGCCTCGCGCGGACCGGCGAATGGGGCGAGCAGGCCAATGTGGATTTCGGAGCCCTTCAAGTCGTGTCCGATGTCGCGTCCAGGCCCGTTGTAGCTGACTGCGGCGCGGTCGATGGCAGCATAGGGAGCTTGTTGGGCCACACCCATGGCGGCGAAAGGGCCGAAATATTGGACCACCAAGGCACCAAGACACAAAGCGGACGGTAGGGAAATCCCCAAACCAGCAGACAAAGCGGTAAAGTCAAAACCAAGCGGTTTTGCCCTTTGCCTTTTGCGCTTTGCCTTTTGAGTTCTTACTGCCCGCAAGCTGCTTCCTTGGTGTCTCTGTGTCCTGGTGGTGCCCGTTACTTCCCGCCGCTGTGGGCGACGCCTTCGTGGCCCGTCTGGCGGGGAGCAGGAGAGTATTCAAACTTGCCGTTCTTCACGCGCGCCAGATAGAGAGGACTGATGTTATTAAGCGTATAGTCGAACTGTGCGGCGCCGGTGACGCCCACGTAGCTCTTCATTTCATATCCCCGCAGCACGTCCATAATGCGGCCGCGATTCAGCCCGGCTTTCTCGATGGCGGCAATCAGCATGTTCATTCCGTCATAAGAGTAAGCCGCGTAATCGATGGGCTCCTCGTGGAATTTCGCGCGGTAGGCATCGCGAAATGCGACCCATTGGGGATCGGAACGCGATGGATCAAGCGTGGCGGTGGAGACATATCCCTCCGCCGCCGATCCCGCCGCTTGCAGCAGTTGCGGATAGGCGGTGCGGCTGCTGCCAAACACCGGCTGCCGCATTCCCAGGGCGCGCATCTGTTTCAGGATGAGTCCGGCTTCGGGCGCCTCCCCCCAGATGATCACGCCTTCAACCCTGGCGTCCCGTAACATGCGAAGTTGGCTTCCGAAGTCTTTGTCGCCCCGCTCAAATTTGACCTCCAGCACCGGCTGGCGGCCCATACGGCGGGCCTCATCATTGAATTTGGCGACACCGATCCGGGCGTAGCGCGTCTGGGTACGAATCACGCCCACACGCTTCAACTTCAGGTCCTTGAAGACGTAGTCAGCCAGCGTGTAGCCCTGCTGCCGATCGTCAGGGAAGTTGTGAAGCAACCACTGGATGCGCGTCTCGGTCACCGTAGGGTCGGTCGTGCCGATGTCCACGATGGGCACTTCGATCTTCAGCGAAGTCCGCAGAACGATATGGCAGTTCTGGCCGTCGATACATCCCACCATTCCCCAGCAGTTCTCGTCGAAGAGCATCTTGACGAGTTCGGCCGATGACGCTCCCCACAGCGCCGACTCATTGTGGAGCTTGAGCGCGTAAGGCTTCCCGTGAAAGCCCCCTCGCGCGTTCGCTTGCTCGATAGCCAGTTGTGCACCGTGCAGGGCGGGGACGCCGAAGACCATTTCCGGGTTGTTCTCCACCGGAGAAAAGAACCCGATAGCGATTTCGTTCAGTTTGGCCGCATCACCATCGGCACGCAGGTCCGCCGCGCCGTTGTATTGGAGCGTGTCATTGCGCACAAACCAGTCGTAGTAAGGTTTCGTAAAACGGTGGTAAGGGATGGCCTCCACCGGCATATTGGCGTAACGGCCATCGGGCTTGACGGTCTCATCTCGCGTGATGACCGCGTCTTTGGGAGTCTCCTCCGGGTCTTTGTACTGCGGCGTGGCAGGGGCCGCGAAGCCCAGCAGAATTACCACCAAGGCACATAGACACCAAGGAAACGCCCCGGGACAATAGACACCGGCCGTGCATGCCTGACGCTCCGTATATTGGTATCTGGACTTTGCCGTTCTCCGTGCGTTGCTGTCTTGGTGGTACATTTTGGGTAGCCCCTCGAATCAAGTTAGACGCCTCAAACGGCAGCGTGCTCCTCCACCAGACGTTCGTGCCGGTCGTGTGCGAACTTCACGATGCGCGCAAGGGTCTCGCCGTCGATCGCCTGGTCGGCGTCGCACCGTGGGCGGCCACTTGCAAAGTCGGCAACTTCAATCATCAGGCCGTGACTGCCGAACTCCAGCGCCGCGCGGCTGGCCGGCTCGACCATGGACGCCACGCCGGTTGCGTGGCTGGGATCAACAATCACAGGCAGGAACGTGTTTGCCTGCACGGCAGGAATAACATTCAGGTCGAGTATGAAGCGCGAGTATTCACCGGCCGCAAATGCCTTGATGCCGCGTTCACAGAGAACGATGTTGAGGTTGCCATGCTTGGCGATGTACTCGGCAGCCCCCAGCCACTCGCAGAGGCTCGCCCCCATGCCGCGCTTCAGCATGACGGGTTTGCCCGCACGCCCCACTTCGGCCAGCAGTGCATAGTTCTGCATATTGCGCGAGCCGATCTGGAGCATGTCGGCGTACTCGGCCACCTGTTCCACCAGCCGCGTGTCCATGACTTCGGTGACAACGGGCAAGCGGGTTTGCTCGCGCGCGATCCGCAAGATGCAGAGTCCCTCAATTCCTATGCCCTGGAAATCGTGCGGCGAGGTGCGTGGCTTGTACGCTCCACCGCGCAGCATGTCAGCTCCGGCGCTCTTCACGGCTCGGGCCACAGCCACAGTCTGGTCGTGGTTTTCGACAGCACACGGCCCGCCGATCACCACCGGGCGGCCATTACCAAAACGCACGCCGCCGACCTCGACAACTCGTGTCCCGTCGTCGCCGTATTGCGGGTTGGTCTGGCGGCACAGGAGCGGGCTGATGCGCGGCAAATCTTCCAGAGTAAGTTGTCCAGCGACTTTCATGGTCAACCTCCCGGGGGCCACCGGCGATCAGCTGCGGATTGCGTGACAACTGACCACCAGCCGCTGACCGCTGCTTCTCCCGTGCCTACTTCTGCTGGTTCCCGTTGTTCCCGGCGCCACGGTCGGACTCAAAGATGACCATGGCTTCCATCTCGATGAGCAGGTCCGGACGGCACAGGATCGCCTGGATGCCGGTCGAGGCGGGCAACGGGTCAAGCCCCTCTTCCTTAAAGAACTGGGTGCGGATCTCGTTAAAAGCTTCGTAGTCGCGCTCGATGTCACGCAGGTAGCAAGTGGTGCGTACAACATCCTTCCACGTGGCGCCCTCGGCTTTTAGCAGCTTCGTGATGTTCTGGTACGTCCGCCAAGTCTGGGCGCGGAAGTCGCCGGCGTGAATGGTTCGTCCGTACTCGTCCACGCTGGCCGTGCCCGAGATCAGTAAGATCGTGATGCCCTTGATATCCAGCCGTAGCCCCCGGGAGAACGATGAAGGCTTGGGGTAATCATAGGCCTCGTTCAAAGTCTCCGGCGCACTAATGGCCTTTCTGGAGACTGGCTTGTGCGACGTTCCCGGAGCTGCGAGGGTTTCTGGCGTTGGCATAAAGTTGTGCCTCCTTCTGAGGTTCACGAATTCCATGGCTCAGCCCTTGGGCTGTCGCCACCCAAATGTCTTCACCCTGAAAATCCATGTTCAGGATGTAGTTATGTGCGAGCGTCGTGGGTGTTGCGAGCTTCTGCTTCTTGCCGTCAGGCCAGGTGATTTCAATGTCACCCTGGCTCTTTTGTTTGGAGGGCCAATAGCTGACCCAGGTATTGGTCTGGTAATCGAGCATGCTAAGTCCCTTGTCGGTGCACGCCCAAACTTCGTTCCGTCGGGACTTGGGAGCGTTGATGAAATCCGACGCGAGGCCGCTGTCTTTGGTCAGATAGTTGTGCCAGTTGCGGCCGTCGTATCCGCTCAGTCCGAAATACGTGGAAGCCCAAACCATTTTGGTATCGGGATTCCAGGAGACGTTCGAGACAATGATGTGAATGAGCCCCTGGTTGCGGAACAGCACTAGTTCCATTTCCTCATCGGGGTCCGTGTAGGCCTTCATGTAGCCCTGGGCCTTGTCGTACTCAACCAAACCTCCACCCCACACGGCGAAGTAGACCTTCCCGATGCTCTCGGCGGGAGCCACACCGTAACTCCATGGCTCGTGAAAGGGAGCACTCTTTTCGCTCCAATTGGTCCATTCACCTGTGTAGGTGTTGTAGCGGCTGATGCCGGATGTCGTGGCGACCCACACGAAGTGGTTCTCGATCGCGATGCTGTAGCAGATGTCGTTCAGCAGTCCACTGGTCAGGTTCTTGAAGTTCTCAAAATGCCCGCCAGAAAAGTGGCTGACTCCTCCGAACGTCGCGATCCAGAGGTCGCCGGTGCTCTGGTCTACAGCGATACCCATCACGACGCGGTGCGCCAAGCCATCCTCAGTTTTGAAAACCTTAGTCACCTTGCCGTTCTCGATCAGCACCAGGCCATCTTCGGTGCCTGCCCACACGCGGTTGCCGTCCACAGTGACGCAGAAGACCTTGGCGTCGGGCATGCCGTTGGCCGTGGTGAGGTTCTCCCAGCGGGTGATGAGGTGCGGTCGCTCGGCAGCAAGCGAAAGGCTTGCAGAACAAATCAAGAGGCAAAAGGCAAAGGGCAAAATGCCGAAGTGAAGCCCCAAGAACAACGTGCGGAGATGATTGCCGTGCCGGAAGCTTTGCCTTTTGCCTTTTGCGTTTTGACTTTTGACTCGCCGTTCGTCATGCCGCGAACCAAGGTTAACCATGGTGCACCTCCCAAGCCTCACCCGTCCTATAGCGTCTTCAAAAACTCAATGAGGTCGTTAAGCTGCTCCTTGCTCATGTCGGACGTCACGCCGTGCGTGTCGTTGTTGTTGAACACGGTCCAGATCTCTTCCAGCGTCAGCGCCTCGCCGTTGTGCAGATACGGTGCGTCCTCATAAACGCGGTCGAGTTGCGGCGTGTCAAACAAGCCGCTGGTGTCGTACTTGGTGGCGGAGCCGACTTCGGTGCTGATCCGATTCGTATAGTGGGTTGCGGCGGGGTGGCAGGTGTAGCAGCGGTTCTGCACCGGGATCACCTGGCCGGTGCCGGTCTGGTCACGATAGAAGATCGCCCGGCCGCGTTCCTGTGCTTCGGTCAATTGCCCATCGGGCGCAAGATGCCGGTTGGGCGGCAAGGGAACGTCGTTAAGATAGACGATCAATGCTTCCAGTTCCTGGGTGTTGAACCCTTCCGAGCGAAACAGGTACTTGGCGATGCGCGGCCCGCACTGCGTGGCAATGTCGGGATTGTGGCCGTTCCATTTGTACGGCGCCGTCTCGCGAATGCCGCGCAGGGTGCGGTTGGCCACGCGGTCACGCCCGAGTTGCGGCGTCTCCAGATTCCATGCCAGCCCATCCAGGTGCGCGTTGGGATGGCAGGTGGCACAGGCAAACTGGCCTTGGAAACAATACTTCGCCGCGTAGAACAACTGCTCGCCGCGGCGCTTCACCGAAATCGTCTGGGGGCCGCCAAGCTCGATGGTCGCAAGTTGCGATCCGTGGCGTGCCCCGACTGTTGCCAGATCCACGACCGCCAGGGAATCGTCCAGGCTGTTAGCAACATACGCCCAGCGGCCGTCTGGAGTGACCGCCACCGATGTCGGATGGTGGCCCGTCGCCAGGCGCGCGGTAACAAAGGTGATAGCGGAGTCAAGCCGGTTCGCGAGCTCCTCCGCCGGGACCTGGGCCAGCCGCCGGGCTAACTTGGCGGTATCCAGGACGGAGATAGTGTCGCCTTCTGCGGACACCACGACGGCGCGCCGCCCATCGGGTGTAAAGGCCACGCCGTCATTCCCGGCAAAGTAGTAATCGATGTCGTCGAGCAGCACCTCGGTGACTTTCGACGCGGCTTGCCCTACGTTTTCATGCACTGCCGGACGAATTACCGCCACACCGTGCGTCAACGTCCATCCCTGGTTCACTTGGATCAAGGGGCCGAGGTTCTTGGGCCGTACGAACGGCACCAGAAGGTCTCCAGCCCCGAGCGCCCCTCTGTGACCGCCAGCCATCGCGGGTGCTTCAGCAATGTGGCGCAACTCGATGACGCCGGGCAGCAAGATGCGTTCGGCGACCACTTGTTTGGCAGCGTCGATAACCAGCAATTCCGAAACGGGCGGTTGGTCGTAGGATCCCAGGTGCGGCAGTAAATTGGCGACGTAAACGCGGCGGCCGTCGCGCGAGAGCGCGACCTGCTCGGGATAACGGTGCGTGGTAAAACGCTTGATCTCAGTGCCCGAAGCGAGGTCGATCAACGAGACACTGTCGGCAATGCTGTTGGCAACGTAAAGCGTCTTGCCGACGCCGTCCGTAGTGAGACCCACCGGACCCCAGCCTGTATTGAGCGTCCTAATCACTCGGAATGAAGCCACATCGACCACGGTCACGGTGTCGCTCCATTCATTCGAGACATAAAGGGTCTTGCCGTCCGGAGAAAGCGCCAGCCCTCTTGGCTTGTGGCCCACCGTGGCGCGCGCAACTACTTTCTTGGTCTGGGTATTAAGAGCGAGCACCGAATCGTTGCCTTCGCACACGACGAAGAGTTTCCTGCCATCCATCGAAAGCCTGATTTCGACGGGAGTGAGGTATTCGGGTTCAGCGGCGGTCCTCTCCTGGCCGTTTTGAGGCTCGGCCAGGGAAGAGCGCAGCAAGGCAAAAGGCAAAAGGCAAAGGACAAAAGTAAAAAGTGACAGGGCAACTCGCATCGTCCGGGAATCCAAGTGCAGCAATCCCTCGCCGTGCTCAGGATGACGAGCTTTGGAACCTTTGAACGCTCTGGTACCGATGTTCATACGGTTTTGACTTTTGCCTTTTGCGCTTTGACCTTTGCCTTCGTTCTGCTCATCACTTGCTACTCGTCACCGTGGCATTGGGCTCTTTCACCGTTAAGATCTGGTCCGCTTTCACGTGCTCGATGACCTGTTCCGTGCCGCTTGGCCAGTGCAGGATGAGCTTATCGACTTCCGCGTGTTGCCCGAGCCCGAAATGCGGCCTCGGGTCGCCCTGCGATAGGTAACCGTTCTCAGAAGTGGCTTCGACATACTGGTGCAAGTTGCCCGCAATAGCTTCGAGACGCGTCCCAAAACCGTCACGGTTACTCTTGGTGCCCACCAGCTTGATGGTGAGCCAATGATTGCGCGCGCCCGGCGTGGGTGGGTTCGCATGAAGCAGGATGCCCTTGCCTCCCAGAGTCACGATGAAAACATCCATGTACCCATCGTTGTCGTAATCAGCAAAGCAGGCACCACGCCCCACCTTCTTGACCTTGAAGTAGCTTCCCGCCTGAGAAGAAACGTCCGTGAATGTCGCGTCGCCGTTGTTGCGGAGCAGGGAATCCTCCATGGGAATCAGCCAGTGCAATCCTCCGTTCACGACGAAGATGTCTTTCCAGCCGTCGTTGTCGTAATCAAAGAAACCGTCACCCCACGCCACGTACTGACCGGAAACTGCCGCCACACCGGTTTCGACGGTGGTGTCGAGCCAGAACCCCTTGGCACCGGGATTGTGGAACAAACGGTGGTAGCGCATGTCGGACACAAACAGGTCCTGCCAGCCGTCGTTGTCGTAATCCCCAAAGATCGGATTCATCGCTGACGTAGCTTCGCCATTGGCCCCAAAGGCTGTGTTCACGTCCGGCGCGACGTTGGTGAACGTGCCGTCGTGATTGTTGTGGTACATGTAACTTTCCATCGTGTCGTTGGCGACGTAAATGTCCGGCCACCCGTCATTGTCGTAGTCACCCACGGTCAGTCCCATGGCGCGGCCCAGCGGGTTATCGATGCCCGCTTTGTGCGAAACATCCGCAAAGGTGCCGTCGCCGTTGTTGTGAAACAGGCGATCCGCGTCGCCCTCGTAATCGAGAGGCCCCGGGAAAGCGTCGGCAGTGAAGAACTCGCGCTTGGCGTTGGGGTCGAACTTCAGGTAGTTACCGACGTATAGATCCAGCTTGCCATCGCGGTCGTAATCAATCCACGCAGCGCCTGTGCCGAAGTGCGGATTCTCGACGCCGGCTTTGGCGGTAACATCGGTGAAGGTGCCGTCGCCGTTGTTGTGGTAAAGAACCGAGGAGTTCCAACCGGTGACGTAGATGTCTTCGTAGCCGTCGTTGTCGTAGTCACCAACTGTCACGCCCATGGCGAAGCCCTTGCCGCCAACGCCAGCTTGGGCGGTAACGTCTGTAAACGTCCCATCGCCGTTGTTGCGATAAAGATGATTCGTGGCATCGACGCCCTCAGGTTTCGAGAACTTGGTGACGCCCGGCAGATTGCGGCCGCTCAGCACATAGAGATCCAGCAAGCCATCGTTGTTGTAGTCAATCCATGCACAGCCGGAACCGGTGGCCTCCATGATCGAGCTGAGTTTCTGTTCGCCGAAGGAATGCTTGAAATTGATGCCGGATTGCGCGGTCACACCTTCATAGGTCACGTGCGAGGCTGCGGGCAGTGGCTTGGGGGGCGTAGGACTCTGCGCAGGCGCACGCAGGCTTACCGAAAGGGCAGCTACGGCCAGCGCGGCGAAACCGATTTGTCGAGCCAGTGGCGTCTTCATCACAACCTCAATGCGCGGGCTGGATGGCGTCAGAGACACCCAGCCGGGTAGGTGTATCAAAACGGCGTAGCGCCATGGGCCAGCGGTTCTCGGGAGCTATGGCGCGATCTTCGTGACACCCGACGCAACCATGCTCATCGCCTGAGCGCGCCCATATCCAACTCCGTTGCGCGCGAACCACATGGCCAGCGGCGTCGATCAACTCAAACCGCACGGGCTTATCCGGCGGGACCGCAATGTAAAAGGATCCGTCTTTCTCGACGGGTGCTTCGCCAAGATTGGTCTCGCGTTGCCCTTCAAGCATGAGCACGCGGACTTTCGAAAGAGCCGCATCAAGCCTCCCATGCGGAGCACCCTCGGCCATATAGCTGTCCATGCAAATGAAATATCCTATCTGAAGCTTGGGATTAAGCGTACTCCAGTACCAACGCGGCGGTTCGTGCGCCGCTAACGGCACGGCCGCAACCGTCGGTACGTGCGGAACTGCGTAAATCAGCTTCCCGAACTTGCTTTGTGCCGTATCGAAGGCGTAGAGGCCAAAATCCGATTGCGCCTTGACCGTTGTGCCGGTTGCCCGAGCCACGACCAGACTCCCCGCTGCCAGAGGCTGCGGCGACAACGCAGCCACGCTTGACAGGGTCAAGGGGGCATTGTGCAAGGCGCCACGGCGAATCCACGCGAGTTCGCCGCCTGGCCGCCCACCCTCCAGGGGCTTCTTGACGAAGACCACGGACCCGTCCGCCAGTTCTTCTGCCTGGGTGCGGATGGCAGGGTGGTCGTGATCACATCGAAATGCGGTGAGCCCGCTGCCATCCGGCCGCAGAGTGTAAAGCTGGCGGTCGGCAGGCTTCCCAGTGGATGGGAGAAGCGGCGCGCTGGCCGTCGCCAGAATCATCCCATTCGAGAGAACCGTCTCCACCTGGAAATCGCCAGGGCCAAACGTGATCTGCGTCGCTCCGGAGCCGTCCGTCTTGCTGACCCAAAGTTGGGAGGCAGCGGCCACAGGACGTTCGTTGACGGCCGTAAACACAATGTCGCCACGCGGCAGATAAGCAGGCTTCAGGCAGTCGTCAGGACAGTGAGTGATCTGCCGCGCGTGGGAACCGTCAATGTCCATCTCCCAAATCTGCCAGGAAGTTTCCGCCGACTTCTTTCCCGCAAACAGTACGTGCAAGCAGTCAAAGGAAACGCGGGGATCAGCAGCCGCGAAGAAGTCAGCTGTCAGGTTCTTAGGAGAGCCGTCCTGTGACAATCGAAGAAGGCGGCTACCCTGGGGGAAACGTTGCGAGAGATTGCCCTGCTGAAGCAGAGGAGTCTGGACAATCACCAGATCCGGTTGTTCGCTTGGGTCGCACGCCACGACAGCGGAACGACGGTAGAGAGGAGACACGAACAGAAAGGTGAGTGCTACAGCGAGAATCAGGATCGACGTTCGGGCAAACTGACTCATGGGGAACAAGAACCCTATCCGCCAAATCGGAAACGAGTAACTAGGCTGCCCACGCCTCCGGGCACGAAGGCGCGATAAGGCTGGGTGGGTCTGAAGAAGCCTCACAAATCAACTCCTGGCCCAAGACCCGACGCAAGTTGTGACCGTATCAAGGCACAGATTGATGTGTCGATGACGATGGTCAAAAAACGAATAGATGGTTGTCAATCTCTCAGATGTAATTGTTTTATTTACCGCGACCTAGGATTTCTATTTACTCTCAGGAGCGCGTCGATCACAAAAACCTATCTCTCCAGCGAACGGCGCCCGGTACAACTCTCTACTGTCTAGGTGAAGCGCAGGCTGCGGGTCGCTGGCCCCCCATCCATACGTCCGGCGGAAGGCACTCTGGAACCGGACAATTCAACGGCGGGCCACACTTTCCAGTCCGCTGCGGTTTTGAATCACCAGATGGCGTCCACGAGCCACCGCCAGTTGCTCGCGGCGAAAGGATGTCAGGGTTCGACTGACGGTTTCTGGCGAGAGTTCCAAGACTTCGCTGATCTCCTGCCGGGAGAGCGGCAGACAGAGATTCACGGCCCCCGAATCAGCCGTCTTATCGTGCGCGGCCAGAGACAGTAAGAAGGTGGCCACCTTCATACGGGCGTCCTTGAAACTCATGTCGGTCACCTGCGTGCGGGCCCGCCCAAGTTCGCTTACCAAGAACCGGACCATACCCAGGGCGGCCTCGGGATTGGTTTGTAGGAACCCAGCAAAGTCGTCGCGGGAAGCCGCACAGATCTCACAATCGTGAAGGGCCACAGCCGTGAGCGGGTAAGCAATATCGGTGAGTGACTCCAAGCCGAACAGTTCGCCAGGGAAGAGCACACCTGTGATCCGGTCTTTCCCGTTTTCAAGAGATTTCACCATTTTGACCAGACCAGTGTGGAGCGCGAACAGATGTTGGGCCGCTCCTCCTTCGAAGAACAATATCTGGTTTCGACGGTACCGGGCAGGGTGAAACACACAGCCGCCTCGCTCGAACTGTTCATGTGACAGACTTTGGAATATTGAAGTCTTCAGAACTGGACAGTTTGCGCATCCAGATCCCATATGGCTCTCCTCAAAATCATCTCTGGCAACATAAGTGGTATCACGGGTAGAAGCCAGATACTCTCTCACCCGCCGAGTAGATTCAACCGCTGTTCCCACAAGGCTGCCGCCGTTGGGGGGAGGCAGGCACGGCACAACCTTGTGCGGGGGACGCCCGGGACTATGCGAGGCCGACCCCGTGCGACAGAAGAAACAGAACATCAGCCTTACAACATCACGCTGCTTTGCCAGCCGCCAACTCGGCAAACCGCCCCAAACGCGGCAGGGTCAACTTGGCGAAATCTGCATAGCGCATGCGGATGCAATCTTCATGGGTTCCCGCACAAAACAAAATCTGCTCCGCATCTGCCACAACTCGGTCCACCCAAACATTCACGCCGTACAGGTTGCCAAAAGGCGGTATAGCACCCAGGTCGCAGTCGGGAAACACGGCAGCCAGCTCACCTTCGCGAAGCAACTCCAGTCGGCTCACCTCCAGTGTCGACGCCAGATCCTGAAGATTCAGCCGGTGAGACGCTGGTATAACGGCGAGTACGGTTCTTTCATCCCCTCGGACCGCCACGGCCTTCACACATCTCTTTCCAGACACATGCAGTGTGCGAGCAACGTCTTGGCCCGTAAAAACTTGCGAGTGGTGCAGCGTTTCGTAAGGGACATTCTGGGAATCCAGGTAGTCGCGTATCCGTTGGGGTATACTCATGCTACCCTCCTCTTGCACGAATTACGACTCTTCCCTAATCGGTTACATCGCAATCCTGTTGCCAGAATTGAACTTATCAATCGCCGGTGACTTTTTGCCTTACTCGGCAACGCCCGGCATAAGTGCACTGTTTTCCGACGCTTGTCAAATCGGGAGTCGCGACTGCCGACGGAATCTGCGCCTGGGATGGCGCGGATTGCCAAAATGCGAGATTCAACGCATGACGGAGGTGAGCTTTTTCTCTGTTCTACGTCATAGGACGTAGCCGCATCAGGTACAATGGTTCCATCAGAAACGACATGATGAGGAGCAACTGTGGCGACGACTTTTCCAGGTTTCTCGGCGGATTCCTTTCTCTTCTTCGAAGAACTCGCGCCCCACAACAACAAGGCTTGGTTCGACTTGAACCGCTCTCGCTACGAGCAGCACGTGGTTGGGACTTTTCGCGGTCTCCTCCAAGATCTTGCTCCGTTCGTGGCAAAGCTGAACCCGCACTTTGAGGTTGGCGGCAAGACCAACGGCAACTTCTCGCGCATCAATCGCGACATCCGCTTCAGCAAGGACAAAAGCCCCTACAAGTCGAACTATTATCTCTACCTCTACGACTCTCGTCACGATCGCGGCCATGCGGGCCGCCTATATGTAGGCCTCTCGGCGGACTGCCTCACCGTGGGTTTCTCGATTTACGGCAGTTGGCGCGGCCCGAAAGGAGCGCTGGAAACCCTGTTCCGCAAGCGAGTGGTTACGCACGCCGATCTCTTTGCGAACCTTTTGGCAACCGTGGTCCGCGCCCACCGCTATGAAACCTACTGGTACCGGGAAGAAAAGGGTGAGTGGGCGCAGCATCCCGGCCTGCCGCGCCGCGCGGACGACTGGCAGAAATTGCAAGGCTGGGTCGTGCGTAAGGTCTTCCTGCCCAACGCCCGGGGTCTCGCGAAGCCGGAATTCGCGCGTCAGATCGAGCGCATCTTCACGGAACTCTATCCGCTCTACATCTTCACTTCCGTGGCGACTCCAAAGTGGAGGCAGGATCTCTCGAAAGCGATGGCTCGGATGCGGTAGACGGGTCATTCCTCTGAAACCTCCGCTTCCTGCTCCTCGATGATCTTCGCCGCCTCTTCCCATTCGCGCATCAACTGAGCGATCTGCTCGCGGCCTTTTTCAATCAGCCCCGCGAGGCGGATGGAATCTTCCGCGCTGCGGAACCGGGCCAATTCCTGCCCGTAACCCTCAAGCTCCGCCTCACGCCGCGCCACGGTGTCTTCGATCTCGCGGCAACGCTCCTTCACCTGCTGCAAGCGAAGGGGGTTCAACCTTTTGACTTTCGCAGGGGCGCCGCTACTCTTGGTACCCACAGCCGGTGCGGCGAGTGCTGTAGGCGCGGTTCGCGAACCGTCCCCATCGTGCGGAGCGGCACCCGGCCCAGCGGAGGGGGATGAGTCGCGCCCGCCGCGGGCCTTCTTCCGTTCCCCTGCCAAGTCCTCGAAGCCCGGCAGGGTAAGGTCGATTTCTTTCCCCTCCTTGCGCCACAAGTAATCTTCGTAGTTGCCCGGGAAGACGCGCACTTCGCCGCCCTCAATCTCAAAGATGCGCGTCGCGAGCTTATCGATGAAGTAGCGGTCGTGCGAGACGAACACCACCGTACCCGTATATTCCGCCAGGGATTCCAGCAGCACGTCCTTAGCGCGCAGGTCCAGATGGTTCGTAGGTTCGTCGAGAAGCAGGAAGTTTGAGGGGCGGAGCAGGAGGCGCGCCAGGGCGTAGCGGTTACGCTCGCCGCCCGACAGCACCCGGATGCGCTTGAACACGTCGTCCTCTGTAAAGAGGAAGCAACCCAGCAGGCTGCGCAGTTCCGTCTGAGTGCTGAGCGACATGGGCGCAACCCGCGCCAAGTCATCGAGCAGCCGCGCCTCGGGATCAAGTTCCTTGTACTGGTCCTGAGCGAAATAGTCCAACTCGACATGGTAGCCCAACTTGCATTCTCCCGCGCTCAGCGGTTCGATGCCGGCCAGCAGCTTGATGAGCGTGGATTTCCCCGCGCCGTTCACACCCACCAGGGCCACGCGGTCACCGCGCTCGATGGTGAAGTTGACGTCATGGAAGACGCGCTTCGAGCCGTAGCTTTTGGCCACGCCCTTAAACTCGGCCACCGTGCGGCCACTCGACTGGGGCTGGGGAAAGTGGAAGTGGATGACTTTCTCTTCCTGTGGGATTTCGATGCGATCCATACGCGCAAGTTCCTTGATGCGGCTCTGGACCTGCTTTGCCTTGGTAGCCGTATAGCGGAAGCGGTTGATGAACACTTCGAGCTGCTGAATGCGGTCCTGCTGGTTCTTGTAAGCTGCCTCGATCTGCGCGCGGCGCGCGGTCTTTTCCTTGAGGTACTTCTCGTAATTACCCGTGTAGAAATGTACGCGCCGGTTCCAGATCTCGGCCATCTTATCGACGGTAACGTCGAGGAAATAGCGGTCGTGCGAGATCAGCACGTAGGCGTGGGGATAGTCGCGCAGGTAATCTTCGAGCCAGTTGCGCGCCTCGAGGTCCAGGTGGTTCGTGGGCTCATCCAGCAGCAAGAGGTTGGGCTTCGCGAGCAGCAGCTTGGCCAGAGCGATGCGCATCTGCCAGCCGCCCGAGAACTCCTCCGTCCTCCGGTGCCAATCGGATTGGGGAAATCCCAGTCCTGCCAGCACCACGCCGGCTTGCGCTTCGAGCGAATATCCGTCGCGCTGCTGGAATTCGGTTTCGACAGCCTCGAAGCGCTCGCTCACCTGCCGGTACTCGTCGCCCGCGGGGTCGAGGTCAGCCATCTTCCCCATGAGCGTTTCCATCTCCTGCTCCATGGAGAGCAGGTCAGCGAAGACGGACATGCACTCCGCAAGCACCGTGCGCCCGGAAAGGCTCAGGCCATCCTGGGGAAGGTAACCGGCCGTGACTCCCTTGGCAAAGGTGACTTCGCCAGCGTCCAGGGCCTCCTGCCGCGCCAGCACCTTCAGGAGCGTGGTCTTGCCCGTACCATTCGCCCCCACCAGCCCCACGCGCTCGCGCGGCGTGATCAGCCAATCGAGATTCTCAAAAAGCACTTTGGGGCCGTAATGCTTTCCGGCCGCAGCAAGTTGGATCATGTTCCCAGTTTAGCAAATTCCGGGTAGCCCGCCTCTACCGACGGGTTACGGCCGTGCGGCGAAATGAGAAAGGGGGCCGCAAGCCGTCTTCCTACGAGGCCGGCCGTAGGGGCAAGCGGCGCTTGCCCACGGCGGACTGCGTCCGCCCTTACACCATGTGGGCCGAGTGAGTTGAGACACAGCGGCACGTCATCGGGCGCCCCAGCAACCTTCGCCTGCCTCTACCGACGGATTACAAAGGTCCGGGCTACCCACAAGCGTATGCCGTTTAAGGCCGAACGTCCTTCAACAAACTTGTGTTGCTGAACGGTGGCAGGCTATTCGTATCGCAACGCCACCATGGGATCGACCTTCGTTGCCCGGCGGGCGGGCAGGTACCCTGCAAGGAGTGCAACCGCCGTCAGCAGCGACGTCGCTAGCATGAACGAAAGTAGATCGGTAGGTTCCAGTTCAAACAGCATGCTTGAGATCAGGCGAGTCGCGAACAGAGCACCCGGCACTCCAACAGCGACTCCGGCGCCCACTAGAAAAAGGGCTTCGCGCATCACCATCCACAGGATGTCACCCTCCTGTGCACCCACGGCCCGGCGGACGCCAATCTCACGTGTTCTACGGGATGTTGCACAAGAGATCAGTCCGTAAAGCCCAATTGCCGCGAGCAGTAGCGCGAGACCAGCGAAAAACGCTGACAGGAATGCGACCATCCTGCCCATGTTCAAGTCCATGTCGGCGCGCTCCTCCAACGTTTGTGTTCGCAGCGGGAAATGGTGACCCAGCGATTCAATGGTCCGCGGTACGCTTGTCGAGAGTGCCTCTGGATTGCCGGAAACACGAAGATCAACCAAGGGCTGGTTCTTGTGTGGGTCTTGCATCAGCGGAAGGTAGAATGCCATCGGCTGGTGACTCTGAATCTTCCAAAGGCTTGCGCTATTCACGACTCCGACCACTTCGATGTCCTCGTGCTCAGCGATCGAGCTGATTTGGATTGTCCGACCTAGGGGACTTGCGCCAGGTGAAAGCCGGCGTGCAAGGCTCTCGCTGATGACAGCGACGCGCGGCGCGCGCTCGTCGTCGCGCCAAGTGAATTCTCGGCCTTGCAGCACGCGCATGCCCAGCACCCGGAAGAACCCCGGCCCTACCCAATCCTCCACTGCATCCACAGATGTCGGCGAGACGGACGTCAGCACCACTGGTCGCTTGTACTCGTAAGGCAAGACGGGGCCCATATGGGAATAGCTGACTAATTCCACACCGCGCAGTAGCGAGAGCTTGTCCGCAAGTTCACGGTAATAGGTGATCCGATCGGGAATCTTCTCGCGGCCCGCTTGCGGAAAAAGCTGTATCACCAGTATCCCTTCGCGCCGATACCCTAGATCAGTAGAGCGCATTTTCGCCAAACTTCGCACGAGCAACGTTGCTCCCACGACCAGAACCAGCGATAGCGAAACTTGGGCAATCACCAGGCTCCTGTTGAACCGTCCCAACGCTCCCCTCACCAATCGTGCGTTCGATTGCAGCGCAAATACTGGTTTCGTCCGGGCGACAAGCCACGCAGGTGCCACTCCGAAAAGCAACGTCGCCAATCCAGCCACCCCCGTAGTAAACATGAGCACGCGCATGTCGGGCGTCAGGTCAAGATCGATCGGGACATAAGCTGTCCACATCGTGTTCGCGAGAATCCGAATGGTCCAGGACGCGAAAGCCAGTCCAAGCAAGGCACCGGCGACTGAAAGCATCACGCTCTCAGTTACAAATTGGCACACTACGCGCCAGCCGCTTGCACCTAAAGCGGCACGGATTCCGATTTCATGCTCGCGTGCCGCGGCGCGCGCCAACGTGAGGTTAGCCAGGTTGACACAGGTGATAAGGAGTACGAGACCCACGACGCCCATCAACAATTGGAGGTCGCGTCCGAATTGCCGCCGCAAGTTTGAAAGCCCAGTCGTGATCGACTCGACATTGATTCTTCGCGCCAAGAACTTTGCGCGCTCATCCCCCTTATAGTCGGGTGGCACGGTCGCCGTCCGAATCCCAGGCCAAAGCGACGCTAGGTCTGCACGGGCTTGCTCCAGAGTTACCCCTGGCCTCAATCGCCCCACGACATCGAGGGTGAGAGATTCGGGTTTTCGAAAACTCGTACTCCTCGAAAAGCCAACGGGGAGAAACGCGTCTGGCCCAGCTGTTACGTACACACCTGTAAAACCCTTTGGTGCCACTCCGATTATAGTTAGAGGCTGATCGTTAACCCTAATCACCTTTCCGATGATGGACGGATCGCTGCCGTAACGCCGCTCCCAACATGGATAGCTAATTACAGCGACCGGCGCAGAGGAACCAGATTCAAGACCCACGTCAGCAGGCCCGATCAATCGCCCCAAGAATGCTTGGACACCTAAAGCCGAAAAGTAATCGCCAGAAACCGTGTCTACACCTGCGGCGTACTTGACCCCATTTGCCTCGTAATCGATCATCCCGTGGCCGTTCCATGCAAATAGGCCCGAAAATACTCGCTGGTGTTTTAGGATTTCTTCAAACATCGCCAAGGAAAGCCCATCTTTGACATCATTCGCCTCATCGGGAGAGATCGTGGCGATCGCAACCAATTGTTCGGGATTGTGTACCGGCAACTTGCGCAGAATGATGGTGTTGATGAGACTGAAGATGGCTGTGTTGGCACCGATGCCCAGCGCCAGCGTCAAGACTGCCACCGCCGTGAAGCCGGGACCGCGTCGGAGCTGGCGGAGGCCAAAGCGAACGTCCTGCCAGAGTTGCTCAAGCCAGACGATACTCCACACCTCCCGGGTTTCTTCCTTGATGCGGGTCACGTTGCCGAACTTGCGCACGGCCGCGTCATGCGCTTCCTCGGGCGGCATGCCACGCTCAATGTTGTCCTGGGTCTCGCGTTCGATGAAGTCGCGGATATCCTGGTCGAGGTCTTCCATCATGCGCTTGCGACGGCTGAACAACCAACCCCAGCGGTTCATGGATTCCCTCCGTTACTCGTATCGCAACGCCACCATGGGATCGACCTTCGTCGCCCGACGGGCGGGGAGATAGCTGGCAAGCAACGCTACACACATCAGGAGTATCGAAACTGCTGTCAAAGTCAGTGGGTCAGTGGGCTTGATACCGTATAGCAGGCTATCCAGTTGGCGCGTTAGAGCTAGGGCGCCCAGCATACCGAAAACAATCCCGAGGACGGCGAAGCTAAAGCCCTGCGTGACCACCACCCGGAGTGCCTCGCTTTTCTCTGCGCCCAAGGCCATCCGCACGCCAATCTCCTGCGTTCGCTGGCTGACCCAGAACGCCAGCACTCCGTAAATCCCTACGGCCGCAAGAACCAATGCCACGAACGCAAACGCGCCTAGCAGCCACGCGGCGAACTCCCGGTGCGACTCTCGCTGCTCCAGCATGGAGCTTGCTGCGGCCATGTGCGTGATGACAAGGTTCCTATCAAAGAGCTGAATCTCCCGCCGCACGGAGCTCGCTAAGGCCGCCGGATCACCAGCAGTCCGAATAACAAGTTCATCGTCCAGATTTTCAGCCAAAGGTAGGTACGCCATCAACTCCGAAGGAATTTCCAAACCCTCGCCCCGCACGTCGCCGACCACCCCGACGATGGTGAGCCACGTGGTTTTGTAATTCGGGTCGAGAAGCGCAATCTGCTTGCCAATCGGGTTGTCATTCGTCCAGTAGCGGCGAGCCATCGTTTGATTGATGATGGCCACGGATTCTGTTTTCTGCGCCGCGTCCGCTGTCGAAAATGGTCGCCCACGTAGCAGGGGGATTCCCATGGTTCGGAAAAAATCCGGACTCGCCCCGTCCACTGTCAGCAGCGGTCTTTGAGCTGGCGGCGCCACCGCCTGCCCTTCGATTGAGAACGGCACCCTGAACATCTCATCGGGAAATAGCACAAAGGAAGCACAACTGACCGACCGGACGCCGGGAAGCGAGCGGAGGCGGGCCATAAGATCAAGGGATGGGCCAGCGTCAGACGCGGCTTTGCTGGCTTGGCCCTGCCTATAAACGTGCAACGTGAGAACGTGTGCGGCGTCGAAACCCGGATCGACACGCAGGATTCCCCAGAGGGTGCGGATCAGAAGCACGGAACCGACTAGAAGCACAAAGGCCATTGCCACCTCGGCCACAATGAACGCTCGCCGGGTCGCATGTGTAGAAGGAGAAATGGCCGTCGCCGTCTCTTTCAGTGCGCGGTTCACATTGATTGCGGGGACTGTCAATCCAGGCAAGACGCCGCAAAGCACCGCGGCGATGGCGGCAACGGCGGCGGTATAAGCCAGGACGCGAACGTCGAGGACGCTTCCCTGAAGTTTCCCGACGTCCGGACTCAGCTTGGAGACGAGATCAACCATGGCGACGGCCAAGCCGATTCCCACCAGCGCGCCCGCCGTCGCGAGCAGCGAACTTTCCGCCAGGAGCTGTCGCACCAGCCGCCAGCGTGTGGCTCCCAGTGACAGCCGGACGGCAATCTCCTTCCGGCGCGACGACGCGCGGCCCATCATCAAGCCCGCAGTGTTGAGACACGCCATCAACAAAACTCCTGCGATGGCTCCCCAAAGGACGACGATGCCTCTCCGCACCCGCTCCGTAAGCTGTTCGCGCAAGGGAATGACGCGAATGCCCACACCGCCATCCACGCTCGGGTACTCCATTGCCAGGCGGGCGGCAATCGCATCCATTTCCGCCCTCGCTTGCGGCCAAGCCACCCCGGGCCTGGTTCTGCCGATAACCGCGAGATTAGGGTACTGTCTCGCCTTCGTTTGCAGGAATTCATTCACGACGCGAGGTTTCCAGATTTGGGCCTTGCCGGGGAATGTAAAGCCTTTGGGCAAAACCCCAATGATGGCATCTTCATCAGCTCCGAATGCTACGCGCTTTTCAAGAATATGAGGGTCGCCACTGAATCGCTCTTGCCAGAAGCCATAACTGATTACGGCCACCGCAGTGTGGCCCATCGAAGCGTCGTCGGCGACAAAACCCCGGCCGAGCACAGGGTTCACACCGAGTACCGAAAAGAAGTTGGTCGAGACCAGTGCGCCCGGGACTCGCTCTGGACCATTCGGTCCCGTGATGACCGACATCGGGCCCGAGCCCGTGAGGAACTCCTTGCCGAAGGCGATGAACGCCATGTCCTCGAACGTACGGCTTTGCGCCCTCCAGTCGGCGTAGTTCGGATACGATACCGCTCCCTCGGTCTCTCCCATCCGCGTGTTGTCCTGCCAGAGAAATGCGAGCCGGTCAGCGTGGGGAAACGGAAAACTACGGAAGAACGCTGCGTTGGCTAAACTGAAAACTGCGGTGTTAGCACCAATGCCCAGCGCTAGAGTGATGACCGCGACAGATGTGAAGCCCGGATTGCGCCGAAGCTGGCGGAGGCCGAAACGAACGTCCTGCCAGAGCTGCTCAAGCCAAACGAAAGTCCAAACCTCCCGGGTTTCTTCCTTGACGCGAGTGACATTGCCAAACTTGCGCAGGGCGGCGTAGCGCGCCTCTTCCGGCGACATGCCGCGCTCAATGTTGTCCTGGGTTTCCCGCTCGATGAAGTCGCGGATGTCTTGGTCAAGGTCTTCCATCATGCGCTTGCGGCGGCTGAAGAAGTGGACCCAGCGGCTCATGATTCGCCCTCCTGATCTGCTGGCCTGAGAATCCGTGCGATCGCCCCTGCCAGCTTCCCCCACTTGCTGGTCTCAACCGCCAGTTGACGCCGCCCCTTGGCCGTGAGCCGGTAGAACTTGGCACGGCGATTGTTCTCCGAGGTTCCGTCCTGGACGGAAATCCAGCCACGCTTGATGAGGCGGTGCAGGGCGGGGTAGAGCGACCCCTGCTCCACTTGCAACACGTCTTCCGAGCGCATTTCAATCGCCTTGGCGATGGCATGGCCGTGCGCCGGGCCCAGCCGCAGTGTGCGGAGAATCAGCAGGTCCAAGGTTCCTTGCAATAGTTCGATACGTTCTTGTTGCTCTCTAGTAGACATACTAGGGGACGCTACGCCGCTTCAGGTAGAATGTCAAGGTGAAAGCAACATCACTTGTGTCTTAACGCATCCTGTGATTTACTTCGCTCGCCATACTGGAGAGGAGGTTTTTCCGATGTTCAAAATGACTCGCCGTGAGCTTCTGGGCACAGCCGCCGCACTCACGCTCAGCGCGCGCTGGGGGTTGCCGAAAACGCAGAAGCTACGCATTGGTGTGACGGA
>Ga0335069_10001817_pt1 | contig 33667 bp, 24 predicted proteins | sample Lox_Sample_11_FD_206714 | JGI IMG/M metagenome (GOLD analysis project Ga0335069, IMG submission 206714) | Soil microbial communities from Loxahatchee National Wildlife Refuge, Florida, United States - Lox_Sample_1.1 | ecosystem: Environmental > Terrestrial > Soil > Wetlands | place: USA...
TCCACCCGCTCCAGCTCGCGGCTACTCATCGCTGTCCTCTTCAACGAGGCCTCCTGGCTGGAGTCCTCAGTTTAAGGGGACATTTCTAATGAGTCCGATAGGGGACATTATCAAAGAGTTTCAACATGTCCCGATCGGGTAATCGGGGTAATTGCGAAATCGGGTAATTGAAGGTCAAAGCCAACAAAAGAAGCAGAACTCAAAGTCAAAGGTCGCGGACAGGAGTGTCCGCGCTACACAAGCTACGCGGCGGCGGAACCGGGATGAGGGCGAATGTTGAGCTTTGCCAGTTTGCCCTTGGCCATGCGGATGTCGTAGGTTCAATGCCCAGTCTCTTGCAAACTCTCTTACGTTCATAGTGTGTTTCTTTCAGGGCTATTCCAATAGGCAACTTTCGGACAGCTCGCCTAAGAACTCGGGTTTCAGGTACCTGATCACCGACTGCACCTGTGTCAACTTCTCCTTCAGGCTTTCAAATGAAATGAAACGACATATGTCCACTAGCTTAGGCGAGAAGCGCGAAAAGGTTGGACGGTTAACTTCATTGAAAACCTTCTCGCGACGGTCATCCGGGGCCACCAAATAGAGGGGAATGTTCAGATTTGGCTGCATCGCAATCAAGTCCGACATTCGTAACAATCCGGAATAGATCGATGTCGTGCTCTCGATCTCGAAAGCAGCCACTATTGCATTTTTATTTAGCCACAGGACATCAATCAACTCAATCGTCTTGTTGGTGGCCTCATCGAACTGGAGTGGGAGCGAATTTTTGATTCTTGGCAGCTCCGCGAAGCGTTTTCCATCCACCGATCTACCACGATCGTTCCTCGCCACCCAAACGTCGTATCCCATCTCGCTGCCTAGCTGCAAGAGGAGTAGTTGGATCTCTGAATGTGCGCTTGGTTCCTTGCTCGGTTCCGTTGTAACCGGTTCTTCATTAGGCTCCGAATCTGGGACAGTGACTAAACCGATCTTGGCCTTGAAAGCTTTCGGTCGATATTTCAGTTTCGCAGGATCAAATGGTCGGACCGTAGGATTCTCCTGAGCATCCAGAACAGCCTTCACGACGTGTTCCCCATCGGATAGCTTCCAGCGATTAGGAGAGCTCCGAAAGTAACCTGTCCAGGCCGAAGGCGACTTGAGTTTCTCAAAGATGCTCAGGCGATCTTTCAACGCCATGACGGGAATGGCGGTTTCGGGCGTAAGGGCAGCAACAACTCTTACTCCAACCCGACAAGGAAATTCGCTGCCTTTCCAAATAGTCTTTTTGTCTTTGAAGGCGGGGGAGGTTACTTCAAGGACGCCAATCCACCGCGACACTCCAGTTAGATAGCAAAGCAAGTAATCGCCGATCGCCATCTTTTGGACAGTGTTCCATCGCGATTCGCTGAAACCAGAGACGCTGGCCCCGGCATCGTGAAATTCTTTCCAAGTCTCTGCCGTGAACAGGTCAACCCAGTAATTGCGCTTCGGTGCACTCATTACGAGCCTCGAAAGCGCAATTATGGCCAAATTCAATAAAGAATCATGTGCTGTAGATCACTCGCCAAAGTTTCCTCCACCCTCGAACGCCCTGCTCTCAAAGCGCGTGCACTTCTTGATGAAGGCCATCTTTACCGTGCCTGTCGGGCCATTGCGTTGCTTGGCGATGATCAGTTCGGCGATGCCTTCCAGCTCCATCTTTTTCGCTTCGTCTTTTTCGTAGACTTCCGGGCGGTAGATGAAGCCGACGACGTCAGCGTCTTGCTCGATCGATCCCGATTCGCGGAGATCGGAGAGTTGCGGCTGGTGGGCTCCGGTGCGGCTTTCCGGGGCGCGGCTCAATTGCGAGAGTGCGATGAGCGGGGCGCTCATCTCTTTGGCTAACAACTTCAAGCCGCGGGACATGGCGGAGACTTCCTGGGTGCGATTCTCAAACTTCTTGCTTCCCATTCCGCCGGGGTTCGATGACATGAGCTGCAGGTAGTCGACGACGATCAGGTCGAGGCGTCCGGCCTGCTGCCTGAGGCGGCGGCACTTGGCGCGCATTTCCATCACCGAGATGCCCGGCGTGTCGTCGATGTAGAGCGGCGCTTCCATCAGCGTACCGACAGCGTTAGAGAGCTTGTTGAGCTCGTCGCGGTTGAGGAAGCCGTTGCGCATGTTGTGCGAATCGACCTTGGCGTGCGAACAGAGCATACGCAGCAGCAGCGACTCGCGCGACATTTCCAGCGAGAAGATGGCGATGACCTTGTTGTCTTTGACGGCGGAGTTCTCGGCGATGTTCATGACCAGCGAGGTTTTGCCCATGGAGGGACGGGCGGCAATGATGACGAGGTCGCCCTTCTGCAGGCCCGAGGTCATGTCGTCGAGATCGGTGAAATGCGTGGCCAGACCGGTGATTCCGGCGGTCTGGTTGGTGATGCGCTGGATGATGTTGTGGGCCTTGACGATCTCTTCGATGGTCATGAAGCCGGTATCAACCGCGTCTTCGGAGAGACGCATCAGGCCGGTTTCGGCTTCGCCGAGAATGGCTTCGACGGGCTCGGACTGCTCGATGGCGCGGGCGATGGAGTTTTGCGAGAGGTTGATGAGCCCGCGCAGCAGCGCCTTATCTTTGACGATCTTGACGTAATGATGAATGTTGGCGCGTGGCGGAACGCCGTCGGTGAGTGAGGCCAGGTAGCCGACGCCGCCCACGGCTTCGAGTTGCTGCTGCGTGCGCAGTTCCTCGGATAGGGTAATGATGTCGACGGCGCGCGAGGCCTCGATCATGTCGCTGATGCGGGCGAAGATGCGGCGGTGCGAGTCGAGCGAGAACTCGTCGGCGCGCAACGACTCGCTGGCATCGTAGTAAGCCTGGTTGTCGAGCAGGATGGCGCCGAGGATGGAGCGCTCGGCGTCCATCGAGGACGGGAGACCGCGTTCGAGGCTGTAGTCGGTGGTGGCCATTTTAAAAAGCGGATAGTGGATGGTGGATAGTGGATAGGAAAATCACATCGACAATATTGCAGAGATCCAATTCATGTTTCGAGCGAAATGCGACCGAGGGCTGAGGACAGCGCTTGGAAAAAACGAATTGCTGAGGAAATCCTTCTCGAAATAAATCCGTGCTCATCGGCGTTGATCCGCGTTGAAAGATCTCTCGCGGACCAGGGCGTCCGCGCTCCATCCTCAATCAATTATGCTACGCTTTTTGTTCGCTGGCGAAGAAAAATAGAAAGCACGGGAGAAGGCCTGGGAGACTTGGGTTCGGCCGTGGGGTTATCGGGGGAGGGTCATAGGGTGCGCGGCCCAAGCCAGCCACTTGGGCCGCGCCGTTTACAGACTTCCTGAGTCGAAGGTGCCACCAGCAATCGTCGGAGAGTTGCCTCAACAATGACGCGTGGCGCGCGAGCAGTGGCTCAAGCCGCCGGACGTTTCGAAAGCGCGGAACCGGATTGCCTGCGAAGCCCTCCGATTGTGTTGTCGCCGCGATTGTTGCCAACCGCCGCGGAGTCGCCAAGCCGCGCTCTGTACCTGCCTCGACAGCGAACCGCGAACCGAACTCCAGCCGGCTTCCTTCTTCTTGCGTCGAAAGAAGCTTTCTGCTCCTCACTCCCCTTGCCGCTGGCGCAGCCAGGATCGTTCTTTGCATCGCTTCGTGTTCAGTTCGAGAGCGGCAACCGAAGTTGCCGCAGTAAGCTCGCGCAAGACGCTCAGGCTGTCTGCGCTCGCAGTGACGGGAGAATAGAGGCGCTGATGCGCGGTCTCAAGGGAAAATTGTTTTCCGATTGTGACAAAACTGTGTGGGACGGGGATTTGCTGTGGAAGGGAGTAGGAAAAGTGGGGAGAAAATCCGATAGATACCGGCAGACAGCCGTCAGCTGGGTTTACACCGCCTTGGTTTCTGTCTCTTCGCCGGTGTTTTCGTCTTGCACGAGGCCGAACTTCTTGAGCTTGTAGCGGAGGGCATCGCGGCTGATGTCGAGCAGCTTGGCGGCCTGGGTCTGGTTGTTGTTCGACTGGCGCATGGCGAGTTCGACGAGAGCGCGCTCGACTTCCTCGAGCGAGGTGCCGCCATCGGGAATGGCGAGCGGTGGCAGGCTGCGCCCGTTGTCGAGTTGCAGGGCGCCATCGGTGGGCGTGCCGGAGACATGCTCGAAGGCGGTGACGCCGACCTGGCCTTTGCCGACAGCGAACGGCATGTAGGTGGGGCGGAGAAATTCTTCCTCCTCGAGGATCATGGCGCGCTCGATGGCGTTCTTCAGTTCGCGGACATTGCCCGGCCAGTTGTGGTTCAGCAGCAGTTTGCGGGTTTCTTCGGTGATGCCGCGGACATTCTTGCGGAACTTGCGGTTGTAGCGGTCGATGAAGAATTCGACCATCGGGAGGATGTCGTCGCGGCGCTCGCGAAGGGGCGGCAGGAAGATGGAGATGATGGCGAGACGATAGTAGAGGTCCTGGCGGAACGTGCCATCGCGGACGGCGCGTTCCAGGTCGCGGTTGGAGGCGGCGATCACGCGGACGTCAACCTGCATGTCGCGAATGCCGCCAACGCGGCGGATGACCTGGTCTTCCAGCACGCGAAGCAGCTTGGCTTGTAACAGCGGCGATAGTTCGCCGATCTCGTCGAGGAAGAGCGTGCCGCCGTCGGAGACCTCGAACAGGCCCTTCTTCATCGCCTTGGCGTCGGTGAAGGCGCCGCGCTCGTGACCGAAGAGTTCGGCTTCCATCAGCGTCTCGGGAATGGCCGAGCAGTTGACGGCGACGAATTGCTTGTCCTGGCGCGAGCTTTCGTAGTGGATGGCTTTGGCGATCAAGTCCTTGCCGGTGCCGCTTTCGCCCTGGATGAGGATGGTGGAAGCTTCGCTGGAGGCGACTTTACGGACGAAACCCATCACCTCCTGCATCTTTTTCGCTTCGGCGATGACCTCGTGATAGCCGGTGCGGCGCTTCACCTGCCCGCGCAACGATTCATTTTCCGAACGCAGGCGGCTGGCTTCGAGCGCGTTCTTGACGGTGATGGAGAGTTCGTCGAAATCGAGCGGTTTGCCGACGAAGTCGTAGGCGCCGAGCTTTAACGCGTGCTTTACGTCGTCGAGCTGCGGATCGGCCGTAATCATGATGACGGCGCGGGCGCAGTTGTTCTGCCTGATGTCCTGCAGCACCTCGAGGCCGTTCATGTCGGGAAGGCGCACGTCGAGCAGCACCAGGTCGGGGAGTTCCTCGTGGGCGAGGCGTATCCCGGAGGTGCCGTCGGGGGCGTCCATGACGTCGTAGCCCCACTCCTGGCACTTCTGGCGCAGCGACCAGCGGACGAGCTTTTCGTCGTCCACAATGAGCACTTTTTCCTGAGGCATGTTTGTCTACTTTACTACTTCTCCTGCGCGGGAATTTCCGTCACTCTTGGCTATCGGCAAAATCACGGTAAAAGTACAGCCCTCACCCGGCACGCTGGTAACTTCAAGTTTCCCGTGGTGATCTTCCACGATCCGTTTCGCCAGCGATAGCCCCAGCCCGGTCCCGTGTCCTTTGGTCGTGAAGAACGGGCGGAAGATACTGTTCAAAGTTTCAGGCGGTATCCCCGGACCGGTGTCTTTCACCTCGATCGCAGCGAGGGGGCCGCGTTGCGAAACCGTTACCGCGACCGCACCCGGGCCGTCGATGGCCTGGATCGCGTTCAGCACCAGGTTCAGCAGCACCTGGTGGATTTGTGCCGGGTCGTGCTCGACTGGCGGCAGTTCCGATTCGCGCGTGAAGTCGAAATGGATCGGCTTCGACTTGGCCTGCTCGCGAGCAAACATCAAGGCATGTTCGGCAGTGGTATTGAGATCGGCAAGCTGGATTTGCGGTGGCTTGGGGCGAGCGGTCTCCAGCAGGTCGGTCACGATACGGTTGATGCGCAGTACCTCTTCACGAACATCCTTTAGGACTTCTTGCGCGGGGCTGGTGGCAGGGACGTCGCGGCCGATGATGTCCATAACTCCGGCGATTCCCGCCAGGGGATTACGGATTTCGTGGGCCAATCCGGCAGCGAGTTCTCCCATGGTGGCGAGGTGCTCGGCGCGAGACATCTGGGTGGCGTGCAGTCGTTCGATCTCCAGGCGGCTTTCGCGCAGTTGCTGCACCATGGTGTTGAAGTTGCGGCCGAGGTCGCCGATATCGTCTTTGCGCTCGCCAAACGAAACGGTGGCGTAGAGGTCGCCATCGCTCACGCGCTGGATGCGATCTTCCAGTTCCAGCATGGGCCGGCGCACGACTAACGCCAGTGTGACGACCATGACGGCGCAGACGATGATAGCGCCGACGGCTGCCATCAGCAGGACGGTGTGGCGTTCCGGTCCGGCGAGCGAGACGGTGGCAATCACGAACAGGATGAGCCCGTTGAATAGCGCCGCCGCCACCGGCAACATCGTCTTCAGCTGCCAGGTCAGGCGCAGAGGCCGCTGCGACGTTGCGGGCTTGCTCGGTGCCGTCAAGGTGGTGCTGGCCATTATCGTTATTTACCCAAACGTCTAAAACCCCACTTAATCAAAGGATGGTTGAGTGGGGCACCTATTCCGAAAGAGCACCGCCCGGGCGCGCATGCGTTCTGTTTCCGGGCGGTGCACTGAAACTCAGGCGTACGCGTGCAAGCCGGGCAGCAGGTACGTGACGCCAAAGAAGGTAAACATCACGACTGCGAATCCGCCAATCGCGAAGTAGGCTGCGACGCGTCCGCGCATGCCGCGAGTCACGCGCATGTGCAGATACGCCGCATACACCAGCCAGGTAATGGCGGCCCAGGTTTCCTTGGGATCCCAGCTCCAGTACGAACCCCAGGTGCGGTTGGCCCAGTAAGCTCCGGCAGCGATCATGAGGGTCAGCAGCGGGAACGCGATGCCGATGGTCTTGTAGGTGATACGGTCGAGCGCATCGGCAGTGGGCAGCAGGCGCTCCAGGTCGCGGCGGCGCCATACCATCATCAGGTAGAGCAGGGAGGCGAAAATTCCAGACACCAGGCCGGCGAGAATGAACGGGCTCGCCGCCAGGCTGGTCTGGAAGGTGCCGTCGGCATCCGCCGAGTGGTAGAAGCCTCCGCGGGCGCGCAGGACGAAGAAGGCCAGGGCCAGCACTTGCAGAGCGATGCTCAAGAAGACGCCGCGGCTGGCCAGCAGATACTTGCTTTCGTCGTGCTTCACGCGGCCCCAGGCGTAGAACACGAGCGGCGCGAACACGGCGAGTGTCACGATCGCAAACAGCCATCCGAGATCCGGAACGGTCACGAAAAGCCGCACACCGCGCTGGAGAAAGACTTCTTCCTTGTTCTGGAAGTCCCACGCGATCAGGCTTAGTCCGCCTGCACCAGTGAAGCGCGTCGCCAGGATTGCGATGTAGATCGCTGAAACCATGGCGCTGGTGGCGGCCTGGAAGGTTTCGGTCTTCATGTTGTCCTGGATCAGGAACATGGTCGCCAGCGCGAAGCTTAATGCGCACGCCGCGTAAGCCAGCATGGCCAAAGTGACGTGAATGTGCAGCCATGTGGACTGCAGCGCCGGAACCAGGGGGCGAACTTCGTTGGGCAGCAATTGCATCAGCACCACGCCGACCACCGCTAATGGCATGGTTACGGAGCCGATCACCTGGACCTTGTATTTCCGCTCGGCGATCAGGGTCAGCAGGGCCACGGTCCAAACGAAGCTGAGCAGCATTTCGTAAACGCTGGCGAACGGTGGATGCCCGGCGGAATACCAGCGATGCGCTCCTGCCACGGTGTTCGCAAGGAAGCCAAGCAAAGTCAGGAGCGAGGCCGTCTTCACATAGCGATCGAGGCCGGTAACGCCAAAACCTATGTACAGCGCCGATGCTCCAGCATAAAGAATGAGTGCTACGTATAAAAGATTGCTTTCGGTAAAGAAGGGCGCGGGTGGTGCGCCGGGCGCCGGTTTTACTGTATTCAGGAATGCCACAAACAGCAGGAACACGATACCGATGGTGACCGCCACCAGCAGCGCATAACCTGATTTCTGCGGGTGTTCTTCGACTGTGGCTCGAGCCATGTTGTCCTCCGTCCTCTCTCTCTCGACCCTAGGCGTGGGCCAGCGATTTCTCCTCTGTGGTGCCTACCGCGGACTGAATCTGCAACTCGTTGCGGATGTGACCGGCGATCTCCTTGAATTCGTCGGCGTAGTGTTCGCGGTTCTTGTCGGCTTGCATGCCGATCCAGAGCACCGTTCCCAGCTTGGGATCGTTCACCACCACTGCCCAATAGCGGCGATGCACGCAGTAGAACGCCATGGTTAAACCGACCGCCATCAGGAGCACGCCACCCCATACTCCCCATTGGCCGGGCTCATGGGAAACAGATAGTCCGGTGAAGGGAGCCAGTTCTCCGCTCTTGTACGCGAACGCCCAGGGCGTCGGACCGGCGTTGGAATTCTGCGGATCTTCGGGCAGCAGCCAGGTTCCGGTGGTTCCGGCTTTCTTCGATTCGATCTTCAATTGAATTGCGGGATTGACCGGGTCGTTGGAACGGGCGTAGATCTGCCCGTCGCGGATGACGTAATCGGGAATGAAGTTCGTGATCTGCACCGTCGCGTCGTCGTCGATGGCGGTGGCCGCGTTTCCGCGAAGGGTGACTTCTTTTCTAACCTTGGGATCTGCTTTCAAAATTGCGAGCAGCGTGAGGCTGTCGATTTTGCGGCTGTCGCCAAACGTGGATTGATAGAAGCGCACGCCGCGGTAAACCAGCGGGTCGTTCACCACGATCTGCTTCTTCATCACTTCTTTGCCGTCCTCGATCACCGTGAGGTCCGACCACCACTTCTTCGGACTGCCGTCGGCGTAGTTCTCGCGGCCGCCGTCGTCGAAACGAATGGCGAAGGGAAGCTCTTTAACTTTCTTGGTCGACAGCTCGACCTGGCTGAGAGTCTGGCCCTTCACCAGCATCAGGAAGCCCTTGTATCCGACCAGGGCGTCGACGATGCCGCCCAGGAAGATCAGCAGCAGGCTGGCGTGAATGATGTAAACGGCGAGCACGGAGAAGCGGTTGCGCTCCGCATACAACGACGCTTCCTTGCCGGGCCCGACGCGTTCCGCTTTCAAATGGACCTTCTGGAAGGCGCGTTCCGCCAGCGACAGCGCGGCATCTTCGTCGGCCACGGGAATCTTGTCCTGCATGGGAAGCACGGCGCGGAAATGCGAGTCGGTGACCTTGTAGGGATTGGTCAGCACCTTCCAGGCGCGCGGAAAACGATCGATGGAAACAAGCACGATGCTGGTGGCGACCAGCACGAGCAACACCACGAACCACCAGGCGTGAAACACATCGGTCAGGCCCAGCTTGTCGAGCCAGTAAAGCGCCGACGGCGAATAGGTGCGCTCGATCTGATCGGCCTCGGTAGTGGGGCGCTGCAGAACTACGGTTCCGATCGCGGAAGCGATCACCACCAAAATCAAGAGGATGACCCCTGTCTTGATGGAGGAAAGCGTTCTCAAAACTCTGCTCAGGGGATTCCGCGTTGGCATTTTATGTCTCCTGTCTCAATCGAGTTGGAAGTGCAAGTGGGCTTCCATCTCCGGTGCGTCCGCTAAACGGCAGATTCGTCTCGGTTTCCCTTGCCATGCGCTGGCGCAAGTGGTTGATTTCTGTGCGAATCCGCGCATTCAGTGTTGGGAACCGCGCACCCCGCGTGCACTTATCATCGCTAAACGCCGACCAAACTGGTTGTGAAGTCCGTCACAAGTTCTTGTGAGCACTGTCCTAAGGGATTGCCGAGGCCGGGAGTTCTAATCGGCACAGTTCGCCACATCCACGGCCCAAACTCTCAACGGGAAGACGGGGCGAAAGAAGGGATCCTATGGGTCCGAGGGGAAGAAATACTCAAAAAGCGGCAGTTACGGGGTGCGTGATTTCACCGTCGCCCCTGCGGGAGAACGCCCAGCACCCCCTGGGTATTTCGCGCTCGAACGGCTTCCAAACCAGCAAAAGCAAAGAGAATCTGTGTGGATTCAATGACTTGGCAGAGGGGCTAAGTTTTTGGCGGCTGCGGCAGGATGCGTGCACGAAGGTACCTGCTCGGGAGGTGTGTGCGTGTATTCCCGACGATTTGTGAGTTTCGGGTCTTTTTAGTCCGGAATACGCGGGTCGTGGCAGGAGCCCCGGGTCAGCAAAACGGGACAAACGGTACCTCGGAAGCAGTGAATGCAGTGATTAGTCGAAATGACTGGCAGTATCAGGAGGTCATCCACATGAAGAAGCTAAAGGGAACAAGTTATCGGGTTCCCATTTTGATTCTTATTCTTACAGTCATCTGTTCTATTTTTGCGTCAGGACAAGCGCAAGATAAACTTCTTACCAACTCAACTTCCAACAACAACACCGCCAATGGCGCGACCGTCAATTGCGCGAAATTTGCGGCGGATGGCGTTACGTGCGTCGCCGGCCAGTACTACCACAGTGACGGGGCGGAATGGTGGAATACCTGGAATTCGACGTTCCAGACCGCCAGTCCGCGCAAGTATGGCGCGTACAAAGCCTACGCTTCGGGCGATGGCTACTACTCGTCGACAAGTATCCCTTCGAATCCGTGCTGGGGCTGCCATCATGGCAATCCGACAAGCAGCGTTGACGCTAACGGAAACGTGGTTGGCAACGGCATCGGCGCGAACTACATGACCATGGGGCATAAGAACATGCTCCGTAAGGTCAAACCAGGCCAAGCCCCTTATAACCTGGAAGGGCTGCCCCTCTACAGCACCACCGGTAACATGGATGCTGCCGGAAACCTCTACGATTGGACCGGTAATACGTTATCGCCAGACGGCGGAGTCACGAAGGGACCAGCGAGCATCACGTTGGCCGGTTCCACCACGCCGCTTCCGATGTACTACCTCTTTGGTTGGACCGATGCTCCCGACACTCTGTATCAGGGCGGAGGAAACGGAACAGCCGGGTACAACTACCAGTGCGGACGCTGCCACACCAGCGGCTATCGGTTCGATAACAAGGGACCCGAACCCACGGACTACAATCTCAACCCTATCTCTGATGCCAACCTGAGCCGGTATCCGGCTTCGGGCGGCAAAGGCCAGGGCGAAACGTCTTCGTGGATGCTGAGCGGTATCCAGTGCGAACGGTGCCACAAGGCGGATATGCAGTTCGACTCCAGCGTTTACAACCCGACCGTAAATTCGCCTGCCGTGGGAACCTCCTCGGGTGGTCGCATCAGCCACCTGGTGAGCGCTCTCGTCGGCAGTTCCGCCGTGCCGCCCAGTTTCATGCTGGATGGAACGGCCGGATATGTTCGGCCGTTGCCGGTAGTGCCGGTTAACGAGAAGGGAACCGCGCTCTGCATCGAGTGTCACCGGCAGGAAGTGTCGAAGGCTGGTACCGGCGGCGTGTTGGGAGAGACTCATCCCGCCCAACTGCCTGGCCAGACCTTGGGAATCGCCGGCATCGCCGACGGCGCGTTCAAGTCGAGCGGCAAGTGCTCGGACGGCAAGACCTACGACAAGAACTCGGTCGCGAACGACTACGCTCTCTGTCTTGCGGCCGGTCAAACCTACGGACCGTACGCTCCGTCGATGTCGCACGGCGCCAACGGCGCGCAGGCGTTCTTGAACAGCCCGCATGCTCGCTTCGTCGGAACCATCGACCAGACAACGCAGAACTCGCCTGACCTTTCCATAACGCTGACAGGAACATACAACAGCCACTTTGCGGACCAGGGTCAAGCGCCGTTCGCGAAGACGGGTACTGCGCCGAGCGGCCTCACCGCCACGTCCGGGTACACGCCGGGGGATTCCACCAAGAACGGTGGCTGCACGAACTGCCACGACGTTCACAACACCCTGTTGGAAGTCAACGCGACGAACGTTTCGAAACCGATCGTTCGCGGCTGCGTGGACTGCCACACCAACAACCGGTATGGGGTTTCTTTGCCCACGCACTCGCATGGCGACGGAACACCGTTCCCGACGGGATATGAGACGTCGGATCCATCCGCTCCTTGCATTACCTGCCACATGGGTGCTGCGAGCGGCACGCCCACCTACCACTACTTCCGGATTAACCCGGACGTTGCATACAATACCTTCCCGTCGGCTGCACAGTACTACGGCGTGCTCGGCGGCGGAAACCAGCAGCCGAACACGTATCCGGAGACGTACTACAGCTCCACCGGACCGAAACAGTACAACGCGGTTGGGCTGGACGTAGACATCGCCTGCGGCCAGTGCCACACCGGTGGCAACGGATCGAACCCGTACGGAATTACTCCGCGGAGCGCTCCGGTGTTCACGCGTGCGCAGTTGTCGACCTTCGCCACGGGCATGCACAACACGGCGCCTAAGGTTGCTTCGGCTCCCGTCTTCACCGTTGCGGGCAGCACGTACAACGCGGGCACCAAGTTGAACGTGGGCATGACCGAAGCGACGGTTAACGCGGGTATCTGCTACACCACCGACGGAACCACTCCGCGTTGGGAAGACCAGACCCCGACTGCCGAAGTGGCGACCATGGAATGCACGAGCTCTGCAACCGTACCAGCCGGGCCGAGCAATCCGGGTACCGCATCTGTGTACAGCGGAACTCCACTCGTGGTTACTACTCCCACCACGTTCAAAGCCATCGCCGGCGGAACTAACGCTTCCGGTAATGTCTTTACTCCGAGCTCCGTGGTCACGGTCAGCTACAACTTCGTTGCGGCATTGCCGACCTTCAGCCCGGCCGCTGGACAGTACACCGTTCAGCAGACGGTTTCGTTAGCTGGAGGAACGGGTGTGAAGTACTGCGCGGTTCCCCTTGGCCAGGCCTGCACGCCGACGACGGCGTATGCCGCTCCGATCTCGGTGTCGGTCCCGACCACAATCCGTGCGGTCAACGCTCCTGCTGGCTTTGTGAGCAGCGGGGTAACGTCCGCAACCTACAACATCGTACCCGCGCCTCCGACGTTCTCGCTGCTTGGCGGCATTTACACCGGAGCGCAGTCCGTAGTCATTACTGGACCGGCTAACACGACCATCTACTACACGACGGACGGTTCCATACCGACGACGGCAAGTGCCTCGGCAGCGTCGCCGGCTACGGTGCAGGTCCCGAGTTCGATGTACCTGAGAGCTATCGCCGCGTACGTTGTCGGCAACCAGACTGCGAAGAGCAGTGTGGCCACCGTGGCGTACACAGTTCAGTTGGTGCGGCCTGGCCGTTCTCAGAGAGCCCCCGCAGTTGCGGTGACGGCCCCTGTACCAGTTGTGCAGATTAGAACTGCAACAGTTACTGCGGAAGCTGCGCCAGTCGTGCAAGCAAGCCCAGCGACAGTTGCGAAGACGACCCCTGCAACAACTGTGCAGACCAGCCCGGCAGCAGTCGCTCCGGCGACCGTTGTGGTGGCGATCCCTGTCATCGATTCGCAGGCCAGTACGGCTACGGACGATTCGGCAACTGATGACCAGGGAAGTCCGGCAACCAAGAAGGGCAACTCTGACGAGTCCCGCAAAGCAGCGAAGAAGGCTGCTGAGTAAGGACTGATCAGGCTGTAGGAACAATGGATCTATTAACGAACTTTATTTCGGAGAAACGTTATTTATGAAAAAGCTAATTGTTCTGTTGGCGATAGTTCTGGTTGCGTCGTTCGCCTTCGCGCAACAAAGCCCAAGCGGCCAGGGAGCGACAGCGCTGAACGGCGGAGTCGTTGAGAATTGGAACAGCGTCGCTGCTGGCGCTGGTCCGAACAACCTGGGCGGCCCCGGCCTCGGCCGGCACGACCTGTTGAACGCTAACACCGGGCAGCCGCTGGGTTGCGAAACCTGCCACCTGCCCCACACCGCGCCGACCTATGGGAAGGCGTTCCTGTGGGCGTGGAAGACCGTTCCCACCAGCGTTACCACCTATGTCACTGACACCAACCCGTCCGGCACCGACACCCTGGTGACGGTCACCAACCGCACCCAGGCCAGCAGTCGCTCCATGCTCTGCCTGACCTGCCATGACAGCACTTCGGCGAACTCCAACGGCATCACCGGCGGAGTACTGGTTAACGGCGGTCCGTTCCCACTGCTGACGACGGTCGGCGGCGTCGGCGACATCGGCACTCAGCACCCCGTCAACGCCCTGGTTCCCACCGGCCTCGATTACCAGCCGGTAAGCCCGGTCGGAAATATCACGCAATCGACGGATGCTGCCACGGCGACGATCGGTGCCGATGCCCTCCCACTGTGGGGCAGCGACTATCGCGTGCAGTGCACCAGCTGCCACGACCAGCACAATGACTACACCACCGACAACGGTAACCAGGGTGGAGTTCCATTCCTCCGCGTTGCCAACACGAATGGCACCGCGCTGTGCCGTGAGTGCCACAACAAATAAATTGCAGTCGTTTCCCGGAGAGGGAGAAATTCCCTCTCCGGTTTTTCGAAAACTCCCGTGAGTGGCGGGAGATAAAAGGGTCCACGGGGTGTGTGGGGAAGCTACCAACGAGTGGACAGGGGCTGTCAGGAGATAAGTTTCTGGCAGTAACAAGGCCAAAGCGGGGCCATTCTTATCCGGAACGCCACCGCCTCGGCTCTCGTGGCAAGACGCAAAAAACTGTACTCGCCGAGATCATTATAACTTCGGATTTTTATGTACTGGCGAGTAATCCAATTCGGCACACGACCGGGACCATGCCCGGAACCCGCGGATAGACCGAGGATCTACCTTCTTTTCCTGGTTCTCTGCCTCGGTGGCTGGGCGAACAACGCATTCGCCGGCATTCATCCAGTTCAGTTGGAAAGCGCTGCCGACACCGATACGTGTCTCCAGTGTCACGAAGAAAAGAACAAGGGGGCACACGTCCATCCGGCCGTCGCCATGGGGTGCCTGACCTGCCACGTCATCCGCAATACCAAAGACACCACGCGGGTGAACCTGAAGAATGCGAAGCCGTCTACGCTGTGCTTCCAGTGTCACGCCGACAAGCAGGTGAAGGAGAACGTACGCCAGGTCCACCCGCCGGCGGTTGAAGACTGTTTGAAGTGTCACGATCCGCACAGTTCGCCGAATGAGCGCCTGCTGCTGAAACCGGCCACGGGCGAGAAGAAAGAGAACCTCTGCCTCGATTGTCACCAGCAGGGCGTCAACGTTCCGGAAAAGGGAAGCCGCCATGCTGCGCTCGACATGGGATGCCAGACCTGCCATGTAACGCACAAGGTAGGCAAAAGCGGGCAGCAGGAAAACGACTATCACCTCACCAAGCCGGCGCCCGAATTATGCCTCGGCTGTCACGACGTAACCGATAAGGATTTAGTCAAGGCGCACCAGGGGCAGCCATTCGAGAAAGCCACGTGCACGAATTGCCATAATCCGCACGATTCCGCGCTGCCCAAGCTGATGCAGAAGCACGTGCATCCGCCCTTCGCGGATAAGAGCTGCGACACGTGCCATCAGCCTCCGAAAGACGGCAAGGTCGTGCTCACGCAAACCGACTCGCGTGCGCTGTGTGCGATGTGCCACGACGAGCAGGTGAAGAAAATCGACAGCGCCAAGGTGCCGCATCCGGGAGCGCAGGGCGAGTGCGTGGCTTGCCACAGCCCGCACGCAAGCCGCGCGCCGCGGCTCCTGCAACCCGATCCGGTCACCGTTTGCGAGAGTTGCCACAGCACGCAGGCGGAGATCCACCAGACGCAGAAGGTGCTGCACAACCCGGCCTACAAGCAGGCGTGCAGCATCTGCCATGTGCCGCACGGGAACGATCGCGAACACCTGCTCCGGACCGAGGTCAACCAGTTGTGCCTGACCTGTCACGGACCCAACGCGAGAGGCACGAAGGTGCCTGACAGCAACGACGTCACCATCTTCGACGGGGCCGTGCGCCTGCCCGAAAGCTATCTCGACCAGATCACCGTATTGCGCCTGGACGACCGGGGACGCGGGCATCCGCAACAGGGCCATCCGGTAGGGGGCGTTCTCGACCCATCCGATCCGCAGAAGACCAAGAGCATCACCTGTGTGCGGTGCCATAACCCGCATGGCGGGGACAAGGCACTTTTGGCGACCGGCAAGGACGGGAGCGAATCGCTGTGTTCGCAATGCCACGCGAACTTCCGCGCGACGACCACGCCGATTCAGCAAACGCCGGTCACGGACGACAGAAAGAAGAAGAAGAGGAAGTAGCTATGAAGCTCCGGTTGAGCAAACGCATTCCCGGTCGCGCCATCCTGGCCGCGCTCGCTGTCGTGGTCCTGGCAATGCCGGGCTGGGCTGGCGGCAAAAAGAACGCGGTCAAGATCGACACTTCCAAGCTGGTCTGGCCGCAGCCTCCAGATCAACCGCGCATTCTTTATCTCGGCCAATACAACGGCGAACTCGACGTGCTGGGCAAGAAAGCACAGCAAGCCGGGATGTTGTCGCGCTTGGCCGGGGTAAACATTGCACCGGAGGAACGCCCAAGGCTGGTCAAGCCTTACGGCGCTGCGGTTGATTCCAAGGGCCGCGTGTTCGTGGCCGACACGCCGCAGCACCTGGTATTTGTTTTCGACCTGGAACACAAGACCATCGCGTTCCGTGGAGACAAGGCGCCCGCGAATATCGTTTACCCGATTGGGGTTGCGGTGGACGAGCAAGACCGCTTGTTCGTGTCCGATTCCAAGTTGCACCAGATCACCTGCTTCGGCCCGGAAGGAGATGTTCGCGGTGTGTTCGGTGAAAAAGACCTTCTACGTCCGGCGGGAATGGCGGTGGATAACCCCTTGCACCGCCTGTACGTCGCCGACGTCGGCGGCAAGCGCATAGCTGTATTCGACCTCACCACGCTGAAACTCACGGGCTATTTCGCCGAATTCAAAAGCAAAGACGACGACAGGTCCGGTGCCTTGACCAATCCCAACAGCATCGCAGTCGATCCGGATGGGTTGATCTACGTCACGGACGCTTTTGTTCCGCGAGTGTTCGTTTACGACACCGACGGCAATTTTGTGCGCGTCTGGGGCAAACGAGGCGACGGTCCAGGGATGTTCGCCCGGCCTAAAGGCATCGCGATCGATGGGGACGGTCATGTGTACGTCGCGGACGCCCAACTGAATCGGCTGCAGGTCTTTTCGTCGGAAGGCGCGCCCTTGCTGGAACTGGGCGGCAGCGGGGTAGGGCCTGGGCAGTTCATGCTGATGGCGGGACTCGCCAGCGATACTCAAACGAACCGGATCATCGCCGTCGACCAGTTTCCGCCCCGGATCGAGGTTTTCCGGTACGTGAGCGACGCCGAGGCAGAGGCGGCGAAGAAGGGTCAAAAGATTCCCCCTCCAGCCGCAAGCCCGCCGGAAGCGAACAAGGCACAGGCTCCCGCTGCTCCCGCGGCACAAGCCCCGTCAGGTCCCACCATCGAGGAACTCCAGAAGGAACTAGCGGAGCTGAAAGCGAAGCTGGCCGCGCAGGAGCAGCAGAAGAAGGATGCCGGGAAGGGAGCGGCAGGAACCACTGACAAGACGGCGCAGCCGCCGTCGCCGGAACCACCGAAATCAGAAACGGAGGCACCGAAGCCGCCCCAACCATAGCAGTCCAGGGGTCAGGTGTGAGCCTATGAAGAGAAGTGCAATCATAACTGTAACGTTACTATTTATCTCGTCTCTCGGTTTGGCAGCGCAGATGCAATTGCAATCGTCGCACCAGCCGACCCTCACGATGCCGCCGGCGAGTTCGGCGGGGGTTCCTGAAGTTGCCGCGATCTCGACCAAGCCGCCGACGGCGCAGGTTGCTCGCATTAACGGCGTTGTCGTTACGCAGGCGCAGGTCGATGAGGAGATTCAGCGCCTCTTTCCGTATTTCGCCATTCACGGTGGCCGCGTCCCGGAGGGCGCCCGGAAGCAGTTGCAGGATCAGGCCATCCACGACGCGGTGTTGCACGAATTGATGTACCAGGAAGCGCGCCGGCGTGGATTGCAGGTGCCACCGGAAGCCTGGCAGAAGCGGCTGACCGACATCCGGAAGAATTTTCCGACGCGCAAGGCGTACGAAGAGACTGCCGTCAAGCAGTACGGATCGGTAGCGGAGTTTGAGCGCCGTCTTCGCCGCGCCATGTTGGCCGAGCAATTGTGGAAGACCGAAGTGACGAGCAAGTCGGCGGTCACCACGGAAGAGGCGCGCGCCTACTACGCGAGCCACAAGGCGCAGTATGTCCGGCCCGAGGCGGTCTGGCTGCAAACGATCTCGATCAACTTTCCCAAGAGTGCAACCGCGGAACAAAAACAGGAAGCGCGCAAGATTGCCGAGCAGATCCTGGCGAAAGCCAAGGCAGCCAAGAGCTACGACGAGTTCGGCGTGCTGGCGGAACAGCTTTCCCAGGACAACTGGCGGGTGATGATGGGCGACCACAAGTGGGTGCATCGCGGAACCGTCACCCCTGACATCGAATCGGCTGTCTTCAGCCTGAAATCGGGCGAGACGAGCGGAGTGGTGGAGGCCGCCACCGGGTATCTCATTCTGCGCGCGAACGAGCACCAGCAGAAACGCCAGATGACGTTCGACGAGATGAGCGCGACCATCCGCAAGGGATTGGAGAGCGAGAAACGCGGCAAGCGGTCAACCGATTTCGAAGCAGCGCTCCGCAAGAGTGCAAAGGTCGAAATGTTATGACCCTTCCTGGCTTCATGAGACATATCGTCATCTTCACTGTGGTGATTGCGACGATGCCGGTGCTCACCTGGGCGCAACAGTCCGAGGTGCCACCGTTGTCTCTCGGAGCCCGCATCATCTTCGGTTATGGCCTTTACCAGCAGGGAACCTATACCAACAGCGGACCGTCCGCTACCCTGGATGCCAATCTTGACGGTTACTGGCGCGATCCGAGGATCCTGCAGTTCAGCGTTCAACCGATGGTCACCATGGGATCGATCGTTCCGGGCACGGAAATGGGAAATCCGCTGACAGGATTCTCCGGTGTCGGCATTTTCATGCAGGGCAGCTCCTTCCCCCTGACTGTCTCTTACAGCCGCAACAGCAGTTCACTGGAAGAATCGGGGTACCAAGGCTCGCAGCATCCCGGACTGCTGAGCGGAATCTCTCTCGGAACAACCAATACCGTTTTCAACGTCAACTGGATGCTGCGGTTCAAGCACTTGCCGATCGTGACCTTTGACTATAGAGACACCGGATATAGCTCAGATTTGCCGAAGGAGTTCGCGACCGGCATCGACCGAAACCTGAAGCATTTCGGAGCCCACCTGCAGTACAGCGTGGCGGGTTTTCATATCGGCGCCTGGGATCAGCGCACCAAGTCAGACGTGACTAACCCTGATGTTCTCGAAGGCGGCGTGGAGAGCGACCATAACAATACGAACGAGTACGGGTTCAACGTTTCCCGGCGCTTACCCCTGGATTCCATGCTCGGGTTAAGCGGCGATCAATCGGACTCGACTTTCACCTTCGACGGCCAGAAAACCGATATCACCGTCAAGAACGCGAACGCCTTCCTGAGTTCGCAACCATTCAGCCGGCTGACAACGTCTCTGCAAGCGCAGTACACCAGCAACCTGCAAGGCTATCAGTTGGAGCAGGCGCTGGCCGGAACGGGTGTTCCGGTGGGCACCACTTCACCTGGATCCGCTTCACCCCTGGTTTATCTCGCCGCGCCTTTCAGCACGACGACCTTTGGAGGCGGGGTGGGATACCGCTTCGGACACGGCATCACCTTGAGTGGAAGTGCCGGAGAGGGGCACTCCTCGCACCAGGGAAACATGATCCGCTGGAGTTTCGGTCCGAGCTATCAGCATTCGTGGCGTTCGGGTTCGATCGCCACCGGTTATTTTTATAACTCCTTCGATACGCAGACGGAGATCGTCAATTACCTGAACCAAAGTTCCTACACTTTCTTCTATCAGACGGTTGACACCAACACCGGCACGGTGAGCCTCAACCAGGGACTGCCTGACAATTTCAAGCTCACCGCCAATACGCACGTATCGATCGGCACTCTCAAGGACAATGGGATACCGTATCCCAATCACGACTACGGGGGACTTGCTTCCGTGGAGCACCCCGTCGGACAGTGGTTGCTCACCGGATCGGTAAACGTAGAGAAGAATGACGCCGATCACGAACTGATCCATAACGAGAGCACGGCGAAAGCGTTCTCTCTGACCGCTGCCTATCACGGCCTGAACATTTCGGCGACCCGTTCATACGGAAATGGCCTGGCGCTTCAACTGGGCGACAGCCTCGTCTTTGTCAACAACCCAACCGTAATCACTCCTGTCATCGGGGCGCCTGTGCTCAGCAGCACAACGGGTACATCGCTGGTGGGATCGTATCGAACCCGAAACGGCCGTCTCGTGATCATGGGAAACTTCGGCCATTTCAACTACCAGACCGCCAGCCTGACGACGAACCAGAACACGTTCGTCAATCTTCGCGTGGCGTACAAGCTTAGGCGCTTGCGCCTGGTAACAGGTTTTATAGACAATACGCAAGAGTTAGGGACCAATTCTTTGGGGAACTTCAACACCCGGGTGTTCTACTTCCAGGTTGAGCGCGTTCTCCGGTTTTTTTAGGAGTACGTAATTTGAGAGGACCGGGCTCAAGACTTCAATTGCTAAGACTTCTCCTTGTCGGGTTGGTCGTGCCGGTCTCTCTATTCGCCACAGAACCCAAGCAGAAAGCTCGGGCGTCGGTGCTTGCTCCGGTCATCACAATGGATGGCGGCCGGCGGCTCGAGTTTGTCGGCGCGTTCTCCTCCGAGAAAGAAGTGAAAGGCGCGCGCTCTTTTTGGAAACGAGCGGTGGATGTTCTCGCCGGTCCCCCGAGTTATGGGAAGCTGATCCGTCCGTACGCGGTTACGCTCGATTCCCGCGGCCGCATCATTGTTACCGATCCCGGGGCGATGGCCGTTCACGTTTTTGATTTCGCGAACAAGCAATATCGCCGCCTGGAACGCGGTAAGGGCCAGGACCTGTTGTCTCCCATCGACGTTGCCGTGGATGGTCAGGACAACATCTACGTCACCGATTCCATCAGTGGCAGGATTTTCGTATTCGAACCGTCGGGCAAGTTCTCGCGCTTCGTGGGCTCGGTGACGAAGCAGGAAGGCATTTTCAAGCGTCCTACCGGCATCGCCATTGACAAGCAGAAGGGAGAGTTGTTCATCACCGACACCCTGCGGGACAAGATTTTTGTCATGGACCTGCAAGGTCACGTGCTGCGGGAATTCGGAGGCCACGGCAACGGTCCTGGCCAATTCAACTTCCCCACGGAACTCGTTCTTCACGGCGAAGAACTCTATGTCGTGGATGCCATGAACTTCCGGGTGCAAATTCTCAGTACGCAGGGAAAATACCTGACGCAGTTTGGGGAACTTGGCGAAGAGATGGGAAGGATCTATCGTCCCAAGGGTCTATCGGTCGACAGCGAAGGGGATGTTTACCTGGTCGAGGCTCTGCTTGACGCGGTGCAAGTGTTCAATCGCGAAGGCTCGTTACTGTACACCTTCGGCAAGAGCGGGGGCGGTCCCGGCGAGATGGAGTTGCCTTCTGGATTGTGGATCGACGCTAATGATCGGATTTATGTTGCCGATTCCTATAACCAGAGAGTCCAGGTGTTTCAATTCACCAGCGCCCAACACGCCAAAGGGGGACAGCACTGATGCGGTTTGTGCGCACAAGCCGATGGCTGATTTTCCTGTACTGCCTGCTGGCGCCTTTCCCCGGCATGGCGCAGCAGATGGGCACTATCCAGGGATCGATGCACGACCTGTCCATCACCGGCGGCGGGCAGCTCAAAGCGAGCGCCGAAACGCGCGTTTGCCTGTTTTGTCACGCTTCCCACCTTGCCAATACCGCCGGGGTCAAGCCGCTCTGGAACCAGCAGCTATCGACGGTAGCTTCCTACAACCAGTACAGCAGCACCACGTTCACGCAAGTCGGAACCCCGCCATCGACGCGCAGCAAACTCTGCCTGAGCTGTCACGATGGCACCGTCGCGATTGGCCAGACTTATTCGAATAACGGCGTCCCGATAACCATGCAGGGCGCCCTGCATGCGACCAGCAACCTGGGGACGGATCTAAGCAACGATCACCCGTTTGGCTTCCCCTTGCCGGCCCTCGACGATGGAGAAATCAGGCTCTCGCTCGCAACATCGCCACCATCAGCCGCCGATCCGGCGGTAAAGCTGGTGGACAACAAGATTGAATGTATTACCTGCCATGAGCCGCACACTCCGAATCTCGACAGCTCGGTGCAATTCCTGGTGCGCAACAACAGTACCGGTGCGCTGTGCACGGCCTGCCACGACCCGGCACGCGGATCCCTTTCAGGATGGCTGGCCAGTCCGCATTCGACCTCAGGGTCCCCGGTGGCTGGTAGCGCGGGCTTGCCGTACTCGACGGTGGGTACGAACGCGTGCGCCAGTTGTCACAGCGGACACAACACTCCGGGCACCAGTTCGCGGCTCTTGCGCAGCACCGAGACGAATACTTGCGGCAATTGTCATGGCGCGGCAGCAAATTTGAATCCGCCGTTGCCCAATGTCGTTACCGAAGCCGCCAGCCCTTACGCACATCCTATCGGCGCTCCGATTTCGCCGCCGCACGATGCGGCTGAGGCATTGCCAGTCAACAGTTCACGGCACTCCGAATGCGCCGACTGTCACAACGCTCACGCCGCGCAAAGCCCCGGGGCGAGCGCCCCGCCGGCGGTGCCCAAAGAACTGGCCGGAGTTTCGGGTATTGCCGCCAGCGGAGGCCTGGTCGCTCCCGCCAGCAATGAGTACGAAATCTGTTTTAAGTGCCATTCCGACAGCAACAACAAGCCGCAGTCGCCTACCTATGCCGTATACGGGCGCGAACCGATTCGCGCCGCCTGGTCAAATGACCCTTACAACGTTCGCCTCGACCTGAATTCTCCGGTGGCCCGTCACAACGTCACGCAGCCGGCCCGCCCGGGAATTTCTCCGAGCTTGCGCGTTACGATGCTTGATCTCGTAGGGAACCCGACCGGACGCTCGCTGCAGACCAGCGCTTATATCTATTGTTCCGATTGCCACAACAACGATTGGGCGCGCGGTTCCGGCGGCAGTAACGCTAACGGACCGCACGGCTCCAAATGGCCGCACATCCTTGAGCGGCAGTACCAGGAGAATGCGATTCCGGGACAAGCGGGAGGGAACTTCAACGCAATCGCCTACACGTCGGGGGTGAACAACCCTTACGCTTTATGCGATAAATGCCACGATCTGGACAACCAGCTTGGCCTCGCGGGAGCGGGGCCCGATTCGGCATTCCACAAACACCAGCTTCATGTCGTGCAGGTTGGCGCCTCGTGTTCTGTGTGTCATGCCTCGCATGGTGTCCAGGGGGCCACTTCGGCCAACAACGCGCACCTGGTGAACTTCGATACGCAGATCGTGGCGCCCGTTGGAACCAATCCCGTTCCGTATATCGACACTACGACTCGCCAATGCTTCCTGTCTTGTCACGGTCAAACGCACAACGGAACCAGCTACTGACCTGGCATTTCGATCAAGAACCTGCGCGACGGCAGGGAAGCGGTCACGGAAAGGCTGGCCGTATGCCTACGCTTTACCTCTGACTTTTGCAAACCACCAGCGCACGCCAACAAACAAGAACCGCCAGTCGTGGAAAAATTCCGGTTCCTTGCGCTCAAACGCGTGACCGATGAATTGCAGCATCCATCCGAACAGGAACAGGCCGAGCGCCAGCTTCCACAGCGGATGATAAGCGATGCTGCCGACGAATAACGCGAGCGAAACTACGATAGTCGGTATGCCGAAGGTGTGGCACATCCGGTTCACCGGATGCTGGTGACTGGTCGCATACTGCGCGATCCATTCTTCGCTGGTTCTTCCGCCGAGCATGGTGCGAGATGATACGACGATTCCCAAAATGGGTCGAGAGGGGTATTGACGACAGCAGAAAAATAGAACTGTGTATTCAGCCGCCGGGTGCGTACCGGCGGTCGGTGCTGCCCCTTCCTAAGAAGCAACAGCACGATGCTAACAATCGCTACTAAGCCCAGTAGACCCGCGGTCAGGGATCGATCATCGATCCTGATCGTGATCCGGAGCCTAGTTCGCTTAATCATTTCGCATCGCCTCCTTTCAGTGGGCAAGAGAAACGCCTCGGTTGCCGCCGGGGCGTTTTCGCTGGTGGATTCCCACCACCAGGAACTTTTTCGCGACCGGCGCCCGCCACACCTGTGAGGAGGCGTTTTCATGCTAGGCAAGCCCGGTTTCGCCGCGTGTAACCTGCCGCACGTCGGGCGATGACATCTCTTTTTGCACTCGCTTAGCCAGTTATTTCATCCAAGCTGCATGAACAATTTGAAAGTCGCCGTCGTGACCGGTGCCAATCGCGGTATTGGCCTGGAAGTCGTCCGCCAACTCTCGCAGAAGGAATTCACCGTTATCCTCGGCGCGCGTGAATTGAGTAAGGGCGCCGCCGCGGCACGCGAGATCGGCAGCTCCAGCGTAGTCGCGCGCGAAGTGGATGTCTCCAACGACGCCAGCGTGCAACGATTCGCTGAATCGGTCGCGCAGGAATTCGGCCGCGTGGATGTACTGATCAACAATGCCGGCTTCAACTATGACTGGGGCCAGAAAGCCTCAAGCACCGACCTGAAGAAGGTTCACGAGACGCTCGAGACTAACCTGTTTGGCGCGTGGCGGATGGCGCAGGCGCTCGTTCCCTCGATGAAGAAGAACAAGCACGGCCGGATTGTGAACGTGTCGAGCGAGGCCGGATCGCTGGCCAGCATGGGCGCCAGTACTCCCGCGTACAGCGTGTCAAAGGCCTCCTTGAACGCGTTTACCATTGCGCTCGCAGCGGAACTGAAGAGTAGCGGCATCCTGGTGAATTCTGTTTGTCCGGGCTGGGTTCGCACGGAAATGGGCGGTGCGAACGCGCCGCGATCGGTGGAGCAGGGTGCCGCCTCGGTGCTCTGGGCCGCACTGCTGCCTGATGATGGTCCAACTGGCGGGTTTTTCCGCGACGGCAAACCGCTACCGTGGTAGAAATCCAATCGACTGAATGTCCATTGATCATCACACGCTCGCAGCGATCAGCGTCTCCGGATGCTGCCTCGACGTGCTCGGCAGCCTGTATCTTGCCTACGACCTGCTGGGCGGCCAACACGGGCCGCTGCGCCTGCTGACCAAGGCGGTGTCTTATTCGATCGTTTTTGGTATCGGTTACGGCCTGGGGTTGGGATTTGTTTTTGGCGTCGCAGCGGGTGCAACGACAGGCGTGACCGTTGCTATCGAAGTGCAACGCGTTGCGCGAGGATTTCCGCACTATTCGCTGCGCTGGGAAGCTTTCTTCAGCCTGGTTCGCAGTTTCGGGTTCGCCCTCGGACTCTACCTCATCATGGGATTGAAGTTTGCCCTGGCGTTCGCGATTTTGATCACGCTCGGACAAATCAGCGCCTATTCGCGCGGAATGCGGCCTGGCATCGACTATTCCACGTCCGGCCGTCCACGGATTACGCCTCGGCAGTTCTGGGGCACGGTGGTGCGCCTCGTCGGGTATACCGCTACGGCGCTGCTGTGCAGCTTTCTCTTCCATCGCATCGACCATGTCTGGCTGTTTTCTTTGCGTGTCGGCCTCGTAACGGGTGTGGTAACCGGACTCGGGACCCTCGTGGGACCGATCGTGGAATACTATGCCGACAACTTGCCCGAACGACGCATGGGCGTCTTTGGAATCGGGCTGATTTTGTGCGGGTTCACGCTGCAGTCGCTGCAGTACTGGTTCGCGCTCTTCGACGTGCCCATCACGTAAACAACAACGCCGGCCGAGGGGACCGGCGTCGATGACGATCCTTACTGAGCCCACCCGATTTTGAGGCCCTGGTTCTGCTGGTCGAGCCACTGCTTCAGCGGGGCGAAGTAGTCGAGGATGGCCGTCGCATCCATCTTGTCTTCGCCTGTCAGCGCTTTCAACGCCTCCGGCCACGGACGGCTGGCGCCCATCGCCAGCATCTTCTGGAACGCCGCGCCTGCTTCCTTGTTGTTGTAGATGGAGCAGCGGTGCAGCGGACCTTTGTAGCCGGCAATGCGGCAAAGTCCGCGGTGGAACTGGAACTGAAGAATATCTGCGATGAAGTACCGCGCGTACGGCGTGTTGCTGGCCACGTGGTACTTCGCGCCGGCGTCGAAGTCTTTTTCCGAGCGCGCAACCGGCGGCACCAGGCCCTGGTACTTCAGCCGCAGATCCCACCAGCCTTTGTTGTATTCCGTGGGCTTGATTTCGCCGGAAAATACCTTCCAGCGCCACTGATCGACCATGTAGCCGAACGGCAGGAACGCGACTTTGTCGAGCGCCTGCTCCAGCAACAGGCCGATGTCGCTGCTTTCGTCGGGCACCTTCTCGATCAGCCCCAGCGTCTTGAGGTAATCCGGCGTGATGGACTTGGCGACCGTGTCGCCGATTGCTTCGTGGAATCCGTCGTTCGCTCCATTCTGGAAAAGCGGCGGCTGGTTCCTGTACGCCATGTCGTAGTAGTCATGCCCGAGTTCGTGGTGGATAACGCCGAAGTCTTCGCCAGTTGGCTCGATGCACATCTTGATGCGAACGTCTTTCTTACCGTCGATGTCCCAGGCGCTGGCGTGACAGACAACATCGCGATCGCGCGGCTTGGTGAAAAGCGAGCGCTCCCAGAAAGTTGGTGGCAGCGCTTCCATGCCGAGCGATTTGTAGAAGTTCTCGCCGTAGCGGACCATCTGCTTCGCATCGGTATGGCGCGCTTCGAGAATCCTGGTGAGGTCGTAGCCGCGATTGTCGTTGGCCGGCGCGACCAGCGAGTAAATGTGTGTCCAATCCTGCGCCCACATGTTGCCGAGCAGGTCGGCCGGGATCGGCCCGTCGTCGGGAACCAGTTGCTTGCCGTATTTCTGCTGCAGGCGCGTGCGCACATAGGTGAAGAGCGAGTCGTAGAGCGGCTTCACTTGCTGCCACAGGCGTTCTTCTTCGGCGGCGAACTGGTCGGGCGTCATGTCGTACTTGCTGCGCCACAATGCGCCCAGATCTTTGTAGCCCTGGTCGCGAGCGCCCTTGTTGCCCAGTTCGACAAATCGAACGTAATCGTTGCGATAGGCGGGCGAGATCGAGTGCCATCCCACCCAGGCTTTCTGCAGCTCGGCAGGATCCCGGCTCTCACGCATGACCTTCTCAGCGTCGTTCAGCGTGTAGCACTTTGGCTGGCCGTCGGCCGTCTTCTCGCCATCGGGACAGTACTTGCCTTTGCCGTAAGCGCTGTCCATGCCGACCACGATGCGGGTAAGCTCCTGCCGTTCTTTCGGATCGTTGGGTGCGGGGATATCGAGCGCAAGTTTGATCAGCGTCAACTTGCGTGCCGTCACTTCGGGAAGCTTCAGCCCGTCGAAGCGAACAGCTTCCTTCGCGAGCCGCGTGCCAGCTTCGGTCAGCGCGTCGTTGGCATCGCTGGCAATTTGCTCGGTGTCGTCGGTAATGAAGTTCTCCTGTACCCAGTCGGCGCGCTGCGCTTTGAGGGCAAGATCGTTCAGCTCCGCTTCGGCAGCGGCGACGAACTTCTCGGCATCGCCGGCGGTGGGTTTGCTGGAAGGTGCGGAAGTCTGGGCAACAAGAGATGCGGATATAAGAAGAGCGATGCTGGCAATTTTGCGCATGGATGGCCTTCTTAACGTGAATATCTCAGGCGCGGTATTGTAACGCGTCCGAAAGGCCAGGCGCGATGACGGCGGGACGGATCGCGCAACCGTCCGGAACCAGATCGTCGAAGGTTGAGACTGCTATGAGACCCGCTTGATTTTCGCGTGCAGCATTTCCGCCACCCCTATCGCGAGCAAGACGATAACGACGTGCGCGTATTGAATCATCCCCAGCGCGGGGCCGAACTTGATGGGAAACTGCTGCAGTCCGATGTAAGGCAACAGCACGGCGAAGATGATACCGAGGATCGCCGGGACAATCTCGCGCTTCACCAATCCGATCATTGCCAGGATGAAAAGCAGTAACGCAAGGGTGAAGCCAAGGCCAATGTGCAGCTTCACGTAGGCGAGGCCTTTGGCGGAGGCAAGGGAAATTCCGAGGCCAAGCTCAACCAGCCAGATCAACCGCACGAGCATGATGAGGACTTTAGCGAGCGTCTTCAAGAAGAGTTCCTTCCGCAATATGAGGTTGGTTGATTGTAAATGGCGGGGGTATTAGCGGGGAAAAGCGAAACGCCGATCGAGGTGACCGGCGTTCCCGGTTCATCTTGGTTCGATTATCGTGAAGCGACCGCGGCCTGGTCCGATGCGGGCGTGACCTTTACCGGCTTCAGGAACGGCATCATGGCGCGCAGCTTCGCTCCGACCTGCTCGAGCAGCTGATCCTGTTCTTTTGCGCGGGTAGCGTTGAACCAAGGACGGCCGTTCTTGTTTTCGTCGATCCACTTCTTCGCGTACGTACCGTCCTGTATTTCTTTCAGCATCTTCTTCATTTCGGCGCGGGTGGAGTCGGTGATCACGCGCGGGCCGCCGGTGTAATCGCCGTGTTCGGCGGTATCGCTGACCGAGTAGCGCATGTAGTTGAGACCGCCCTGGTACATAAGATCCACGATCAGCTTCAACTCGTGCAGGCACTCGAAGTAGGCGATCTCGGGCTGGTAGCCGGCGTCGACCAGCGTCTGGAATCCGGCTTTCACCAGTTCGCTGGCGCCGCCGCAGAGAACGGCTTGCTCGCCGAAAAGATCGGTTTCGGTCTCTTCCGCGAACGTCGTTTCGAGGACACCCGCGCGGGTGACACCGAGAGCTTTGCCATACGAAAGCGCGTTCTGCTTCGCCTTGCCCGTCGCGTCCTGGTGGACGGCGAGTAACGCGGGCGTTCCGGCACCCTCTACGTACAACTCGCGGACACGGTGGCCGGGTGACTTGGGCGCGATCATGCTCACATCAACATCCTTCGGCGGCGTAACGGCGCCAAAGCGGATGTTGAAGCCATGCGCGAACATCAGCGTCTTGCCGGCGGTGAGGAACGGCTCGATTGAGGTCTTGTAGAGCTCGGCCTGGGTCGTGTCCGGTGTCAGGATCATGATCACGTCGGCCCACTTGCTGGCGTCGGCCACGGTTTCGACCTTCAGGCCTGCGCCTTCCGCTTTTTTGCGCGAGGTGCTGTTGGGGGAGAGACCGACGCGCACATCGACGCCGCTGTCTTTCAGGTTGAGGGCGTGAGCGTGGCCCTGCGAGCCGTAGCCGATGATGGCCACTTTCTTCGCCTGGATCAGATTCAGATCCGCGTCGTTGTCGCGGTAGATGGTTGCCATAAATTTCTCCTTCTAAATTCTTAAGCGGACAAAATTCTTAAGCAGGCTTGCGGCCGGCCATTAATGCGAGTTCGCGCCATTTCCAGAAGCAATCGACATCTTCGTAGCCGATGGAACGAAGCCACTGGAGCTGGATATGGAGATCGAGCAGCTTGTTCGACGGATCTTCCGTCTCGGGCGTGTAGCCGATGGAGGAGAGGAAGTCGACATGTAGCTTCTGGGTTGCGGAGGCGACGTGCTCCAGGTTGCAGAACACTCCGCCCGGCGCGAGCAAGCGAAAAATCTCTTCGTACAGATCACGCTTTCGTTCGTGAGTGCAGTGATGAATTGCGAAACTTGAGACGACTGCGTCAAACTCCCCGAGCGGCGGAAGGGGGTTATCGAGGTTGTGGTCCGAGACGCTGACGTTAGAATTGCCGTGGAACCGTTGCCGCAGCTTTTCAAGCATAGTCGGCGAGAAGTCGAGAGCCACGGCTTCCGCATTCGGAAATTTATTGAGTACGAAACCAAGCAGGCGGCCGTCACCGGAGCCGAGATCCAGGACGCGGCTGGTTGTCGGAGGCAAAAGTTCCAGCAGCGTCGCTTCACCCTCGGTGCGATGAGGAATACGGTCGGCGCGGCCGAGATAACTCTCGGCGTGCTCGGCTTGGATCCATTCATTGACGGCGGCCATGGTTCCTCTTCCTTAGACCGAGTACGAAACGTCGTCGGGTTGCGAGAACTCGTCGGCGTACAGCGCGCCAGTACTTACACCGTTGCCGGCGGCGGCAGCTGCAGCGGCCTTCGCGCCGCGGGCCATGGCGACGCGCCCGGTGCGGACCATCTCCAGAATGCCGTATGGGCGCAGGACTTCGAGTAGGCCGTCGATTTTGTCCTCGGTGCCGGTGATCTCGACGATGATCGAGTCGGTCGACACATCTACCACGCGCGAACGGAAGACGTGAGCCAACTGCAGGATGCTGGAGCGGTTCTCGATGTTGGCGCTCACCTTGATCATCGCCAGGTCGCGCGAGACCGCCGGCGTGTGGCTGAGGTCGTCAACGTACAAGACGTTCACCAGCTTGTAGAGGTGCGCCTCGAGGCGGCGCGCGCCGAACTCGTCGGTGTCCACGACGATGGTCATACGCGACACGCCGGGTTTGTCGGTGTGTCCGACGGTCAGCGACTCGATGTTATAGGCGCGGCGGCGGAAGAGAGATGCGACGCGGTTCAGGACACCGGGCTTGTTTTCAACGTAAACGGCAAATGTGTGAAGCATAGAACCCCAGTTCTCAGTTGTCAGTTTTCGGTTGTCAGTTCTCGGCTCACAGCGATCAGCTGTCAGCTAACACATTTCTACTCGTCCGCTCCGGTCTCGTAGATCGGAGCGGGTCGGCGAATCATCGCGTGCAAATCGGCTCCCGCAGGAACCATCGGGTAAACCGAATCTTCCTGCTCGACCTGGAAGTTCACCAGCACCGGTCCAGGATGCTGCCGCGCCGCCTCCACCGTCGGGACCACTTCGGAACGCTGGCTCACGGTGAAGGCGCGGATACCGTACGCTTCCGCCAACTTTGCGAAGTCAGGGTTTACCAGCGGCGTGGCGGCATAACGCTTCTCGTAGAAGAATTCCTGCCACTGGCGCACCATTCCGAGGAAGCCGTTGTTGATGATCGCAATCTTGATATCGATCTTTTCCTGCACGATCGTCGCCAGTTCGCACAGCGTCATCTGGAATCCCCCGTCACCGACGACCACCCAGACTTCGGCGTCGGGACGCGCGAACTTCGCGCCAATCGCTGCCGGGAGAGCGAAACCCATCGTGCCGAGTCCGCCTGAAGTGATCAACGAGCGCGGCTCGTCGTGGTGGTAATACTGTGCCTCCCACATCTGGTGCTGGCCAACGTCGGTGACAACCAACGCGCGACCCTTGGTCTCGCGCCAGATGTCGTGAATGACGTGCGCGGCGTACAGGTGCCCGCTGTCGGGAAGGTTCTTGATGTCGCGCACCGCCGATTCGCCTTTCAGATCACGGATATGCGAGTTCCAGAGGGTGCGATCGCGGGCTTCGGTCTTCGGCAGCAACTCTTCGAGAACCTCGCCGAGGTCGCCAATAAGAGCCACATCCACCTTGACGTTCTTGTTAATCTCGGCCGGGTCGATCTCGATGTGAATCTTCTTCGCCTTGGGTGCGTAGGTCTTCAGGTTGCCGGTGACGCGATCGTCGAAGCGCATGCCGAACGCCAAAAGCAGGTCGGCCTCCTGGATCGCGTTGTTCACCCACGACTCTCCGTGCATGCCCATCATGCCGAGATTCAGTGGGTGCGATGCGGGGATCGCGCCGATGCCGAGCAACGTCATCGCAATCGGAACGTGGGCCTTCTCCGCGAACTGACGAACCAGTTCGCTGGCCCCGGAGAGGATGATGCCGTGGCCGGCGAGAATGACGGGGCGCTCGGCACTGTTGAAGAGCGCCAGCGCCTTCTCGAATTCCGTCGGTTCGGGCGACAGGTCCGGACGGTAACCGGGGAGCTGCGGCGCGGCAGCCTCCCAGTCGAACTTGCAGGTGGACTGCTGCGCGTCCTTCGTGATGTCGATCAGAACCGGGCCCGGGCGGCCGGATTTTGCGATGTAGAACGCTTCTCGGATGGTACGAGCGATGTCATTCGCGTTCGTAACGAGATAGTTATGCTTGGTGACCGGGATCGTGACACCCGTGATGTCCGTCTCCTGGAAGGCGTCGGAGCCAATCAGCTTGCTGCCGACCTGCCCGGTGATGCAGACGATGGGCGTCGAGTCCAGCATCGCTGTCGCGATGCCGGTGACCATGTTGGTCGCGCCCGGCCCGGACGTGGCAATGGCTACGCCGACTCCTCCGCCGGCGCGCGCATAGCCGTCGGCCATGTGGGTCGCGCCCTGCTCGTGACGCACCAGGACGTGGTGAATGTCGTACTTGGTGAGCGCATCGTAGGTGGGCAGGATCGCGCCACCGGGATACCCGAAGACGTAACGCACGCCTTCGCGCTTCAGACATTCCCAAACAATTTCAGCACCTGTCTTGTTCATTGCCATCCTTCTTAATGAACTACCCCGCTCAACCTTTATCTAACCACCCCACTCAACCAAAGAAGGTTGAATGGGGAACCCCAGGCTCTACTTTATGCAGCGGCCCGCCGCGACTTCCAATTCGTGACGCGATTCCTTGCGAATAAACTCTGTCGTTACAGCTCCCAGCGCCGCCGACGAAACGCCCTTCGCGTACTTCGCCATGACGCCAGTCGGATATCGCAGCGCCGGTTCGTGCCAGTTGGCGAGGCGGTTGCGAATCTGCGCATCGGTGAGCGCGACTGAAACCGTGCGTTTGTTCACGTCAATTTCAATGATGTCGCCCTCGCGGACAGCGGCAATCGGGCCGCCATGCGCGGCCTCCGGAGCGACATGCCCCATCATGAATCCGTGGGTCGCACCCGAGAAACGGCCATCGGTCATCAGGGCCACGCTGTCGCCTAAGCCCATGCCATTTAGCGCTGCGGTTACAGCCAGCATCTCGCGCATGCCCGGACCGCCGCGCGGACCCTCATAACGGATGACGATCACGTCACCGGCCTTGATCGAACCTGCCTGCACAGCCGTAAACGCGTCGTCTTCGCAATCGAACACGCGTGCCGGCCCGCGGTGGTGGCGAATATCATGTCCCGCCAGCTTCAACACGCAACCTTCGGGTGAGAGATTGCCCTTCATGATGGCGAACCCACCGTGCGGCTTGATCGGCTCTGCCATAGGCCGAATCACTTTCTGCCCCGGCGTTTCCGTAGCGCCGTTCGCTTCTTCGCCGATGGTGTTGGTGGAGACGGTGATGCAGTCGGCCTTGAGATAGCCTCCCTGCTGCAGGCGCTTCGCGAGCACGCGATTGCCGCCCGCGTGGAACATGTCAACCGCGGTGTAGTCCCCGCCAGGCTTGAGCGAGCAGATCAGCGGCGTCTTCGAAGCGATGCGGTCGAAATGCTCGATGTCGAGATGCAGGCCGAGTTCGTGCGCGATCGCGAGCAGGTGGAGAACTCCGTTGGTGGACCCGCCACTCGCCGCTACCGCGGTGATGGCATTGTCGATCGCATCGAGCGTCATGATCTGCGATGGGCGCAAATCGCGGCGCACAAGTTCCATCGCCAGTTCGCCGGCCTGCACGCCGACATTGTGCCTGGCATCGTCGAGAGCGGGAACGCTGGCCGAGCCCATCGGCGAGATCCCGAGAAATTCGCCGACCATCGCCATGGTGTTGGCGGTGAATTGTCCGCCGCAGGCTCCCGCGCCGGGGCAGGCGTGATCTTCCAGGTCGCAGAGGTCAGCGTCGGTCATCTTGCCGCGCGCGTGTGCGCCGATCGCCTCGTACACATCCTGGATGGTTACATTTTGGTTCTTGAAGCGGCCGGGCTGGATGGAACCGCCGTAAATCATCAGCCCGGGAATGTCGAGCCGCGCCAGT
>Ga0335069_10001818_pt1 | contig 33660 bp, 29 predicted proteins | sample Lox_Sample_11_FD_206714 | JGI IMG/M metagenome (GOLD analysis project Ga0335069, IMG submission 206714) | Soil microbial communities from Loxahatchee National Wildlife Refuge, Florida, United States - Lox_Sample_1.1 | ecosystem: Environmental > Terrestrial > Soil > Wetlands | place: USA...
CTACGCGCCGGACGAGCAGCGGTGCCTGTGCCTGTTCGAGGCCGCGGGCCCGGACCTGGTCCGCAGCGTCAACGACATCGCCCAGTTCCCGCTGGCCCGCGTCATGCCGGTGCTGAGCTCGGTGCCGGACGATGCCGCGACGTAGTGTCCTTGGCCTGGTCGCCGTCGGCCTCGCGCTCGCGATCGCCTGCACGGCCTGTACTGAGGAGGGGAGCCCGCGCGGACCGGCCTCTGCGGGCGAGGCCGGTCCGGCGGTCATCACGGTCGGGTCGTTCGACTTCCCGGAAAGCGTCCTGCTGGCCTACCTGTACGCCGGGGCGCTGTCCGCCCGCGGCTACCCGGTGCGGGTCCTGCCCGATCTGGGCACCCGGGAACTGGTCGAGCCGGCCCTCATGACCGGCCTGGTGCAGCTGATCCCCGAGTACACCGGGTCGGCCCTGGAGTTCGTCAGCCTCGGCCGCGCCCACGCCACCGCCAGCGTCGCGGCCACCGCCGCGGCGCTGGCGCGATGGATGGCGGCCCGCGGCATCGTCACTGCCCGCCCGGCCCCGGCCCAGGACGCCAACGCCATCGTGGTGACCGGCGCCACGGCGGCCCGTTACCGGCTGCGCACGATCTCCGACCTGGCCGCGGCGGCACCGCGGCTGGTGTTCGGCGGGCCGCCGGAGTGCGCCGAGCGCCCGGACTGCCTGCCGGGCCTGCGGCGGGCCTACGGGCTGCGGTTCCGCGCGTTCGCCGCCCTCGACGCGGACGGCCCGCTGACCAGGCAGGCGCTCGAGTCGGGAGATATCGGCGTGGCGCTGCTGTTCACCACCGACCCGGCCATTCAGGCTGATCACCTGGTCGCGCTGGCCGACAACCGGGACCTGCAGCCGGCCGAGAACGTCGTCCCGGTGCTCCGGCGGGCCACCGCCGACCGGTACGGCGCCGGGCTGCTCGCCGCGCTGGACGCCGTGTCCGCGCGGCTGTCCACGGCCGCCCTCACGGCGCTGAACGCCCAGGTCGAGCCGGACGGCCGTGACCCGCGCACGGTGGCCGGGAGCTGGCTGCGTGACCAGGGGCTCGGGCGGAGGGCGCCGTGAGCGACGCCACGTCCAGGCCGGCGCCGACGGTCCGGCGGGCCAGGCGCCAGCGCCGCCCGACCGGCGCGCCGCCGCCGCTGCCCCGCCGGATCGGCCCGAGCACGGCGGTATGGCTGACGCTCGCGGTCATCGGCGTGAGCACCGCGTTCCTGGTCTCCGAGCTCACCCCCTGGCGGAGGGCGGGCGACCACGCCAGCACCTGGCTGCTGCGGCAGCTGGCGGCCGGCCGGACACCCGGGCTGACCGGCGTGGCCAGCCGGATCAACGACATCGTGGAGATCTGGCACCCGGCGATCGCCGTGGCCGTGGTGCTGCTGGTCATCGTGTTCCGGCGCTGGCGGCACCTGCTGGTGTTCGCCGCCTGCGTGTTCTTCCTGGAGATCGCCGGCGGCTTGATCTACGCCGCCCTGTCCCGGCCGCGGCCCTACGGCGTGCCGATCATCGGCCGGTGGGGCGGCTACTCCGCCCCGTCACCGACCGTGATGGCGGTCGCGCTCCTCCTGACGGCCGCGGTCTACTGCGTGGTAGTGCCCGGCCGGCCGCGGTCGGTGGCGGCCGCCGCGGCGGCGGCGGTGCTCGCCGTCTTCTGCCTGGCCCGGCTCTACCTGGCCGTCGATCATCCAGACGACGTGCTGTCCGGCGTGGTCCTGGGCGTGGCGATACCGGTGGCGGCGTTCCGGTTCTTCACGCCTGACGAGGCGTACGGCGTGTCCTACCGGCGCGGCCGGACCGCGCACGTCGACGTGACCGGCCGGCGCGGCGAGGCCATCCGGCAGGCCGTCCACGACCAGCTCGGGCTGGCGGTCCTGGACATCACGCCGGTGGGCCTGGAGTCGTCGGCCGGGTCGACGCCGCTGCGGCTGACCGTCCAGGGCGACCCGGACGAGTACTTGTTCGGCAAGCTCTACACCGTCGGCCACGTCCGCGCGGACCGGTGGTACAAGCTGTGGCGCACCATCTTGTACGGCACCCTGGAAGACGAGCACCCGTTCCACTCGGTGCGGCAGCTGACCCAGTACGAGGACTACGTGCTGCGGCTGCTGCGGGACGCCGGGGTCCGCAGCGCCGTGCCGCACGGGATCGTGGAGATCACCCCGGAACGGGAGTACCTGCTCGTCACCGAGTTCTTCGCCGGGGCCGTCGAGCTGGGCGACGCCGACGTCGATGACGCCATCATCGACCAGGGGCTGCTGCTGATCAGGAAGCTGTGGGACGCCGGCCTGGCGCACCGGGACATCAAGCCGGGGAACCTCATGGTCCGCGGCCCCGAACTGCTGCTGATCGACGCCGGCTTCGCCCAGGTCCGCCCGTCGCCCTGGCGCCAGGCAGTTGACCTGGGCAACATGATGCTGGTGCTGGCGGTGCGCACCGACGCCCAGCGCGTGTACCGTCGCGCCCTCAGCCATTTCACCCCCGATGAGCTGGCCGAGGCCATCGCCGCCACCCGGGGGGTGGCGAGCCCGACCCAGCTGCGCGCGCGCCTGAAACGGGATCCGCGGGACCTGCTCGGCGAGTTCCGGGCGCTGGCGCCGCCGCGGCGGCCGATCGTGCTGCAGCGCTGGGGAGCCCGGCGGGTGATCGTCGCCGCGGCGATGCTCGGCGCCGCCGTGGTGGCGGCCGGGCTCACCGCGACCGCGTTCCGTCCGGCGGCGGATTCCGGGACCGCCGCCCCGTTCTGCGGCACCGGCCACACCATGATCTTGTCCGCGCAGGCGGTGCCGTCATCGGCGATGCTGCCGTGCATCGCGGCGCTGCCGTCGGGCTGGACCGCCGCGGGCGGCGACATCACCAGCGGCCGGTCGGTGTTCTGGCTGGACTCCGATCAGGCGGGCGCGCGGGCGGTCACCATCAGCCTGACCGCGATGTGCCGCACCTCCGGAGCCGTGCAGATCCCGTCCGACCACGCCGGGGCGGAGCGCTTCGAGCGCCCGCTGAGCCTGCAGCCGCGGTTCACGCTGAGGAGGATGTACACGTTCGCGGGCGGATGCGTCACCTACCAGTTCAGCTTCGTTCCCGGCGCGGCCCCCGTGCTGGCGATCGCGGTGGACACCGCGGTCGCGTTCGAGCCGAGATCCGCCCTGGCCGGCTACCTGCGGCGGACCGAGGGCCTGGCCCTGTGCGGGCGGGGGGCGGTGTGCTAGGAGCGTCCGTTGCCGACCATGGCCGGGAGGCTTAGCGTGTGGGGCAGGCATGGATGGTGCTCCGAGGCCGGCTCGAGGGCTGCGCGGTGAGCTGACCGAGTTCGTCGGGCGGCGGGCCGAGCTTGCCCGGGTCCGTGACGCGCTGCGGGGGGCCCGGCTCGTCACGCTGACCGGCCCGGGAGGGATCGGCAAGACGCGGCTGGCGCTGCAGGTGGCGGCCGGGGCGGGGCGGGCCTTCCGGGACGGGGTGTGGCTGGCGGAACTGGGCGGGCTGCGGGATCCCGGGCTGCTGGTGGGCGAGGTGGCGCGGTCGCTGGGGCTGTCGGACCGGTCGGCGCGGTGGGCGGTGGCGTCGCTGGCGGATCACCTGCAGGACCGGCAGGTGCTGCTGGTGATGGACGGATGCGAGCACCTGGCGGACGCGTGCGCGGTGATGGCGGACGCGCTGCTGCGGGGATGCCCGGGACTGCGGATCATCGCGACCAGCCGGCACGTGCTCAGGGTGGCGGGGGAGGTCACGATCGCGGTCCCGCCGATGACGGTCCCGGCCATCGATGACCCGAACGAGCCCGGCGGATTGCTCCGGTACGAGGCGGTGCGGTTGTTCGCGGAACGGGGCGCGGCGGTATTGCCGGGGTTCGCGGTCGATGCGAGCAACGCCACGGCCATCGCCGGGGTGTGCCGGGCGCTGGACGGGATCCCGCTGGCGGTCGAGCTGGCCGCGGTGCGGCTCCGGTCACTGTCGCCGGAGCAGATCCTGGCCCGGCTGGACTCGCGGTTCCAGCTGCTGTCCGGCGGCGGCCCGGCCGGCCAGCCGCAGCACCGGACGCTGCAGGCCGCGCTGGAGTGGAGCTACGAGCTGCTGACCGACGGGGAGCAGGCCATGTGGCGGCGGGTGTCGGTGTTCGCCGGATCGTTCGACCTGGACGCGGCCGAGGCCGTCTGCGCGGTGGGCCGGGTCGCCGCCGGGCAGACCGCGGACCTGATCGACGCGCTGGTGGCCAAGTCCATCCTGTTCCGTGAGGGGCACGGCACGGCCAGGTACCGCCTGCTGGACACCATCCGCGACTTCGGGCTGACCAAGCTGCGCGGCCGCGGCAACGAGCGCCCGCTGCGGCGGCGGCACCTGGCCTGGTACGCGGCGCTGGCCGCGCGGCAGGAGGCGTTCGGGCCCGGGCGGGCGGAGTGGATCGCCGCGCTCGACGCCGACCACGAGAACCTGCGGGCCGCCCTGCGGTTCTGCCTGACCGAGCCGGGGGAGGCGGCCGCGGGCGCGGAGCTGGCCTGCGACCTGTGGTGGTACTGGCTGACCCACGGGCACATCACCGAAGGCCGCCGCGTCCTGGCCGCCCTGCTGGACCAGCTGGACCAGGCCGCCGCGGTGCGGCTCCAGGCGCTGTGGGTCGCGGGTTACCTGGCGCAGTACCAGGGCGATGTTCCCCGGGCCCGGGAGCTGCTCGAGGCCGCGCTGTCCGCCGCCCGCGCGGCCGGCGATGCCCGGGCGGAGGCGTACGCGTCGAGTTTCCTCGGCTGGGACCTGTACCTCCTCGGCGATCCCGGTCAGGGCTATGCGCTGGCCCAGACCGCCTTGCGGCTGCACCAGCAGTCCGCTGACCAGATCGGCGTGGTGCTGGCGCTCGCCCAGATCGGCTTCATTCACATGTGTACCGGAGAGGCGCCGGCGGCGGCGCAGTGGTGGGGCGAGTGCGCCCGGGCCGCCGAGGCCAGCGGCAACGTCTGGTATCACGGCTACGCGCAGTGGGGCCTGGCGGTCACCGCGCTGCTGCGCGGCGACCACGACGACGCCCGGCGGCTGGGGCACGCGGCGCTGCGGGCCATCCGCGGCATGGATGACGCGATGGGAGCCGTCCTCTGCCTCGACGCGCTGGCCTGGGTCGCCGCGGCACGCCGCGAGGCGGTCCGGGCGGCCACCCTGGCCGCGGCGGCCGAGGCGGCGTGGGCGGCCATCCCGGCCACGCCGCCGGCCCCGCTGCGCGCGCGTCATGATGCGGCGCTCGAGGCGGCCCGTGCAGCCCTGCCCGGCGCGGAGTACCGGGCCGCGTTCGCCAGGGGCAGCGCGATGGGCCAGGACGAGGCCATCGCGTTCGCGCTGGAGGAGGCGGCCCGGCCGCGGCCCGGCGCCGGGCCGGCGGGTCCCGGCCAGCTGACCCGGCGGGAGCGGGACGTGGCGGCGCTGGTGGCCCGCGGGCAGTCCAACAGCCAGATCGCGGCCAGCCTGGTCATCTCGGTCCGGACGGTCGAGACCCACGTGCAGCACATCATGGACAAGCTCGGCTGCGGCACCCGGGCGCAGATCGCCGCCTGGTCGGCGGCCCAGCCGCGCTGAACAACGGCCCGGCCGCGGCAAATATCGGTACCCCCATCCGGGTTTTCCCGGATGCCTCGCCGCGCGCCGGCTGTCATCGTCGAGAGCAAAAGGCAACGGGGCGAGATCGCATGCCCCGACCTGGTCCGCAGTGTCACCAGCCATACGGGGAGATCGATGAACAGGCTGAGGAAGATCGCGGAGATCCCGGCCGGGAGCTGGACCAAGTGGGTGGTGGTGGGCTTCTGGGTGGTCGTGCTCGTGCTGGCCTTCCCGCTGTCCAGCAAGCTCACCGGGGCGGAGAAGAACGACCTGAAGTACTGGCTGCCCGGCAGCGCCGAGTCGACCAAGGTCCTGGACGTGCAGTCGCGCTTCCAGTCCCCCAACATCTTCCCCGGGGTGGTCGTCTACGAGCGTCCCTCGGGCCTGACCGCCGCGGACCGGGCCAAGGCGGCCGCGGACGCCCGGAAGTTCGCCCAGCTTCCCGGCGCCGTGCCCGGCCAGGTGACGGGCCCGATCCCGTCGGCGGACGGTAAGGCCCTGCAGACCATCATCCAGGTCAACCTGGGCACGAAGGGCTGGGCCGCGGCGACCACGGCCGCCGACGACATCCGCGCGATCGCGACCGCGAACGCGAACGGCCTGACCTCTCACGTCACCGGCCCGCTCGGGAACGCGGCCGACAGCAACAACGTGTTCAAGGGCATCAGCGGGACGCTGCTCTGGTCGGCGGTGGGCGTCGTGATCCTGATCTTGCTGATCACCTACCGGAGCCCGGTGCTGTGGCTGCTGCCGGTGATCTCCTCCGGGGTGGCGCTGATCATCGCCCAGGCGGTGATCTACCTGCTGGCGGCGCACGCCGGCCTGGTGGTCAACGCGCAGAGCGCCGGCATCCTGGAGGTACTGGTCTTCGGCGCGAGCACGGACTACGCGCTGCTGATCGTGGCGCGGTACCGGGAGGAACTGCGCCGCCACGACCGGCGTCACGCGGCGATGGCCACCGCGCTGCGGCGGGCCGGCCCGGCCATCATCGCCAGCGCCGCCACCGTCATCCTGGCGCTGCTGACGCTGTCCGTCGCCGAGCTGAACTCGACCAGTGCCCTGGGGCCGGTGCTGGCCATCGGCGTCGCGGTCGGCATGTGCGTCATGATCACCCTGCTGCCCGCCCTGCTGGTGACCTTCCCCCGGGGGGTCTTCTGGCCGTACAAGCCCACCTACGGCTCGCCCGAGCCGACGACCAGGGGGATCTGGGCGCGGGTCGGCTGGAGCATCGCCTCCCGGGCCCGGATCGTGTGGATCGCCACCGCCGTCATCCTGGGCGTCCTGGCGCTCGGCCTGACCGGCCTGAAGGCCAACGGCCTGACCAACGCGCAGGCCTTCCGCGGGCACCCCGATTCGGTGGTCGGCGCCAGCGTGCTCGCCGCGCATTTCCCGGCCGGCCTGGGCGAGCCCGTCATCGTGATCGGCAGCCCGGGCGCGGCGGCCCAGCTGCGGTCCGCCGTCGCCGCCACCCCCGGGATCGCCAGCGTGACGCCGCCGGTGACCCGGGCGGGCTACGCCTACCTGGAGGGCACGCTGGCCGCGCCGCCGGACAGCCAGGCCGCCTACGACACCATCGACCGGGTACGGACCGCGGTGCACGCCGTCCCCGGCGCGAACGCCCTGGTCGGCGGCGTCACCGCCACCAACCTGGACGTCAAGCGGGCGACCGCGCACGACCGCGACGTCATCATCCCGCTGATCCTGGTGGTGGTGTTCGTCATCCTGGGGCTGCTGCTGCGGGCGCTGGTGGCGCCGCTGATCCTGACCGCCACGGTGGTGCTGTCCTTCGCCGCCGCCCTGGGGGTCAGCGCGTTCTTCTTCAACCACGTGTTCGGGTTCGGCGGCGCGGACACCAGCTTCCCGCTGTTCGTGTTCGTGTTCCTGGTCGCCCTGGGCATCGACTACAACATCTTCCTGATGACCCGGGTGCGGGAGGAGGCGATCCGCCGCGACGCCCGGCACGGCGCGATCGTCGGCATGGCCGCCACCGGCGGGGTGATCACCTCCGCCGGGTTCGTGCTGGCCGGCACGTTCGCCGTGCTGGCCACGATCCCGTCCACGTTCCTGACCGAGCTGGGTTTCGCGATCGCGTTCGGCATCCTGCTCGACACCATCGTCGTGCGGCTGCTGCTGGTCACCGCGCTGAACCTGGACCTCGGCCGGTGGATGTGGTGGCCGAGCAAGCTGGCCCAGAAGCCTGACCCCGCACCGGCCGAGCTCAGCCGGGAGCGTGCCGAGGCGATGACGGCGGGCTGACCCGCTCTGCGCCTTGCCCGCGATTCCGGGCGTCCGCGTATGCCGCTGAGCGGCAGCTGAAGAAGGGCCGTGCCTGTCCCGGTGACCCCGCCTGTCCCGGTGACCCCGCCTGTCCCGGCTGCCCGGATCGCGCATGGGGCTGGCGTGGCTGCTGGTGCGGCCCGCCTGGTAGCTCCCGTGATCGTGGATCGCCACTACCCCGATAGGGGATGTAGATATCCACGATGATTCGAATTCCTGTACCCACGCCCGGATTACCACTTTCGTCCAGCGGGGCCAGCCTGCTCCGAGCCTGAACCCGGGAAGGCGGTGGCTTGCCGCCGCGTTACAGTGCGTGGTGGGATGGCCGATGACGCCCGATGACGAGCGGAGGTAACCGTGGCACTGCCCTATGATTCCGCGCCCAAGTTCGCCGAGTACGCCCACCCGGAGATGATCGTGTCGACCGAGTGGGTCGCCGCGCACCTGGACGACCCGGGCCTGGCGGTGGCCGAATCCGACGAGGACGTGCTGCTGTACGAGACCGGCCACATCCCCGGCGCGGTCAAGCTCGACTGGCACACCGAGCTCAACGACCCGGTCACCCGCGACTACGTCGACGGGCCCGGCTTCGCCAGGCTGATGTCGGAGAAGGGGATCGGCCGGGACACCACGCTGGTGCTCTACGGTGACAAGAACAACTGGTGGGCGGCGTACGCGCTGTGGGTGTGCTCGCTGTTCGGGCACCCGGACCTGCGGCTGATGGACGGCGGCCGGGCCAAGTGGATCGCCGAGGGCCGCCCGCTGAGCACCGACGCCGCCAAGCGCCCGCAGACCGGTTACCCGGTCGTCGACCGGGACGACCGGCAGCTCCGCGCGTTCAAGGACCAGGTGCTGGCCCACCTGGGCCAGCCGCTGATCGATGTCCGGTCGCCCGGCGAGTACAGCGGCGAGCTGCTGCACATGCCCGACTACCCGCAGGAGGGCGCGCTGCGCGGCGGCCACATCCCGGGGGCCAAGAGCGTCCCCTGGGCCCGGGCGGCCGGCGCCGACGCCACGTTCAAGACCCGGGCCGAGCTCGAGGCCATCTACCAGGACGAGGCCGGGCTGACGCCGGAGGACGACGTGGTGGTCTACTGCCGCATCGGCGAGCGGTCCAGCCACACCTGGTTCGTGCTGCATCACCTGCTCGGCTACCCGCGGGTACGCAACTACGACGGGTCGTGGACCGAGTGGGGGAACAGCGTCCGGGTGCCGATCACCCGCGGGACCAGCCCGTGACCCCGCAGCCCGTGACCCCGCAGCCGGTGAGCGGCGCCACCCTGCATCCGCGGCTGCAGGAGATCGTCGACGACTTCCGGTCGGTGCCGGACAAGGACCGGCTGCAGCTGCTGCTGGAGTTCTCCCGGGACCTGCCGGCCCTGCCGGAGCGCTACGCCGGACACCGCGACCAGATGGAGCCGGTGCCCGAGTGCCAGACGCCGCTGTTCCTGGCCGTGGAGGTGGGGCCGGACGAGGCGGTCCGCCTGTTCTTCGACGCGCCGCAGGAGGCCCCGACCACCCGCGGTTTCGCCGCCATCCTGCACGCCGGGCTGGACGGTCTCGGCGCGGAGGAGGTGCTGGCCACCCCGGCCGAGTTCTCCGGCCAGCTCGGGCTGGCGGACCTGGTGAGCCCGCTGCGGCTGCGCGGCATGGCCGCGATGCTGGCCCGGATCAAGCGCCAGGTCCGCGAGAAGCGCTGAGCCGGTCCGCGAGCTGCCGGGCGTTGACGGTGGCGTAGTCGCGGTAGCAGTTGTTGAACACCACGTGGGTGACCCCGGCGTCCGCGGCCAGGCCGCGGATCTTCGGCGCCCATTCGCCGATCTCGTCCTCGCGGTACAGGTAGCCGAACTTCTCCGAGATCTCCTTGCTCGTCCACTTGTCCGAGTGGCCGTGCATGCGGACCACGGCCAGGTCGCCGGTGACCGCCAGCACCGGGGGGATCGAGCTGGGGTAGCCCTGCGGCATGTCCACGCACACGTACGGGAGCTGGTGCCCGGACAGGAAGGCCAGGGTCTCGCGCTGGTTGTCCTCGGTCATCCAGGTGCGGTTGCGGAACTCGACACACACCCGGCGCGGCGCGGCCCGCCGCGCGCAGGCCAGGATGTACTCCCGGTTCGCCTGGCCGATCGGGAACCAGGGCGGGAACTGCAGCAGGATCGCGCCGAGCTTCCCCGCCTCGCGCAGCGGCTCGAGCGCGGCCAGGAACCGGTCCCAGGCCGCCTCGGTCACCGCCGGGTCGACGTCCTTGAGGTACACCCGGTCCTTCCCGGACTGGCCCGCCGCCTCGCGCAGGTCGGCGGGCAGCGCCCGGACCGGGGTGGGGTGCCGGGTGAACAGGCTGAACGCCTTGATGTTGAAGGTGAACCCGGCCGGGGTCCGCTCGGCCCAGGCCCGGGCGGTCTGCTCGGCGGGCAGCGCGTAGTAGGTGGCGTCCACCTCCACCAGCGGGAACTGGGACGCGTAGTACCGCAGCCGCTTCTCCGGGTTGCTCGCCTCGCGCGGGTACCAGCCGGACTCGATCAACGTCCGGTCGGTCCACGACGCCGTGCCCACCCTGATCTGTCCCATGCCTCCAGCGTAGGACGGGCCGGTCCCGCCGCCGGGAGGCCGCGATCCCGCCACGCTACGATGCTCAGAAAAGGCCGATGACCCGAGGAACCGCCCAGCGGATGACTGCCCGGAACCCGACGCCAGCGTCCAGCCTGCCGACGCGTGACCGGCTGACCGTGGCCGCCGCGCGCATGTTCGCTGAGCGCGGGTACCACGGCACGTCGATCAACGACCTCGCGGTCGCCCTGGGGCTCCACAAGAGCTCGCTCTACGCGCACATCAACCACAAGGCCGACCTGCTCGCCGACATCGCCCTGACCGGGGCGGCGGCCTTCCACGCCGCCCTGGACGCGCTGCCGGCCGAGGCGACCGCCGGCCAGCGGCTCGAGCTGGCTCTGCGGGCGCACCTGGCGGTGGTGGAGAGCCAGCTCGACGTGGCCACGGTCTGGCTCCAGGAATGGCGCTACCTGACCGGGGAGGCCCGGGACCTTTTCCTCCGCGAGCGGCATCGTTACGAGGAGCGCATCAGGGACCTGTTCGAGGCGGCCGTCCGGTCCGGCGAGCTGCGCCAGGACCTCGACGTGGACGACGCCACCCTGGTATTCGTCTCCGTGGCCAACTGGGCGTACACCTGGCTCACGCCGGACACCGACGTCGGCGGGCTCACCTCGCGGCTGACGTCGGTGCTGCTCGGCGGGATGGGCCAGGTCACATCATCAGCAGCCCCCCGGCCACCGTGAGGAGCGTGCCGGTGAGGTAGTGCGCCTCGTCCGAGACCAGGTACCGGACCGCCTCCGCCACGTCGTCGGGCATGCCCATGGTGTGCATCGGGATCTGCTCGATCGCGGCCTTCAGGACCTCCTCGGGGATCGTGGCCAGCATCTCGGTCTTGATGGCGCCTGGCACCACGCAGTTGACGGTGATGCCCTTGGCCGCGGTCTCCAGCGCGAGCACCTTGGTCAGGCCGAACAGCCCGGCCTTGGAGGCGGCGTAGTTGGCCTGGCCGAACCGGCCGACCTGGCCGACGTACGAGCTGATCATGACGATGCGCCCGAACCCGCGCTCGAGGAAGTGGGGGAGCACCGCCTGGGACAGGTAGAACGGCCCGGACAGGTTCACCCGGATCACCTGTTCCCAGTCCAGCGCGCTCATCTTCACCGCGGTGCGGTCGCGCGTGACGCCGGCGTTGTTGACGAGGTAGTCGATCCGCCCGTACTGGCGCAGGACCTCGTGGACGACCCGCTGGCAGTCGCCCATGTTGCCGACGTTGGCCTGGTGGAGCGACACCGACAGTCCCTTGTTGCTCGCCTCCTTGGCGAAGGCGTCCGCGGTCTCGGCGTTGCGGTTGTACACCGCGGCGATCTTGGCTCCGTGCTGCGCCAGGTGGGTGGAGATGGCCGCTCCGATGCCGCGTGTCCCGCCGGTGACCAGGGCCACCCGCTCGTTCATGTCGTTCATTGTTCCTCTCCTGATCATTGACGTACGTAGCTGCCCGGGGCCGGCTCGAGCGCCGGGAAGCGGGAACTGCCGAGGGTCTTCGGCGCCTTGATCTGGTTACCGGAGCGTTCGCCCAGCCAGCCGGCCCAGTCCTGCCACCAGGAGCCGTCGTGCCGCTGCGCGCCCGCGAGCCACTGCTCGGCGTCGGGCGGCGTGTCCGGGTTGAGGTAGTACCCGAGACCGTGGTGCTTGGGGTCGGCGACGACGGTCTGGATGTGGCCGCTCGAGACCAGCACGAACTTGGTGTTGCCGGAGACCAGCTGGGTGGTCTTGTAGCAGTCTTTCCACGGCGTGATGTGGTCGGTGAGGCCGGCCACGACGTACGTGTCGCAGGCGATGCGGGATAGGTCGATGGGCGTGCCCAGCACCGTGATGCCGCCCGGGTGCACCAGCTGGTTACCCGCCACCATGTCGAGCATCTGCCGGTGGAAGGCCGAGCTCATCCTGGTCTGGTCCGCGTTCCAGGCCAGGATGTCGAAGGCCGGCGGGTCCTGGCCGAGCAGGTAGTTGTTCACCCAGTAGTTCCACACCAGGTCGTTGGGGCGCAGCCAGGAGAACATCGACGCCATCTGCCAGCCGTCGATCATCCCGGTCGGCCGCGAGACCTGCTTGGCCAGCGCGATCGTGGCCGGCGACGCGAACAGGAACATCCGCCCGTCGGAATCGCAGTCGAGCATGGTGACGGTCATCGTCGCGGAGTTGATCAGGCGCTCGCCCAGCGCGGCCAGGTGCGCCTGCACCAGCGCGACCGTCATCCCGCCCAGGCAGCCGCCGAAGATATTCACGTCCGGCGAGCCGGACACCTCGCGGATGACGTCGATCGCCTCGATCACCGCCTGCACGTAGGTGTCGAAGTTCCAGCGGCGATGCTCCCCGGTCGGGTTGCGCCAGCTGATGGTGTACACCTGGATGCCGTGCTTGAGCAGGAACTCGTACATGCTGCGGCCGGGCGAGAGGTCCAGCGCGTAGTACCTGTTCACCTGCGGTGGCACCACGAGCATGGGCCGCGCGTAGACGGTGCCGCGCTGCGGGGTGTACTGGATCAGCTCGAACACCTCGGACCGGTGGATGACCGCGCCGGGCGAGATCGCGATGTTCTCCCCGAGCTTGAACGGCCTGCGGTCGACCATCGACGGCATGCCGTGGTTGCGCAGCATGTCGCGGGCCATGTTGACGGTTCCGCGCCAGACGCTGAGGCCGCCGGTGTCGTAGCAGCGCTTGACCGCCGCGGGGTTGGTCCAGAAGAAGTTGGTAGGCGCCATCGCCTCCCGGGCCAGGATCAGCGCGAAGCGTATCCGCTCGGCGGTCATGCCATCCAGGCCGAGGCTGTCGACCACGTCGTCGACCTCGCCCCCGAAGTACAGGTACGCCTGCATCGTCGCCCGGAGCGCGGGGTTCTGCTGCCACGCCTGATCGGCGAAGCGGTGGTCTCCGTGCTCCGGCTGGATGTGCGACTTGCCGAGCGCGATCCGCAGCGTCTCCATCCAGGCGCCGGGAGCCAGCTGCATCATCGCCATCGGCGGGCCCATGGCCAGCCGGCCGGCGAACCGCAGCGCCCCGCCCGCCTGATCCAGGAGCCCCTTCTTCGCCGGGGCCCGGGCGTCCGGCTGCTGCCCGTTGGGGCTGGCCTCGACCAGCGGGACCTGGTCGTGCGTCGTGGTCATGACAGCCGCTCCACCACCATGGCCATGCCCTGGCCGCCGCCGACGCACATGGTCTCCAGACCGATGGTCTGGTCCCGGGTGCGCAGGTCGTTCAGCAGCGTGGCCAGGATGCGCACCCCGGTCATGCCGAACGGGTGGCCGAGCGCGATGGCGCCGCCGTGCGGGTTGAGCTTGTCACTGAACGGGTCCACTCCCAGGCTCCGCGCCGACGGGATGACCTGCGCCGCGAACGCCTCGTTGATCTCCACCACGTCGACGTCGGCGATGGTCATCCCGGCCCGGCCCAGCGCCTGCTTACTGGACTCGATCGGGCCGAGGCCCATCATCTCCGGCTCCAGCGCGCTGACGCCGGTCGCCAGGATGCGGGCGATCGGGGTGATCCCGAGCTCGTCGGCCCGGGCCCGCGACATCACCACGGCCGCCGCCGCCCCGTCGTTGAGCGGGCAGGAGTTCCCCGCGGTCACCCGGCCGTTCTTGCGGAACACCGCCCGCAGCCCGCCCAGCTTCTCCAGCGTGGTGTCCGGCCGGGGCCCGTCGTCCTCGGTCATGGCGATCCCGGGGACCAGCGGCACCGGGATGATCTCCCGGGAGAATATCCCGTCCTTGGTGGCGGTCACCGCGCGCATCTGGCTCTGCAGGGCGTACTTGTCCATCTCCTCGCGGGTGATGTCGTACTTGTCGGCCACGTTCTCGGCCGTCACGCCCATGGCCATGTAGGCGTCGGGGAACCCTTCCCGGTTACCGCCGAACAGCCGGGGGTTGTACGTTTCCGGCTGGTCGGCGAACACGCCGAGCGGCGAGCGGGTGCTCGACTCGACGCCCGCGCACACGAACGCCGAGCCCTCGCCCGCCTTGATGGCGTGGAACGCCATCCGCACGGCCTGCACCGACGACGCGCAGTACCGGTTGACCGTGGTGCCCGGGGCGTTCACCCCGGCCAGGATGCTGATGATCCGGGCCAGGTTGTGCGCCTGCTCGCCGCCGGGCATCGCGCAGCCGCAGATCACGTCGTCGATCTGGCCGCGGTCCAGCTGCGGGATCTGCTTGAGCACCTCGTCCACGACGAAGGCGCCCAGGTCGTCGGGGCGCTGGTCGATGAGCGAGCCCTTGACGGCGCGGCCGATCGGTGTCCGGCCGATGGCGGCGATGACAACTTCTGACATGACACACTCTCCAGATAGTTCGGCTTACTTGGCTGGGGGCTCGTCGGTGGTCTCGACGTGCAGGCTGCGTTCGGCGTTGCGGGCCCGCAGGAGCTTCTTGTCGTGCTTGCCCACGCTGGTGCGTGGCACCTCGTCGACGAACGCCCACTGTTCCGGCATCCACCACTTCACGACTCGGTCGGCCAGGTGGGCGCGGAGCTCCTCGGGGGTCACTGTCTGGCCCGGCACCAGGACCACGCAGGCCAGCGGCCGCTCGCCCCACCGCTCGTCGGGCGCGGCGATGACCGCGGCCTCGCGGACGGCCGGGTGGGTGAGGATGGCCGACTCCAGCTCCAGCGTGGAAATCCACTCACCGCCCGACTTGACCACGTCCTTGGCCCGGTCGCTGATCGTGATGTAGCCCTGGGCGTCGATGCGGCCGACGTCGCCGGTGCGCAGCCAGCCGTCCCGGAACTTCTCCGGCGTCGGGTCCTTGTAGTAGGCGGCCGTCACCCACGGCCCGCGCACCTCGATCTCGCCGGTGGCGTGCCCGTCGCGGGGCAGCACCTTGCCCTCGTCGTCCACGACGCGGGCCTCCACACCACCCAGCGGGCGGCCCGCGGTGGCCCGGTATTCGATGGCGCGTTCCGCCGGGCCGTGCTTGGGCGGGAAGGACAGGGAGGCGACCGGGCTGGTCTCGGTCAGGCCCCAGCCCTGGACGATATTCACGCCGAGCCGCCGCTCGTAGGCCTCGATCAGGCTGCGCGGGACGGCCGCCCCGCCGCATAGGATCATCCGCAGCGAGCTCAGGTCGACGGCGGCCGGGTCCAGGCCGAGCACGTCGTACCACACCGTCGGCACGGCCGCGGCCAGGGTGGCCCGCTCCGCCGCGATGAACCGGGCCAGCGGGGCGGCCTGGGCGAACCGGTTCGGCAGCAGCAGGTCCGCGCCGACCAGCCAGGCGGCGTACGGCATCCCCCAGGCGTTGGCGTGGAACATTGGTACGACCGGCAGCAGCCGGTCGTACTGGCTGATCCCGAGCACCTCGCCGGAGGCCACGCCCAGCGTGTGCAGGAACGTGGACCGGTGGCTGTACACAACGCCCTTCGGCAGGCCCGTGGTGCCGCTGGTGTAGCACATCGCGGCGGCGGCGTGCTCGTCGATCTCCGGCCACGGGTACCCGGGCCGTTCGGCGGCCAGCAGTTCCTCGTAGTCGAGGTGCGCGGGCAGCGCGGAACGGTCGCCGTCGCCGTACACGATCAGGTGGCGGAGCGTCTTGACCTCGTCCCCGCCGGCCGCCAGCACCGGGCCGAGGACCGGCGCCAGGCTGGCGTCGGCGATGAGTACGGAGTCCTCGGCGTGGCCGATGACGTAGCGGATCTGCTCCGCCGCCAGCCGGATGTTGACGGTGTGCATCACCGCGCCCATGCCGGGGATGGCGAAGTACGCCTCCATGTGCTCCTGGTTGTTCCAGCCGAAGGTCGCGACCCGGTCGTCGGGTTGCACGCCGAGCCGGCGCAGGGCGGCCGCCAGCTGCTCCGCGCGGTCGGCCAGCCACCCGAACTGGATGCGGCGCCGCACGCCGCCGGCCTCGCTGGTGACGACCTCGCTGTCGGCGTACAGAGTCCGGCCGTGCTCGAAGATGTGCCCGACCGTGAGCGGGAAGTCCATCATGGTGCTGCGCATCTGGCTAACCTCCTGAGACGTGCGCCTGCTGACCGGCCCAGTGCGGTTCGCGCAGCTCCCGCTTGAGGATCTTGCCGGCCGCCGACTTGGGCAGCGGCTCGCCGCGCAGCTCGATGCACCTGGGCACCTTGAATCCGGCGATCCGCCCGCGGCAGTGCGCGACCAGATCGTCCGCTGTCACCTGCTGCCGGGAGAACACCACCGCGTAGACCGACTCGCCCCAGCGCGGGTCGGGCACGCCGAACACGGCGGCCTCCTCGACCGCGGGATGGCTGCCCAGCGCGTCCTCCACCTCGGTGGAGTAGATGTTCTCGCCGCCGCTGATGATCATGTCCTTGGCCCGGTCGACCAGGTAGATGTAGAAGTCCTCGTCCCGGTACCCGAGGTCGCCGGTCAGGTACCAGCCGCCGCGCGTGACCTCGGCCGTCGCCTCCGGCTTGCGCCAGTAGCCGGCCATGACGCTGGGGCTGCGCACGACGATCTGGCCGACCGCGTGCGGCGGCAGGTCGGCCAGGGCGCTGTCGACGACCCGCATCTCGACGCCGGTGGCCGGCTGGCCGCACGAGCGCACCCGCGGGGTGCCGAGGATGCGCTCCTCGTGCGGCAGCAGCGTGGTGATCGGCGTGGTTTCCGTGGTGCCGTACACGTGCAGCAGCTCGGCGGCGGGGAAGGCCTGGCGGGCCCGCCGGAGCGTCTCGGCGGAGATGGGCGAGGCGCCGTGGCTCAGGTACCGCAGCGAGCTGACGTCCCGCGGCCGGGCCAGCTGGGCGCTGGCCGCCGCGGCCAGCATGGTGGGGACGAGCAGCGTGTGCGTGACCGCCTCGCGCTCGATGAGGTCGACCGCCAGGTCAGGATCGAACCTGGGCATGATGACGTGGGTCCCGCCGGCCCACACGGTGGCCAGCGTGGCGAGTATCCCGCCGGTATGGAACATCGGCGAGGCCACCAGCCAGCGCGTCTGCTGGGTGAAGGGCCAGGTGGCCATGAAGTGCAGCGCGCTGGAGACCAGGCTCCGGTGGGTGTGCATGGCGCCCTTCGCCGCCCCGGTGGTGCCCGAGGTGTAGAACAGGGCGGCCAGGTCGTTCTCGGTCACCCCGTCGCCGAGGGGCACCTCATCGGCGGTGCCGATCAGGTCCTCGTAGTCACCGGGCATCATCAGCACCCGGCCGGTCCCGGTAACCCCGGTGAGGCCCGGGTACACGGCGTCGGCGAAGACCGCGCTGACGCCGGCGTCGTCCAGGATGGCCCGCATCTCCGCGGGGGCGAGCCGCGAGTTCACCGGGACCAGCACGTAGCCCGCGGCCGGGAGCCCGAGGTAGAGCTCGAGGTAACGGTCGGAGTTGAGGGCGACGACCCCCACCCGATCCTGCGGCGCCAGCCCGAGCGTGCGCATCGCGCCGGCCAGGCGGCGGCATCGCGAGCCGAGCTCGGCGTAGGTACGGCGCTGGTCCTGGCAGATAACGGCCGGGCGTCCGGCGGCGGTGCCGAGAGCCCGGCCGAGCGGCTGAGCGAATGTGTACATCGGCTTGCCTCCAGAAGGAGCAGAGGCTCTTCTGTTCTCTCTTCCGCCTGTCCGGAAGGGAATTGATCGTTCTGTTAACCGGACGTTAACGACCGGCCGGCGGGGGCACCACGGACGAAGGTCCCGGCGGCCAGCGGCCGGAGGTCCGCAGGTTAGACCGGCCTGCATCAGGGGTAATACCGCTACCACTGGCACCAACCGGTCGTTCGGTCGCATGGTTACCACGGGGCAGTCTCAGTGGGTGACTGCGGGCTCTTGCCGTTCGGGACGTTAGACCCTGGGAAGCGCCGGGCCTAGTGGAGCGACTATGACTGGGTTCCGTCCGGCTTCCGGTGCCGCGCCTGTCGGCCGCGGGCGAGGGAGGAGAAAGCCATGACTGCCCATGTCGGCACATCCCTGTTCGCGCGTCCGCGCATCACAATGCAAGAACGGGAGGACGGCTGCCTGCTGCTGCGATCCGCCGACCCGTTGCAGGACTACCCGGGCACGGTCGTGCACAGCGTGTGGACGTGGGCGGTAGCCGATCCGGATTATCCGCTGGTCGCCCAGCGCGGCACTGACGGATCGTGGCGCGCCTGCAGTTACGGGGCCGCCGTCGCCGCGGCCGCGGCCATCGGCCAGGCCCTGCTGGAACGGGGCCTGTCCCGTGACCGGCCGCTGCTCGTGCTGTCCGGCAACAGCATCGATCACCTGCTGGTAACCCTCGGGGCGATGACCGCCGGGGTTCCCGTGGCCCCGGTCAGCGTGGCCTACTCGCTGCAGAGCCGGGATCACGCCCGGATCCGGGCGATCGCCGGGCTGATCGATCCCGGTGCGGTATTCGCCGAGGACGCGGAGCGCTTCGGCCCGGCCCTGGACGCACTGCGCCCGGTGCCCGCGATCATCGGCACCGGCAGCCGCACTGGCGCCGCCCGGCTGGCCGAGCTCACCGCGAGTACCCCTGGCCAGCTGATCGCCAGCGCCTTCGCGGCACTGCAGGCCGGCGCGATCGCGAAGATTCTTTTCACGTCCGGCTCGACCGGCGCGCCGAAGGGAGTGCTGAACACCCACCGGATGCTGGCGGCCAATCAGCAGATGATGCGCCAGGCATGGCCGTTCCTGGCCACCGAGCGGCCGGTGATCGTGGACTGGCTGCCGTGGAGCCATACCTTCGGCGGTAACCACAACATGGGCATGGTGCTCACCAACGGCGGCACGCTCTACATCGACAGCGGGCGCCCTGCCCCGGGCCTGTTCGCGCAGACGATCGCCAACCTCAGCGACATCGCGCCGACGGTGTACTTCAATGTGCCCGCAGGCTACGCGCAGCTCATCCCGGCGCTGGAGGCTGACCCGGAGTTCGCGCGCACGTTCTTCGCCCGGCTGCGGCTGCTGTTCAACGCCGCGGCCGCGCTGCCATCCGGGCTGCGTGACCGGCTGCGTGACCTCGCCGCCCGGGCGAGCGGCCGCTCCATCCCGGTGACCGGCTCCTGGGGCACGACCGAGACCGCGCCCGCGGTGACGACGGCGAACTTCGACTATACCGATGCCCGGTGCATCGGCGCGCCGCTGCCCGGCACGCAGGTGAAGCTCGTCCCGGCCGAGGACGCCTACGAGATCCGGGTCAAGGGCCCGATCGTCACCCCCGGCTACCACGACCGGCCGGACCTGACCGCGGAGGCGTTCGACGACGAGGGCTTCTACCGCTCTGGCGACGCGGCCACTCTCGCCGATCCCGCGGACCCGGACGCGGGGCTGGTGTTCCGTGGCCGGATCGCGGAGGACTTCAAGCTCATCACCGGCACCTTCGTCCGCGTCGGCGCCGTGCGTACCGCCTTGCTGTCCGCGGCACCGGTCCTGGCCGACGCGGTGATCGCAGGCGAGGGCCGCGACCGCCTGTGCGCCCTGGCGTGGCTGAACCTGGCCGAGGCGCGCACCCTGATCGGCCCGGACATCCAGGCCGACGGCGAATTCGTGGTACACAAGGCCCTGCACGAGGCGCTGGCGCACTGGCTGGCCGACCACAACGACTCCGCCGGATCAGCGGCCCGTATCGAGCGGCTCGCCGTGCTCGCGCGCCCGGCCGACCTGGACTCCGGCGAGATCACCGACAAGGGCTACATCAACCAGCGGCAAGTGCTGAAGAACCGGTCCGCGCTGATCGAGTTGCTGTACGCCGACCCGCCGCCAGCCCACGTCATCATCCCGGGACCGACGCGCTGATGCGCTAGCGGGAGCCTGTCAGGTCCCGTCCGGTTCACCACGCTCTTCCAGCAGCCCGGCCAGTTCCGTGGCGGCGTCCCCGGCGTCGGCCCGGACGCGCAGGACCTGCTCGGCCCCGTCCAGGTCGCCGCTCTCTTCCAGCAGCCCGGCCAGCCGCCGGGTGGCCCACTCGTCGCCGGCGACGGCCCGGGCGCGCAGGATCTGCTCGGCCCCGTCCAGGTCGCCCCCTGGTCGTGAGAGCTCGCGGACCTGAGCCAGGATCGGCGTCCAGTACTCAGCCTGCGACTGGCGGCCGATGAACAGGCCGATATGCCCGCCCGGTGCGAGGTACCAGCGGACCTGTGAAGAGCCAACCGCGTCCTGCATGTTGCGGACCTGCTGCCACGGCGTGATGTCGTCCTCTTCGCCGCCGAGCAGGAACACCGGGCACGTGATGCTGCGCAGGCTCACGGCCTGGCCCGCCACCTCCAGCTCGCCCTTGAACATCTCGTTCCTGACGAACAGGTGCTCCACGGCCCACAGGTACAGCTTGCCCGGCAGGTTGACCGGGTAGAAGTACCAGTCGTAGAAGTCACCGAAGTGGTCGAGGTACTCGCGGTCGTGCACGTGCGCGTAGACCTTGAGGTGCTCGGCCACGTGGGTGACCGGGTGCATCGCGATGAACCCCATGACCAGGTTGATGCCGGGCACGATGCCGCCGTTGGCCTTGACCATGGCCTTGTACAGCGCCATGTTGCCGCGCGGGATCAGGATGGGCATCAGCTTCTGGGCCGGGCCGTTCCCGGCGCTGGTGTCGATCGGCGCGCCGGCCACGATGAGCGTGTTGACGCGCTCGGGGTGCAGGGCCGCCCACAGCACGGCTTCCCAGCCACCCTGGCAGTTGCCGACGATGTTGACCTTGCCCCCGGGCCCCGCGATGAGATCCGCCGCACGGGTGATGAAGTCGAGGCGGTCCGCCTCGGTAGTGTCCTTGGCGGCCTTGGTGCAGCTCAGCCAGTCGAATGAGTAGAGCTTGGTCAGGCCCGTCTTGATGCAGAGCTGGACCTGGCTCTGGCCTCTCTTGTCGATGATGCACGAGGCGTGCCCGGCCAGCGGCGGGAACAGCAGCGTGGGAACGACGTCATCGTCGCCGGCGCTGAAGTCACGCAGCAGCGCGAACGGCGAGACGAGCACGACCTCGTTGCGGCTGTGCCACGTCGGCGGCTTGCGGTTGGTGGTGTGGTGGGCCCACAGCGCCGTGTCCACCGGCACCGCTATGGCCTTGGCCATGACACGCGCGCTCAGCGTGGTCGCGCCGAACATCGCCTGGGTCAGCTGCCTGAACATCTGCTTCATCTCCGAATCGCCAACCGATCGATCGGTAGGAAACGACAGTAAGAGATACCAGCGCGTCCAGTCAAGGATCTAGGGTGGTGGAAGCGGGCAATCGGGCGAGATTGCCCGTTGATCAATCGGTCGGAAACAGGAGCCTCCCATGGCTGAATCGCTTCGGGTGCGAAGAGTTCGTTCCGGCGTGCCGGCCCTGCCGCCGCGGCCTGCGACAGGTGGCACGCGGGACCGGATCCTGCTCGCCGGGCTGCGGCTGTTCGCCGAGCACGGGTTCCACGGGACCTCGATCCGTGACATCGCCGCCGAGGCAGCCGTTCAGTCCGCCTCGCTGTACGCCCATTTCCCGTCGAAAGAGGCCATCCTCGCCGAACTGGTCCTGGCTGGCCACGAGGAGCACCACACCCGCCTGGTGACCGCGCTGCTCGAGAGCGGCACCGACCCCCGCGACCGCCTCGCGGCGCTGGTGCGCGCCCATGTCCGGGCCCACGTCGACTACCCGATGCTCGCCGTGGTCGCCAACCACGAGATGCACGCGCTGTCCCCCGCGGCCGCCGCGCCGGCGGCCGCGGTCCGCCGCCGGTCCGAGGCGATGCTGATGGAGATACTGGCCATGGGCCACCAGCAAGGCGTGTTCGACCTGGTCCACCCCGAGGCGACCGCCGCCGCGATCGGCAGCATGGGCATCCGGGTCGCCAACTGGTACCCGGCGCCCGCAGCCGACCTCGGCCCCTCCCAGCTGGCGGACGTGTACGCCGCGCTGGCCCTGCGCATGGCCGGAGCAAGGCAACCCGGAGCAAGGCAACCCGGAGCAAGGCAACACTGAGCAAGGCAACACTGAGCCCGCGTAGCCGGACTATTCACCTATCGGGCCGGCCGTGCCTCATCGGCGTGAACTGCCACACCAACTATGTATGTACAAACCGACCGATCGGTCGTATAGTTACCGTACGGTAAGCAGGTGTTCGGCCGGCCGAGCGCCCGGCCGGCGCAAGGAGGGCTGAGCGTCTGCAGCCCTTGGTCCTAGCAGTAGGGAGAGGCTACGTTGACGACAGTCATGTCAGCCGTGCCGACCCGGGACGTGCAGCTACGCATCAGGGGGCTGCGGATCCACGCGCAGGTGTGCGGGGAGGGCGAGCCGCTGCTGCTCTACTCCGGCATCTGGGGCGAGGTGCACCTGTGGGAACGGCTGCTTCCGCATCTGGCCGGGTTCCGGACGATCGCGTTCGACCCGCCGGGCATCGGCCGGTCGCAGCGCCCCCCGTACCCGCTGAGCATGTGGTCACTGGCCGAGATGGGCACCGCGGTGCTGGATGCGTTCGACGTGGAGTCCGCGCACGTGCTCGGCGCCTCGTTCGGCGGAGCGGTCGCGCAGCAGATGGCGTTCTCGCACTCCAGCCGGGTTCGCCGGCTGGTGCTGGTGTCGACCTCCTTCGGCGGCGGCGCCATGCCCGGCAACCTGGAGGCGCTCTGGCACTTCATCCACCCGCGCAGCTACCACCCGGAGCGGCTGGAACAGGTGGCCGGGGCCATGTTCGGCGGGCGGCTGCGCACCGAGCCGCAGCTCGTCCGCACGATGCACATCCGGCGTCCGACCGACACCCTGGCCGCCCTGTACCGGATGGCCGGCCTCTTCGGCTGGACCAGCCTGCCCTGGCTGTGGACCATCGGCCGGCCCACCCTGGTCCTCGCCGGCGACGACGACCCGGTCACGCCGCTGGCGAACCACCGGGTCATCGCGGCCCTGATGCCGCACGCCAGGCTGCATGTGGTGCCGGGTGGCGGGCATCTGGTCCTGCTCGACAGCGCGGAGCGGGTCGCGCCGGTGATCACGAGCTTCCTCCGGAATGAATGACGTGTCATCCATGTTGGATGTCCATGACACGTCATAGAGGAAGGCCATCGCGTCATGAGCAAGACCGCCAGCACCACGGTCCCCGTTCACCCGCTGCTCGCCGAGCGGTGGAGCCCGCGCGGGTTCGACCGGGCGCACGAGCTGGCCGATGACGGCCTGACCGCGCTGCTCGAGGCGGCGCGCTGGGCGCCGTCGGCGCAGAACAGCCAGCCCTGGCGGTTCCTGGTCACCCGCCGCGGCGAGGCGGCCCACGACCGGCTCTTCGCCGCCCTGGCTCCCGGCAACCAGTCCTGGGCCGGCGCGGCCAGCGCGCTGGTCCTGGTGGCGGCCAGTACCGCCGGCGACGACGGCCGTCCCCAGCCGTGGGCGCTGTACGACACCGGGCAGGCCGTCGCCGCGCTGGTCACCCAGGCGCAGGCCGACGGGCTCTCGGTGCACCAGATGGGCGGCTTCGACGCCGGCGCCATCCGGGCCGGCTTCGGCCTCGCGGACTCCCTCACCCCCGTGGTCGTCCTGGCCATCGGCCGCCCCGACGCCGCCGCCCAGCTGCCCGGGCCCCTCGCCGCCCGGGAGACCGCCCCGCGCACCAGGCGCCCGGTCGGCGAGCTGCTCCTGCCGGCCGGCGCCGAGCCTCAGCTGGCGGCCGCGTAGCCGGGCTCGTCGCCTGAGCAGATCGTGAAACCCTGCCTCGTTCGGTCCTTAAGATCTCTTTGATCCCGAACGGACGGGGTTTTCCGCCTACCTCAGCCCGTCCAGCGCGTCGCGGAGGGCGGCGCGGCCGGCGGCCCGGCGCAGGATGCCGAGGTCCCCGGTCCCGTCGAGCGCGGCAAGCAGCAGCAGGCGGCGGGCCGCGGCGGGCAGGTCGCCGACCCGCGACGCGAACAAGGCCCGCAGGCACTCGGTCAGCGGCAGGACGGCCGGCAGCGACCGGGCCGCCGCGTGCTGCGCCTCGCTCAGCGCCGCGGGCAGTTCGAGCAGCGCCAGCGGATTACCCTGCGCCTCGCCCAGCAGCCGGGCCCGGACCCGGTCGGCCAGCGCCGGGAAGCAGCGCCGGCTCAGGGTTTCCGCGGCCCCCTCGTCGAGCGGCCGGATCTCGTGCCCGGGCAGGCCGCTGCGCTCGAAGAAGCCCTCCTCGCCCGACCGCGACACGGCCAGGAACCCGATCCGGGTACCGGCCAGCCGCCGGGCCACCAGCCCGAGCACCAGCGCGCTCGGCCGGTCGATCCACGGCAGGTCGTCCACCACCAGCAGGACCGGGCCGGCCCGCGCGGCCTGCCGCAGCAGCGCCAGCACCGCGTTGGCCAGGACCAGCCGGTCCGCCGGAGGTCCGCCGCCCAGGCCGAGGGCGACGGTCAGGGCCGGCCGGGGACAGGGGCGGCGATGCCGGCCACGATGAGGTCCACGGCGCGCTCGGCGAGGGCGGCGTCGACGGGTTCGCGGGTGAGCAGCAGCCGGACGTACAGGGCGCCGATGAGGGTCTCGATGGTGAGCCGGTAGTCCAGGCCGGGGCGCAGTTCGCCGCGGGCCTGGGCCCGTGCGAGCACCGTCTGGCCGGTGGTGAAGCGCTCGGCCCAGAACCGCTCCCGGGCGGCCTGCTCCTCGGGCAGGTCGGTCCGCAGGGCCAGCCGTAGCAGCGCCTCGCCGAGGGGCGTGGTGATGAAGGCGGCGATCGACGTCGTGAGCGCGAGCAGGTCGCCGCGCAGTGACCCGGTGTCGGGGACCGGGATGGCGGCCTCGGTCTCGCTGAGCACGGCGTCGAGGATGAGGTTCGCCCTGGTGCCCCAGCGCCGGTAGATCGAGGTCTCGTGCACCCCGGCCCGCTGCGCGACGTCGCGGATCGACAGGTCGTCCGCCCCGCCGGCCAGCAGGGCGTCGAGCGTGGCGCGCAGGACCGCCGCGCGGACCCGCGCGCTGCGCCCGCCGGTCCGGCGGGCCTTGGCCGGAGGGCTGGCCGGGTGATTGGTCACCGCCATGTGACCCACCTTACAGCAACTCATCTTGCGTTAACGTAGGCCGGGTTCTACGCTTAAAGCAAGACGACATGCGTTAAGGGTGAGGAAGGGGCGAGTTCGATGCTGAGCTTCGCTTCGGATTTCTGGCCGGTCTTCTGGACGGTCATCGGCGGGGCCGCGCTGCTGACCGTCGCGCTGTCCCTGCTGGTCGCGCTGTTCTCGCCGGCCTGGTTCCGGCCGCGTCGACGGCAGCAGCCCGCGCCCACCGCGCTGCGGCCGGCGGCCCGGCAGGCCGGGCACGACGACCAGGCCGGCCCGGCCGCCAAGGCCGCGTAACGCCAGAGCCCCGATGCCACCGAGGACCTGGTCAGCGAGCGGCTGGCGGGGCGGCTGTCCCGGCAGGCGATCCTGGACCGGGACGACCCGCCGCCTCCGGTGGTGTGCGCGCTGATCGATCAGAGCGCGCTGAACCTCGAGATCGGCGGGCCGGCGGCGATGCGAGATCAGCTCGTGCGCGCCCGGGCGCGTTTGCCGGGCTCGCCTGCTTGCCCGCGCGGTCAGATGGTGGCGAAACGGACACATCATAGTAAAGTCCGGGTTAAGTCGATCTTGCGGCCCGGTATCGTCCTCATCTGTGGAGGATGTGATCCTGGCGGGTGACGTCGACGTCGGCGACGTGATCGTGCTGCCAGGCGCGGACGAACCCGTTCTGGTCAGCCGGGTGCGTCTCGGGCAGGGAGGGCTCATCTTCACGGTGACGTCAGCCCACAGTGACTCAACCGAGCAAGAGCTGCCCGTGAAGCTGACGACCGAGGTTCGCCTGCGCAAACGTGGCCGGGACATGGCCAGCTAGCTGGTCCGGTGAGCGGCGGCGGGGGTCAGGGGATCGCGACGGCACCCGGCCCGGGGCCCGGCCGGACTCGATGAGCTCGTGCGCGGCGGCGATCCGCGCGAGCGGGACCACCACAACGGCCGCCAAGGGGAGAGACCGGGCCGTCAGGTGACCCCGGGGCTGTCGCCGGACATGGCGGTCGCGACGTACGCCGAGTTAGCCTGGCCTGGTGATGCCGGGGATCGCGCGCATTGGGGCCACCGCCGCCGGCCCGGTATGACCGTGTGGTCACGGCCGGCTCGGCGTTAGCTGCCGCACGGCCAGGCCCGGCTCGGCTGCCGCGAAGCTGAGCTTTCTTACATACTGAGGTTTCGCAGTACATAACAACATACATAATCCAGGCGATGTGGCGGAGGCGGCGGTCACGTACCGTCAGTGTGGGAGTGGCCTGAGCTGTTCCCGGCGGTCGCGGCAGCGTTCCGGCGGGGAGCGGCACCGCTAGGAGGGGGGAAGGTTCGTGAATGATGGTGATTCTGCGCAGGACCAGCCGGACAGTGGCGTCAGGTTCCCGCTGGACGGCGGGGACATCCTGTGGACGCAGCCCGGCCCGGACATGCTCCGGGAGATCCTGACCGATCTCAGGCAGCTGGACTGAGGCTGAGGCTGAAGCGGAGCAGCCCCGTCCGGTAGATCTCCCGGAAGTTCCTGCCGGACGGGGCGACAACCCGGCCGGCGCGCGTCAGGCACCTCCCGGCGCGCGATCCGGTTCCGGGGTCAGCCAGCCGAACCAGTCCTGCGTGGCCGGCCGGACCACGTTGCTCAGGCGGCCGACCCCGTCGATGCCGATCCGTACCTCGTCGCCCGGGAGCAGGGTGAAGCTCATCTCGGGGACGAGCCCGGTGCCCGTCGACAGGATCACGCCGTGCGGGAAGCTGGCGCACCGGAACAGGTACTCCACCAGTTCGGGCAGGCCGCGGTGCAGCTGCGCGGTGGACGTCTCCCCGGACCAGGCGAGCGAACCGTCCCGGCGGACCGACACGCTGATGGTGAGCGCGCCGAGGCCGGGCAGCTCCCAGGCCGGGGTGATGCCCGGGCCGATGGCGCAGGCGCCGGAGTAGATCTTCGCCTGCGGCAGGTAGAGCGGGTTCTGTCCCTCGATGGAGCGGGACGACACGTCGTCGCAGATCGTCACGCCGACGATCTCGGCCCGGGAGTTGCAGACCAGGGCGAGCTCGGGTTCGGGCACGCTGATCTCGGAGTCCGGCCTGATCCCGATCGGCTCGCCGTCCCCGCAGACCCGCCAGGCCGGGCTCTTGAAGAACAGCTCGGGGCGGGCCGCGGTGTAGACGCGGGCGTAGACGTCGGCGACGTCGCTCTCCTCCTGGCGGGCGGCGCTGGACCGCTCGTAGGTGACGCCGCACGCCCACACCTCGGTCAGCCCGTCGGCCGGCGGGAGCAGCCGGACCGGTCCGCCGCCCGCCAGAACCTCCCCGGCCGCCTCGACGGCCTGCCGCATCGCCTCCAGCGGCACGGTGAGCAGCTCGGCGACGGACGAGACGGCCAGCGGCCGCAGGCTCGTCCCGTCCCGGACGCCGACCCGCGGGCCGTCCGGGCCCGCGTACCTGACGATGTTCACGGCGGTGCTCCTCTCGTCAGGGCGCGAACCGCTCGTCCATGGCCTGGGGGCCGGCCGGCAGCTCGATGGAGATCGCGGTGCCCCGGGCCGGCTCGCGGTGCTGACCTTCCCCGACGACCGCTGAGGAAGATCCGGGCCCCGCCAGTGCACGCGGCGCGCCTCCGGCGCGTCTCGCGCCACCCTCCCCGCGCCCGTGCCGGACGGCAAACCCGGCACAGATGCCCCATCGCGGCTACCCGCAACCGCTTGGCGTGCCGTCGCGCCCGCCGGAACGGCCGATTACCATGATCTTCTCGTCTCCGGTCCGGTACCTCTCGGAGTTGAACAGCATGAGGTGGCCGCAGGTGGTGCACTCGACCCGCACGGCAAAGGTGATGTCACCGTCACGGTCCGCCTCCGGCGGGAAACCGTCCTCGTCGGCAGGAAAGCCGGCGTCCACCAGGAGCACGGGGAAACGGCCCATGCTGAGCGACTCCGCCGAGCCGCACACCGGACAAGCCCTAAGACCGAGTTGCTGAAGCGACGCGGAGACCTCTGCCATGAAGGTCTGACGCCATCTCATCTGCCGCTCTACCTCCATCCGACCCGCGAGGAGCTGAAGGTGGATACCAGGCCGAGGCGGTATCGATCCACGTCAGGCTCCGCGCGGGACCGCGCACAACGTCGTTGCGGCGCTCCGTTACCCCGTAGAACGAGCTGCACACCTGATTTCTCGAAGCTTCCCAGGAAAGATCCAGGATTCTCAGGCAAACGGAAGAGAATGAGGCGGCGGATGGTGCTGCTGGTGCCCGGGCCCGTCATGCGCGTGTCCAGGGGTCCATGACCGGCCATACGCCGTTCCTCATCCAGGGCAGGTTGTCGGTGCCGCGGCCGAACACCGCCAGCCCGGCCGCGGCCTGGGCCACCGCCGGACCGCCGATCAGCCGGCCGCCGAGCCCGGTCACGCCGCCGGTGACCACGTTGCGCAGGTACACCGCGCCGTCGGTGCCGGTCCAGCCGAGGAATACCGACGATGCCCCGGGGGCGGCCGCACCCATCGTGACCCCGGGAGCCGGACCCGGCGTCCGGGCCAGCGCCGGGCTGGCGGCCAGGGCCGTGGCCAGGCTCCCGCCCGTCAGCACCGCCATTACCAGCCCCGCCGCGCGGTACCCCCGCCCTCCCGGGCCGGCCACGCCGGATGCTCGCCGCGGCCTCATCCTGAGCAGTCGCATGTCTCCCATCTCCTTCTTTCGTGATGGGTCCATGCCCTAAGACCGTCCGGGCGCGGGCGCCGGCCGCGCCTCAGCCAAAAAGTTACCCGATAGTAACCTGTCGTGACCGGATGGGCGGCCATCGGGTCGCCAGGCCCGCGGTGGCGAGGCTGGTCAGGACGAGCAGCGCGAGGGCCAGCCGCAGGCTCGTGGCCTGGGCGAGCAGGCCGAAGGTGGCGGGCTGAGGATGATTACCGAACGGACCCGGTGACTGCCCCGCCGAAGGCTCACCCGTCATGCGCCATCCGGGAAAAGGAACCTGGAACGCCGCGCTGCTCGGCCGGCAGCGCCGTCTTTCCCGGGAAATCATCCCTTTAGGACCATGCGGCCGGCGGCTCCGGGCGCTCGAATAGGACGATGAACAGAAGGTGAACGAAGGGCGCAGAGCGCGCCTGATCTCCCGCTGCGGAGTATGTCTACCAGGAGGGTGCCTGATGGCAGATGACCGGGCCAGGCTGCTGGCGAAGTTCATCGAGCCGCTGCGCGTCGAGCCGGGGTCGAAGGTCAAGCTGGCCAGGGATTTCGACCCGGGCTACAAGGCGAGCTTCCTGAAGAAGAAGGACGCGGCCACGGTGCTCGAGGCCGGCGTGGCGGTGCTGGCGGAGTACCAGGCCCGGCTCGCCGCCCAGGACACCTGGGGGGTGCTGGTGTGCCTGCAGGCGCTGGACGCGGGGGGCAAGGACGGCACCATCCGGCACGTGATGAGCGGGGTCAACCCGCAGGGCGTTCGGGTGAGCGGGTTCAAGGTCCCGTCGGCCGAAGAGCTGGATCACGATTACCTGTGGCGGTACGCGCAGCGGCTGCCCGGCCGGGGTGAGATCGGCATCTTCAACCGGTCCCACTACGAGGAGGTCCTGGTCGTACGGGTCCACCCTGAGCTGCTGGACCGGCAGAAGCTCCCGGCGCCGGCCCGCGGCAAGGCGGTGTGGGACCGCCGGTACCGCGAGATCAACGACTGGGAGCGTCACCTGGCCGATAACGGGTTCAAGATCGTCAAGCTGTTCCTGAACCTGTCCAAGGAGGAGCAGCGTATCCGGTTCCTGCGGCGGGTGGACCTGCCGGAGAAGAACTGGAAGTTCTCCGCGGCCGACGCCCGGGAGCGCAAGTACTGGGATGACTACCAGGCCGCGTTCTCCGACATGCTGTCGCATACATCCACCGGGTGGGCGCCGTGGTACGTGATCCCGGCCGATCACAAGTGGTTCGCCCGGATCTGCGTGTCGACCGTGCTGGCGCATACCCTGATGCAGATCGATCCCCGGTACCCGGTGGTGGATAAGGCCAGGCGGGAGGATCTGGCCGAGACCAGGGCGCTGCTGGAGGCCGAGGCGCCCAAGGGCGCGGCCCCGGATCCCGCCCGGGCCGAGCTCGCGGCCAAGGCCCGCCAGGAGCAGGCCGCCGAGGAGAGCAAGCAGGCCCGCAAGCAGCGCAAGCGGATGAGGAAGATCGGGGCCAAGCTGGCCGAGGCAGAGCGGCCCAAGCGGTAGGCGTGCCGCCGGTCATCAGGATGTGAGGGACAGCAAGTCATGGCTATCAGTGACCAGGTCCAGGCGCCGGAAGGCCCCGCGGTGACCGCATGGTACGCGCTGCCGGCCGAGGAGGTCGCGGCCAGGCTGGACGTCGACCCGGCCGTCGGCCTGAGCGCGGCACGCGCCGCCGAACTGCTCGCCAGGAACGGCCCGAACGCGCTGCCGGTGGAGCAGCCGCCGTCGGCCATCCGCCGCCTGCTGGCCGAATACACCAGCTACATGCAGATCATCCTGGTCGCGGCGGCGATCGTCTCGCTGGTGATCCAGCAGTGGGCCACCGCCATCGTGCTGTTCGTGATCACGCTCTTCAATGCCCTGGTCGGGCTGCGCCAGGCAGGCAAGGCCGAGAGCGCGATGAACGCGCTCCAGTCGATGATGAAGGCCACGGCCCGGGTGCGGCGTGACGGCACCGAGGCCGAGATCCCGGCGGAGCAACTGGTGGCCGGCGACGTGGTGCTGATCTCGGCCGGTGACGAGGTACCGGCCGACGGCCGGATCGTGTCCTCGAGCTCTCTCGAGATCGACGAGTCGGCCCTGACCGGCGAGAGCGTCCCGGCGCCGAAGAGCGCCGAGACGCTGTCCGGCGGCGAGGTCGGGCCCGGTGAGCAGTCGGACATGGCGTTCATGCACACCCCGGTCACCCACGGGAGCGGAGTGGTGGTCGTCACCGGGACCGGCAGCGACACCCAGGTCGGGAAGATCGCGGGCATGCTCTCCGCGACGGCGAAGGAGGAGACCCCGCTCACCAGGCAGATGAACACGCTGACGCTGTGGATCGTCGGCGCGGCGGGAGTCACGATGGTCATCATGTTCGCGCTCGGCCTTAGCCGCGACCAATCGTTGAAGACGCTGTTCGACACCGCCGTCGCGCTCGCGATCGCGGCGATCCCGCTCGCCCTGCCCATGGTCGTCCAGGTCGTCCTGTCGCTGGGCAGCGTCGAGCTGGCCAAGGAAAAGGCGATCGTCAAGGACCTGCCGTCGGTCGAGACGCTCGGGTTCACCTCGGCGATCAACTCGGACAAGACCGGGACGCTGACGATGAACCAGATGACGGCGGTCGAGGTCGTCGACCCGACCGACCGCTACGCGATCACGGGCACCGGGTACAGCCTGGAGGGGAAGATCAGCCACCCGGCCGGCCGGACCGACACCATCGACGCCGCGATCCTGCCGTACATCGTCGCGAGCGACACCAGGCTCGTCGACGGCAAGGTGGTCGGCGATCCCACCGAGGGCGCGCTGCTCGTGCTGGCCCACAAGGCGGGCGTGTTCATCGACGGCACGCGCGAGCAGCTGCCCCGCCTGGCGACGCTGCCGTTCGACCCGGGCTACAAGCTGATGGCCACCTTCAACCAGGCCAAGGACGCGTCGGGCCGCGAGGTCGTGCGCTGCTTCGTCAAGGGGGCGGCGCCGGCCGTGATGGCCCGGGCGGCGACCGCCCTGGCCGACGGCGCCAGCGTCCCCTGGGACGACGCCCTCAGGCAGCGCGCCGAGCAGCACGTGCAGCGGATGGGAGAGGCGGGCCTGCGGGTCATGGCCGGCGCCTTCCGCGACCTCGACCCCGCCAGCTTCGACCCGGACGGTGACCTGCTGGCCCTCGTCCAGGACCTGGAGATGACCAGCCTGGTCGGGATGGTCGACCCGCCTCGTGAGGAGTCCAGGGCCGCGGTCGCCGATGCCCAGTCGGCGCACATCCGGGTGCGGATGGTGACCGGCGACGACGTGGTCACCGGCGCCGCGATCGCCAGTCAGCTCGGCATCCCGGGCGAAGCGATCCTCGGTGCCGACTTCGCGGCGCTCTCCGAACCGGAGCGGCTCGAGCGGATCGACCACATCGGCGTCGTCGGCCGCGTCGCCCCTGAGCACAAGGTGCTGCTCGCCGAGACGCTCAAGAAAAAGGGCCACGTCGTGGCGATGACCGGTGACGGCGTCAACGACGCGCCCGCCATCAAGGCCGCCGACATCGGCGTGGCCATGGGCAGCGGGACCGAGGTCGCGAAGAACGCCGGCCGGATGATCCTGTCCGACGACAACTTCGCGACCATCGTCTACGCGGTCGAGCAGGGCCGCAAGCTGTACGACAACCTCGCCAAGTACATCCGCTTCGTCCTGCTCGAGCTGGTCGCGTTCGTGCTGACCTTCCTCGGCGCGACCCTGTTCAACCTGGCCGCCGGCCAGCCGTTCACCCCGGTGCAGATCCTGTGGATCAACTTCCTGGTCAACGCCCCGTTCGGCGTGGCGCTCGGCTTCGACCTGGAAACGCCCGGCCTGATGGACCGTCATCCCCGGCCGCGCGGGGAGTCGATCCTGACCCGCGGGGTGATAATCACCTGCGGCCTCGTCGGGCTGTTCATCGCCGTCGCCAACCTGGCGCTGATCGCGACCGGCAAGAACCACTACGGCAGCGTCAAGATCGGCCAGTCGATGGGCCTGGTCGCCTTCACCCTGATGCTCGTGGTCGCCGCTTTCGAGGCCCGCAGCGAGACCGCGACCGCCTTCGACACGGGCATCTTCAACAGTTCCAAGATGAACGTGATCGCGGTGGCCGAGGTGGCCGGGGCGTTCCTCATCACGCAGGCGAACTTCATGAACCATCTGCTCGGCACCGCCCAGCTGACCGCCGCGCAGTGGGGGTTCGCGTTCCTCGCCGCCGTCGTGCTGCTCATCGGCTGGGAAGCCGGCAAGTGGATCGCGCGCCGGAAGACTCCAGCGAAACGTGCGACGACACCAGCCCGATGACGAGGCTATTCCCCCCTGGACCGGACGTGTCTCGCTGACAATGGTTACGACCGGCGCAGCCAAGCGGCCCCGGCGCGCACTCACATCACCACCCCCACCGGAGGTAGCCAGATGGCCAAGAAGAAGAAAAACAAGGACAAGGGTTCCGAGCACGACGCCCAGGCCCCGGTGCCGTCGGTCGGGGAAGCCCAGGAGGCCGAAGCCGGCTCGCTTCCGAAGATGAAGCGCAAGGAGTACGAGCATCAGATGAGGATCCTGCACGGTGATCTCGTCGCCATGCAGGAGTGGGTGAAGGAGTCGGGAGCCAAGATCTGCATCGTGTTCGAGGGCCGGGACACCGCCGGGAAAGGCGGCACGATCAAGCGCATCACCGAACGGGTGAGCCCGCGCGTGTTCCGGGTCGTGGCCCT
>Ga0335069_10001819_pt1 | contig 33643 bp, 33 predicted proteins | sample Lox_Sample_11_FD_206714 | JGI IMG/M metagenome (GOLD analysis project Ga0335069, IMG submission 206714) | Soil microbial communities from Loxahatchee National Wildlife Refuge, Florida, United States - Lox_Sample_1.1 | ecosystem: Environmental > Terrestrial > Soil > Wetlands | place: USA...
ATCCCGGTGGATCACTTGTTCGCCATGCCCGTGATGATCGAGCATTTCAAGAGGCTCGCGGAAGATCACGGCACGGTGGTTTCTCCGGACCCCGGCGGTGTGGAGCGGGCCCGGGCGTTCGCCAAGCGTTTAAATTGCCCGCTGGCGATTCTGGATAAGCGGCGCGAAACGCCCAACGTGGCCGAGGTGCTGAACGTGGTGGGCGACGTAAAGGGCCGGCATTGCCTGATTGTGGACGATATGATCGACACCGCGGGCACGCTGGTGAAGGGCGCGGAAGCGCTGATGGAAAAAGGAGCGGCCAGCGTTTCGGCCTGCGCCACGCACGCGGTGCTGTCCGGCCCGGCGGTATCCCGGATCAGCGAGTCGTGCCTGAAGGAAGTGGTGGTTTCGAATTCGATTCCGCTTTCGGAAGAAGCGAAGCGGTGCCGCAAGATCAAGTCTCTCTCGATCGCAAGTTTGATCGCCGATGCGATCAAATCGATTCACGAAGAGACTTCGGTGAGCGTGTTATTTGTGTAGTTGTCAGTTTTCAGCCGGCAGTTGTCAATGGAGACGGATCGATGCGCGGTTTTGGCTTTCGAGATCTTGGTTTGAGCTGAAACCTGACGACTGTTAGCTAAGAATTTGTTTTTGAACCGGCTCCCGAACCCACGTAGGCCTTTGCGGGCTTAACGGACTTCGGTTCCGGTAAGGAGAATGAAGTGAGAAAAGAGATTTCCGTGGCCGCGGAGGTGCGTTCCTCGCGCGGCAAGAATGAAGCGCGCCGCACGCGCGTGGCCGGCAAGATTCCGGCGGTGGTTTACGGCGCCTACAAGGACCCCGTCAGCCTCGCGGTGGACCCCCGCGCGATCCGCAAGATCCTCCAGAGCGACACCGGCTACAACACCATTTTCGATCTGGCGATCCAGGGCGAGCCTGCCACGCCGGTCATGGTGGTGGACCGCCAGGTGGACCCCGTGAACGGGGCCATGCTGCACGTGGATTTCAAGCGCATCGACCTGACTAAGCGCTTGCGCGTGAGCATTCCCGTGCACACGGCGGGTGAAGCCAAGGGCATCAAGCTGCAGGGCGGCTTGCTGGAAGTGGTGACGCGCTCCGTGGAGATCGAGTGCCTGCCGAATGACATCCCCGAGAGCTTCACCGTGGATGTCACCGAACTGATGATCGGCCAGACCAAGCGCGCCAGTGAAATAGGGCTTTCCGGCTCCATGAAGCTCTTGAGCCCGGGCGACGCCGTGATTGCCCACGTGGTTGCGCTGCGGGCCGAAGCCGAGCCCGCCGCCGCCGCGACTCCGGAAGCCGGAGCGGCGCCCGCGGCCGCCGAGCCCGAAGTGATCAAGAAGGGCAAGAAGGACGAGGAAGCTCCCGCCGAGGAGAAGGGCAAGAAGAAGTAATCCGCCATGTTTCTGGTGGCCGGTCTTGGCAACCCTGGCGAGGAGTACGCGCTTACGCCGCATAATCTGGGTTTCCTCACCGTGGACCGCCTGGCGGAGCGGCATGGCATCCGCGTCACCCGGAGAGACTCCCAGGCGCTGGTGGGCGTGGGGGAAATCGAGGGGCATCGCGTGATGCTGGCCAAACCGCAGACGTTTATGAATCTCAGCGGCGGCTCGGTGGCGCCGCTGATGGCCAAGCACGAGATCGGGAACGGGCGTCTGATAGTGATTTACGACGAACTTGATCTCGGCTGGGCGGCTCTCCGCATCAAGCCGAAGGGTTCGGCGGCGGGCCACAACGGAGTAAAGTCGGTGATCTCGTCCCTGAAGACGGATGAGTTCACGAGGGTAAGACTTGGGATACATCCGGGCCATCCGATTTCGGATGGGGCGGACTTTGTGCTGTCGCCGTTCCGGCGCGCGCAAATGAAGGAATTGGACGAACTGACCGGCTATGCCGCCGATGCGGTTCGTTCGATAATTGCCGAGGGCGTCGAAATGGCCATGACGAAATTCAATCGTCGCGCCCCTGGCTCACAGACAGAGGAAGAATGAGAATTTACGAAGCGTTGTTCATCATCAAACCGGACGTGCCGGATGAGGAAGCGGACCAGCGCCTGGAAGCGCTGAAAACGTACCTAACCGGTATGGGCGCCACCATCGACAAGCTGGAGAAGTGGGGCAAGCGCCGGCTGGCTTACAAAGTGGATAAGTACCGCGAAGGCGCGTACGTACTGATCCAGTTCCAGGCCGGTCCGGAAGCCGTAAAGGAATTCGAGCGCCGGCTGAGGGTTTCGGACGTCGTGCTGAAGTTCCTGACGGTGCGCATTGACGAAACGTTGAAGCGGCTGGAAAAGCGCAAGAAACAGCGCGAGCAGCGCGCCGCCAAGCGCGGAGTTCCGGCGGGTCCCGCGGTTGTGGGCGCGCCCGCGCCTGGAGCGCCGGCGCCGCACCCGGCGGAAGCGGCGGTTGCGCCGGGAATGCCGAAGGAGGAATAAGCCATGGCGGAATCTAAAGGAAGACCAGGCAGCGCCGCGCAGCGGCCCACCGGCGGCGATAAGGCCGTCGCTACGCAGAAGAAGCAGTTTTTCCGGCGGAAGAAGGTGTGCCGGTTCTGCGTCGAGAAGATTGACGACATCAATTACAAGGACGTGAAGATGCTTCACGCCTTCGTCGCGGAACGGGGCAAGATTGTCCCGCGCCGCATTTCGGGGGTCTGCGCGCCGCACCAGCGGCGGCTGACGGATGCGATCAAGAAGGCGCGCAATATCGCATTGCTGCCGTTCGCGGCGCAGTACTAGGGGCGGGAGGAAATCGGCATGGAAGTCATTCTCAGATCTGATGTGGATAAGCTCGGGACGCGCGGCCAGTTGGTGAAGGTCTCGCCCGGGTACGCCCGCAATTTCCTTTTGCCCAAGCGGCTCGCGGTGACGGCGACGGAGGCCAACCGCAAGATCGTCGAGCAAGAACGCCAGGCGCATCTTCGCAAGGAAGCCAAGCTGAAGGGCGAGGCCGAGGATTTGGCCAAGCTCGTCAACGGCGTCACGGTCACCATCGCGCAGAAGGCCGGCGAAAATGACCAGCTCTTCGGCTCGGTGACGTCCAAGGACATCGCCGCCGCGCTGGAAGCGCAGAAGTACAGCATCGACCGCCGCAAGATCCAGCTCGATGAGCCGATCAAGCAGTTGGGCGAGTTCAAGCTTCAGGTAAAGCTCCACAAGGACGTGGACGCGGAGATCACGGTGAACGTGGTGAAGGAAGACTAGCAGCCACTAAGCCAACTATCCAAACGGTCCGGCCGGCGGAGACGCCTTCCGGGCCGTTTGCTTTTTGGGTTAGCCGGGAACGCCGGGTCGCGGCAAAGCGCCGAGCGCCGGCCAATGGGACAGCTTATCCGCGATTCGCGAATCATGGCTAAGCCGGCTCCCTTTTGCCAGGCGCCGCGCCCCCGCTAGCGTGCGTTGTAGGTCTTGCTGAAATTGTTGCGAGAGTTCGTGACGGTAAAGGAACCGTCGGCGTTGGCGGATACCTTGATGTAGTATGCCGGGCCGCTATTGTGCCCGCCGCGGCCAAAGCCCCCCATGCCTCGCCCCCGCGCCGCGCCGGGACCGCCGGCGGGGACGCCCGCGCCTCCCGCAACCGCGCCCGGACCGCGGCCTTGGCTGTTCGCCGTGTCGCCGGCGCTGCCTAGCGTGGCGGAGATCGCCGCCGGATCCTCGAGATTCGCGATGAATAATTCGGGCGCGTTGTAGTCCAAACCGGCGGCATAGGCCCAGTGCAATTGCCAGACATTCTGAAGCCCCGGAGAGGTCCACAGCATGTTCATGGTCTGCACAACCCCGCCCTTGCGGGACGAGTTATGCATGATCGCAACCTCCGGCCGCAGTCCGTGGACGAGCGCGGGCGACCCGGATTGCTCAATTCCATGGTGCGACGTGAGGTACAGGTCCACCTTGCCGATGGGGTTGTTCGGGCACATCAGTTCCTTTTCCAGATTCCAGGTGAAATCACCCAGGTTGATGTGGCGGAACTTTCCATAGGTGTAGACGACCCCGACCGATTGCCGGTTCTCTTCCTGAACCGCCGATTCGTCGCGCGGCTGAAACTCGGAGCAAGCCGGGTTCGGCTGCCCGCCTCCCGGCAGGGGCTTCTTGATCACCTGGCCGGCCGAGGTCACCACCGTCACGTCGACGGGGCCCAAAGTGAGCTTGTCGCCCGGCTTTACGACCGTGTGTTTGGCCTGCGAATAGAGTTCGGCATATGTCTTTTGAAAATTCGCCACCTGCTCCTGCGGCTCCGTGGTGGGGCCGTGATCGATGTAGTGCTTGATGGGGATTCGCTTCGCCAAGTCGGCGAGCCCGCCGACATGGTCCACGTGGTAATGCGTAAGAATCAAATGGTCGATCTGCTTCACGCCCGCGGCGCCGATCGCCTCCATGATGCGGTCGGTATCGCGCCCGCCGGGGTTGCCCGTGTCTTCGAGCAGCGTTTCGCCGTTCGGCGCGACGTACAGAGTGGCGTGACCGCCTTCGCAATCTATCACGTAAATATCGAGGGGTTTGCCCGTTTGATTTTGCGCAAAGGCGGCGAGGGACACTACGGCCAGGCCCACTGCCACCGATGAAACTCGGCGCATTCTTCCAACTCCTTGTTGTGTGGCTAAGATGAATTCTTTGCGGGTACTACAGACGGGATGCTAGCACACTGAACCTGGCGGCCGTGGCGCACGGGGAGGCGGGAAGCGCCGTTCGAACGGCGCCCGCGCAAGACCCGAAACTCGAGGCCTGCGAGGCAAAAAGAGGCGGGCCCCGAAAGGCCCGCCTTCTAGGTGACTAACCTCCCGCTAAAACTACTTCTTGCCTTCCGTCTCAATCCGCATGCCGTAGAAGCTGCGGTATACGAACGTCACGGAGATCGCGAAGAAGACGGCCGCCAGGACGGTGGTGAGCGTGGAATCCTTCGAAGCCAGATCCACGGCGAGAGAAACGGCGAGCAGCCCGAACAGCGTGGTGAACTTGATGATGGGGTTCAGCGCCACGGAGCTCGTATCCTTGAACGGATCGCCCACCGTATCGCCAACCACCGAGGCTGCATGCAACTCGGTGCCCTTGGCGCGCAGTTCCGTCTCCACCACCTTCTTGGCATTGTCCCAGGCGCCGCCTGCGTTCGCCATGAAGATGGCCTGGTACAAGCCGAAAAGCGCTATGGAGATCAGGTAGCCGACGAAGAAGAACGGCTCCAGGAACGCAAACGACAGGGTGGCGAAGAAGACCACCAGGAAGATGTTCAGCATGCCCTTCTGCGCGTACTGCGTGCAGATGGCCACCACCTTCTTCGAATCCGCTACCGACGCTTTTTCCGCGCTCTCCAGCTTGATGTTGCGCTTGATGAACTCCACCGCGCGGTAAGCGCCCGTGGTCACGGCCTGCATGCTGGCGCCGGTGAACCAGTAGATGACCGCGCCGCCGGCGATGAGGCCCAGCAGGAAGGGTGCGTGCATCAGCGAGATCTTCTGCATGTACTGCTGCTCCAAGCCGTGCGTGAGCGCCACGATGGTGGAAAAGATCATCGTGGTGGCGCCGACCACGGCCGTGCCGATCAGCACGGGCTTGGAGGTCGCCTTGAAGGTGTTGCCCGCGCCGTCGTTCTCTTCCAGGTTCTCCTTGGCGCGCTCGAACTCCGGTTTGAAGCCGTAGGCCTTTTCGATCTCCGCGCTGATGCCGGGAAGGGTCTCGATGGTCGAAAGCTCGTAGACGGACTGCGCGTTGTCGGTAACCGGTCCGTAGCTATCCACGGCGATGGTTACCGGCCCCATGCCGAGGAAGCCGAAAGCCACCAGGCCGAAGGCGAATACCGCGGGCGCAAGCATCATGCCCGGCGTAAACCCGGTGCTCACCGAATAGCCGATGCTCATCAGCGCCAGCATGGCGAAGCCCAGCCAGTAAGCGCTGAAGTTGCCTGCCACCAGTCCGGAAAGAATGTTCAGCGACGGGCCGCCTTCCCGCGAGCTGGTGACGATCTCGCGCACGTGCCGCGAATTGGTGGAGGTGAAGACCTTGACGAACTCCGGAATCAACGCGCCGGCCAGCGTGCCGCAACTGATCACCGTGGCAAGCTTCCACCACATGGAATCGTCGCCGCCCAGGGTCGGAATCATATAGACGCTGACAATATACGTGAGGACGATGGAAAGGATGGAAGTGAGCCAGACCAGCGTGGTGAGCGGCGCTTCGAAGTTCATCTTGTCGGCATTGGCGAAACGCGCCTTGGCGATGAAGCTGTTGACGAAGTAGCCGACCGCGGAGGAAATCACCATCATGACGCGCATGGAGAAGATCCACACCAGAAGCTGAACCTGCACCACCGGGCTGGCAACGGCCAGCAGGATGAAGGTGATCAGGGCTACGCCGGTGACGCCGTAAGTCTCGAAACCGTCGGCCGAGGGTCCCACCGAGTCGCCCGCGTTATCGCCCGTGCAATCGGCGATCACGCCCGGGTTGCGAACGTCGTCTTCCTTAATCTTGAAAACGATCTTCATCAGGTCGGAGCCGATGTCGGCGATCTTGGTGAAGATGCCGCCCGCCACGCGCAACGCAGCCGCGCCGAGCGATTCGCCGATGGCGAAGCCGATGAAGCAGGCGCCGGCCAGTTCACCCGGAACGAATAGCAGGATGAAGAGCATGATCAGCAGTTCCACGGAAACCAGCAGCATGCCGATGCTCATGCCGGCCTGCAGCGGGATGTCGTAGCAGGGGTACGCCTTGCCGCGCAGCGCCGCGAAGGCGGTGCGCGAATTGGCGAAGGTGTTGACGCGCATGCCGAACGCCGCCACCGAGAAGCTGCCGGAGATGCCGATCACGCTGAATAGCAGGATGATGGCCACCTTATATGCTTCGAAGCCCTTCAGAAAGCCGAAGTAAAAAACAATGATGACGGCGATGAAGGCTTCGAGCAGCATGAGGAACTTGCCCTGCGTGGCCAGATACGTCTTGCAGGTTTCGTAGATCAGCTCGGACACCTCGCGCATCGAGGAATGCACCGGCAGGTTGCGCAAGCGCACGTAAATGAACAAGCCAAAAATCAGACCCAGGAAGCTGATGAGAAGGCCTCCCAGAAGCAGATCGTGTCCGCTGATTCCATTCAGGAACGAGACCTGCCTCAGATCAGGCAATTTGAGGTTGGCTTCACCGCCCGCCTCCTGCCCTTGCGCCATGAGAGGCGCGGCCAGTACGACCGACGCGAGCAAAACGAAAAAGTAGCGCGGAATCGATCCGATTCCGGCCAGGGCGGCTCGCCATGTCGCGGCTTGCCGTTGGACACCAGACGTGTTCGTGGTGGATGGCTTCAAGTAAAGAACCTCCTAGAAATCGCAAGGCCGCTCCGGGCAGTCCGCGCTTGGAAAACGGCACTGCGGCAAACGAGAATAATTCGGGAGGGCGTTAAACCCCAGTATAAGAGATAATCCGGTCGGATTCAAACCTGGAAGCAGGTTCTCACGGCCATCGGATGCATCCCCGTACCCTTTAGAATAGTAACAGAGTGCTGATAACCATCGAACCGCCGCTGGAACGGCCCAAATGGCTGCGCGCGCCGGCGCCCGGAGGAGATAACTACCGGGAAGTAAAGGACATTATCGAGCGGCTCCGCCTCCACACGGTATGCGAGAGCGCCGCCTGTCCGAATGCCGGCGAGTGCTGGAACCACCGCACGGCCACCTTTATGATCCTGGGCAACGTATGCACGCGGCGTTGCGGCTTTTGCGCGGTGGAAAAGGGCGCGCCGCTGCCCGTGGATTACGACGAGCCGCGGCGGCTGGCGGACGCCGTGGCGGCCATGGGCCTGCGCTTTGCCGTGGTCACCAGCGTGAACCGGGACGACCGGGCGGACGGCGGCGCCGAGCTCTTCGCCATGACCATCCGCGCCATTCGTGAGCGCGTTGCGGGATGCGGCGTGGAAGTGCTAACCCCGGATTTTCAGGGCAGCCATGAGGCGGTGAAGATCGTGATGGACGCTGCGCCGGACGTCTTCAATCACAACACGGAAACCGTGCCGCGGCTCTACCGGAAGGTGCGCTTGGGAGCGCGCTATGAGCGGTCGTTGGACGTGCTGGCCTTCGCCGCGCGGCTGCGGCCGGACATTCCCACCAAGAGCGGCTTGATGCTGGGCTTGGGCGAGACGCCCGAGGAAGTGCTGCAAGTGATGCGAGACCTGCGCGCGCATCAGGTGGCCATTCTGACTCTGGGACAATACCTGCGCCCCTCTCCCAAACACCTGCCCATCGCGCGCTACGTGCCGCCGGCCGAGTTCGACGAGTTCCGCCGCTTGGGACTTGAGATGGGATTCGCGCGCGTGGAATCCGGCCCGCTGGTGAGAAGTTCCTACCACGCCGCCGGCGCAGTGGAGTAACATAGCGTTCTCTTCGGACCCGGCCGGCGCGGAAGACGCCGCCGCGGCGCTAGGGCGCGCCGTTCCCAAGCTCCGGTTGTTGTTCCGGGCCCTGCCTGCCCAATTCGGGGCCGGCGTCCGAACTCTCCGCCACACCCGATGAGATCTTCTCCTCTCCGCAACCGCCTGCTGCTGATGGCAACCGCGGTTCTGTTTTCCACCGGCGGCGCGGCCATCAAGGCGGCCGTCTTTACGCCGTGGCAAGTGGCGAGCTTCCGTTCGGCCGTGGCCGCCGCGGCGCTTCTGCTGGTTGCGCCGGAATCGCGGCGGCGCTGGAGTTGGCGCATCGCCCCGGTGGCGGCGGCCTACGCGTCCACGCTGATTCTCTTCGTACTTTCCACGCGCATGACCACCGCGGCCAACGCGATATTCCTTCAGAACACCGCGCCATTCTACCTGCTGCTGCTGGGGCCGTGGCTGCTCCATGAGCCGGTCCGGCGATCCGATTTTGGATACCTTGCCGCTCTGGCCTTGGGCATGTCCTTATTTGCGCTGGGCGGAGAGCGCGCCTTGGCCACGGCGCCGAACCCACACACCGGGAACATCCTTGCGCTGGCCAGCGGTCTGGCATGGGCGTTCACGTTAGCGGGCTTGCGCTGGGTGGCGCGCGATGGCCAGGGGGCGGCGGGCGTGGCCGCCGTGACCGCGGGAAACCTGGCCGCCTGCCTGGTGGCGTTGCCGATGGCGCTACCGGTGACTACCGTCAGCGCGCGAGGCGTGGCGGTGATCCTCTATCTGGGCATCTTCCAGATTGGGCTTGCTTATTGGTGCCTGACGCGGGCGGTGCGCCATGTTACGGCGTTTGAAGCCACCACAATCCTGTTGCTCGAACCCGTGCTCAACCCGCTGTGGACCTGGTTGGTACACGGCGAAAAGCCTGGCGCGTGGCCCCTTGCCGGAGGCGCCATTATCCTCTCAGCCACCTTAAGGCACACCTGGAAGCAGAGCAGGGAAGGCCGCGTGTAAGTTGCCGAAGGCCAGCGGGCGCGCAATGGCGCGAGGATGCCGGCTCCTGCATCCGGTCCCTCGCCAGGCCTTGCTGTTCCATGCGGAGCGGCGGCTTTAGGCCCGGGGCCTTGCAGAAGGGCTCCGGATTCAGTCCTCACGCGGGCACGCAAACCACCAGATGGGCGCACGGCGCCTCGGTCGCCGCGGCGCAATCCTCAGCCGGCCGTGGATTCCACCATGGCGCGCAGGCCGTCGAGCGAACTACGCATCCCGTCCAAATCCTGGCCCGGTGGCGCCATCGCGCCAATGCCCGGCAGGCCGCTACCGTGCATCTTTCCGAGCACCTCCACCACTTCCATGTCGCGCCAGCCGCACTTCGCCTCGTCACGCAGCATTTGCAAGGACTGCGCCGGGGTGTACGCCGGTTTATGCGGCCGCGCGCTGGTGAGCGCATCGTATATATCCGCCACCTGCAAGACTCGCGCCTCGATGGGGATCTGGCTTGCCCGCAGGCCATCCGGATAGCCGTTCCCATCGCCGCGTTCATGGTGGTGCCGGATCAGCGGAAGCGCGGGCCCGAAGGACGCCACTGGGCGGCAGATCGCTTCGCCGCACGCCGGATGCGTCCGCATAATGCTCCATTCCTCAGCCGACAATCCTCCCGCCTTATGAAGAATGGCATCCGGGATGCCGACCTTGCCGACATCGTGCAAATAGCCGCCCTGGTAGAGGGCCGCCAGGCGCGCGCGGCTGAATTGCATCGCCATGCCTATCGCCACGCCGAGGAACGCCACCCGCTCACAGTGGCTGGCCGTGCGCCGGTCGCGCAGTTCCACAGCCCGCGCCAGCGCTAATAACGCCCCCTCATCCTCTCCCAGCAGCCAATCGCGCTTTCCTTGCGCGCGGCTCGGAACGGCCGCATCGTGAGTGGGCCCGCGCCACGCCTCCGGGTTGAAGATCGGGGCCGGCTTGCAGGAGAACCACGGCCGCATCTGTGCGATTGGGGCTTCAGATCGCATCACTTTGATCTATCGGCGCGGAAGCGGAAATCGCTAGGGTACTAAGTGAAGAATTCATCCGTGTCCCCTCAATTTGGCCCGCCTCTCAATTGCGCATCACCGTAATGGTCCTCCACGACGAGTTGCCGGCCGCATCCCAAGCACGCACCGTGACCACGTTGGCGCCCACCAGCAACGGCGCCTGGAAACTCCAGTTGGCGGTTCCCGAGGCCGTGCCAGCGCCGCCGGTGGAGGTGCTCCAGGTTACGCTAGCCACGCCGCTCGAGTCGCTTGCCGTGCCGCTCACGAAGATTACGGCGTAGGAGGTGGAAACGATGGTGGAGGCCGGCGAAACGACGTGAAGCGTGGGCGGCGTGGTATCGTTTCCGCCGGAAGGGGCGCTTGGCTGACCGGGAGAGGGACCCGGATTCAGGCGAGGATTCTCCGCCCCGGCCGATGGATACAGGCTGCGGATGCCCGCGATGTCGCCCGCGCTCAAGCCCGTGACCAGGTGGTAATAGGGGTACATCACGGAAGCCGGGTCCGTCGAATGTCCCATTCCGAGGGCGTGCCCGGCTTCATGCAGCGCGACGCTGAACAGGTCCGTGTTCGCGCCAATCCTCCAGGTCTCGCTGGCGTCGAAATGCATGTCGCCCGCCAGCGGTTCCGTGGACACTGGGGCCGGATAAAAGGTGTGCGCCAGCACGCCGCCCGGGCCGTCGAACGGATAGCCGTCGCCATGGGAATAGCCCGCGGTGAGCACGTTGATGGTGCGCGTGGTTTCCGGGCCGCCTCCCGCGGAAAAAATCACGTTCACGTAGCCGGCCCAGACGTTGAGCGCCGTGGCTATGACGCCGCGCGCCTGCTCCGCATCGAGGTTCGCTGGCAGCGATTGGAAGGCGTACTGCAATGGCACGGCGCCGTTGGAATCGGCCGGCCATCCGGAGCCCACCGTGGCGTAGTCACCCACGGTTCCGGCGTCGGTGAGGGCGCCGGTACAGCCGCTGACGCGTGTTCCGGCGGCCATGGCGGCCGTGGCCGGAAGAATGAACGAGACCTCGTCGTGAGCAGCCAGGGCCGGCAGCGCTTCCGCATTGGGCCGCGTTACCCAGTGGCCCGGCAGAAGGCCCGGACTCTGGATCACGCTGAAGCCGTGCTCTCCGAGGATGGCGCGCGCCAAGCCCGCGTCAACGTCCGGATAGAACTCCACCAGATACGCCTTCGCTTCCGCCACCCGCGGGCTCAATTTGTCGGAGGGCTCCATCGGACCTGCCCATACGGCCCCTAGGCCGCGCAGATCGGCCGCGGAAGCGGAGGACACCATCAAGGCGGAATCGGGAATGTAGGAGAGTATGGAAATGCCGCGGCGTTCCAGTTCGCGCCGGACATCCGCGCCAGGAAAGGCCGCGAATTGGACTATGTAGTGGGCGCGCGGCGGCGCCGGCCCGGAACGCGCGCGGGGAGGCGCGATCACGGCGCCGCGGGCGGGCTCAAAGGTGCGTGTTTGCAGGCGGATAGGCCCCTGCGCCAAGCCGCAGACCAGCAGTATAGACCCCGCTGCCGCGGACTTAATGAGTTTCATTTGCTTGGAAAAGGTCTCGCCTTGCTTTTCGGAGCCGCCGTGCGCCCAGGTTCGCGGAGAGGTGCGGAAGCGCACAGTGGAACCCGCCGCCGCCGTGACGCCCATTACAAATAGGGGTTTCAGGAACTCTAAATCTGATTCTCTTGCGGGGGCCCGATTCCCCCGCAACCGCGTTGCTATGCTGGGACTGATGAAGAGCGTGGCGTTGACCATCGCGGGCTCCGATCCCAGCGGCGGCGCGGGCATTCAGGCGGATCTGAAGACCTTCCACCAGTTCGGGGTCTACGGCGAAGCGGTGATCACGCTAGTCACGGTACAGAACACCACGCGGGTTTCGCGCGTGGAAGCCCTGCCGCCTGCTCTGGTTCTCGATCAGATCCAAGCCGTGCTGGAGGACATTCCTCCGGCGGCGGCGAAAACCGGCGCGCTCGGCACGGCGGAGATGGTGGAAGCCGTAGCCGGCGCGGCCGCGCGGTTCGCCTTCCCGCTGGTGGTGGATCCGGTAATGGTAAGCAAGCACGGCCTGCCGCTCGCTCCGGAGTCGGCTCTTTCGGCGTTTCGGGAGCGTCTGCTGCCGTGCGCGGCCCTGGCCACCCCGAATGTCCCGGAAGCGGAGGCCCTTACGGGCGTCGCCATTCGCGATATGGGCGGCGTGCGGCGGGCCGCCTTGGCGATTCGCGAGATGGGCGCCCGGGCGGTGCTCATCAAGGGCGGGCACCTGGAAGGAGATGCCACCGACGTGCTGTTTGACGGTGACGAGTGGCGCGAGTATCCGGCCCCGCGAATCGAAACCCGGCACACCCACGGCAGCGGCTGCACGTATTCCGCCGCCATTGCAGCCGCGCTGGCCTCGGGTCTGCCGCTCGCCGATGCGGTGGCTCTAGCCAAGGCCTTCATTCACGAAGCCATTCGCACCAACCCGAATCTGGGCCATGGATGCGGTCCGCTGAATCACCACGCGCCGCTTTCCGCTCCGGGCGCGCCCGTGCGATGCTAGTGCCAAGGGCTATGACACAGGTTCAAATTCACTTTCAGTTGCAAAGGCCGCTCGACGAAAGTCTGCTAGGGAAAATCGAGCAGGTGAACACGTTGTACGGGATCCATAGAGTGCGCCTTTCGCCCGCCATGGACCGGGTAACGGTGGATTACGACGCGACGCGCCTCCGGCCGGCGGACGTGGAGTCGGCACTGGCGGGCGTGGGCATCCCCATCGCCGTGCAGGCTGCCTAGGAGGCAAGAAGCGTCTTTGGGCGGCCACGGCAGGCGAAACCGCCCCCACCAGGGCGTTTCCACGAGTTGCGGGCCAAGGTGGAAGGGGGGCCTAATCCGGCTCGAACGCGCTTCGGTAGTCTTCGGCCCGGTCGCGGTCCTGGTCTTCCTTCCGCAGAAAGCAGTTCTCCACTACTAAGACCTCGATTTCCGTGCCCATGAAGCAGCGGTAGGCGTCCTCCGGCGTGCAGACGATTGGCTCCCCGCGTATGTTGAAACTGGTGTTCACCAGCACCGGACAGCCGGTGCGCAGCTTGAAGGCGCTCAGCAGGGCGTGATAGCGCGGATTGGTTTGGCGGTGGACCGTCTGGATTCGGGCGGAATAGTCCACATGCGTTACGGCGGGAATCTGGCTGCGCGGCACATTCAGCTTCTCGATGCCGAACAAGCCTTGTTGCTCCGGCGTCATGGCGATACGGCGGCCGGGAGCGACGCCCGCTACCAGCAGCATGTACGGGCTATCGAGATCCAACTCGAACCATTCCGCGACATCCTCGCGCAAGACCGACGGCGCAAAGGGGCGGAACGATTCGCGGAATTTCACCTTCCGGTTCAGCAGGGATTGCATGGCCGGCGAGCGCGGATCACCCAGAATGGAGCGGTTGCCGAGCGCCCTCGGGCCAAATTCCATGCGGCCCTGGAACCACCCGACCGCCTTTCCGGCGGCCAGCGCTGCCACCGTTTTCTGGATGAGTTCCTCCTCCGGCAGGGTGGAAAACTTCGCGCCTAGGCGCGCGAGGCGCTTCTGCGCATCGGCGCTCTCGAATGCCGGGCCGAGGTATGCCCCGTTCATGCCATCCAGCGGACGCGCCGGGCGCCGGGGCCCCGACTTGTGGAGATGATAGGCCGCCAGAGCCGCGCCGATAGCGCCGCCGGCGTCGCCCGAAGCGGGCTGAATCCAAATGTTCTGGAAGCGTCCGGTGCGCAGCAGTTTGCCGTTGGCCACGCAGTTCAGACCCACGCCTCCGGCAAGGCACAGATTCTTCTCTCCAGTCCGCGAGCCCAGGGCGCAAGCCATTTTCAGAACCGCCTCTTCCAGCACGGCCTGCACGGACGCCGCCAGGTCCATGTGGCGTTGCGTAATCGGTTCGGACGGCTTACGCGGAGGACCGCCGAACAAATCATGAAAGCGCCGGTTCGTCATCGTCAGCCCGGTGCAATAGTCGAAATAGTCCAGGTTCAGGCGGAAGGAGCCGTCATCCTTCAGGTCGATGAGCCGGTCGAGAATGACGCCGGCGTAGCGCGCTTCCCCGTAGGGCGCCAAGCCCATCACCTTGTACTCGCCCGAATTGACCTTGAAGCCGGTGTAATAAGTGAAGGCCGAATACAGCAGGCCTAGGGAATGCGGGTAACGAATTTCGGAGTCGATCTCCAGGCTGGCGCCATGGCCCAGCGCCGTGGATGTGGTGGTCCATTCGCCGACGCCGTCCATGGTGAGGATCGCCGCGCGGTCGAAGGGCGAGGGGTAGAAGGCGCTGGCCGCGTGGCTTTGGTGGTGCTCGGCGAAGAGGAGCCGCGACTCCCACAGGCTCCTGGGCCATACCGATTGGAGCTCGCGGCAAATGAGGTCCTTCTGAAACAGCTTTTCCCGCGTCCATAGCGGTAAGGCCATGCGAAACGAACGCAGGCCTCGCGGCGCGAAAGCGAGGTAGTTTTCGAGCAGCCGGTCGAACTTCAGGAAAGGCTTCTCGTAAAGGACCGCTGCCTCGAGCTGTTCCGGCTTCAGGCCGGAGGACTCCACGCAATAACGTATGGACTGAGTGGGAAAACCGGCATCGTGCTTCTTGCGCGTGAAGCGCTCTTCCTGCGCGGCCGCGACGATTTCGCCGTCGCGGATGAGCGCCGCCGCGCTGTCGTGATAGTAAGCGGAAATGCCCAGGATCCACATGCCGCCGCTCAAAAGAGCGTGTAAATGAAGGGGGCGAGCGCCGTGGTCTCCGCCAGGATCAGCAGCGCTCCCACCAACAGCGTGATGGCTACCAGGGGGAGTAGCCAGAACTTCTTTCTAACTCTGAGGAAACTCCAAAGCTCAGCCAGGAAGGACATATCGGTCAGAATTGGCGGGTCATATCCGGCCGCGGTTCGGCCGCGCGCGGAATCCAATATGTGGCCGCCCGGCGGTCGATGGCGAGGCTCAAAATATCCTTACCCATCCATCGCAGAATTACGGCGGCGGGGGTAAATACGGTGAAGAACAGCACCGCCATGGCCACCGGATTGACGATCCGGGCGAGGCATTCCGCCAGCTTCGTCCACAGACGGTTCGGCGCGGAGAGCCAGACGGGCCGCAAGAATGAGATGACGCCCAGAGCCGCCGCGAACGCTAGTCCGGCCGGACGAATCGCCTGGCCGCGCCTTGCCGGCGCCAACGCGTAGACCAGTAGGATGGCGGTGAAAACCAGGCCGAAATTGCGGTCCGATGGGCCGCGCCGCAACGGGCGTCGCTCCAGGTCTTCGTGAGTTGCGCTCATGGTAGCTCGGGCCGGGACGAAAAGGCTTGCGAATTCCCAGCCATCCCGTCCTAACTCCTACAGGATAGTATGCCGCGCCGAGGGACGGCCCCCGATATTACGCCAGGGCTATCCGGCAAAGGCCGTAGACCGCGAACGCCGCGAATGCGGCCGTCCAGACGCGCGGGCGCACGGGAAGCCTCCAGAACCCCGCCAGCAACAAGGCCGCAGCTAGCGGACTCAGGGCGTGGAGCCGCAGGGCCGCGGCCCAGTGGAACTTCGCCAATTCAAACAGAGCCCGCGTCAGCCCGCACAACGGACACGGCGCGCCGGTCAGCCGGTGAAACAGGCACACCTGAACCGCCGGTGGGGCTAGCAGCCGCAAAACCGCGCATGCGGCGACGGTCGCCGCGAACCTCCACGCCAACCCGTCAACGCGGCGGTTCATGGCGCGGGCGCCGGGGTGGGTTCAAAGCCCACGATGTCGCGGTAGGCCACGGTGACCGCGGCAATCGAGATCGGGAGGGTCACCAGCAGCCCCACGACGCAGCAGAGCAGGCCCAGAACGTTCACCAGAGTCATGACGACCAGGAACATACAGAAGCCGAAGTAATCCTGCCGCACCACGGCATGGCTGGCCTTGATGGCCGACCAGAAATCCATGCGCTTATCGACAATAAACAGGTAGGCGAACTTGCAACTGGCAGCCGCCATGATCCCCGGGATAATGCAACAGATCGTGCCGGCCGCCACCAGAAGCCCGATCACCAGAGACGCCAGCAAGGCCGGGATGAAGTAGTTGAAGCCCGCGAAGAGATCGCCAAACTCGGCGCGCCGTCCGAGCGTCTGGTTCATGCAGAAAATGAAGAAGCCGGCGGTCAGCGGGCCCTGGATGACAAAGGGGACCATCGATCCAAGGAGGATCGTCACCAGGGCCAGGCCCGCGTAGATGCTCAGATCGTCCTTGACCATTTCCCAGCCTTCGCCGATCCAGGCGCCGGTCCTGGAGTGGACTCCGGCGGGTGCTGCCCAGTCCTGGCCGGAGGAAAGGTGCGCTTCAGGCGTGAGGGATGTACCGCAATTGGGACAGAAACTATCGGTGGATGCTGCTTGCGAGCCGCAACGGTGACAGAACATGGCGCCTCCGAGAGTGCGATGATACCACCCCCGAGACGTGCTGTCGCGTCCGCGAAGAAGAAATTACGCGTCCGGTCCGCGGTCAGGAGAACGTCGGCACGCTAAGCCCGGCCTTGGCTAGAGCGCCTTGGAGCAGCGTGCGGGCGTGTACGTCCGGCATGCGCCGGACGCTGGATACTTCCGAGACGAGCATGTGCCAGGCGCGCTCCAGCATCTTCTTTTCCCGGAAGGAGAGCGGCTTGTTGGCGTGCAGGAAGAGCAGACTCTTCAGGATTTCGGCGGTCTTGAGCAAGTCGCCGCTCTGCATCTTCTCGGAATTCTCCTTGAAACGCACCTTCCAATCGGGCGTGATGCGGCAATCGCCATTGGACAGGAATGACAGGATTCGAGGGATTTCGCGATTCTTGGTGACGCCTCGCAGCCCGATGTTGGCGGCGTTGGAGAACGGCACCAGCACGGTCATGCTGTTAAAGCCGAAGCGAAGGAGGTAAAACTTCTCAAAAGCCGACCCGAAGGAGCGTATAGAGATGTTCTCGACCGTGCCGACGCCCTGATTCGGGTAAACAACCTTATCGCCGATCTGAAAGGTCATACGGGGTCCCCTCAACCTCCGCAGCATGTAAGGAAACGCGCATCCAGGAGCGTTCCAATCGGATGGTAAGACGGCTCTCGCGGCCTGTCAAGCGCGGTAGTTTCGGATTCGATTAAGCCGCTTGCGGGTCTTAGTCGAATGCGTCGAGCTTATCGGCGATGCGCGCGCGCAAGGCGGCCGGGTCGGGGTCGAAGCGGTATTGCGCGGCGTGCGGCAGCATCGCCCGGATTTCGGGGAGCGAGTGGGCGTCGCTGGGCGGCGCTACGTCGAAGCCGAGGCTGTCGGCCACCAGCACGGCCACGCGCACCACATCCACCAGTTCGAAGTCGCCGGAGCTTGGCGGAGCGTGATGACCTTCGGCGGCGCTCCGCACTTCCACCGGGAGGCCCCATCGCTGCGCCAGCCAGCCGCCGGCCTGGCAATGGTCGATTCCCAGCGCGGCTCGCTCACGCTCGGGCAGCGGCCTTCCGCCGGTGGGGGCAGCCAGCACGGCCGCATAGTTCTGGGGACTGAGCACAAAAAGGCCCAGACGGCCGATATCGTGGAGCAGCGCCGCGGTATAGGCGGAATCGGCTCGCCCTTGGGGCGTTGCGCAGACGGCGGACAGTTCCTCGGCGATCCAGGCGCATGCCAGGGAATAGCGCCAGAGGCCGCGCAGCAGGTCCAGGCGAATGCAGTTCTGGAAGTAGCTTCGCGTCGTTACCGTGAGCACGTAGCGCTTCACTTCGTCGAACCCGAGCCGTATCAGCGTGGCTTGAATGCTGGTCACCGGCGCGGGCAAAGCATAGAGCGCCGAATTGGCGATCCGCAGAAGGCCGGCGGCTAGCGCCGCGTCCGCACGCACAAAGGCGGCAATCTCGCGCACGCTCGAATCGTCATGCGATAGCACGCGCAGCACTTTAGTGGCAATCGCCGGAAACTGCGGCAATTGATCGAGTTCACGAACCCGCGCCTGGAAGTCGTTCATGGGGCCCAATCCGCCTCTAATCACTCATCGGCAGGGGCCGGGAAGACTTCGAGCCCTTCTAGCGGCTCCCGCCGTTTACGGGATGATTTCGTGGCCCACGGCCAAATTCAGCTGGGCGGCGGCGGTGAGGTAAGCGCCCACCAGATTCAGATAGGCGGTCTGGACGGCGCGGTAGTCGCGCTGGGAGTCCAGGAAATCCACCAGCGACGAGCCGCCGTGCTGGTAGGAATAGGAGATATCGTCGCGCACGCGCGTGGAGCGTTGCAGATAACCGTCCTCGCCCTTGTAAGGCTTAAGCAGGTTGACGGCGCTCACCAGCGCCACCCAAGCCGAATCGACGTCGCTGAAGACCTGGGCCTGTGTGGCGTCGCGCATGGATTCGGCGTGCTTAATGTCGATCTCCGTGCGCGCCTTCTCGCCCTGGTTGCGGTCGAAGATGCGGAGCGGAATATTGACGTTCAATCCGACGTAGCCCGAGATGGGCGGATTGCGCCCGAAATCGATGCCGAAAGTGGGGTCCGTGGAGCCGTTGGCCACCGCGAGCTGATGGTCGGTCTCGGCCTTGGAGATGGCCTGCGCCGCGGCCTTCAAGTCGGGACGGGCGTCCATGGCCGCCTGGCGATAGGTGTCCAGCGGGCTCACGGCGTCGGAAAACTCGAACGGGCCGGCGACATCGAAGGAATCGATGGGCGTGCGGTCGTTCAGCATGGCCAGAATCTGAATCTTGGCCGAGCGCAGATTCACCGTGGCGCTTTCGAAATCGGATTCGTATTGGACGCGCTGCAGCTCCAGCCGGTCAAGATCCACGCGCGCAATATCGCCGGCCTGGTATTGATTTCGGCTGATGGCGATTTCGCGATCGAAATACGCCAGGTTCTCCCGAGCCATATCCAGCACGGCTTTGGCTTCAAGCGTCTGGACGAAAGCCTGGCGCAGGCTGAAGAGCATGGTTCGCTCCAGATCCTGTTGCTGCGATTCAGCGATGCCGGTAGCCTTCTTGGCGCTATCGAGGCGCAATTCGCGCTTGTTGTCGCGCTCATGCAGGTAGCTGAAGGAGGCGTACGGGAAGAAGTATTGCAGGGGGCGGAGGGGATTGCTGTTGACGAAGTCGACCTGGTCGCCGCCCAGGGTAACGCTCGGGTTGGGGCGGAGATAGGCCGTCACTTCCAAGGTCTTCGATTCCTGGAGTCCGAGCTGGCCGGCCAGCAGAGTGGGATTGGCCGCCTCAAACTTCTGGCGCACCTGTTGCCAGGTGAGCGACTCGGCGCCGTGCGCCAGGCAAGCTGCCGCAAGGGCGCCGCATATAACCCGCGAATCGATCAGACGCATGTTCTTCTCCCTAGACCTTCAACGTGTCGCCGTCGCGCGCCACCAGGGCGTAGAGCACTGGGGCGAGAAAGGTGGACAGCAGGAGCCGCGAGGCCAGGCCGCCCACAATGACGATGGCGAACGGCTTCTGGGAATCGCTTCCAATGCCCGTGGACATGGCTGCGGGCAGCAGCCCGAAACAGGCCACCAGCGCGGTCATCATAATGGGACGAAGACGCAGCAGGGAAGCCTGCAGCGTAGCCGTCTGAATGTCCATCCCCTCCAAACGCAGCTTGTTAATGAACGAATATAGGATAACGCTGGTTTGCACGGCGACGCCCATGAGGGCCACGAAGCCGAGCAGCGAGGAAACGCTGAAGTTGGTGTGCGTCAGGTAGAGCGCCAGCAGTCCTCCCACCGGTTCGGTGACCAGCACGCTGAAGAAGATGATTACCGGGAACTTGAAGTTGCCGTAGAGGGCGAACAGGATCATCAGGATCAGAACCACGGTGAGCGGGCCGATCACTTTCATCTGCTGCCGCGACGCCAAGTATTCCTTGTATTCTCCGCCCCAATCCAGGTGGTAGCCGATGGGGAGCTGCACCGCGTTGGCCACCTTATCGCGGGCCTCGCCCACGGCGCCGGCCAGGTCCCGGCCCTCCACACTGAACTGCACGCCGATGTAGCGCTGGTTCGCCTCGCGGTAAATGAAGGACGCGCCGCTATCCACTTTGATGTCGCAGAATTGGCTGAGCGGCAGGTACTGTCCGTCGGGCGTGGCAATCAAGAGGTTGCGGATGGCGTTCTCATCGTTGCGGAACGGTTCCTGCATGCGGACCACGAGGTCGAACTGGCGCTCCCCCTGAATCACCTGGGTAGCGGCCTGGCCGCCCATGGCCGTCTCAATGAGCGTATTGACGTCGCCCACGTTCAGGCCATAGCGCGCCAGCTTCTCGCGGTCCGGCGTGATGGTGAGGCTCGGCTGGCCGAGTTCGCGAACCACGGTGATTTCGGTGATGCCCGGAGTCTTCTGCAGGATTTCCCGCACCTGGGCGGCTTTCTGCTCCAGGGTGTTGAGGTCGGGGCCGAAGATCTTCACGGCCAGAGCGCTCTTGAGTCCGGTCTCGGCCTCGTCCACGGCGTCCTCCGCGGGCTGCGTGTAGTTGAAAATAATTCCCGGGAATGTAGCAAGCTTCTTCTGAATGGCCTCGATGAGCTGCGGCTTCTCGCTTATGGCGCCGCTCCATGCGGGGTCGCTGTATGGCTTGAGGCCCACGTAGAACTCGTTGTTGAAGAAGCCGGTGGAATCCGTGCCGTCATCGGGACGGCCGAGCTCGTTGGCCACCGTGGTCACCTGCGGGAAGCTTGCCAGGATGTTGCGAATCTGCGGCGATAGTTTGGAGGCTTCTTCGAAGGAGATGGTATACGGCGTGGTGGCGCGCACCCAAAGCGCGCCCTCATCCAGGTGCGGCATGAACTCGCCGCCGATGAAGGGAATGAGCAGCAGCGAGCTTCCGAAGACCGCCAGCGCCAGCGCGACCGTAACGGAACGGTGGTTCAGGCACCAGCCCAGCACGGCGCCATACCGGTCCTTCACCCACTCGAAGATTCTGACCTCTGGCTCGTGCACGTGCTTTCTGAGGAAGAAGGCGCACAGTACCGGCAGCACCGTGAGCGCGCAAAGCAGCGCTCCGAGCAGCGCGAAGGACATGGTGTCCGCCATGGGCGAGAAGAGTCGTCCGGACGGACCGGTTAGAGCATAAATCGGCAGGTATCCGGCGATGATCACCGCGATGGCGTAGAAGATGGGCCGCTCCACGTCGCCGGCGGCGGCGCGGATCACGTCGAGGAGGTTGTATTCGGTTCCGTAGCGGTCCGCCAGCTCGCGGAAGATGTTCTCCACCATCACCACGGAGCCGTCCACGATGATGCCGAAATCGATGGCGCCGATGGACAGCAGATTGGCGGGAATGTGGCGCCAATCGAGGCAGATGAACGAGAAGAGCAGGGCGAACGGGATGGTAACGGCCACGATGAGCGCCGTGCGGGCGCTGAACAGGAACAAGCCCAGGATCACGAGAACCAGCAGCATGCCGCGCAGGAGATTGCGCTCCACGGTTTTGGTGGTCTCCTGGATGAGATCCTGGCGGTCGTAGTAGGGAACCACTTTGACGTCGGGCGGCAGAATAGTGTCGTTCAACGTCTTGGTCATCTCCTCGACGCGCTTGAGGATGACCTGCGCCTGCTCACCCACGCGCATCAGGATGACGCCTTCCACGGCCTCGTTCTGGCCCTTGTAGCCGAACTGGCCCAGGCGCGGGGCGTAGCCGATCTGCACCTGCGCCAGGTCGCTCACCTTCACCGGGATGCCGTTCTTCTCGCTGACGATGATGTTGCCGATGTCGGCCATGTTCTTTACCAGGCCGAGGCCGCGAATGTAATAGAACTGGCCGCCCTGGGACTAGAAGCCGCCGCCGGCGTTGGCGTTATTGACGGAGAGCTGCTGGGAAATCTGCGGAACCGTGACGCCGTACTTGAAGAGCTTGGCGGGATTGAGGAGCACCTGATACTGCATGTCCGTGCCCCCGAAGCCGGAATCGTCCGCCACGCCCTGAATGGACCGGTAGTGGCGCTCCAGCACCCAGTCCTCCAGGACTTTCAGTTCCTGCGGCGTGCGGTCCGGACTCTGGATGACATAGCGGTAGATCAACCCGCTGGGGCTGAATAGGGGGGAGAGGCTGGGAGTGAGACCCGCGGGCAGTTGCGCGTTGGTTAGCCGTTCAAAAGCTTGCTCGCGGACGAAGTACGGATCGGCGCCGTACTCGAAATTCATCATGATGGACGAGAGGCCGTAGAGCGAGATGGAACGCAAGGAATCGAGACGCGGAATGCCGTTCAGCTCGATCTCGACGGGTATGGTAACCAGGCGTTCGATTTCCTCGGCCGCGTGGCCGGGCCATTGCGTAATCAGTTCGACGTGCGGCGGGGAAAGATCCGGGTAGGCGTCGATGGGGAGATTCTGGAAAGACCAAGCCCCCCAGATCATCAATGCCACGGCGGTGATGACGATGAGGAAGGGTTGCTTGAGCGCAAACGAGACGAGTCTGGCAATCATGGATTTGCGCCCCCCGTTACTGGATGCTATTGGCGAACTGAAGGAAGATGCTGCCATCGGCGAGTACGTTGTCGCCGTCCCTCAGGCCGCTCAGAATGGCGATCATGCCGTCCTGCTGACGGCCGATGGTTACGGAGCGCTGCGCGAACTTGCCGGGCTGCGCCTGGACGTAGACCATGGGCTCGTTCTTGTCGTCGCGGAGCACCGCGGAGACGGGCACGCCGAGGCTCCGGGTTTCGCCGGCGTGGATGGCCGCTTCCACAAACATGTCCTTCTTCAGCAGGCCTTCCGGGTTGTCGGTCACGATGCGGACGGGAGTGGTGCGCGTGGCGGGGTCCACGAAGGCGCCCACGTAATCCAGGCGGCCGTGGAAAACCTTGCCGGAGGCGGGGTTGGTCTCGTCGACTTCGACGCCGACGTGGAGCTGCGTCAGGTCGGGGTCGAAGACGTGGCCCTGCACCCAGACTTTCGAGACATCGCTCAGCATGAAGCAGACCGTGGATCCGGCCTGAATCAACTGACCCGGCGAGACGAGTTTCTGGACGATTACGCCGGCAATGGGCGCGCGCACGGGCAACTCGGTGCTGATGGCGGTCCCCTGTTTCTCGGCGTCATCGATGCCGGATTGGTCGATGCCGAAGACGCGGAGCGTCTGGAGGCTGTTCTGGACGTCGGTCATCGCGTCGTTATAGTCGGCCTGGGCGCCTTCCACATCCTTGATAGCGACCGAGCCGTGATCGAGGAGGTTCTGCATGCGGTCGACGATGCGCTTGGCGAGCACCTCGCGGTTGCGCGCCTTGCGGTAGGCGGAAATGGCGTTGGCGACATCCGGGCTGGCGACGTAGAGCAGCGGATCGCCGGCCTTCACCGGCGTACCCAGATCCACCAGGATGCGCGAGATGGGACCATTTACCTGAGTGATGGCCTGCGTGGTGTGATCGGCGTCCCAATCGACCGTGCCTGTGGTCTCGATGACCGACGTCCAGGTGCGGCTATGGACGGCCTCTACCTGCATGTGTGCTAACTGCTCCGGCGGCGCGGAGAAGAGAGCCGGCTCGGGAGGCTTGGCCTCGTCAGGCGCGGCGACGGACGCCTGCTTCGAGTTGCCGCAGCCCCACTGAGATAGTCCGATTGCCGCCACCAGGGCCGGAAGCCCTACACGGAATGAAACGCGCATACGGCGCGACGATTGAGCTGGCATGTGCTATGCCCCTCCCTCACCAAGTTGTCGTTGATAATGACTGCCTTCAGCGCGCGTGAAGGCGCGCCGATCCTCGATGCCGCATTGTGGAGTTAGGCGGGGGGAGCGCGTGAGGACTTGGCCGCCAGCAGGGTGTCGTGAACCGGTTCCAAAGCGGGATTCGATTCGAGCCAAGCGACGGCGAGCAACGGGGTGGGAGCTACCGGAGCGGCCGCCTTGACGAAAGGCAGCGGCCCGAAGTGACACAGCACGCAGCAGTGTTCGGCCTCGTGGGTCTCATGCGCGGGATCAAGCGCGTGCGACTGCGCGGCCACCGTGCCGCACAAGAGCAGGGTGCACAGCGCTAAGCGGCGCCACAGAGCCAGACGTCCAGTCAATCTGGCAACATTATATCGGATCGAGAGGTAAGCGCAACCCGCCCGCTTCCGAAAAGCCGCCGTTTGCGGGCAAATCCAGCCCGCTGAACGGAGGTTCCGAGTTGCGGCGGACGCGGGCAGGCCTCGGGGCCTGCCCGATCTCCGCTCACGGCCAAGCCGCGTGACAAGCGGTAGCTAGTTTCACATCCCCGCTCCGGGTTGGAAACCCCTGAGTGCTAGCAGTAGCGAACGATTACTTGTGGACCCGGCGGCGGAGTGCGGCGCCCGCCATAGCCCCGCTTGCCAGCAAAAGCGAGATGAAGGAGGGTTCCGGCGCCTGTGTGATGGAGAAGCTGTCCAGTTGTTCCGCGGCAGCGTCGCCTTGCTTCCAATCCAAATACTGTCCGTTATAGTAGGGGTTGTACCCGATGTTCGTGACAGTGTCCAAGAATGCCAGGCCCCCTATGTCCATCTGCGGGCTGGTGAGGCTGAATGTGTTGTCGTTATAGGGGCTGGCGCAGCATGTGCCAACGCCCATGAGGGAAACCGCGTCGCCGTTGATGGTCCCCGTTGCGCTGCTCGCCAACCAGTCCGTGCCCTGCCACGTGGCATCCAGTGTGCCGGAGGCCACGATTCCGACTCCTGTAAAGCTGAAGTCGAAAGTGTCGGCTTGCGCGATGCCTGCCATGAGGCCGATCAAGAGCGCCGCCGCCAGAAAGCTTACAAGTCGTTTCATTTAGGTGTTCCTTTCGTAGCGTTACTGCTTCGGATTTGTGACGGCGATGGCAATCGTATGGCCACGAATTTATTTACTAGAATGTGTGACTTAGGGGTTGAGGGGGTAGGCGGAATGGAGAGGAACTGGGAAGTCGGCTCCCAAGACTTTGGCGCCGGGGAGTAAACGCGCGTTCCCTATCAGGACATCTCCCCAGGGGAAAGTCCCAGGGGCACCGCGCTCAGTGGATGAGGTGGAAAGCCAGAAAGGCTCCGGCGTAAGCCAGAACGCTCATATAGGCGAACTGGAGGGCCGGCCACTTCCAGCCTCCGGTTTCGCGGCGGACCACGGCTATGGTGGAGATGCACTGCATGGCAAACGCGAAAAAGATGAGCAGCGCCACGGCCGAACCGATCGGCATGTCGCGGCGCAGCGCCTGCTGCAACCCGTCTTTCTGCGTCTCCGGATCCATGCCGTAGATTTCGCCAAGCGTGCCGACGATGGTCTCGCGCGCGGCCAAAGACGTCACCAGCCCGATGCCGATCTTCCAGTTGAAGCCCATCGGCCGTATGGCCGGCTCCATCAGGTGTCCGATTTGTCCGGCTACGCTTTGCTCGATAGGCGGCGCCTGCCCGCCATGCCGCGGCACGTTGGAGAGGCCCCACAGGATCACCATCACCAGCAGAATCACGGTTCCCGCGCGCTGCAGGAAGACCTTGGAACGGTCCAGCAAGCGCAGGCCGAGCGACTGCAGCGTGGGCCAGCGGTATGACGGCATCTCCAGCATGAATTGCGTTTTGCCGCTCTTCAGAACGGACGATTTCAACGCTTTCGCGGTTGCCACGGCGGCCGTGAAGCCCAGCAGATAAAGTCCCAGCAACGCGGCGGCGCGCGAACTGAACACGCCGAACAGGGCGCGCTCCGGCACGAAGGCCGCGATGATCAACGTGTAGACCTGCAGCCGCGCCGGGCAGGTCATGAACGGCGCCACCAGGATGGTGGCCATGCGGTCGCGCTTGTTTTCAATGGTGCGCGTGGCCAGGATGGCGGGCACGGCGCAGGCATGCGCGGAGAGCAGCGGAATAAACGAGCGGCCCTGCAATCCGACCTTGGCCATGGTGCGGTCGGCGATGAGGGCGGCGCGCGCAAGATAGCCGGAATCCTCCAGAATGCCGATGAAAAGGAAAAGCAGCAGCACCTGGGGCAGGAAGACCACCACGGAGCCGACGCCCTTCCAGACGCCATCCACTACCAGCGAGCGGAAACCGGAGGCCGGCAGCGTGGTTCCCAGCCAGGCGCCGGAGACCTTGAAGAGCCAATCCACGCCGTTCATCAGCGGCACGGCGGCGGTGAACAGCGTTTCGAAAACGCCCAACACCACCAGCGCGAAAACGATAGGGCCGATTACAGGGTGGAGGAAGAACGAGTCCAGCCGGCGCGTCCATTCAGGCGGCGCGGGGGACTGATAACCAGCGCGTTCCCCCACGCGGCCCGCCCACGCCCGGCACTTGGGTACGTCCTGGAGGACAGGCAATTCGAGCGGCGAGGGCTTAGCGAGCGCGCCGGATAGGAACTCGAACACCTGATTCACGCCTTCGCCCTGGCGCGCGCTGATCAGCGCCACGGGGGCGCCGAGCTGAGCGGAGAGCGCCGCCACGTCCACGTGACCCTCACGGCTGCGCAAATCGTCAGCCATGTTCAGGATCACCAGAGTGGGGACGCCGAGCGCCAGGATAGGCGCGGCCAGCATCAGATGGCGCCCGAGGTTGGTGGAGTCCAGAACCAGGAGGATAGCTTCGGGCTTGGGCGTGTCCGAGCGGCGGCCCGTGAGAACGTCATAGGCCACCTGTTCATCTTCCGTGCGGGGCGTGAGGCTATAAATGCCCGGGAGGTCGATCACGCGCACAGCGCGGCCGCCGGGCAGTTCCGCGATGCCGGTGTGCTGCTCCACGGTCACGCCCGGAAAATTCGCGACCTTCTGCCGCAAACCCGTGAGACGATTGAAAAGGGTCGACTTCCCGGAGTTGGGCGGACCTACCAGAGCGACAGTTCGCGCACCGGCGCCGAGCGCCTCTGGCGGAACGGGAAGTTCCGCCAATGAGGTCGTGCCGCAGCCGTGGCAACTATCGCAAGCGCTCACCGTTTCCTCTTGTTTATGGGGCGAGTCCTTAACCTTCTCGCGGTTTCACGCCTAAGAGCGATTTCCGATCCGTCCACCTGGAAGACGCGCGGGTCGCCTCCCGGTGCGCTGAATCCGGCCGTGATGCGTGCGCCGGGCAGGAAGCCCAGCTCCATCAGGCGGCGCGCTTCGTCGCCGGGGAGATCGATGCGGTCCAGGATCGCGGCGTCGCCACGGCGCAAGTCAACAAGCGTGCCCTCCACTTCCTGCGAATCCTTGTTGCCACTCAGTTGCAACATAGTTTCAGTATGCGGAAGTCCGAAATGAAAGTCAAGACACCGCGCTTGAGGCGGCCCAATACCCCCTTCGGCGGCCTCAAATCTACCCTCAAAGGCTCTACAAACAAGGATAGCAGACGCCTGAGCGGGCTCAGGGCGGGGCAAATCCGGATTCGGGACCTGGATCGCGTCCTGGAGATAGAGAAGGCCAGTTTCGGCGCGGACGCCTGGGAACGCAAACTGTTTGCAGATTCCCTGGAGGCAGGGGACTTGCTTCTGGGCGCCTGGCGGGATGGGAAGCTAACCGGGTATTTGCTGGCGGCCGAAGGGAAGCGGCGAGCGGAGTTGCTGTCGCTGGCGGTGGACCCGGCGGCGCGCCGGCTGGGGGCGGCCTCGCTGTTGCTGAATCGCGCCATGAGCCGCCTACGGCGCCATGGGATGGCGGGAATATGGCTGATGGTAAAGACGGGCAACCGAGCCGCCGAACAGTGCTACGAGAAGTTCGGCTTCCGCAGGACCCGGCGGGTGAAGAAGTACTACGAGGACGGCGCGGACGGATGGCGGATGGAGCTGGAGTTCCGGGGGAAATCCATTCCCCCGAAACGCTGAAATGCCGGCGGCGGGAAGGACCCGCGCCGATCACGCCGCTATTATGGTGGGGCGCCGGTGCGGCCGTTCCCCAGCGGAGGGCCGCTTACGCGATGTTGCCTCTTAGCAGCGACGCGGCGGTGGGGATAGCGGGGCCTCCGGAGCGCTGGGCGGCTTCCTCGGGCGCGTCCTTGCCTCCTTCGCCGGGCGCCAGGAACAGGTTGGCGTCGAGGCCGTGCTGCCGGGTGTAGAGGTCGTAGTAGCGGCCGCCCAGGGCGTAGAGGGATTCATGCGTGCCGCGTTCCACAATGCGGCCTACTTCCACCACCAGGATCTGATCGGCGCGCCGGATGGTGGAGAGGCGGTGCGCGATCACGAAGGTGGTGCGCCCTTTCATCAGGTACGCGAGGCCCTCCTGTATGGCGGCTTCGGATTCGGAGTCGAGGCTCGAAGTGGCTTCGTCCAGGATCAAGATGCGCGGGTTGGCCAGGATGGCGCGGGCGATGGAGACGCGCTGGCGCTGGCCCCCGGAGAGTTTTACGCCGCGCTCGCCCACGATGGTGTCGTACTTCTGGTCAAACTTCTCGGCGAATTCGTCGACGCGGGCGATGCGGCAAGCCGCCAGGATCTGCTCTTCGGTAGCGCCTGGGCGCGCGAAGGCGACATTTTCGCGGATGGTCCCGTCAAACAGAAAAGTCTCCTGGAGCACGACGCCTAGCTGGGTGCGGTAAGAGTCGAGGCGGACGGTAGAGAGATCCGCGCCATCCACCAGGATGGTTCCGGCCGCGGGCTTGTGGAACGCGGCGATCAGGCTAATGATCGTGGACTTGCCGGAGCCGGACGAACCGACGAGCGCGGTGACGGTTCCGGGACGCGAGTCGAAGCTCACCTCAAAAAGCACCGGCTTGCCGGCTTCGTAGGAGAAGCCGACGTTATCGAAGGTCACGTGGCCTTCAATGGCGTCCAGGGTCCGGACGCGGCCTTCTTCTTCGTCTTCGGGCCGTTCGCGCAGCACTTCCTGCGTGCGGTCCAAGCCGGCGAGGGCTTCGGTGATCTGCGTGCCGATGCCCACCATCTGGAAGACGGGAGCGACCAGGAAGGCTAGGAAGGCGGTAAACATCGACAGGTCGCCCAGGGTCATGGTTCCCGACATGATCTGCTTCGCGCCCACGAACATGACCGCCGCGCCGACTACGCCCATAAGCACCGTGGCGGTGAGGCTCATGAAGGACTGCGCGGTGAGCGAGCGCATGACGTTTTGCAGCAGGCGTTCCACGCCGCCGGAGAATACGCGCGCCTCTTCCGCCTCAGCGTGGTAGCCCTTCACCACGCGCACCCCGGCCAGAGTTTCCGTAAGACGTCCGGTGACGTCCGCGTTGATCTTGCCGCGCTCGCGGAAGATGGGCCGGATGTGTTGAAACGCCCTGCGTACAATCAACGCGAATATGGCGATGAATAGCAGCGCCATAAGGGTAAGCGCGGGGCTGGTATACATCAGGATGGCGACGGAGACCATGGCGAGCACCACGCCCCCTACCAGGTCCACCAAACCGGTGCCCAACAGGTTGCGGACACCCTCCACGTCGGACATGATACGCGACACCAGCATGCCCGTCTTGTTGGCGTCGTAGTATGCCACCGGCAGCCGCCCAATGTGCTCCTGCACCTTGCGGCGGAGTTGGGCGATCAGGCGCTGTCCCTCTATGGAGAGCAACTGGGTCAAGGCGAAGGACGTGATGCCCTGGATGCACGTGGCGGCCAGGACCGCGAGGATCAGCGGCACAAGCAAGCTCGCCTCATGTTTCAGGATCACGTTGTCCACCACGAACTTGCTGGAGGCCGGCAGCACCAGGCTGGTGGTCTTGTTGATCACCATCAGGAGCAGGCCGAGACCCAGCAGTTTGCGCCGCGGTTGGGCGAGCTCCTTGATCAAGGGCCAAGCGCCGCGGAGCGCCTCGGATGTTTTCTTCTTGGGCTGGCCCGCCGCCATGGATTTCAAATTGCCGCGGGGGGAGCGCTCGCTCGCGCGAAATTCGCCGCCTGGGTGCATCAGAGAAGTCCTCCGGAAAGGCGGACGCCGGCGCCACGGCGCGCGTGCGGAGCTAATGCCGGAACGGATGCGGCGCTAGCCGCGAAGAGCGCCGCGCGCAAGGTGGCGCGATGGGCGGAGATGAATTTCTTCAAGAAACCATTGTAAGGGACGGCGCCTTCCGGCGGCGCCCGCGGGGATGCCGGATGCCGCGCTTCGCGAATCCAGCGCGGTATTCTCGAAACATGCTGGATGCCGCGCGGTTCGAAAACGCGGACCGTAAGCTGATTCAGATTGTGGACGCGGCGCTGGCCGTTTCGGCGCAGGTATGCGGGCCGCGGCTGGCGTGCCGCGCGGGGTGCTGCGATTGCTGCAAGGGCCCCTTTCTCATCACGCGGCTCGATGCGCGCCGTCTGGCCGCCGGGCTCAAAGAGTTGCAGGCTAGCGACGCCGCCCGCGCGGCGGCGGTTGGCGAACGCGCCCGAAGCGCGGCCAGGCGCGAACAAGGCGACGATGAGCCTTGTCCGGCGCTCGATCCGGAGAGCGGGCGATGCGAACTTTATGCCGCACGGCCCATCACCTGCCGGGTCTTCGGCCCTCCGATGCGGGAGGGCGATGGTCCCGTGGGGCTGTGCGACTTGTGCTTCGCGGGATCGCCGGAAGAGGAAATCGCGGCTTGCGCCATGGAGATTCCGGGTAGCGAACTGGAATCCGGGTTAGTGGCGGAACTGGAAGCGGCCACCGGTCTGGCCGGTGAGACGACGGTGGCTCTGGCATTGGCGGGAGGGTGCGGCTAGGCGCGAAAATGCGCCGGCGCGCGGCGCCGGGCAACCACGTTAGTTGACGGCGGTCACCGAGATCACCGGCGGCAGATAGCCGGCAATCTCGGTCCAGGAATCGCCGGCGGTGGCAGTGGCGAATAGCTGACCGTTAGTGGTTCCCACGTAGACGCCGGCCGGGTCTAGCGCGTCGGCGGCCATGCCTTCGCGCAGAGTCAGCAGATTGGCGTTGCGCTGCGGCAAGCCGCGCGAAAGCAGCTTCCAGGTCTTGCCGCCGTCGCGGCTGCGCGCCACGCGGAACTTGGCTTCCGGCACGCAACGATATTCGGCGCCTTCTATGGGGACGGTGAAGAGCGTGTCCGGCTCCGCCGCCGGAACGGCAAGTCCGAAGCCGAAGCGCGTGGGCAGACCGCGCGAAATATCCGTCCACTTCTTGCCGCCGAAGCGGGCTTTGTAAATGCCGCAGTGATTCTGCTGGTAGAGGGCGTCGGGATTGCGTGGGTGAGCCAGGAGCTTATGCACGCACTGGCCGACTTCGGGGTACTTGTCGGGCTGGAAATCGGCGCGTACGTTCTGGTTGAAGGGCTCCCATGAGGCCCCGCCGTCGGTGGTGCGGAACGCGCCGGCGGCGGAAATGGCCAGAACGATGCGGCCATTGCCAAGGCACTGGATGGAGTGCAGGCACATGCCGCCGGCCCCGGGATTCCATCGCTGGCGGGTGGGGTGGGCGGTGAGCGAGGTCACCTCCTCCCAGGTGCGGCCCCAATCGCGGCTGCGGAAGAGCACGCCGGGGTCGCCGCCGGCATAGACCACGCCGGGCTCGTCAGGCGCGCCCGGTTCGATGTGCCAGACGCGGTTCAGCGAGGCATTGGGCACGCTCTTGACGGCCAGGCCCTCCTCCGACAGCCTCCACGTCTTGCCGCCATCCTCGCTGGCGTGGATGTGCGCTCCGAACCACGGGCTGTTCACAGCCGCGTAGTAGCGGTCCGGCTCGCGCGGGTCGCGGGCCACGTGGTGGACCTCCATCCCCCGGAAGAACGGGCCCTCGGCTTTCCAGGTCTTGCGGTCACGGGAGCGGAAGACGAACGCGCCCTTGCGCGTTCCAGCCCAGACGGATATGAGCTCGGCTTTTGGCATACGAAAAATGATATTACAGGAGCCCGCCGCCGGTCAGGGCGGACGCGCACCAAGCGAGCGAGCGGCGCATCGGAGACCGGCCTATTTCATGTCGTCCTGGCAGTCGCCCTGCCAAGTCTCAATGAGGACCGTGACCCAGCCCGTGACGTAGGCGTCGGCCCCGCTGGGGAGGACCACTTTGTAGACCACGAATTCGTGAGTGATGCGACTGGAGGGCTTACCCTTCCGTTCGCACCAACACTTCGGGCAGCCGATCTTGGTGAAGGTGGTGTGCTCTTCAATAGCCCGCGCCTTGAGCTTTGCAAGTTCCTGCGCGGAAACCTGATTCGCGTTGTGTTCCCAATCGACGGACTGAGCCGTCGCTTCGATGATGATGCATTCCCCCTGGCAAGCCATCTCTCTGAACCTCCCTACCCAGTTTGAGATTGACGGGGACGGCCCGTGGGTGTATCCGGGACTGCCGCTCCGCCCCTCAGCAGCGGCGGTCCGCCGGACGCCAGGCGTAAAATGCGCGCCAGGCCGCTAGAACTTGTAGCCGAATCCCAGCCGGATCACCGGCCAATACTTCAGATAAGAGCCGACCTGGTCATTGAGCTTATTCTGCTCCGCAGTCAGGTTGTTTTGAATGGAGGACGAGCTGGCAATATCCGCGCAGCCAACGGTGGAACTGGTGGTGCATGCGCTGCCGGCAAGATTGAGGCCGATCTTCGGCTTCTGAGTAAAGATCGCGCCCATCTCGAAGCTCACCGAAAAATGCTTGTTGGCGCGACGCGGCAGCAGATTGCCGAAACCGAAGAGGACCTCCGGGGCGATCTTGTCCGCCGTGAAGGAACCCGACCCGGTTACGGGGTTAGCCATCGAGCTGTAGTATTGCGTGTTATTCAGGGTGAACGTCTTGCCGGCGGGCAGGGTGGCATTGCCGGTGGCCTGATTGCCGTCATATAGCACTACGCCAGGGCTGATGTGGAAGGTGTGGCCCAAGTACTGATCGAAGAGCAGTTCGCCGGATTCCAGCTTGAGGGTGCCGTTGAAGGTGATATTGTCGCTGTTGCTCGTGGTGCTGCCGGTATAGCTGAAGTAGTTGAAGCCGCCGCGTATATTGGAGCTGTGCGTGACGGCGGTGGCCGCCTGAACTCCCACGCCCAGCGTTCCCACAGTGACGCCCATTCCAAAATGCGGGAGCGAATCCTGAGCCAGGCAGGCGACTGGCAGCAACGCGCAAACGAGCGCAAGGACAAATAGCCGGGTTCGAATTGCTTGTTTGGTCATCAATAATCCCCTTCGGTCCCCAAAATGTACGCCCCATCACAGGATAGGATTCGCTCATTATACACGAGATACACGGGTTGGTGTCGGCTTTTCCCCAGTTTGTCCAAAAGCCCACCCGCGCAGTGGTGGCCAGGGCGTTGCATGGGGGCGAATTTTGCGGCGAGCTCCGGCCGGGCCGCCCGGACTAGCGTAGAGAGCGCGGTCCGGCCAGCCCGGTCAAGAGCTTCTCGTAGGCATCCGTTACGGCTTCCCACGAATACCGTTCGCGGATGCGCGCCTTGGCCTTCTCCCGCAAGGCGTTGCGTTCCGGTTCGGGCATGGCCAGGACCTGCTCGATTCGTGCCGCGATCTCGCCGGGTTCGAACGGAATTCCCGCGCCGCCGGCGACTTCCGCGTTTTCCGGCGTGTTGCGATAGAGGACC
>Ga0335069_10001820_pt1 | contig 33641 bp, 19 predicted proteins | sample Lox_Sample_11_FD_206714 | JGI IMG/M metagenome (GOLD analysis project Ga0335069, IMG submission 206714) | Soil microbial communities from Loxahatchee National Wildlife Refuge, Florida, United States - Lox_Sample_1.1 | ecosystem: Environmental > Terrestrial > Soil > Wetlands | place: USA...
GATGTCCCCGGCCCGTTCGAGCGAGCGAGAGGCCGAGCGGGGGCTAGCTCGTTCGGGCGGGATACCGGTACGGTGGCATCGTGCCTCCGTCACGGTACCGCCATAGCGTCTCGGTCACACCAAAGCATCGCCGCGCCGGAGCCGATTTGGGGGGCGGCACGGCGCGGGGTGGCAGGAGGGAGACCGTGGAAGTCGATCTGTTCATCAAGAAAGTGCCGTCGGTCGTCAAGAAGCTGATCACGCGCGAGGCGTTCGACAACCGGCGCTCGATCAACCAGGAAACCATCGCCCTGCTGGAGGAGGCGTTGATCCAGCGCGCCGAAGCCTCGGGGCACAACCGCAAGAAGCTCGAGGCGCTGCTCGAGCGCTATGCCGGAGGCCAGGAGGCGAGCGCGAGCGATTCGAGCTCGGGCGCCGTCAAGGCCTTCACGCGCCCTTCCCGCGGCTGAGCCGCCGGCGCGCCGAAGAGGCCGCCACACTCGACGAGGAAACCATGTCCTTTCACGTCCGCCGGATTGCGGCCAGCGCGCTCTGCGTCTTCGCCGCCACCGCTGCCACGACCGGCCACTCCGCGGTCAGCTTCGAATCAACCACCAACGCCGCTGCGACCGCGTCTGCGAGCGTGCCGCTGCCCGGTGCACCCACCAGCCTGCTGGCCTATACGGTCGACCATCAGCGCGCGCTCGAGCTGTCACTCACGCGCTCACCGCTGGGCTTTACGGAGGCTCCGGCCTTCGTGCCGCCCGATGTGGCGCTTCGCAACCCGCTCTCGGGCAGCCTGCGCACGGACGCTGACCTGTTCCTCTGGAACTACGTCGCGATGCTGCACGCGCAAAAAGAAGGCAGCGGATTCGACCTCGAAGAGACGCGCGTCGCCACGGTCGTGGCCCTGCCGCCGGTCTCGCCGGTGCCGCTGCCGACCGCCAAATGGCTGCTGATCGTGATCGCGCTCGGCATGGTGGGTGCGCGCCACCTCCTGCCAAGGCAGCCCAGCGCCGAGCGGGAGGCCCCAAACGAGGGCGTGGCTCGGTTGCAGACCGCCTGAGGAGCGCTTGCCTGATGGCCGTGGCGAGGCAGTGCGCGCAACGCCGTGTCATGTTGCGTCACCACAATCGCCGACCGCCTCCGACGCCACACGAGACCCATGAGCCGCACGCAACGCTTGGCTTCGCGCTTGCTGACCGTCCTCGCCATCGCCGCGCTCGGGGCGTGCACTTCGAAGGAAGCGCGCATCGAATCGAGCCTGCGCAAGGGAGCCGAGCTGGTCCAAAAGTCCGAGTGGGACAAGGCCAGCCTCGAGATCCGCAACGTGCTGCAGATGGACCCGAAGAATGCGGCAGCCTATCTGCTCGCTGCGCACGTCGATGACGGACGTGTCTCCGTGCGCAGCGCATTCGTCAACTACACCCGTGTGCTCGAGCTCGATCCGGCCAGCGTCGACGCGATGATCGGCCTTGCGCGCGTGCATCTGCTCGCCGGCGATCTCGCCGCAGCCGAAAAGTTCGTCGGTCGGGCCATTGCCGCCGAACCGTCCAACCCGCGCGCACGCGCCATCGAGGTCGCGCTCATGGCGCGCCGCGGAGACCGGGCTGGCGCCGTGGAGGAGGCGCGCCGCCTGGTAGCCGGGACGACGTCGTTGCCACCGGACGCGGCCATGCTCGTGGCGGCGCTCTTTGCGGACACGAAGGACCACGCGACGGCGCTGCAGGTCCTCGACCGCGCTGCAGCGGCCAATCCACACAACGTGGCCGTACTCCAGATGGCGGCGGAAGTGGCCGCGGCGGCACCCGATGCGACGGGCCTTGCATCGCGCACGCCCGGCTACTACCGCGCGGCCGTCGACGGCGCCCCGCGCAACGACGATCTGTGGAAGCACTGGTCGCTCTGGCACGTCCGGCGCCACGAACTCGATGCCGCGGAGCAGGTCCTGCGTGACGCGATCCGGGTCGAGCCAGACGACGGCGCTCGAGTGCGAGCCCTGCTCGACTTCGTGGCCGCCTTCCGTCCGGCGGATGCGGCGCTCCAGGAGTTCAGAAGCGCGATCGCCGCATCACCCAAGGACGCGTCGATTCGCTTCGCCCTCGCGGACTTCTACGCGTCCCAGAAACGGCCGGCGGAAGAGCGCAAGACCCTCGAGGAGATCGTCGCGCTCGGCAGGGATGCACCGAGCGGCCTTGCGGCACGCAGCCGCCTCGCCGCTCTGGGCGTCGCCGACGGCAGGATCGAGGAGGCCCGCGCCACGCTCGCCGACGTGCTGCGCATCAATCCACGCGATGCCGAGGCGCTCGTCCTGCGCAGCCGGATTCTGCTCGCGGTGGACGGCAAGCCTCGCGACGCCATCATCGACCTGCGGGCTGCGGCGCGCGACCGGCCCGGCTCATTGCAGATCGCCAACCTGCTCGCCGAGGCGCACCGTGCAGTGGGCGAACCGCAGCTCGCGCGCGAGGCGATCGTCGACGCGGTCCGCTTTGCGTCGCGCGATCCGCAACTGCACCTCCTCCTGGCCGCGGACATGGCCAAGGCCGGCGAAGCCGAGGCGGCAGAAGCCGAGGTCGACGAGGCCATCCACCTCGCTCCGCAACAGATGCGCGCGCACGAGATGAAGGTCGAGCTGGCGCTGGCGAGGAGCGACTTTCAGCAGGCAGCGAAGGCTGCAGCGGTCGCGCAGGAGCGCTTCCCGACGTCACCCGTCCCGCTGCTCACGATGGGTCGCGTGCTTGCCCGTCAAGGCAAGACCGACGCTGCGATCGAGCAGTTCGACGCGGCCGCGCGACTGGCGCCGTCCGCGGCCGAGCCGGTCATCGCCAGCACCAGCCTGTTGATGGAGCGCCGGCGCTTTGCCGAGGCGAGGCGGCGACTGGAGGCACTGGCCAGTTCGGCGCCGCAAGCGCCGCTGCTGCATGAGCTGCTCGGCGAGGTCGCGCTCGTGGAAGGCGACCTCGATGCCGCGCAGCAGCAGTTTCGCGAAGTCATCCGCCTCGGTGCAGCCCCAGCTTCCACATACAAGAACCTCGCGGCCTCCTACGTCGCCCGACACGACCTTCCCGCGGCGCTTTCGGTCGTTGCCGACGGACAAAAGGCCCACCCGACCGACACGACGCTAGCGATCGCGAGCGCCGAGTGGCTCGCACGCGCCGGGCGCCTGGACGAGTCGGTGAAGGTGTACGAGACGATCCTGCAGCGTGTGCCGGCGCACGACAACGCCGCGAACAACCTCGCCGTCGTGCTGACGGTGAAGGGCGACCGCTCGAGCCTGGAACGCGCCCTTGCGGTTGCGGAGCGCTTCAAGAGCTCGAACGATCCAGGGCAGCTCGACACACTCGCGATGGTCCACTACCGCATGGGGCGCTTCGACCAGGCCGCGACCCTGCTGAAACAAGCCCTCGCACTGGCGCCCGAAGAGCCTGTGCTGCGACTGCACTGCGGCATGGCGCTGGTCAGGAACGGCGAGACCCAGCTCGGCAAGGCCTACCTGCACAAAGCCATCGACATGCGCGTGCCCCTCCCTGATTTGGCGGAAGCACGCACGCTCGTCGCGCAGGGATGAAGCCGGGCGCCGCCGTGCTCGCGGACCCGCTCGCGTTCGAGCGGGAACTGCGTCGTGCGGCCGAACACTTCGCACGCAGCGAATGGGCCGATGCGGAGCGCGCCCTGCTGCGAATCGTCGAGGTCCACCCCTCCGCCGTCGCCCTGCACTTCCTGTCGATCATTGCGAACTCGACCGGCCGCCACGAGCTGGCGCTGGAACGCGCGCAGGCCGCGCTCGGGCTCGACCGCCAACGGCCCGAACTCCACGTCGCACTCGGGCGGGCGTACAAGGCCCTCGGGCGCCTGCCCGAGGCGGTCGATGCCTATGAGCGAGCGCTGCACCTGCGACCGGACTTCCTCGACGCGAGGGTGAGCCTCGGCATTGCGCAGCGCCAGCTGGGCCGACTCGATGACGCCATCGACAACTACCGCACGGTGCTCGCGCGAGAGCCTCGCCATGCGGAAGCCCTGGGCAACCTCGGCAATGCGCTTGCCGAACGTGTCGCAGACCGCCACGGCAGCCATGTCACCGGTGACGACCTGCGCGAGGCCATCGAAGTCCAGCGCCGCGCCCTCGACCTGGCACCGCGCAACGCCAAATTCATGCACAACCTCGCGCTGTCGCTCAAGCACACCGGCCGCTACGAGGAGGCCACTGAGTTCTTCAACCGCGCACTGGGCACGGATCCGACACGGGTCGACACCTGCCTGGAGTTCGGCGACCTGCTCTTCAAGGAGCAGCGGCTCGACCTCGCGCGAGACCTCTTCACGCGCTGGCTCGACGCCAATCCCGATCACGCCGAGGTGCAGTTCTTCCTCGCCAACGTTCTGGTCGAGATGGGCGAGACCGAGGAGGCCGTCTCGCGACTGGAGCGCGTGGCGGAGGCGCGACCGGACTGGCCGCCGGTGGAACACCTGCGCGGAAAGATCCGACTGCAGCAGTTCAACGCGCACGACGACGTCGATTCGACGCTTGCCCACTTCGCCCGCGCGCTCGAGGCACGTCCGGACTACTTCGAGGCCGTCTGCTCGTACCTGCTCACATGCTGCTATGTCGAAGAAGATCCGCTGCGGCTCGCCTTCGAGCACCGCAGGCGCGTCTCGGCTCTCGGGCCACCGGCGCCGCGGCCTCCTGCCGACCGCACCGGCTGGCCGGCGCGCCGCCTTCGTGTCGGCTACGTCTCGTACGATTTCAAGCGCCATTCCGTGGCGTACTTCATCGAGGCCCTTCTCGAGTCGCACGACCGAACGCGCTTCGAGGTGCACGCGTACAAGACCAACGCAGGACAGGATGCGACCACCGCACGCCTGCGCGGGCTGTGCGAGCACTGGATCGAGTGCAGCCATCTGTCGGATGAGCAGCTCGCGGAACGCATCCGGTCAGACCGCATCGACGTGCTGGTCGATCTCTCAGGTCTCACCTCCGGCTCCCGGCTGCTCGTCTTCAACCGTCGCGCCGCGCCCTGCCAGATGACGTACCTGGGCTATCCGACGACCACGGGCGCGGCGTGCTTCGACTTCCGTCTCACGGACGCGATCATCGACCCCGAAGGTTGCGACAGCACCGACAGCGAAATGCCGCTGCGCCTGCCGCACACGATGTTCTGCCACCGGCCGGGCAAGCTGCCCGACCTGCATCGCCTGCCGGCGCTGGAACGCGGAGCGGTCACGTTCGGGTCGTTCAACAACCTCTCCAAGGTCGGCTCTCACACGCTCGACCTCTGGGCTTCGACACTTCGCGCGGTCCCGCGCTCGAGGCTGCTCCTGAAGTCGCAGGCGCTGATGCACCACGGGACGCGCAAGCAACTGCTGGGCGAGCTCGAGCGGCGGGACGTCGATCCCGAGCGCATCGTGCTCAAGCCGTGGGAGCGAGCCGTCGAGTCGCACCTGTGCGTCTACAACGAAGTGGACATCGGTCTCGACACGTTTCCCTTCAACGGCGCCACGACGACCTGCGAAGCGCTGTCCATGGGCGTACCCGTCGTCACCGTCTCGGGACCAACGCATCCGTCGCGCATGGGCGCCTCGATCCTGTCGGCGGCCGGCCTCGCGTCGTGCGTCGCGCGCAGCGACGCGCAATACGTCGAGATCGCGGCGCATCTGGCGCGCGACCTTGCGGAGCTTGCGCGCCTGCGCGCCGGCATGCGCGAGCGGCTCGCGGCCAGTCGCCTTCACGACCGCCGTGCCTTCACGCTTGACTTCGAGCGGGCGCTCGTGCAGGCCTTCGAGACGAGCGCCGCCCTGCAGGCAGGTTCGTGAGCGGACCACGCCCCATGCTCGCACCGGGGCGCCGGCCGGCGCGCGGCTTCACCTACCTCGGCGTCCTGTTCCTGGTGGCGTTGCTCGCGCTCACGGCAGCGCTCGCGACCACCAGCACGTCGTTCGTGTCCCAGCGCGACAAGGAGCGCGAACTGCTTTTCGCCGGCCGCCAGTTCGCAGCGGCGATCGAACGCTATCGCGCCGCGCATGCGGCATCGTCGCAGCCCTATCCGGTCAGCCTCGAAGCGCTGCTGGGCGAAGGCAGGCCGCGCGTGGTCCGCTACATCCGGCGCCTCTACCTCGATCCGATGACCGAAAGCCCGGACTGGGGGCTGGTGCGAACCCCTGCCGGCGGCATCATCGGTGTGTTCAGCCTCTCCGAGCGCACACCGCTGCGGCGGCGATCGCCCTACGGTGACGAGCCCTTCGATCTGGCGGGCGCGCAGCGTTATCGCGACTGGGTGTTCGGGCGCATGTTGGCGGGCATCACGGCCCAGGCGACGAAGGCTGCGGTCTCGGCCCCTGCGGTGCCGGCGCGAGCACCGGTCGACCCTGTGCCCGAGGACACGGGTGCGCCCCCGTTGCAATGGCCCGGCGGACATCCGCCTTCGGGCAGCGACGACGGGTCGTGAGAGGCCTTTGCCTGGCGGACCGCGCGGACTAGTCCTAACGGATCATGCCGCATGACGGCGTTGCGCACGCACCGTCAACTTGGTTGCGCAGGATCCGCGTTGCGGTCCCACCGCGGCGCCTCTCGCCCGACGTGCAGACTAGTCTGGAGGGGCTGTGGCTGCGGTGAACTCGGAAGGAAGGGCGTCATCGCTGAGGACGAGAGTGCGACGGTCGCAGAGGGCATCCCCTGCGGCAACGAGGGAGGGCCTCATCAGACGGCTGAGGACTCTCGGGCATTTCAACGGGAAGCACATTCAGGAGAGGCTATGGCATTCAGATTCAAGATCCTGGCGGCTGCCGCGACACTGGCAATGGCCAGCGCGCCCGCCCTGGCGACGATCAACGTCGGCAGCAACCCCGACCTGCTCTTCTTCGCATACGACGCGGGTGGCACCGGCCAGACCTACGTCCGCGATCTCGGCAGCCTGAGCCAGATCGGGCCGAACGGCAACACGACGATGACGTTCAACGCTCCGAGCGGGAGCATCTTCGGCTCGCAGATCACCGTACCCGGCAGCCAGATCAAGTGGGGCGTGTTCGCGCTGTTCAATGACACGGCGAACACCGCCGCGACCATCTGGTACACCGGCAAGGCGAGTCTCGCGAACGCGCTCGACCCGACGGCGGGCGTCGTCACGGGGCAGGCGAGCATCCTCACCGGCTCGCTCGGCGGCCTGACGCAGCTCGACAACGCCGCCAACGGATGGATCTTCCCGAACGGGGAGTACAGCGGCCCCACGACGATCACGAACCAGGCCAACGCGCTCACGCTGATCAAGAACTTCAGCTTCAACCAGCCGCGGCTTGGCAACGGCGTCGGCGACAACATGAACATGGTCTCCGTGCTGGGCGATGACAACGCCCAGACCAACACGGTGACCCAGCTGGACGTCAACAACGCCCTGATCTCGACCGACACGGGCAACGCCCAGGGCGGCTACTGGACGCTCCTCGACGCCCAGGGCGACGTGAAGTGGACGGCGACCGCCGCCGCCGTGCCGCTGCCCGCGGGCGCCGTGCTGTTCGGGCCCGGGCTGCTGGCCATGGTCGCGGCCGCACGCCGCCGCAAGAGCCGCTGAGCGGCTCCTCCACCAACACACGCCTCTTCCTCCACCTGCCGGGTGCTACCCGGCAGGCTGGCGGAGCTCATCCCTTCGTTCGGAGTCAGATCGATGAAATTTGCCAAATCGCGCCTCGCACTCGCCGCAGGTCTTGCCTTGACCGCGCCGCTTGCGCTCGCCAACCCCAGCGGCGTCAACCGCCCGATCAGCAACTACACGTCGGGCACCACCGACGTTTACCTCGCCGGCTCGTCGGCCGTCGACCTGGCGCTCACCCGGTTCTTTGCCGATGCCTGCGACGCCGGCACGCTCGACACCTACCGCTCCGACGCAGGTGTCATCACCTACTACCTGTGGACCTGCGAAACGACGACGACGAACGGGTTCCAGCTGGGCTCGGGCAACACCAAGATCGCGATCCACAAGAACACCAACTCGTCCTCCGACGGCACGAACCTCGTGGCCGATGCCGCCGGCAATACCGTGAAGTTCCTGCAGGTGAGCGACCTTGCGAGCTGCACGGTCGCCGCGGTCGCGAACACGAACTCGCCCTTTGACACGCTCTCCACCTGCGGCACGAACGCCGGCAGCACGGGCGCCGGCACGGCCACGGCTCAAGTGCACTTCGGCTTCTCCGATTCGGAGCCTGCACAGTTCAACGCCGCCGTCACGGCGCAGCTCACGACGGGCTATCCGTTCGCCATCGTCTTCGGCATCCCGGTGTCCAAGACGCTGCGCGACGCGCTGCAAAACCAGCAGTTCGGCGTGACCGGCGACGAGACGGAGGCCAAGATGCCGAGCCTCACGTCGTCGCAGATCAACGCCATCTTCACGGGCAAGGCCTCGACCTGGTCCGCGGCCGCGGGCGTGACCGGTCTCGGCAGCAGCAACCAGGTTTACCTCGTGCGCCGAAGCGACGGCTCGGGCACCACGAGGGCCTTCAACCGCACCTTCATCGGCCAGTTCTGCGTGCCAGGCAACGCAGGCACGGTGGCGGGCCAGGCGATCACCTTCCCGACGACGGACTGCACGATCAACTCGGGCACGCTCGCGGCTCGCCGCAAGCAGGCCTCGACCAGCGACGACATGGCGTCATGCATCGCGCAATACGACTCGCTCGGCCTCGGCGCGATCGGCTATCTCTCGACCGACTACGTGCCCAAGCTCGCCGACGGATACCGCTGGGTCAAGGTCGACGGCTATACGCCCAAGCTGCTCAACGTGATCGACGGCAAGTACAAGATGTGGTCGGAGGAATCGATCAACTACAACACCGGGCGCGCTCCAGGCACCACGGGTGACACGGCCAACTTCTACAACCGCTTCGTCTCGGCATCGAAGAGCACGTCCTATCTGTCGGGCGTCGTTTCGCAGCTGACGCAGACGCTCGGCGGCTGGACCGGCGGCATCGCCGGCGTGCCGACCAACGGGGCGAACAACCCGAACTTCGGGTTCCCCGCGGCCGGCTATCCCAACCTCACGGTCCCGCGCTCGGATGCGAGCGTGCTCGCCTCTCCCGTGAACCCGCTGTCGCGCATCCCGCTGGGGCCGAACCTGTGCGCGGACGAGATTCCGGTGAGCGGCTACGTCGCCGAATGAACTGCCAGCACTCCTGAAGCCCGTGGCGGCAGCGTCGCGACGCTGCCGCGTTCCTCGCGAGGTCGGCCCGAGAGCAATCTCGGGCCGGCCTTCTTCGTTTCATCGCGCCGGTGTCACATGCGCAGGACAGAGTCCGCTGTCGCGCGCCCGTAGCACCGCTCGGGCAGCGGCCCAGCCCTCTCCGAAGATCCATGCGAAGCGCTGACGCCCCCCTTCACGGATCCCGCACCGCGGCCGATGCGGCGTTCAGGCACGGCCTCGTGCTTCATCGTGCCGGGCGTCTTGCCGACGCCGCGAGCACCTACCGCCAGGCGCTTCAGTTCGAGCCCGACCACTTCGACGCGCTATATCTTCTTGGCGCCATCGAGTCGGAGCGGGGTGAGGACGAAGCGGCCGCGACCCTGTTCGGGCGCGCGGCGCGCCGGCGCCCCGCACATGCAGACGCGCACAATTGTGAGGGCGTCGCGCTGCGCAAGCTCAGGCGCCCCGCCGATGCGCTTTGCTGCTTCGAGCGTGCACTGGCGCTGCGCCCGGACCATCCCGAGTACCACAACAACCGCGGCAACGCGCTGGCCGACCTTGAACGTGAGGACGAGGCTGTCGTCGCCTACGACCGTGCCATCCGCCTTCGTCGCGACTACGCGAAGGCCCATTTCAACCGCGGCAACGCACTGCGCAACCTGGGGCGCCCGCGAGAGGCCATCGAGAGTTACCGGACGGTGCTCTCGATCGCGCCGGGTGATTCCGATGCGCACGCCAATCTTGCCGACACGTTGTGCGAAATGGGCCGGCAACCCGCGGCACTCGAGCATTTCGAGGCAGCGGCGACAGAGGATCCGGCCGATCTCGTCTCGAGGCATCCGGCCCATTTCGATTCCGACCCGGTCCGGGCGCGACTGCGCCTGGGCCTGCGCCTGCTGCAGGCCGGCGACTTCGCACGCGGATGGCAGTTGTTCGAGTGGCGGCATCGCCTCGACGGCAATGCAGACGCTCAGGCGCTGCGTCTCGGAAGCCGGCCATGGCGAGGCGCCGAGCCCCTCGGCGGCAAGAGGATCGTGCTGTTCAACGAACAGGGTCTGGGTGACACGATCCAGTTCTGTCGACATGCGTCGCTCGTGGCGGAACGCGGCGCCACAGTGCTGCTGCAGGTGCAAAGCCCGCTGGCCGGGCTGCTTCGGTCGGTTCCGGGCGTGCGCGCGACGCTCACACCCGCCGATCCTCCACCGGCGCATGACCTGCACTGCCCGTTGATGAGCGTCCCCGGCGCGCTGGGCATCGAGCTTCAGACCATTCCCGCGTTCACACCCTATCTGTCGGCACCGACGTCGGTCATCGCTGAGTGGGCGGCCAAGCTCGGCCCGAGGCGCCGGCCGCGTATCGGCCTTGCCTGGAGCGGCAACTCCGCGCACAAGGGCGACGTCCTGCGCAGCATCGCCTTCGCCGAGTTCTGCAGACGGCTGCCTGCGGGATTCGAGTACGTGAGCCTGCAAAAGGACGTCCGCGACACCGACCGCCCGCTCCTCGAGCGCCTGGGCGTGCGCGACTTCGCCGGGGAACTGCGCGATTTCTCGGACTCGGCGGCGCTGTGCGCCAACCTGGACCTGGTGATCACGGTGGACACGAGCATCGCGCACCTCGCGGGAGCGCTCGACCTCCCGGTCTGGATCCTGCTGCAGCACGACCCTGACTATCGGTGGCTGCTGCATCGCTCCGACAGCCCGTGGTATCCGAGCGCGACTCTCTATCGACAGGGCGTGGACGGCGACTGGGCGCCCGTGCTCGCGCGCGTGGCCGCGGATCTCGTACGGACCTTCCAGGGTCGAATACCCGTTCCGCAGTCGTGCTTCGAGGCGTTCTGAGGGCGGCCATGTGCGCGGTGCTGACGGTGGCGGCCTCGGCTGGCGTCGCTGCGACATCGGACGCGCAGGCCGCAGCGCCCGCAGGGTCGGCCGAATCGGGGCCGGGAGAGCCCAAGCAGCGCTTCGACGTGCTCGAGTTCCAGGTCGAAGGCAACGCGTCGCTCGACGCCGAGACTATCGAGCGCACCGTCTACCCCTTCCTCGGCCCCGACCGTTCGATCGAGGACGTCGAGGCCGCGCGCCTCGCGCTCGAGAAGGCGTATCGAGATCGCGGATACGCGGCGACCGCAGTCGACGTACCGCCGCAGCGCGTGGTCGATGGCGTCGTGGTGCTCAAGGTCGTGGAGGCCCGCATCTCGCGCCTGCGGGTGGTCGGGGCCCGGTACTTCTCGCAGGGCCGCATCCTCGAGACCGTCCCGGCGCTCGCCGAGGGAACGGTGCTGAATCTGCCCCAGGTGCAGGAGCAGATCGTCGAGGTCAATTCGTCCGTCGACAAGCGCGTCACGCCGCTGCTCCGGCCAGGCCGCGACCCCGGCACGACCGAGGTCGATCTGCAGGTCGAGGACCGGCTGCCGCTGCACGGCAACGTCGAGCTGCACAACAACCATGCACCCGACACCACCGCACCGCGTCTCGTCGCCGGCCTGCGTTACGGCAACCTCTTCCAGCGCGAACACGCGATCGGCGTGCAGGCCATTACGTCGCCCGAGGACACGTCCGAGGTGCGCGTGCTTGCCGGCTCCTATTCCCTGCCGCTCGCCGGTGGAACCCTGCTGTTCTCGGCTCTGCATTCGGACAGCACCACGTTCGTCGGCAGCGGGATCGGCGTGTTCGGCAAGGGCAGCATTTATGGCGTGCGCTGGTTCAGGCCTCTGCTCGGCGACGCGCCGGCGACCGAGCTGAGCCACATGGTGTCCCTCGGTGTCGACTACAAGGACTTCAACGACAACACGCGGCTCGGCGACGGCACGAGCCTCGTCACGCCCATTCATTACGCGCCCCTGTCCCTCTACTATTCGGGGCTCCGGACGGACGCGAAGGGAACGACCGAGTTCGGTATCGGGCTGACGTTTGCGCTGCGCGGCGTCGCGAGCGACCAGCAGCAGTTCTCCGACAAGCGCTTCCAGGCACTCTCGAACTTCTCGATCCTGAAGTTCAACCTCGGCCGCACGCAGAAGCTTCCGCAAGACCTCTCGCTCTACGCGCGCGTCGACGGCCAGCTCACGGACAAGCCGCTGGTGAGCAACGAGCAGTACGTCGCCGGCGGGGCCGATTCGGTGCGCGGATACCTCGAGGCCACGCAGACCGGTGACTCGGCGCTGCACGGCACCTTCGAGCTTCGCTCCCCCGACTACTCCAAGCTCGCTTCGGCGCTCGAGACGATGCAGCTGCGCCTGTTCATGGATGGTGCCTACCTTCGCCAGCGCGTGGCACTGCCCGGCACCCGAGACAGCTTCGAGCTACTCAGCACCGGCCTGGGCCTGACGGTCAAGGCCAAGGGCGGATTCAACCTGCGCTCGGACGTTGCCTGGCCGCTGCGCGACAGCGGGCAGCAACAGGCCGGTCGCGCGCGCGTGCACGCCAGCGCGGCCTACGAGTTTTAGACGCGAGGCACTCCATGAAGACGCGCCACTCCCGGACATCGAAGCCCAGCGCGAGGCGCTTGCTGCAGGTCGGCAGCCGCGGCAAGAGTCTGCGCCGCACGCGATGCAGCTCGGCGGTACTCGCCGCGCTGGGCCTGCTGGCCGTCGCATGCGACTCCCGCGCGGCGCCTGCCGGAACCGTGCTTCCCTCGACCACGATCCCCGTGCTGCGCGGCCTCGTGTCCGACTACCGATCGAGCGCGACGTTCAGCACCGCGCCGATGACGAATGGCGCCGGCCAGGCGCTCACCATCAACCAGCTCCTGTCCAAGATCATCATCGACTGGAACAGCTTCAACATCGGCAACGGCAGCAAGGTCGAGTTCATCCAGCCATCGGCGACGTCGGCGGTGCTCAACCGCATCCACGACGCGGATCCGACGATCATCCAGGGCCAGATCAAGGCCAACGGGCAGGTCTACCTGCTCAACCAGAACGGCATTCTGTTCGACCGCGGAACGCAGATCGACGTCAACACGCTGGTCGCATCGAGCCTGAACATCAGCGATCCGATGTTCAAGGCCGGGATCGCGAGCGGCGGGCTGACGACACCGGCATTCACCGGAGGATTCGATGCCACCGGCAAGACGGTGGCTGCTACCAAAACGGGCGCCATCCTGATCGGTGCCAATGGCGATGCGAGTGCCCCCGCCCCCTCGATCGGCGCGGCGGCGGGCGGTGCGATCGTCGTCATCGCGCCGGTGATCGACAACAAGGGCGGGGTCGTCACATCCCCTGACGGCCAGGTCATCCTCGCCGCCGGTCGCACCGTCTATCTCGGCTTTCCGACGTCGTCGAACACGACGCTGCGCGGCATGCTGGTAGAGGTTGCAGCCACGAACGAGGACGTCAACCTCTCGAGCCTTGTGCGCAACAGCGGCGTCCTCACGGCCGACCGTGGCAACGTGACCCTGGCGGGGCTCGCCATCAACCAAGCCGGACGGATCTCGGCCTCATCCGCCACTCTGGCGAACGGCTCGATCTTCCTGCAGGCTCGCTCGATCAACAACGGCCAACGCGGCAGCGTGACGCTCGCGCCCGGCAGCATCACCGAGACGCCCCTCGACACGACCGACACCACGACGCTCCTGCAAAGCGACGACTACACAAGTTTCCGATCGGTGGTGACCATCGATGGCGCTCGCATCGATCACGAAGGCACGATCCGCTCGCCCGCAGGTGCGGTCACGATCAACGCGAGCACCGCGATTGGCGACAGCACGCCAGCGCGTCTGTACCTCGGCTCGAGCAGCGTGATCGACGCGTCGGGTGCATGGAGCGATGCGAGCGACGCGAGCAATCTCTTGACCTTCAAGGTCACTTCCAACGAGCTCAAGAACTCGCCTGACCAGAAGACCGGCGTGCTGCTCGGCGCGAAGGTGACCGTGGACCTGCAAGCGGGCAGCAGCCTGCTCGACCTATCGGGCTATCAGGCCAACCAGGCGCGAACGCTCCAGCAGAAGGCGTCGATCGGCGGCGCCGTGACGCTCACGAGCACCGGCGACCTCGTCACGCGCACCGATGCGCTCATCGACGTCTCCGGTGGCGGCATCCGCTACAGCGGCGGGCCACATGCGACCACCCAGCTTCTGGGCGCCGACGGCAAGGTCTACGACATCGGCACGGCGCCCGAGGCCGTTCAGTACACAGCGCTGGCGGATTCGTTTACGCAGGCGCAGCCGCGCTGGGGCTACAGCCAAACCTTTCCCGGCATCTCGAGCGGGACCAGCAGCGCGCGCGCCGACTACGTGCAGGGTTCCGCCGCAGGCACCGTGCAGATCGTGATGGCGCCCGGGGCGAACGGCCTCGTGCTGGACGGCCAAATGCGCGGCGGCGTGACCGTGGGACCCTACCAGCGGGCGAGCGCGCCGCAGATGGGAGCCCTGAGCATCGGTGTCTTCAATCCGGCGCAGTCCTCGCAGGACTTCGGCATCAGCAACATCGTGTTCCATCCCGGTGTGCAGTCCACGCTCCCGGCGGGCTTCGATGTCACGACCCCGCTCACGGATGAGCGCCGCAACGAACTGGTGCTCTCCACGAGCCTGCTCGCGCCAGGGACTGCCTCCGGACCCGACCGCTACACGACCACGGGGTTCGGGTCGCTGCAGGTGAACGCCAACGGCCTCATCTCGATCCCGGACGGTGTCTTCCTGACCGGACCCGTCAGCGGATCGCTCGCCCTGCGTGCAAGCCGGATCGAGGTTGACGGTCGCGTGGTCCTCCCCGGCGGTTCGTTCGAGGCGACGGTGCTCAACGTCCCCGGAACCGCGGTCGCGCCGGTCGCGGCGAGGGAAATCGCCATCGGCTCACACGCGAGCATCGACACGAGCGGCGAGTGGATCAACGACTTCATCCAGGGCGTCCCCTCTGCGTTGCCCACGGCGATGCAAACGGCAGCGGGCACGGCGAACGCGACCACGAATGGTGGCTCCATCGCGCTGGCGGGACCCCGCCTCACCCTCCCCGCAGGGGCACTCCTCGACGTCTCGGCGGGCGGCGCGGTCTCACCCAGCGGCGTGGTGAGCGCAGGCAGCGGCGGATCCGTCTCGCTCTCGATCTCCACACCGCCCGGTTCGGTCCCGACCGACGCCCCGCTCACGCTGGGGGCGACGCTGCGTGGATTCGGCTTTGGCAATGGCGGGGCGCTCAGCATCGACACCACGAGCGGTATCTGGATCGGCCCGGGTCGCAACGACGCCTTCGGCCTGAACCTGGATCCGGCACTCTTCCAGGCAGGCGGCTTCGACACCTACGCGCTGTCTTCCGACGGCGCGCTCACCGTCGCACAAGGCGCGGCCATCACGCCGCGTCAGGTGTCCCTGCAGATTGACGCGACGCGAGCCAAGGTGCTTCCGAGCGGAGCGTCTCCCCTGCTCGCCTCGCAGGCGGTCGTGCTGCCCGACGACCAGCGCCAGCCGACCGCCCTGAGCCTTTCGGCGCTCGGTGTGTTGACGCTCTCGACCGGTTCCTCGGTCAGCGCAGATCCGGGCGCGAGCATCAGCCTCGCAGGTGCACGCGGCGTGGCCATCGACGGACGCGTGCGTGCGCCCGGCGGCGCGATCACCGTGTCCGTGAACGCCCCCGATCAGCTCGCGACCTCGCCGTCCCTGGACGTCGGTCCAAATGGAAGCCTCGATGTGGCGGGCACCTTTGTCGCGAAGCCATCGGACACCGGCGCAGTGCAGGGCAAGCTCTGGTCGGGCGGAACGGTGGCCCTCACGGCCCTGAAGGCCACCATCGACCTCGAGCCGGGCTCGGCGATCGACGTGAGCGGAGCGCGCCAGCTCATCGACCTCGCAAACGCGCCGGGTTCCACAGCGCCCTTTGCCAAGTCGGTGCAGGCGAGCAACGCGGGAACGCTCACGATCGCCGGTAACGACTCCATTGCGCTTGGCGGCGCGCTGCGCGGGTCGGCCGAAGCGACGGCTGCAGGCGCAGATTTCGCGCTCACGTTCACCGAACGCGGCGACTTCGGCGACCCGACGACGAAGCGACGCATCGACGTCACCCAGTCCGGCACCCAGGCGAATGCCACCCCCGGCTTCAAGGAGGCGGTCGTCTCGATCGATAAGCTGCTCGGCGGCGGCTTTGACAAGCTGCGGCTGAGTTCCGAAGACGCGATCGCGTTCGGCGGCAATGCTTCGCTGTCGTTTGCGCGCGGCATCACGCTCGACAGCAAGCGCATCGACGTGGCCGACGGTGCCAACGTGCATGTCGTCGGCGCCGCGGTGAAACTCGCGAATTCATTTGGCGAGCGCATCGCGGTTAGCAGCGTGAACGGGGACCCAACCGATCCCCGCACCATCGTCGTTCCGGCTGCACCGTCGGCGCCACAGGCAACCGTCGCCGGCACGGGCACCTTCACCGCGAGCGCCGATACGCTGGACGTGTTCGGCTCCGTCACGATCAGTGGCGTGCGCGAGACGCAACTCGCCGCGACGCACGATCTGCGGCTCACCGGCCGCAGTGTCGGGAACCCGACCGATGCCACCGGCGCGACCCTGGTCGGCGGGCTCACCGCGGCAGGCAACGTCGAGCTCACCGCCGCACAGGTCTACCCCACCACCGCGAGCACGTTCACGCTCGCGGTGGCCGACGGGCTGACGCGCACGCCGACGCCCGGCGGGCTGATCCGAGTGCAGGGCAATGGCACGAGCCCTGGAGACGTTCTTTCGGCGGGCGCCGCGCTGACCGTGACCGCGGACCGGATCGAGCAGGCCGGCGTCGTCAAGGCACCGCTCGGCAACGTCAGCCTGCAGGCGGTGACGAGCCTCGCGCTCGAGGCCGGCAGCATCACGTCGGTGTCTGCGAGTGGTCTCACCATTCCCTTCGGCGAGACCCAGTCGGGCGTGACGTGGACCTATGCCCCCACCGGAAGCGATCCGACGACCCAGGCACTGAGCGCCCCACCCTCCAAGCACCTGACGCTTTCCGGGCCTTCCATCCGCGTCGCCCCGGGTGCCACCGTCGATGTCTCCGGCGGTGGCGACATCCAGGCGACGGAGTTCGTGCCGGGCTCCGGGGGAAGCAACGACGCCTTGATCCAGGCCAACACCTACGCGATCCTGCCCGCTTCGCGGTTGACGGCGGCACCGATCGATGCCGATCTCGCGCTGGTGAAGGACCTCGGGTTCGGCGCCGACAAGGCCGTCTTCAACAGCGTGCGCATTGGCACGGGGTCGGCCGTACCCGCAGGCGACTACGTGTTGCTGCCAGGGTACTACGCCCTCCTGCCGGGCGCCTATCTCGTCCAGTTGCGCACTGATTCGGCGTTCTCCCAGATGCAACCGGGGCAGACCGCCACGCTGGCGAACGGCCTCAAGGTGGTGCCGGGCGTGATGACCGCGGCTGCGACGAGCGTGGCGGCCTCGCAGACCGTGGGCGTGATCGTGCGGCCAGGCACCGACGTGGCGAAGCTCGCCGACTACAACGTGACGCGATCGTCCTTTTTCAGTGACCTGGCCACCACCAACGAGGTCGCGGTGCCGCGCCTGCCGGTCGACGGCGGCCAGCTGACGCTTGCGGCGTCGCAGCAGCTCACGCTCGACGGCACGTTGCTCGCCGGCCTGCCAACGGGAAGCGCGCGCAGCGCGCTTGTCGACCTGTCGGCCAACCGGATCGCGATCGTCGACCAGCGCGGCCGCAGCGACGTTCCCAGCGACGCGCTCCAGATCGACGCGACGAGCCTCTCGAAACTCGATGCGAGCCTTCTGATCGGCGGAACGCGCAAGGACACCCCCCAAGGTCTCGTGGTGACGCCCACAGCGACCGACATCGTCGTCGCAAACAGCGCCGCGGCGACGCTGCAATCGCCGGAGCTCGTGCTGGCAGCGACCAACAGCATCGACGTGCGCGGCGGCAGCCGCATCGAGACGAGCCCTTCGCCGGCGATCGCCGCGCAGGACTTCACCGTGTCGGGCCCGGCAACCGGCGCGCTGGTGCGCGTGGCCAATGGCGCCCCCGTGAGCGCAACCCGCAGCGCGGGCTCGTCCAGCCAAGCAGGCACGGTCACGGTCGAGGCCGGCGCCACCATCGCGAGCAGCGGGTCGCTGCTGCTCGACGCAACGCGCACCACGATCTCCAGCGGGAATCTCTCGGTCGCGCCCGGCGGAGCACTCGCGCTCGCGTCAGGCTCCATCAATCTCGGTGAGACAGGAGGCGTTGCCGGCCTCGACACCGGCCTCGTGCTCGACAACACCCAGCTGGCCGCGCTGACGCAGCTGGGCACGCTGTCCCTGCGCAGCTATGGCGACATCGCGCTCTTCGGACATTCGGTCGTCGGCAGTCCCTCACTGCGCAACCTGGTGCTCGACGGTACGTCGCTGATCGGGCGGCCTGCGGCCAGCGGCGCACCCGCTCGTGCGGAGATCAGCGCCGCCGACGTCACCTTGAAGAACACCAGCACCAACGCGCCCGCAGGCGCCACCCCCTTGGCGGGGTCGGACGTGCTCACCGTCAGCGCCGGCACGCTTGTGCTCGGCTCCGGTGACAAGGCGGTCACGGGGTTCTCCGGCGCGCATCTCACGGCGACTGGCGAAATCCTCGCCGATGGCACCGGCAGCCTGCTCGTCGGCGGGCCGCTCGTGCTCCAAGCGACGCGCATCGCCAGCCACAGCGGTGCGTCTCAGAGCTGGACGGCTCAGGCGACGGATACGCCCGGTGCGGCCGGCTACCAACCGATCAGCGTGCTCGCGAGCGGCTCGCCCACTGCGCTTCCCGACAGCACCGCGCTCGGCTCGAGCCTCACGCTCACAGGCTCCAGCATCACGAACCAGGGCAGCATCGTCATGAAGTCGGGCGCCATTGCGCTGCAGGCGCTCGGGGGCAGCGCCGCCGACGGCATCACGATGCAAAGCGGCGCGCTCGTCGATGCGAGCGGCGCGAGCAAGGACTTCAAGGGCGAAACCGCCATCGCGAACGCCGGTGATATCCGGTTCTCCGCGACGAACGGCGCGGTCAACGTCGGGGGCGGTGCGATCGTGCGGCTGGACGCATCGAGCGCCGGCGGTTCCGCGGGCTCGCTCGAGATCGCGGGTTCCGCCATCACCCTGGATGGGTCGCTTTCCGCCACGGGCAGCGCTGGCGGCCGGGCCACGATCGACGCGGGCAGCCTCCCGAACTTCACCGCACTCACCAGCAAGCTTGCAACAGCCGGCTTCACCGGTTCCCTCGATGCGCGCGCGCGCAGCGGCGACATCGCCATTGGCGCGGGTGATGTGGTCAAGGCGCACGACGTCGTAATCAGCGCGGACGCCGGTGCGATCAACGTTGACGGGCGCATCGATGCCAGCAGCCCGCTCGGGAGCGGCTCGATTCAGCTGTACGGGGTCGATGTGCATCTGCGCCCGGGCTCGCGCCTCGACGCGAGCGCCACGTCAGGTGACCTCGACGTCGCACCCGATGCAAGTGGCCATGGTGCGGTGATCGCACCATATGCGAACGGCGGTGCGGTGACGATCGCAGCCCAGGCGGGGACGCTGTCCTTTGCCGACGGAGCAGCCATTGACGTTCGGTCGGGTGCAAAGGGAGCAGCGGGCAGCATCCTTCTGCGCGCCCCCCGCACGTCCACGGCCGTGCAGGCCGACCTGTCGGGCCAGGTGCTGAGCCAGAGGCTTGCGGGCAGCACGCCCGCCGACGTGATCGTCGAGGGCAGCAAGGTCTACAGCCTCGACGGCAGTGTCGCCACGGTCGACGCGTCACGGATCGCGGCATACGCCGCCGACAACACCGCCTTCATGTCGAACGCGGGCCCCGCAGTGGGGGCAGGCCTGCGCGGCGACGACGGCTCCGCGCAAGGCCATGTGCACGTTCGTCCATCGGTCGAGGTGCGCGCGAGCGGCGACCTGCAACTGGTCGACAGCTGGGACCTGACGGCCGGCGGATGGCTGACGAGCCGGGCCGGGCACACCGAAGCCGGATCGCTCATCGTTCGTGCAGCCGGCAACCTCACGCTATCGAGCGCTTCGCTGGGCAATCCCGACGCATCGATGCCGTCGACACCGACGTGGAACATCGCGCTCACGAGCGGGGCGGACCTCGGCGCCGCCAAGCCCACGCGGGTGCAGTCCCAGGCTGCTCTTGCGGCGCAGGCAGCGTCGGGACGTGCCGGTGCAGGTGATCTCGTCCTCGACAGCCAGAACGGGGAAGCATCGGTGCGCACGGGCACCGGGCAGATCAGTCTTTCGGCGGGCCGTGACTTCCTCATCAAGGCGGGCGCCGATCCGGACACCGGTGCGCGCATCGCCGGGGCCGTCTACACGACCGGGCGCGCGGCGATTGCGGACCCGCTTGCGGAGTCACCTGAGAGCAGTCGCTTCGCACAGGGCGGCGGCAACGTCTCGGTGACCGCTCAGCGCGACGCGATCGGCGCAGGCAACGAGTGGATGCGCGAGTGGTTTCGTTCCTCGACGGACGAGGACGGGCTCGCCAACGGCGCGTGGTGGACCTATCGCCCGAACTTCCACGACGGCGTCGCCGCGCTCGGCGGCGGCAATGTCACGATCGAGGCGGGACGCAACGTCACCAGCCTCGCCGCTTGGGCACCGACCTCAGCGCTCGTGACGGGCACTGGGGCAAGCACGACGCTCGTCGATTTCGGGGGAGGCGACGTCCTCGTTCGCGCCGGGGGCAGCATCCTGGGCGGCCAATACCTCCTTGCGCGCGGCCATGGGGTTCTGCAGGCCGGCGACTCTGCCGGCACGCCTGGCAACGGCATCCAGCTGTTCGCGATGGGGCTCAGCGGCGACCCGGCGCTGAAGGGGGCTGAGCTGAGCGTGGCCGCCGGCAAGTCCGTGGAAGTGCAGAGCGTCCAGAACCCGACGATTCTTCCCCAACTGCAGATCGAGCCCGGGTCCGATGCCGAGGGTCAGCCAAGCTTCAACTTCGGACAGCCCATCACGATGGTGACCTACGCGCCGGACAGCGCACTTTCGCTGGTCGCAAAGTCCGGCCGCGTCGCGATCGGGGACCGGCCCGCTGCCGCTCTTGCACTGTCGCCGACCGCGCAAGCGCAGCTCAACCGCTTCCTCGCCTCGGCAGCCGGCAAGTCGATCGTGCCACCGAAGTTCTCCGCGACGGCGTTCGACGGCGACCTTATCGGCAGCGGCTCCAAGGGACTGATCGTGTTCACGTCCAACGCAGAGGCGCTGAAGCTTCTCGCAGGTGGCAACGTCCAGACCTTCAACGTCACGGTCTCCGACTCGGATCCGACGCAGTTCGCCGTGCAGAACGCAGCCAGCGGCGTGAACTTCGCTGCTGCGCTGGACAACCCGGTCAATGCGAGCAACCGAATCGTCGGGAACGTCTCGAGCGACGCGTTCATCGACGACGTCGTCGCCCTCGGCGGCAGCGTCTCTGGCGCGACGTTCGTCTTTCCGGCGCGCGCCCGCGTCTGGGCGGCGCAGGACGTGACCAACTCGGCGCTTCGGTTGCAGAACCGGGATGCGAACGACCAGTCCGAGGTGATCGCGGACAGTGGCTCGGTCATCGCACCTCGGGCGGTGCAAGGCCGCCTGGTCATGGGCGGGCCCGGGTCCCTCCTTCTGCAGGCCGGCAAGGACATCGACCTCGGCAAGACCGCCCTGGTCAGCACGGGCAACCAGAACAACCCGTCGCTGCTCGCCGCGCAGGGCGCAAGCCTGACGCTCATCGCCGGTGTATCGGGCAGCCTCGACCTGGACAAGCTCGATCCCACGTTCAAAGCCCTCGTCGATGCGGGCACCGCCAAGGACCGCTCAGCAGCCAAGTCCGCCATCGATGCCTTTCTCGGGAGCACGAAGACCGCGCCGGGAAACATCAACTCCTACCTGACGTCGATCCAGAGCTTTGCGGGCGCACCCATCAACCTGATCGCTCCCGACGGAAACATCAAGGTCGGCCTGACCACGCCCGTGGCTGGGCAGACGATCGGCGTCGTGACGACCGCTGGCGGCGCGATCCGCAGCTACCTGAGCGGCAACTTCGACATCAACCGCGGCAAGGTCCTGACCGCACAAGGAGGCGATGTCATCATCTACTCGGCCGACGGCAGCATCGACGCGGGCCGTGGCGCCAAGACCTCGGTGACGACGCAGCCGCCACGGCGTGTCGCGCGCCCCGACGGCGGGTTCGACTTCATCCTGCCCATCGCCGTGCAGGGCAGCGGTATCCAGACCGCCACTTCCAAGCCGAGCGGCCCGACCTCGGTGGCACCACCGGCGGGAAGCATCTATCTGTTTGCGCCGAGCGGCACCATCGACGCGGGCGAGGCGGGCATCACATCCGCGGGCAACATCGTCATTGCCGCTCTCATCGTGCTGAACGCCGAGAACATCACCGCCGCGGGCACCTCGGTTGGCGTTCCGCCCCCGGTGGTGGGCAGCGTCGCATCGACGGTCGCAGCAAGCGGCGCCACGACGGCTGCCAATGCGAACAGCGACACCGACGCCGCCGCCAAGGCGGCGACCGCTGCGGCACAGGCCGCACAGGCGGCGACATTCCGTCCCGCGATCCTCACCGTCGAGGTCCTCGGCTTCGGCGAAAAGAACTGTAAGGAGACGGACAAGGACTGCTTCGGCAAGTAGGCGCCCTTCTGCCAATCGAGAGGACGACCCGGTGCGCGTGCTGCACGTCATCCACTCGCTGGACCGCGAGCGCGGTGGTCCGGCCGAGGGCGTGCGCCAGCTCGTGGCGGCCGGGAGCGACTTAGGCGACGCGCATGAGGTGCTGACGCTCGACAGCCCGGAGGCGATGCGCCGGTTGGACCTTGATGCAGCGCTATACGCGCTCGGCCCTGCGCACGGCCGCTACGGCTGGACGCCTCGACTCGGGCGCTGGCTGCGCGCACACGCCAGCGGCTGCGACGCACTCATCGTCCATGGCCTCTGGCAGTACCACGGCCTTGCCGTGCGACGCGCCGCGCTCCACGCCGCCGTGCCCTACTACGTGTTCTGCCACGGCATGCTCGACCCCTGGTTTCGCAAGCAATACCCGCTGAAGCATTTGAAGAAGCTGCTCTACTGGAAAGCCGTGGAGCACCGGGTGCTGCGGGATGCGCAAGCCGTGCTCTTCACGACCGAAGAAGAAGCGCGGCTCGCGCCCGCCTCGTTCGGTTCCTTTGCAGCGCGTACCGCCGTCGTCGGCTTCGGTGTCGAGCTCGATGCCAGCGCCGAGTCCGCAACCGCCGAAGCCTTCCTCGCGCGCCATCCCGAGAGCCGCGGGCGCCGCAACGTGATCTTCCTCGGACGCCTGCATCCGAAGAAGGGCTGTGACCTGCTGCTGGATGCATACGCGCAGGTGGCGCGCAACGACCCGCGCCTGCACCTCGTGATGGCCGGTCCGGATCAGGTGGGCTGGCGCGCCGGGCTTGATTCGCACGCGCAGCGCCTCGGCATCGACGATCGCATCAGCTGGTCCGGCATGCTCGAGGGCCCACTCAAGTGGTCGGCGCTGCACGCAGCCGAGGTGTTCGTGCTGCCTTCGCACCAGGAGAACTTCGGCATCGCGGTGGCCGAGGCGTTGGCCGTCGGAGTGCCGGTGCTCGTCTCGGACAAGGTCAACATCTGGCGCGAGGTCGTGGCCGACGGTGCCGGATTCGCCGATGCCGACACACTCGCCGGCACGGTGACGCTGCTTCGACGCTGGCTGGACCTGAGCGGCACCGAGCGCGCCGCGATGCGCGACCGGGCGCGCGCTTGCTACGCCAGCCGCTTTCGCATGGCGGCCACGGCAAGGCGGCTGCGCGACGCCATGCGGGCGAACACCGTTGTGACGGGTTCATTCCGGGACGAGGGACTTGCCACGCGCCCGGAGTAAACCCGACAGAGCGACCTCTCGTGTGCATGTCGGACCGACCCGTCGGGACGGCAAAGCCACAAACGGCATCGCAGAAAGCACTGAGATCCCGCTGGGCCGCGACACCGCGGGAACCCGGCGAAGTTGGTGCCCGGCGAGCTTCGTGACCGCAAATGACGCCGCCGTTACACGCACCCCCCGGGGGTGGTGTCAGCGCCGCTCACGTCCTTCGCGATTCACGGCCGTGAAACATGCGATCCATAGCCTCCCCGCTTCCGCAGACGACGAGTCCGCGGGGATCACATCGGGGGGTCATGAGAAAGCTCGTCGTCTTCGGCCTGGCCCTGGTGCTGGTCTCGTTCGCGACGCTCGTGCGCGCGAACTGGAACGCCGACTGGAAACAGCGCGCCAAGATCTCCCTCAACACGGGCCCCGACGGTGCACCGATTGCGTCGACCGTCGACGGCGCGCCGGTGCTCGTGCGCCTGCACAGCGGAAACTTCTCGTTCGTCGATGCAAAGCCCGACGGTTCCGACCTGCGCTTCATCGCCGCCGATGACAAGACCCCGCTCAAGTTCCACATCGAGAAGTTCGATGGCCTGAACGAGCTCGCGCTCATCTGGGTGCTGGTGCCCAAGATCGCAGCGGGCGGCAAGGCCGATCCGATCTGGCTGTACTACGGCAACACCGGTGCCGCCGTGGCTGACGACGCGAAGGGCACCTACGACGCGGCACAGGCCCTCGTCTTCCACTTCGCCGAGCGCGACGGAGCCCCGCAGGACACGACCGCGAACGCCAACCACGCAGCGCGATCGACGGCGAAGGCCGCACCGGCGGGTCTCATCGACGGAGCTCTCACGTTCGACGGCGACTCGGAGACGCAGATCGTGGCTTCGCCGTCGCTGAAGAGCGGAACCAACGGCTACACGGTTTCGCTCTGGGTGAAGCCCGCCGATGTCGTCGAGGGCACGCTCTACGCCGGCGAAGGATCGGGCGGCCTGCGCATCTCGCTGCGAGACGGCAAGGTCGCGGCGCAAGTCGGCACGACGCAGGTGTTGTCGAGCGTGTCGCTGGCGGCGAACCAGTGGCAGCACCTGACCGTGGTCGCCAAGGACGGGCTCGCCGTCTTCGTCAACGGGCAGGAGGTGGGCCGGACGAGCGGCGCCGTCGCGGACCAGACCGGCGCGGCCACGCTCGGCCGGCGCTACCGCGGGGAGCTGGACGAGCTCGAGATCTCGACCACGGCGCGCGCGGCCGACTGGATCCGACTTGCCGCGCTCTCGCAGGGTCCGGACGGCAAGCTCGTCGTCGTCTCACCGCCCGAGGGTGGCGGCGAGAGCGGCCCCTCCTATCTCAAGATCCTGCTCGGCGCCGTCACGGTGGACGGCTGGGTCGTGATCGCGATTCTCGGCCTGATGTTCGTGCTGAGTGTCTACGTCATGGCGTCCAAGGCCGTCTTCGTCCGCTCCACCGCCCGCGCCAACGACCGCTTCAAGAGGCAGTACGAGACCCTCCTCGCGAGCGTGGCCACCGGCGGCGTCGACGATGGCGCCGCGGTGGCGGCGGAGACCGCAGCGGCGCGCAAGTTCCGCAAGTCGTCGCTTTACCGGCTCTACTCCGCCGGCGCGCAGGAGCTGCGCAAGCGGTTCACGGCCTACGCCAAGGACGGACGCGAGCCGCGCCTCAACGACCTGTCCATCAACGCCATCCGGGCGACGATCGACGCGCGCCTCGTGCGCGAGCAGCAGCGCATCAACTCGAAGATGGTGCTGCTCACGATCTGCATCGCGGGCGGTCCCTTTCTCGGCCTGCTCGGCACCGTGGTTGGGGTGATGATCACGTTTGCCGCCATCGCGGCAGCAGGCGACGTCAACGTCAACTCGATCGCACCCGGCATCGCGGCCGCGCTCGTTGCCACGGTCGCCGGGCTGGCCGTCGCGATCCCGTCGCTCTTTGGCTACAACTACCTGACCACGCGCATCTCCGAGCTGAGCTCGGACATGCAGGTCTTCATCGACGAGTTCGTGTCGCGCGTCGCCGAACTCCACTCGGCGTGAGGGCAAGTCGATGAAGGTCCAGGGTGCTGCCCAGGCGTACGACGACATCAACGTCACGCCGATGCTCGATCTGGCCTACGTGCTGCTGGTCATCTTCATCATCATGACCACGGCCTCGGTGCAGGGCATCAAGGTCAACCTGCCGAAGGCGAGCGCCGCGCCGAGCCTGGCCAAGCCGCAGACCAAGGCGATCACGATCCGCGAGGACGGGCAGGTCTTCCTCGACACCTACCCCGTGACGATGCAGGAGCTCGAGGAGCGGCTGCGGCAGCTCAAGGCCGTGAACGCGAACTTCCCGGTCGTCATCAAGGGCGACGCCAAGGTGCAGTACGAGAAGGTCGTGGACGTGCTGGACCTGCTAGGTCGGCTCGACATCACGCAGCTCGGGCTGGTCACGCAGCGGCTCGTCAAGTAGGCCGCATGGCGATCGACGAGCCCAAGTACGAGCGCGCCGAGCGCCGGCGCGCGCGCCTGGCTGCGGCGGCCTTCGGAACAGGCCTCGTGCTCATCTTGGGTGCCGGGGCGCTGCTGCTGATGCACTTTCTGTCGTCGCCGAGCGCCAAGCCACCGGTCGTGCACAACATCGCGCTCATCAAGCAGCCGCCTCCGCCGCCGCCCAAGCCGCCCGAGAAGCCGCCCGAGCCGCCCAAGGTCAAGGAAGAGGTGAAGGTCGAGCAGCCGAGGGACGAACCGAAGCCCGACGATCCCAAGCCGGCCAATGAGCCGCCCGCTGCGGACAAGCCCCTCGGCGTGGACGCCGAGGGCTCGGCGGGTGGGGACTCGTTCGGCCTTGCGGCCAACAAGGGCGGACGCGACTTCATCTCCGGCTCCGGGTCGGGTGGATCGGGCGCTTACTACTCGGGGCTCTTGCAGCGCCAGTTCTTCGAGGCGCTCTCACGCAACCGCAATGTGCTCAAGGAACAGTTTCGCGTCGTCGTGAAGGTGTGGATCGGCGACGACGGACGCGTCCAGAAGGCCGCCATCGTGTCGGGCTCCGGCAACCCACAGGTCGACGAAATGATCCAGCTCACCTTGCTCGACATGAATCCCCTGCGCGAGGTGCCGCCGAGTTCCATGCGACCCATCCAGCTGCGCTTGAGCAACCAGTCGTCATGACGCTGCATCGGCGGACGCGCCATCTCCCGCTGCCCGGCCGCCTCTCCGGTCGGGTAAGCGCACTCGTCGCAAGGGCACGGAGCTGGACGGCGCTCGGCCTGCTCGCCTTGACCGTGATCGCGACGGCGCCCACCGCAGCGCTTGCCGCCGAGACCGACGTCGATGCAGTGCGCACCGCCACCGTCCGACTCATCGGCCTTCTCGTGGAACAGGGCGTCATCACGAAGGAAAAAGGCGACGCGCTCCTCAAGGAGCTGACGCCGCCGCCCGTCGCGACAGCGGCGGCCGCGCCGGCTGGAGCACCGGCTCCGCGCTCCGCCGCATCGGCTCCCGGGACCGTGCGCGTGCCCTACGTGCCCGAATTCGTGAAGAAGGAGATCAAGGAAGAGGTGCGCGCCGAGCTCGCGGCGGAGGCCGCGCGCGAGGGCTGGGCAGCGCCGGGCTCGGTCCCGCCGTGGGTACGCGGTCTCGAATGGGACGGCGACATGCGGGTGCGCTTTCAGGCCGACCGCTTTGCCGACGGCAACGCACCCGCAGTCGACGTGAGCGCGACCAACCGCAACCGCTCGCTGACGCTGCTCAACACGACCGAGGATCGAGAGCGCTTTCGGGTACGCGCACGAGCGGGCCTGACCGCCACGCTCGATGAGTACTGGGGTGCCGGCATTCGCCTTTCGACCGGCAATTCGACAGATCCGGTGTCGGCGAATCAGACGCTCGGCAACTACGAGCAGCGCTACACGGTGGCGCTCGATCGCGCCTATGGCCGGTTGCGCCTGGGCGAGGACGGGAGCGTGATCGCGGGGCGGTTCGGCAACCCGTGGTACTCGACCGACCTCGTGTGGGCCAACGACCTGAGCTTTGACGGCATCGCCGGCCAATGGACGCCGCGCCTCTCCGCCAACGCGCGCGGCTACTTGACGGTGGGCATCCTGCCGATCCAGGAGGTCGAGCTCTCGAGCTCGGACAAGTGGCTGTTCGCCGGACAGGTCGGCGCGACCTTCGTGGGCACCGCGCACGACCTCGGCGGCCGGGTCGGGCTTGCCTACTACCACTACAAGAACATCGTCGGCCAGCTGAGCCCGACCGGCTCGAGCATCAACGAGTTCACCGCTCCCGCCTTCGCGCAGAAGGGCAACACCTACTACAACATCTCCTCGGACCCCGCGCGGCCGCTGCTCGGACTGGCCGCCGACTACCACCTCGTGAACCTGACAGGTCAGGTGGACTTCCCCGGCCCTGGCGGCAAGCGCGTGGCGATCGTCGGCGACTACGTGCGCAACCTCGCCTTCAACCGCTCGGAGGTGAGCCAGCGCGTCGGCTCAGACGTCGAGCCGAAGGTCACCGGCTATCACGTGCGCGTGACGTTCGGCGACCCGGAGGTGCGCATGCGCCACAACTGGCAGGTGTTCATGGCCTACAAGCACGTGGAGCGCGACGCCGTGCTGGACGCCTTCACCGACAGCGACTTCCACCTCGGCGGCACGGACGCGCGCGGCTACATCCTCGGCGGCAGCTACGGGCTCGGCAAGAACACAGCGGCATCGCTGCGCATCTACAGCGCCGATGCGATCTCGGGGCCGCCCCTCTCGGTCGACGTGATCCAGCTCGACCTGAACCTGCGTTTCTGACCCGACCCGCGAGCAACGGCGATGCCCTCCCCCCTCCGTCAAGCGCTCGTCGCGGCGATCTTCCTGGCGCTCGCTTGCGGAGCGCCCGCGCAGAGCGACCGAAGCGCCGAGCGGGCGACCCGGCGCCTGCAACTGCAGCTGCAGGACCTGCAGCAGCAGGTGGACGCGGCCCAGGCCGCGAAGGCGAAGGCGGAGGCGGACAAGACCGCCGCCGACAAACAGCTCGCCGAGCAGGGGCAGCAGGTCACGCGGCTCAAAGGCCAGGTCGGCCAGATGGCAGTGCTGCAGGAGAAGCTGCGCGCCGCGGAGGCCAAGCGCGCCGAAATCGAAGCCGCAAAGACCGCCCTCGAGAAGCAGCTGGACGAGCAGAAGCGATCGAACGAAGCCGCGCTCGCGGCCAAGACGCGCGAGCTCGAAGGCAAGACGCGCGAGGTCGCTGCGCTCGCCAAGGTGCGGGACGACCAGACCGTCGAGGTGGCCGAGTGCGCGCGCAAGAACGAACGCCTCATCAAGCTCAGCGCCGAGCTGCTCGAGCGCTGGCGCACGAAGAGCGTCTCCGATGTCCTGCACCAGAAGGAGCCGGTGCTCGGCCTGGGCGACGTCGAGATGTTCAACCTCGTCCAGGAGTACCGCGACAAGGCGGACGCGGAGCGCTACTCACCGCCACCACCAACCACGAAGAGGTGACGCCATCGACATGATGCTCAAGGGCATCCGCACGTTCGTCCCGCGCGCGACCGCCGTCGCCGCGACGTTCAGCGTGACCGGGCTGCTCTGCTCCTGTTCTCTCGCGCCGGTGGAACGCCTGTGGGTCCCCGAGCGCTACCACGTGGATCCTGCCGCGCTCGCCCAGGCGCAGGCCGCCCGACCGGAGGATCCTGCCTACCTGATCGGCCCCGAAGACGCGCTCGACATCTCGGTCTGGCGCGACGACACGCTCAAGGCGACGGTGCTGGTGCGGCCCGATGGCGGCATCTCCTTCCCGCTGGTCGGTGACGTCGCGGCGGCGGGCAAGACCGCCGCTCAGGTCCGCGACGAGCTGGTGAAGCGGCTCGACAAGTTCATCCCGGATCCGGTGGTGAGCGTCTCGGTGGTGAAGGTCGCGAGCTACCGGATCTTCGTCATCGGCCGCGTGAACAAGCCGGGCGACTTTCAGACCGGCCGCAACGTCGACGTCTTGCAGGCGCTCAGCATCGCGGGCGGCATGACGCCGTTCGCGTCCGAGGACGACATCAAGATCATCCGCAAGGTCGACGGCAAGACCGTTTCCCTGCCGTTTCAATATTCGCGCATCCGCAATGGCGGCGACCTGTCGCAGAACATCACGCTGAAGAGCGGGGACGTGCTGCTGGTGCCGTGAGCGTGGCTCGCGCGGCGGGGCGGCGCCGCAGCGCGGCGCTGTGCGCGGCGCTGGTGCTGGTCGCGCACGACGCGCACGCGGATCGCTGGCTGGTGGAGAACACGATCGAGGCTCGCCTGGAATCGAACGACAACGTGAACCTGGTCCCCAATTCGCCCGGCATCGTGAACACCGTGTCCCTGTCGACCAATCTGAACGCCTCGCGCCAGGTGGAGAGCGCCGCGACCCGGGCTTCGCTCGCGGCGACCGCGCTGCACCAGCAGGGTCCGGGCTCCGAGGACCGGATCGACGGCCAGCTCGGGATCTCGCAGTCGCTCGTGGACCTTCGAAACACTTGGAGCGGCGCTCTGACCTACTCGCAGGACTTCAACAACTTGGTGCAGACGGCGGATGTCGCCGTCGCGCGGGGGCGAAGGCGCCAGCTCGTCCTCGCAGGAAGCTGGTCTTATGCGCTCTCGGAGCGTCTGAACGCGGGGATCCAGGTCTCGTTCGATCGGACCGGCTACGGTGTCGCCGGGGCCAACGATTTCGACGATGCGCGCCTGTCGGCCAACACGTCGTGGCTGATGAGCGAGATCGACTCGATCAGCGCCAGCGCGAGCCACACGCGCTACCGCACCCTTGATGGCAGCAGCGACGCCACGACCGACGATGTCGGCATCGGCTGGTCGCGCGCACTCTCCGAGCGCGGCAGCGCCTCGCTCACGGTCGGCGCCTATCACACCGTCAACTCCTTCCTGCGCCAACGGCTTGCGTGTCCGCTGCCGCTGCCCTTTTGCACGAGCGGGCTGGTCCCGTTCATCGTCGTCGTCGACAAAGTGGATCACCCGGCGACGGGCTTCGAGTTCAGCGCCTCCTACCGCCACCAGATGGACGAGCGCAGCGCCGTGCAGGTGAGTGCTGCGAGCCAGCAGTCGCCGACCGGCGCGGGGGGGATCGTGACGAGCGAGACGCTGTCGGCGTCCGCCACCCGCGCCCTGTCCCCGACGGTCGACAGCCTGCTCTCCTATGCCTACTCGCGCCAGACGGCGCCGGGCGGCGCCTTCGTGTACTCACCGGCCCAGCAGCATCTCGCCCTTTCGCTGTCGCGCCGGCTCGCCCCCGACCTCTCCGTCAGCGCGCGATACGAATTCACACGCGGCGACGCGTCGAGGACGTCCGGGAGCGCGCACTCGAACGCGATCGGCGTCGGGCTGGCCTATGCCTGGCCGCGTGTGGAACGCACGCACTAGTCGTACGCATCCTCGGGAGCGCCGATGTCAGCCGTCCTTCAGGAAGCACCTGTGGCCTACGACCCTTCCGCCGAAGGCGGAAAGTCGCTGCGCGAGCTCGTCGACGTGCTGCGACGCCGGCGCCTCCTCATCGCGAGCGTCGCTGCCGGCCTGTTCGCGATCGCGGTCGCGGTCGCCTTCGCCCTGCCGGCGGTCTACAGGTCGAGCGCCACCATCCTCATCAAGGAGCAGGAGATCCCGCAGGAGTTCGTGCGCTCGACCGTCACGAGCTTTGCCGACGAGCGCATCCAGGTGATCAGCCAGCAGATCATGACCCGAGCGACGTTGCTCGAGCTCGTCGACAAGTACGCTCTCTACGGCAGCGCACGCCAGCGCGAGACGAGCGAGGAGATCATCGACCGCATGCGGCGCGACATCAAGCTCACGCCGATCAGCGCGGAGGTGACCGACCGGCGCACCGGCTCGCCGGTGAAGTCGACGATCGCGTTCAGCCTGTCGTACGACAGCGAAAGCGCCGCCAACGCGCAGCGCATCGCCAACGAACTCGTGACGCTCTACCTGAACGAGAACGTCAAGAACCGCCAGCAAAAAGCCGCCGAGACGACGTCCTTCATCGACGACGAGCTGCAGCGCGCGAGCCAGTACGTCTCCGAGCTCGAGGCCAAGCTCGCGGACTTCAAGAAGCGCAACCCCGGCCGCACGCCCGAGTTCTCCGTCAGCAACCAGGTGGCGAGCGAACGCGCGTCCGCCGAGATGCAGCGGCTCGACCGCGAGATCGCGTTTCTCGACGATCGGCGCATGTCGCTGCAGGCCCAGCTTGCCGACACCAAGCCGCAGGCCCCGGTCGTGAGCAACGGCAGCACGCTCATGGAGCCCGAGGACCGGCTGCGCGCGCTCGAGTTGCAGCTCACCGGGCTCACGAGCGTGTACAGCGAAAGCCACCCGGACGTGAAGCGGGTGCGCCGCGAGATCGCCGTCCTGAAGGCGGAAACGGGCCTGCGCTCGGAGGCCTCGGACCGCGAGGCGAAGCTCGAGGAGCTCCAGCACCAGCTCTCCGTGCTGCGCCAGAAGTACTCGGACGATCACCCCGACGTGATCCGGCTCAAGCGCGCGACCGCCGCCATTGAGCTCGCGATGCGGACCGGCGCGGACGCTCCGGCCGACCGGGCGAGCGCCGTGGTCCGCAGCCGAAAGCCCGACAACCCCGTCTATCTCACGCTCAAGTCGCAGATCGAGACCCTGAGCGCCCAGATCCAGTCGATGCGCACGGAGCGCGACGAACTGCGTGCGAAGCAGCTGCTCTACGACCAGCGGGTCGGCCAGTCGCCCGAGGTGGAACGCGAGTACCTCGAGCTCGCGCGCGACCTGGACAGCTCGCGCGCGCACTTTCGGGAGCTGCGCGACAAGCAGACCCGAGCGCAGGTCGCCGAGCAGCTGGAAAAGGAACGCAAGGCCGAGCGCTTCACGCTGATCGAGCCTCCCGTTTACCCGGAAAAGCCGACCCGCCCCAACCGCCCTCTCATCATGACGATGGGCCTCGTCCTCGCCCTCGTCGGCGGGTTCGGGGCGGGTGCCCTGCGCGAAGCGGTGGACCAGACCGTGCACGGACCGCGCGATGCGGCCCGCATGCTGCAGGTGCCGGTGCTTGCCGTCCTGCCCCGAGATCCCAGCCCCGTGCTCGTGCGGCGGCGCAGGCTTCGGCGCCGCCTCATCGCCGCAGCCGTCGTCGGGGCCGCTGCCCTGGCCCTCGCCGGTCTGCACGCCTTCGTGATGCCGCTCGACGTCGCCTGGTTCTCGCTCCTGCGGCGGCTCGGCAACTAGGCATCGCGCACATGAAGCCTGAACGGACGGTCGTGGCATGAAGGTCCTGCACGGCCACAATTCCGGCGTGAACGACCCCGCGCCGCAGGGCCTTCCCCGCATCCCGCTGCTGAAAGAGGCGCCCGCCGAGCCGGCGCCTGCGCGCGCCGAGCCGCTCACCATCGAGTACACGAGCACGCGCGTACTGCCGCACGCGCTCCAGCGCCTGCAGCGCCATCACGGCGTGGTCAAGCCCGACCGATCGACGCTCGCGGAGTCGTTTCGCATGTTGCGCAACCGGGTGCTTCTGCGCATGCGTGGGGAAGGCTACCGCCTGCTCGCGGTGACGAGCCCGAGAGCGCTCAAGGACAAGTCGCTGACCGCCATCAACCTGGCTCTCACGATGGCGGCTGACTACGACACCGCAGTCCTGCTGGTCGATGCGGATCTCACGGGTCGGGGCGTGCAGACCCTCTTCGGCCTGGAGGGCGCGCCCGGGCTTGCCGACCATCTGGTCGCCGGCGTTCCGATCCCGGAGCTCCTCGTCAATCCC